>ERZ1292623.819-Hain-H51-01um-R1-819-length-31709-cov-11_pt1 | contig 31709 bp, 33 predicted proteins | sample MGYA00564398_ERZ1292623 | MGnify/ENA primary metagenome ERZ1292623 (study PRJEB36523, sample SAMEA6512633) | groundwater metagenome | collected 2019-01-07 | study: AquaDiva: Metagenomics assemblies of 32 groundwater samples
CGCTTGAGGTATTATTCGAACGCACCGGTTGTGCACTTACTTATTGAATGTAGCAAATTTCGTGGCAATAAGATGGTACTTGAGATAAAGTAATGTCGCAGTAATGCCTTGGTGGCGAAATTGGCCCGCCTCGACTCGCCGATGGCGAAGCCGAGGCGAGGCGGGCAGACGCGAAAATATGTATCTCGTCTATATTCTAAAAAGTGTTAATTTTCAAAAGTTTTACACCGGATACACCGATAATTTTTCTCGTAGATTATCTCAACACAATGATGGAAAAAGTATTTACTCCAGAAGATACAGACCGTGGAAAATAATTTATCAGGAACATTTTGATCAACAGCTGGATGCAGTAAAAAGGGAAAGATATCTAAAATCAGCTGCTGGTAGAAGATGGCTAAAAAATAAATTTCGAGATAACATAAACCATTGAGACAAGCCGAAGTGGCGAAATTGGCAGACGCGTCAGCTTTAGGAGCTGATGGGCGCAAGCTCGTGGGAGTTCGACTCTCCCCTTCGGCACTTGCATTTTCCTAGAGGCATGGTATAATCCCAGCAGTTTCAATCGCACGTTGCGGTTGGTAGGTATTTGACATGTACCCTTAATAAGGAGAGACGATAATGAAGGAAAAAGAAACGGTAGCAAAGAAGTTCGTCGGATGGATCAAAGATGCGTGGCCTTTTATCCTCGTGCTGTTTGTGTTCTACATCTTGGTGGCGCTTGCGTTCTTTAAGTTGAGAGGAATTAAGATCCCAATGCCCACAGGTTTAGCTAACTTCCCCTTCTCTTTGGGTGAAATCTGGTTAGCGATGGTTACCGTCTACACCGTAGCCGGAATTAGGACCAACCTGGTTGGTGAAAGTGAGATTGGCAGTAAGATTATTCTGGGACGACCTACTTATAATGTGAAGGCTGGGTTGATTTTTGTACCACCATTCATCAGTAGAATCAAAGCTCTCCCGGGAGTAAAAATTAGAGTGGTAATTGGGACACGCCAAACAATTAAAAATGATAAAGGCGAGATCATTTACGAAGAAAAAACGGGGCCAGAAGGAGCGGCGGGAAGCATCATGCTTAGGCTGGATAACCCCTTCCGCGTCAACTTTGCACACCCCACACAAGCTGATTATGGCGAATATGGAAAGGTGAATAAGGGTCTAATCGAAAAGCTGAAGAAAGAAAACCCCTTAGAACAACAGCTTACGACCGATCCTGTACTGCTATTTATTTGGAGGATAAATAATGCCACCCAATATATTAAAGCCATTGGGGACAGGGAAAGTATCCAGGATGCCAGTCGCCAAATGGGTGAGGTTGGACAAGGATGTTTGTCAACTTACTGTGCTCAACGCACACCAGCGTATGTATCTTTCTTTCAGGAAGAAGCCGAGAGAGTAATACGCAAAAAAGTTGAAAAATTGATTGGCGAAAAAATCGATGGGGAAGAGACTACCCCGAAAGATAGTATCGATCAAGACGACAAGGTGCCTTGGGGAATTGCCTTGGACGAAGTAAGTATTCAAACCTTGGGACTCCCCTATGATGTCAACAAAGCAATTGCTTTGGCACGAGCAGCTGGGTTCAATCAGCAGGCACGCACGACTGATGCTGAATCAAGGAAACGCGAGTTAATCGCCGAGGGACAGGGACGAGGCGATGCTAAGGCATACGAAATGACAAGTGAAGCCTATGGTATCTATGTCCTAGCTTTGACTATCGACCAAAATCCGTCGGCAAGAGAAGCCTTACGACTGGAGAATATCAGCAAAACATTCGGGCCAACTACTACGACTGTTCTGGTTGATTCGCAAAACCCAACGGGTAATCTCCTTGGGCCAGCAATGGTTGTGGCCAAAAATATTGGAAATGATCCCAAAAAATAAAGAAAGGATGGTACCTAAATAGGGCTCAACAGAGCCACAAGCCGCCTAGCGACAGGATCGCAGGCGGCTTTATTTGACTTTTATAATGTATGTGATATAATGAGGATCGTTATGTTTTGGTGACCTTTGACAATTTGCAAGTTAAACAATAAGGAGTTTAGAGATGTTGATCCGTGATATTGTGTTGTGTTTTGTCGTATCCTTGGTTCTCTACATCATCGTGGAGGGTGTCTTCTATGGTGGCTGGCGAGATGCTGATGTAAGAGGCGCGCGTTCATTACTGAAATGGGGTCTTTTGACCGCCATCTTGCCCCTCCGTTTGCTGGTTCGCTCATTCAAATCCAAACGAAAAAGCGAACCTGAAAGCGACGGGGATAATGGGGAGAGTTTAGAAAAGAAAGGAGACAATGATGCCTAAGTCGGATTCAAAAGATAGAAACCGGCGAGTGCTAACACTGCTGTCGATCACGGTGATTGTGTTCACAATAGCCCTGATCACCACCTATCGGCGGCAATTAGTAGAATGGATAATGAGTGCACCGGATGTGTCGGTTGTCTCCCCACCAATGGGGCCACCGGCGGCAGAAAGTCCCGTTGCTTACAGCTACGAGGGATTACTCTATTTTGGTTTAACGGGACTCGGAATCTTGTGCCTAATCACATGGAGGTGGTGGAAAGAAAAAAAGAGGAAGGAAAAAGTAGAGAGGGATAAAAACCCTGATACTGTTTCTCTCACCCCCAAGAAACCAAAAAATTCTGACGAGGAGGAAGGGTTTTGGGTAAAATACCAAACCTGGATAGCTACAGGCATTCTCGCCCTGATGATCTATGTGGGATGGCGAGAAGCTTGGATGTTCTTGGTTGGGCGTCTAGCTCTCCTTTTGGGAATCGTGTTACTAATTGTCCTGTTTGCGAGTCGTAAGGGATCTCGTAGCACAGCAACAATGATTCTAACATTAGCATCCCTCTTGATAATGGTGAAGGTGGCGTTGCCTTCAACTGCCACCGAGGCCATTAAAGAGAAGTGGAAAATGGTGATTGAGGGGCGGCGGCCAGGGGATGAAGGGGATGGTTCACCCAAACCCCCCGTCGCGGGAAGGTCGGGGGTGACATCGCGGGTGACGAGTCGGACGATTATAGCCAAGCCTGGGGTGTGGTCAGAAAGGATATCCGTTCCAATGAGTCAAAATTGGAACATCACACCAGAGGGTAGAATTAGAATTCTAACTGCCGGTGGAAAAACTTGGGAAGATTGGAAAGGAAGAGCCGGGGAAATAAGACGAGATCCGTCACCCTTCGACTCAATGTTTCAATTCATGTCACTGGAAGAAAGGGAAGTGGAGGTTATCGTCGAATGGGAACCGAAATAATTTCCAGACGACACAAAAGGCCGGGGAGCAATTCGTTGCTACCCGGCCTTCATTATGCCTAATTTAGTTTGTCCGAATTAACTACAGTAGGTAAAGCCGAAAGTTTTACAGATAAGGTGCATAATGCCGTAGAAGGAGATCATGATAAACATCCCGACCACGCCCCAAAGGACATGCTGTTGACCCGTCTTCCGCGCTTCCTCGCTCTCGGCATTCCGGATCATCTCATAGACGCCGTAGAGGAAGTAAAGCAGAGCCAGGGCAAAGAGGAAGTAAATAATCGGGTCAACAATCGCCGTCTTGATCTTGTCCAATAACGGCATGGTGGGCATCAAAAAAATTTGATGAATTTAACTAAGGACTGACATTCCGCGATCCTGGTACTCCTGGAACTATATTGATTGGGTTCCCCCCAATACCAACACCAACACTACGACTAAGTACCGCGACCAAACCCCAAACTGCCGCCATGACGAAAAGGGCGATGATACCATGAATTATCATACTGCGACCCTCCTTCTGTGCTTCATCATTCCCGGCTCCTAATACATACTTAGATAGCCCCCAGAGAAAATAAAGCAAGGCTAAAGTCATAATGATCGGAACAATAATCTGCATAACACTGTGAATCCGACCTAAAATACCACTAACAGTTATACTTGGGTTCACACCCCCTTCTTGCGCCAAGGCGAAAGCCGGCAAGAGGGCAACGCCAACCACGAACATTGTTTTCTTCAATAATTTAGACATTAATTTCATTTAATTAAACTAACTAAAACGACCAACTATTAATACCTATAATTAGAGCATGGCCAAAGGCAACAACCAAACGCACGGGGTGGAAAACTAATCGTAATCATCAATACTGTCGCCTGGATTATTCACAGGTGGAAAAGGCGGAGCTACTTGACCCGGATTGAGGCCTGGGTTAGATGAACCAGTTGACGGCGGATTAATCACATTATTGTTGAAGGGAAAAGTATTTTGGAGCACTCGCACCAGACCCCAAACCGAGACCATGACGAAAAGCGCGATGATGCCGTAGGTCATCATCGTCGTCCCCTCTTTACGCTTGGTGTCATCACCCGCCGACTGAATATATTTGAGAACGCCGAGAAGGAAGTAGATGAGCGCCAGGGCGACGATTAAGACAACGAGGGGATCGAAGATGCTGGTGACAATCTTGGTGACGAGCGCTTTGAAGTCCATAGTGATTATTGGGTTGGGGCTTAAATTTATAATGACTTGATCGTCGTCTCAATCACCACCGAGATCACCTTGGCGCCGAGGACAATCGCCGCGCCGATCACGGTGTAGCGGAGGGTCTGCTTGGCCTCGCTTAACTTGGACTCATTCCCCTGCGCTTTAACGAAGAGGAAACCGGAATAGACGATGAAGATGGCGATGACGGGAATGCCGATTTGAATAATGATGTCGAGGAGGACATTGAGAAGCCCAACAATGCTGTCGGCTTTCCCCGCCAGAGGATTCGTGATGGCGGGAGATGGAGAAACACCCGGCGAGTCAGCAAAAACCTTATTGACTAAACCAAACAGATTTAATAAATGATAAAGCATATTATTTGAAATTGTCAGGAATGACCTTCGGATCAACGAGGAAATGAAAGACCGCCTTTACAATTAAATATGAAGCGAGGACGATAATCAACCCCCAGACCGCCATCCAGATAATCTTCTTGGCCTGCTCGCGTTCGCCAGAATTGGTGCCGGCCGTCATCATCTTGAATCCCCCGAAGGCGATCACGCCAACCGCAAGCGGTATTGCTAATACTAATACAAGGTAATCGAAAACATTGGTGATCAATAATAGGAAATCACTGTAGCCACAATCTAACCCGCACGATGGCACTAAACTATTCGCCATAAACTTCTTTAACGAGATTATCTAACGCCGTATTGGCGACACCAACCGCCGAAACGCTGGAAAGGCGACCGGTTAAGACGCTATCAACCATCTGTTCAAAAATGACTTTCGTCCGCGCCGGCGCGAAATCAAACCAATTCCGCCCGACGATCGCCGCTTGGTAGAAGACGGCGAGTGTCGGATCAGTGACCGCCCGCGCCAGGAGGTCACTCCGCGCCGGGGGGAGTCCGGTCGTCTCCGCTAATCGCTCAACCATCGCAGCGCTAGCGAGCGCCTGCGCCGCCGCCCAAGCGACCGCGACTTTAGCCCCGTCGCGGACAATCGCGACGCCATAAGCGCGGGCGAAGGTGATCCGCGCTGTCGCTGTCGTGACATCCGGCTGGGGCGGCACGGCGACATCGAAGACGAGGCGCGGATTACTACGCTTAATCTCACTCCATTCACTGGCGGGCCCCAAATAGTAAGCCGATTGACCGCGACTGAAACTCTGTTTGGCGGCGGGGAGCGACCGATTCCATGAATAATTCGGGCGCGCCGGATCGGCAAATTGCGAATAGAAGTCGAGCACGGCCGCGGCTGGGCGAAGCGTGAAGCCGAAGGTTTCGTTCAAGAGAGGTTGGGGACGGTTCCCAGTATTATCAAAAATTGGATTACCGGCTTGGAGTAAGAGCAAACTTAAAATGTCCTTCATCTGCGGAATGTTGCGATAGTCGCCCAAGGCCACGGCGCTCTGGATAATATTGCGCCGGTCATCGAAAATGGTGAGGGGTGTCGCTTTCTCCCTAAACTCGGTCCAAGTCCGCGGTACAGTGGGAAGACCGGCGTTGGTGAGAAGATCGCGGTTATAGTAGAGAAGAAGGGGGTCAAGAAGGAGCGGCAGAGCGAGCGTCCCGTCGCCTCGTAAAAAGAGTTGACTCGCGGCGCCATAGGTGTCGAGGAACGCGCGAGGAGCATAAGTCTCGGGCGGGATCGGGACGAGCCGCTCGCGTTCGGTCAAAAGAATTTCGTGCGGGCCTAGGAGAAGGTCCGGCGCGCGATTATCAGCTTTGGCTTCGAGAAAATCTCGCTCGATCGCCGTTATATCCTTCTCTTGGTAAACCAGCGTGAACTGATCTTTATGCTGATTATTAAATTCGTTGAGCAGATCGGCGAGCGACGCGCGCGGAATCGTCCCCCACATTACCACTTCTCCGCCGGTACCGCCGGTCGGCGCTCTGAATCCGGGCAAAATGCCGGCGAAAATGAGCACGCCGAGCAATAAGAGGAAAACAAAGATGATGAGAATGGCGAGTTGGAAAGTGCTTAAATTTTTCATTGATTAGGTTTGGCTAAACATGAGTCCGTAATGATGATCGCCCGCCGGGAAATCTTTGACTAGAGTGAAACCGGCCTCGGTGAAAATTTGCTTGGTGACGACGGGCGGCAATACTTGATCCGGTTTTGGTCCCAAACCGCCGAAGGAATCTGTCCAATCAACAACCACTACTCGCCCGCCCGACTTGAGAATCCGCCCGGCCTCGTGGACGAGAGTGTACTTGGCCGAAGTTTGGAATAGAAGATTGGCGATGACGATGAAATCAACGGACGCATCCGCGAGCGTCGAGCCGCCCGCTTCTTCAAGATTACCGCGGATCACCTCAATATTACGGAGATGGAGCGAGCCCGCCTCGCGCGCGAGGCGGGCGAGGAGTTCTGGTTGAATATCAATGGCGTAGACCCGCCCGGTCGGCAGAACGGCGCGAGCGCAAGCGAGCGCATAAGCGCCGCTCCCCGCGCCGAAGTCAGCCACGGTGAGGCCCGGCGTGAGACGAAATTGCGAGACAATCTCCTGTGGTTTCGAGAAGGACATGGACCTATTAAATATATCACAAACTGGTTTTAATCTTGTCCACCAATTCAGTCGCCGCGACCCGCTCTTGCTCACCCGTGTCACGATCGCGGAGGGTGGCGGTGTCGTCATCGAGAGTTTGGAAATCAATGGTGATGCAATAGGGCGTCCCGATCTCATCTTGGCGGCGGTAACGCTTGCCGATATTGCCGTTGTCGTCAAAGGTAGCTACTAGCTTATAGGGACTAGCTTTTAGAGAATCGAAGATCGTGCGGGCCTTGGTAACAAGAGCGGGTTTGTTTTTGAGCAAAGGAAAAACCGCGACGGTGATTGGCGCTAGGCGCGGGTGTAGTTTTAATAGTATTCTCTTCTCTCCGCCTCCGCCAGCTGGCGGATCATCTTCCGTATAAGCATTAGCGAGCACCGCGAGCACGGTGCGATCGAGACCAAAAGTTGGCTCGATGACATGAGGAATGAATCTCTCTTTCGCCTCTTCGTCATAGTATGACAGATCAACCGTACTCGACTCACTGTGATTCTTGAGATCAAAGTCCGTCCGGTAAGCGAGCCCCGCCAACTCCTTCCGGCCAAACGGGAAATCGAATTCGAAATCAATTGTCCGTCTGGAGTAGTGCGCCCGATCATTCTCCGGCACTTCCAGTTCATGAATTTTATCCGATACTAAACCAAGCTCGGCAAACCACTCAAGCATCTGCCCGCGCCAATAAGCAAATTGAATCTCCCAATCTTTTAGCCAGACAAAATATTCGATCTCCATCTGCTCGAACTCACGCGCGCGGAAAAGGAAATCCCGTGGCGCAATTTCATTTCGGAAGGCCTTGCCGATTTGCGCGAGACCGAAAGGCAATTTGGGGTGGAAAGAATCCACGACATTTTTGAAATTAACAAACATCCCCTGCGCCGTCTCCGGCCGAAGGTAGGACACTTGGGCTTCGTCAGTCGCGCCGATTTGGGTTTGAAACATGGTGTTAAAGGTTCGACCTTGGGGTTTTGGGTCTTTAAGGTCGAACCTTGGGGGTAATGGATCAGAGAAACCAGCCACATGACCACTCGCCTGCCACACTTGTCTGTTCATCAGAATCGCGGAATCGAGACCGTACATATCTTCTCGACTTTCCACGAAACGATGCCACCACAAACTTTTGATATTATTTTTCAACGCCACCCCGAGTGGGCCATAATCCCAAGTGCCAGCGAGTCCACCGTAAATCTCCGACCCCGGATAAACAAATCCCCTCCGTTTCGCCAGTGCCACTATGGTGTCGAGATTGGTCATATAAATTCGTTTTGATTCCAAAAAACATTACGGCTACATGATAATTTATTTTTTTATATTGTTAGATTAGCACATTCCGAGGAAAGATCCTGTAAATTGTCCACAAAAGGAGGTTGACATGAGCAAGATGTTTGCTATTATGTGAAGTATCACCATGAGAAAGACCCTGTTGCGGTTTCGTCCGCAATGGGGGCTTTTTCTTTATGTTTTGCCAGCACTATATTCCAACTTCTTTCGTTGGGTGTCTAAATAAACGAGTGGAACATTAAGTTTTCTTAGCAGATAAGAGCATTGGTTATTGGGTGAAATAACGGAATCCAATGCTACTTTATTTTTCAAAAATTTCACTAATCCAGCGTAATCTCCGTCACTGGAAACAATTATCGCTCGGTCAAATTTTTTCTCGTAATAATCCACCACCGTTTTCAAAACTAACTCGGCATCGCAATTTCCTTTAACTTTTCCCGAACCATCGTAGGTCACTTCTTTATACACGAGAATGTAGCCCATCTCTTGCAAACTAGCATACAAATCTTTATGAGCTGGAATCAAACCGACAAAGATGTAAGCGTTGATGGCATTAAATTTATCTTCGAGCCAAACTCGGAAGCGTTGATAGTCTAGTTGCCATCCTAATTCAATTACCCCTTTGTGTAAATTTGCGCCGTCGATGAAAGCGTGGCAAATATTGGGTTCCATTTTGTTATCACCGCTCGACCGTCCCGTCGTTTGAACGGTAACGGGAGTCGCCGGTGATCTTGGTATCAATTGAGCGTTTGGCGTTAGTCAGCACTTGATGGGTGAAGGAATCCGTGCCGGTTAAGGTGGGATTGGTGACGAGAACCGGCGTCTCGCCGACCTGACTCACACTCGGCAAGAAACCTATTTGAAAAGACACTTCCCGAGCGGCCGAGTTTAGTCCCCGCCCGGCGTCAACTGTCCCCAACTGCCAACTCACCTCCCCGCGACTGCTGTCGAACGACACCTTCTCACTCTCCGGACTCACCACCCCGAGCCAACGCACATAAGCCGGCAGGGTCGCTCGCGCCGTCGCATTCACCACCTCGTTCGACGAATTGATCACCGACCACGAGACGGTATAGGTCGTCTCCTCGCCAACCTTGGGCGGCAAAGGCCCCCGATTGGTGAACGGCCCCTCATGGTAGCCGGCGGTGGCGGCGAGTTGGAAGACGGAATTAATCTTCACCTGCTTCTTGACACTCGTCTCTACCACCCCACTGCCCGAATCGGCGGTGATGCGACGGCCGCGGAAACTGACGGTGAAGTCAATCGTCGGCCGGGTAATCACCGAGCGGTCATTGCGAATGAGCGGGAGCGAAGCGAAATTGAAACTGACTTGACCGCGTTCGCCGGGGGCCAAACGCTCGAGAGCGGGCAGCGGGCCGCGGCGCCAGACAATCTGATTGTCCGCCGATTGATAGAAACCATCGCTCGTCGCTACCGTCCGCTCGTCAAGGACCTCGCCCCCCAGCGTCACCGTGAGTTCGCCGTTCGTGACTTCCGTTGTCAAATTATTAATCCAAGTAATATCCACCCGGACCGGTTCACCGCTCCCCGTGACATATTCTTGAGACAGAGATTCGCCACCGACCGCAACCTCAAGCGCCACGAACGGCCGCTTGATCGTTATGATTTTGAAAATCTCGCCGTAATTAACCGCGATCTCCCCTTCCGTCCGAGTACTTTCGAGTCCCGACACGAAGCGAAAAGATTTTTGGTCATCATCTTGGCCTTCGAGCTTGCCGGCAATCTTAATATGGGGACGACCGCCCGGCGGGAGGTCACCCAACCGCCAGACATTGGTTCCGATTGCGGGTGGCGGCGTCGCCGAAGTGAACGAAAAGCCGGGCGGATAAGCGACCGTGATAAGAAGGTCGCGGAGCGGTGTCTCGCCGACCGCCACCACCTCTAAATCAAGCGCCACATCTTGCCCCGAATTCACCTCGGTGGGTAGCATCAAATTAAGAGCGAGCGGCGCCGAACTGATTTGATAACGAAAGACACCAACTTTGTCGAAGATGGCATTCGAGTCGGCAATCCGATACTCGACCGAAACCTTTATCTCCTGCTCGACATCCTTCTCGCCAAACACAATCGCCTTGATCGTTTGATTGGCTGAAGCTCCGGGTTGAATGGTGCCGAGGGCGAGTCGCGTCCGCGAAAGTTCTCGAGTCACATCGAGCGGCGAGCGCGTCCCCGACGCAAATTCGATAATCAGATCGGCCGAATGAAGCGGCGTCGTATTCTTATTCACCACCAGCACTTGGAAATCCAGAGTTTCGCCAGCGCCGACTGCAGCCCCACCCTCGATCAAGAGTTCGACATTGGCCGGGGAAATAATATTACCGTTATAATATAAAGTGTAACCGGCAAAGCCCACCGCCGCCAAGAAAAAGATCAGCGCCAGAATGAGAAAAATGGTGAGAAGCGACCGATGCGGCGGGCGGTTGAGATCGTCACTCCAACCCGCGTCCCCCTGCCAACCACTGGGAGCTTCATCCGCCTCGGCTCGCGATGTCAGTGCCGATCGGCGGAGCACACCTTGCCCACCGTCGCGAGTATACAGACGATGCTTCAACGCCTCGATTCTCTCTGATCCTTTGTCACTGCGGGGAGCTGGCATAATTTCGGTATTATAACACTTAAAGCTGGCTGTGGTAGAGCGCTTCGTTGATGGAGGCGATGATTTCTGGTTGGCACGCGGCGGTAAGAGTAAGTAAATTGTAATCCCAAACTGGGTGAGAGATCACGGCCAATAAGGCGGGGGTGCGGCGGCCGTAACCGAGATGAGCGAGGAGACGCCAGACGGCGGCAAGTTCATACTGATGGTACTCCGCGCTTGAAAGTTCAAATTGATTCAGAAAAGAAATCGCCGCGCGAATCTCCGAATAGAGTTGAGGTTCGGCTGAAGTTTCGGGTGTCGCGAGGAAGCGACGAAGAATTAGAGCGAGGCGAGCGACGAGAATCCGACGCTCGCGGTCAGCGAGCAATGAGCCAACATTGAAGTCAGCGAGCGGTTCGACCCCAACTAGACGCCAGAACTCCCGCCCACGGACTAAGGTTAAGCGAATGAAAGCGAGATTCGATAATTGATAACGAAGCTTCGACCGCAATTCCCGCACGCCTTGAGCGAAGACGGGTACTCTTCCAAAATCTCGGGTGATAACATCAAGCAGACGGCTACCGTCTCGCACCCCGCGACTGCCAACAATAAACCCTTCCGTCTGATAGAGTTGGTGTGGCATTCTAATTAAATCGGCTCGAGGCGGATTTCCAACTTGTCACTCGGCTGGAAATTAATTTCTTTTGCCCCCACCGCGCGACTAATCTCCCCCCGCGCCGATTCCAATACCACCATCTCGTCGGCTGGCAAAGTAACCAAGAGATTAATCTGATCAGGCGGCGAAAGTCCTGCTTTTTTTCTCTCATCCTGCACTTGCCGAACGAAATCACGAACTACTCCCTCATTCGCCAGCTCCTCCGTGAGAGTCAAGTCAAGCTCCACCTCATTGGTCAAGTTTTTATCCCAAATTATTTTTTTCACATTCACTTCTTCTTTAATCAATTCGACTAATTCGGAAGACAAAGCGGCCTCGCCTCTAATTTTCAAAGTCGCAAGCGGCTGACGCACTTTGACCCCGGCTTTGGCTCGGGCTTCTAAGGCGAGGGAGACAACGCGTCGGACTTCTTGCATGTTTTCCAAAACTTTTGCATTTTGCACTGTTTGTTTTTCGCTTTTAGTTTTAAGCTTTTCGTTTGCCGCAGGCCACGCCGTCAGATGCACACTCGTCGGGTCATCATCCGCGCGCAATTTCTGGTAAATCTCTTCGGCGAGATACGGCATGAAGGGAGCGAGGAGTTGCGTGAGGGTAAAAAGTGCGTGGCGTAAAGTCGCGAGTGTCGTCTGGTCGCCTAATTTAATCCGTTCGCGCGACCGGCGCAAGTACCACTGCGAGAGATCGGTGATGAAATCGCGAAGCAGTCGCCCCGTTTCCATCACTTGATAATTCTCCAAGTAATCCGTAACTTCTCTGATTAATTTTGCCAAATAAATTTCCAACCACTCATCAAGCGCATGTGGCGATACCGATTTCGTTGCCTCCACTCCCCCTTGGCCGCGATATAGTTCGTAGAAAGCAAGAACATTCAAGAGGGGGTTAGTCACCTTACGCGTCACTTCAACGATAGCGACTTCATCGAAATTCTTCGACTCGCCGGGCGGATTGACGGTGTACATAAAGAAACGGAGCGTGTCCACGCCGTATTTGTCCATCATGAGCCACGGGTCCACCACATTGCCGACCGACTTCGACATCTTCTTACCCGTTTGATCGAGAATGTGACCAAGACAAATCACATTTCTATACGGCGAACCCCGCTTCAAGATGATCCCAATCGCGAGTAAAGTGTAGAACCACCCGCGCGTCTGATCAATCGCTTCGGCGATAAAATCGGCCGGATACAAAATTCCTTTGGGCTTGCTGTCAACGAGCTCGAACGGGTAATGATCTTGCGCGAAAGGCATCGCCCCCGAATCAAACCAGACATCAAGTACCTCCGGCGCGCGTTTCAAAACTTCGCCCTTCGCCCCCAGCAATTCCACCTCATCAACATACGGCCGGTGGAGATCGAGTTCGTAATCGGCGTTGTGGGGTAAGGGGATGAAATCGAAAGCGCGAACCTCGGCTGTAGCCGCAGACAAATCACGAGAAATTTGTTCTGATTGTTTACTATCAGCCCCAATCACAATCTGCGTTAGAGCTTCAAAACCAATCGTGTGAGTGATAAAAATAATTTTTTCGTTTTGATATTTTTTTTCACATTCATATAACAATTCACCAAATCTTTTCTTAGCGGTGAGCAAACTTTCTCCCGACTCCGGGGTATCGGTGAAATAATTTGGGGTGTGTTCAAGCCAGTTATTAAACTCTTTCATTTGGTGATGGGCAAATTTACCAAAATTTAGTTCACTCAAACGCGGATCAGTTTCTATGTTTAAATGCAAAATTTTTGAGACAATTTCAGCGGTTTCTTGGCAACGCAAAATTGGAGAAGAAATAATCTTAGTAATACCCGAGTTTTTAAGTCTCCCCGCCGTCAAACGCACTTCCTCACGACCCTTAACGGTCAGGTGATATTGATCAGTCAAAGAACTCGAGTAAACACCCGCGGTTTGATGTTCCCCCTCGCCGTGACGCATCACGAAGTATTTATTACCGGATTTTTTTGTATGTTTTTTTAGGTCTTCCAGCGAGCCAATGATCACCCGTTCATTGCCATCCGCCGACTGCCACACGGGTAGCGGCGTCCCCCAATATCGTTCGCGTGAGATCGCCCAATCCTTCACTTCCCGGAGCCATTCGCCGAAACGCCCATCTTTAATATGCGCCGGCACCCAGTTAATTTTATTATTCTCGGCGAGCAAGGCCTCGCGCAGAGCCGACATCTTGATGTACCAAGAATCTCGGGCGTAATAGATAAGCGGCGTCTGGCACCGCCAACAGAAGGGATAGGTGTGAGTAACTTTTTCCTGTTTCCAAAGCAGTCCGCGTTTTTTCAGATCAATAATTATGTCAGCATCGGCATCTTTCACGAATTTGCCGGCGAGCTCCCCCGTCTCTTCAATAAATTTGCCTTCGACATTGACCAAATGAAATTTTGGTAAACCAACTTTAGTCCCCAATTCGAAATCGTCGGCGCCATACATCACCGCCGTATGGACAATCCCCGTGCCATCGGTTGTCGTCACAAAATCGGCCGCGTAAACCCGATGTGATTTGTCATTTTGCAGTTGAGAAAAATCAAATAAGGGCTCGTATTTTAAGCCGACGAGTTGCGTAGCCGGAACTGGCCGAGCCAATGGTCTGGCCGAGCCGGAGGCGAGGAGATCCGAGGACCTTGGCGAGGCCAGTTCCGGCGAAGCGGAATCCGAAGGAGCGAAAAATTGAGATTCTTGCGAAGCAAATTGCCGCGACGCGATCAAATATTCATCTCCGACTTGCTGCACAACATACTCAATCTTCTCACCGATCGCGAGCGCGACATTGCCGGGCAAAGTCCACGGTGTCGTCGTCCAAGCCAAAAAATAAGTTCCCTCCGGCACCGACCAATCGCCGATCTTCTGCCCGCGGCTAACCTTAAATTTCACATATACCGCCGGGTCTTTCACTTCCTTATAACCCTGTGCCAACTCGTGACTCGAGAGCGCCGTGCCGCACCGCGGACACCACGGCAACACCTTGTAATCTTTATACAATAACCCCTGCTCTTCGGCCTGCTTAATAATCCACCAAACGGATTCCATGTAATCTGGCGTGTAAGTGATGTATGGATTCTCCTGATCAATCCAATAACCAATACGATCAGTAAACTTCTGCCATTCAGCTATATATTTCCAAACATTGTCGTGGCACTTCTGATTGAAAGCGGCAACCCCATAATCCTCAATCTCTTTTTTAGATTTTAAACCTAATTCTTTCTCCACTTGTAATTCCACCGGAAGACCGTGGGTATCCCAACCGGCTTTCCGCCGAACACGGAAACCCTGCATCGTCTTGAAACGCGGAATAATATCTTTGAAGGCGCGGGCTTCGAGATGGTGAACAGCCGGGCGAGCGTTCGCCGTCGGGGGGCCTTCGTAAAACACGAACTCACCGCGCCGCGCGGGTCGGTCGAGCGACTGCTCGAAAATTTTATTGGCTTGCCAAAATTGGAGAATTGCTTCCTCCTGCTTCGCCCGCTTCGCCGGAGCTTCAGCGAGGCGAGCCCGCTCCGATTTAGCCGATTTAACTTGAGGTTCAATTTCTTCCGACATCGCCTATCCTAGCACTTTCTCAACGATTTTTGAATAAAAAACGCGGCGGGTAAGCTGAAAAGCCTCCCGCCGCAAACAACCAATCTGCCCAAACCTATACTCGTCCCTACACTCGCCTCTTGATTAATTTGTGGCTGGCGAAAAGCATGAGGGATATACAAATTAAATCAAGAACATAAAGCCCAAAGTGCCCCATCTGTCTTATCTCCAGTTTTCTTTGGTGTTCAAAGGATAGAAATGCCTCATCAGGCCAAAAAATGATTTGATCATCTTTCAGTTGAGCCCTGTCGGCGCCTACGGGGTAAGTTATTGGCATCATTTTTCCGTCGGCCAAGACAACCCGCAACTCTTCCTCTGATTTTTCTCTGACACAGACCCACTCAAAACTGACTACTCCTTCAGGGGCTAACGCTTGTCCAAGCGGTTTTATTTCCGGCATTGGCGGCACGGGAAGATTCCACACCCACAGAAATCCTACGCCCAATCCGCATGCCACCAACCAACAAAAGCTCACCGCCAACCATTTCTTGGCATGTCTCCAAATAAGTTTCCAAGGCCACGACTTCTTCACCTTCTTCGGCTCTCGCGAATGCGCCCATCCACGATGCGCTCGAAAGTAGGGAAACCAGCAAAAGGCAAACAGAAAGACGGCGCCACACAGGACGATGTTGTCCAAGTTGGCCTCACTGTCAGATTGAATCTGCAACCATAGTTGAGCGAGTTTATCTCTAAGGCGGTAACCCACTACCAAAACCAACACCACCAACAGCGCCAATCGCCACCACCCCAATTTGGGTTTGTTAGGGTCTTTGAAAACATCAATGCCGGGACCATCACCAATCTCCATAACATGACTCCTTTCCGAGTTTATCTGACGAAGAACTGACTATCCCAAACGAGGCACACCCTCGTGGATTTACTGGTCACATTATATGCACAAGTTACCCAAAAAGTCAAATTTTTCCGCTACATTCTTTCGGGGGTGGGGATGGCAAGAAGAGTGAGACCGGATTTCATAAGGTGTGAAAAAGCGAGAGTCGTGGCGAGACGATAAGGCGCATGCGGGTCGCCAGCATCAACAATTTTTTGCGTCGCGTAATAAGTATTGAATGAGGCGGCGAGTTCGGTGAGGTAAGTTACTAGTAGGTTGGGAGCATAAAGACGAGTAGCGCGGGCGACTACTTCGGGGAAGCGCCCAAGCCGGCGTTCTAGATCACTAATTTCGGCGGGTGGTATTTCAGGGTCCACTTGAATATTTTCGGCGTTCGCCTTCGCGAGCACCGCCTGCGCCCGAACATAAGCATATTGCAGGTATGGCCCCGAATCGCCCTCCAAAGAAACTGACCGACCAAGATCAAAAATAATATTCCGACCAGGCGCTTGCTTAAGAATGGAATACTTAATCGCCGCGACGGCCACGGCTTCGACCATGGCCTCCTGCTCGCCGAGAGTAAAATCGCGCTCGGCGATTTTTAGTTTAACTACTGATTTAACTTCATCGAGCAAACTTTCAGCCGTGACCACATTACCGACCCGTGACGACATTTTCCCGGTTGGAAGTCGCAACATACCATGCGTCAGGTGAAGCGTCTTCTCGGCTAGTGCTGGAGAAATTAATTCCAGCGCTTTCAACAAGACCCGAAAATAATCTTTCACCTCATTGCCAGTAATGACAATGGACTGGTCGTAAGGATACCGATCATATTTAATTTTCGCGAGACCGAGCTCTTTGGCTTCATAAGTTGGAAGATCATCGGCATTGATGAAGACGCGAGTGTGCAAGTTATACTTTTCGCCCTTAAAAACCATCGCGCCATCGCTCTTCTCAAAAACCTTAACCACATTCTCCTCCACCAATTTTTTCCCAAACTGACCAGACTCACTTTCGAAAAAATAGAAATCAAACTTGGTGCCGAGTCGGCGATAAATGGTCTCGAAATAATCAAGACTGACTTTTTTACCAGCATCGTAGAGATCATTTATTGATTTGTCCGATCTCTCATAAATTTTTTTATTAAAATCGACGATCTCTTGCCTGGTCGCTTCATCATTCTCATACGCTTTTGACCCCAGCGTATACGCTTTTCCCCATTCTTCTATTTCTTTTGCATTTTGCGTTTTTAGTTTTAATCTTCCCCAAATCGCCTTCGCCACATGGAGTCCCACATCGCCCTGATAGCAAGCGCGTTTAACTTCCGCTCCTTGTGAGGCCACGAGCCGAGAAATCGCCTCCCCGATTGTATTCGACATCAGATGACCGATGTGAAATTCTTTAAACGGATTGGGGTCGGTGTATTCAATCATCACCCTCTTGCTTCGTTCAGTTATTCCTTCTCCATACTTATCACCTTGCGCAATAATCAGCGACATCTCGCTGGTAAAAAATTCTGGTGTCAAAAAAAAGTTTAGGAAGCCGGGAGCGACGACTTCCACTCGCTCCAACCAAGGTCGCACCTTAAGGGATTCCAAAGGTGCGACCTTTAATTTATCCGCGATTTTTTCAGCAATCTCCATCGGGTTTTTCTTCGTCTCTTTGCCAAGCATCAAGGCCACATTGGTGGCATAATCGCCGCGCGTGAGATCGTCCGGATGCTCAATGGTAAAGTCGGTTGTCGGCAAATTCAAACCGCCTAACGCACTTGTGATTGAATCTCTGATAATTTTCTCAATCTCAATCATTAAACAATGATTCTAACACAAAAAAAGACCCCGGACTCGAGTGTGTGCTGTAAACACAACCCGAGCCGAGGCCCCTCGCCCCCTCCCTACAGATCTACGGCCAACCAACTATAGTGAAAGCGTTGAGGAAGGAAGCAATCGCCAAACTAACATCCTGGCCTAAAACTGGCAACGATGGTTAATAATTAACCGGCTCGCCCTGATCGGCTGGCAAGATCGTGAAGTAATTATCACTCGAGTCGCAGTTGGCCCGACTACCGCGATTTCCTAGCCCGGCGGCGCAGACATTGATCCGATAATTTCCGGGTGAAATTGGAAGATTCGTCATATCGGTCGCCACAATCCAGTTGTAAGTAGCGTTGGCGCTGATATTTTTATCTAAGATAATTGGCTCGGGTATGACTTGAATACAACTCCGGCCTGGCGGGCAAACTGGCATGGTTGGCTGTAAATACAAATCAACTTTTGTCGCGCTGGTCGCGCCATCATAACGCCACGAGATCGGTTGGACAGAATTTGCCGCCCACTGTTCGCCGCCATTCGGTGAAGTGACGGTGATTGAGGACGGGGAATTTTGTCCCACCACCACGCTTAAACTGGCGCTGTTTGACTGACCGGCATTGTCCGTCACTTTGAATTTCGGATAATAAGTGCCGGCGGTAGAATAAGTGTGAGTAAACGAAGCGGTTTGCTGGACCGGAATGTTCCAAAGAGGACTAAGGGCCGGTGCGGCAATTGGTTGCTCATCCCCCCAAATGACGCTGTAATTAAGCGTCCCATTCTCCGGATCAGATGCGTTCACCGTCCAAGTGCCAGTTTGGTTAAGATTGAGCGTCGTCGGACCATTGATGCCGGAAATCACGGGCGGCCGGTTGCCAGACTGATTGGAGTTATAAATTGTGAAGTAAGAATCGCTAAAATCATGGTAACTTGGAAATGTCGTTGGCGGCGTGCCCACCCTTACCCTAAAAAATTTTCCGTATGTTGTCGGTTGAGATGGTCGCACAGGCGGATTCATCAGTATTTCAGGTGAAAGCTGAAATGTATAACTTCCGGTGTTTGGAACAAAAGCGACCATAATACTGTCAGTGCCGGAGATAAGTTCGACAGCAAGAGTTCCATTCGACACGATACTCCGACTTTCCCATTTAATTGTAAGCGCGTCTGTGTTTGAATACACCTCGCCCCCATTCGGCGAAATCACTTTCAATTTTTCAACTGACGGGGGCGGGATTACATATTTGCACCCATACAAACGATTAAGCACTCGGCGCGTCGAAGGACCGACATAGCCGGTCGGAGAAGTGAGACCGTTCGGAGTTAAAATTTCACTACGATATTTTTCTTGAAACGCGGAGACGGCCGCGGCGGTCATCTCGGTAAAACGATCGGTGCGACTATTTTCGTTCTCAATTTTTTTATCCTCAACTTTTCTATCATCATCTTCATCATCGTCGTTACTATTATCAAAAATCGTCTGACTGGCAGAGGGAATTATTGGAGCATAATTAACGGGGAAACCTTCTTTCGCCAACACGGCCTGAAGCTCTCTGACATCGCGACCACTAGCACCGACGCCGAGATTCCGGTTAAACATAAAACACTGCCTACCGGTTTGGCCCGGCGATTGAATGCTCTGCCGTTGCAACTCCGCGATCTGCTGACGGAGACTGGCAATCAAGCGCGTGATGTCAGCCGTGGATGTTTCAGCTCTCAAGAAAAGCGGTGCGGTCAAAAACGAAACAACTAACAAACCAAGCCACAAGTATTTTTTAGGCATATTATTAGAGCTTAAATTATTGATAATTCTAGTCTCTTTCAACCGTGCTAATCTTAGCATAAGGGGCGGGGCTTGTACTAGTACAAGCCCCGCCCTTGTATCGCAGCCAAAACCAGCCCGTGAACCTGTTCCGGCGACAAGCACGCCATTCCCCGGCAACACTCGATGCGAAACCAATTTTTATTGTTTTCAACTAAACTTAAAGCACTCAACCGCGAATTTTTAAGATGAAGCAAATTATCTTCGGCGACATCTTTTCGTCCTTTCAGATATTTCTTTTTGCGTTTGGCGATTTTCTGTTTTAGCCACTCGCGACTGACCTCAAACGGAACATCAAGATAAATTATTAGATCGGGTCGCGGAATCTTGAAAACCTCATACTCCATCTTATCAAGCCAGGCGAGAAAAGTTTTTCGTTGCTTATTATTCTTAATTTTCCCGCCCTGATGAATCTGATTGGCGCTGACATAACGATCGGCAATCACCAAGAAACCCTGTTCTAACCAATCCTTAATCTGTTGGCTCGATTCGAAACGATCAGCGGCGTACAAAACCGAAGCTACCCGCGGATCAGTTTGAATAAAATCGCCATACAATCCCGACAGATATTCCCCGATCAATTTGCCAAAAAAATTATCTTCATAACGCGGGAAGTCAATCGTTTTAACCGGAATTTTCAGTTGCTTAAACTTCTCGGCCAAAAGCTTCACTTGGGTCGCCTTGCCCGAGCCGTCAATGCCATCAATCACGATCAGCTTGCCTTTTTTATTTTTTGCCATTTTGAGTATTTTTTAAAATCCGGTCAATCTTGCGCGCGAGAGAAATCATATCCTTTTCTTTCTTCCCCCTGGTTGTCTCGGCGGCCGTGCCGAGACGAATCCCCGACGGATCAGCCGGGGAGCGGGTGTCAAACGGAATCGTGTTTTTATTGACAATAATTCCCGCTTGCTCCAGCCGATCACTCGCCTCTTTACCACCCAAACCCTTGCCATCACACCAGACATCCATTAGGAGTAGGTGCGAATCGGTTCCGCTAGACACTAGTCGCCAGCCCAAGCGCGCTAATTCACCAGCCAAAGCTTTAGTATTTTTTACAACTTGTTTGGCATACTTTTTAAATTCCGGGCGACCGGCCTCCGCCAGAGCCACGGCCACGGCGGCAATTTGATTGAGATGTGGTCCGCCTTGAAGGCCGGGGAAAACGGCCCGATCAATAAGTTGCGCGAGCGAGGCATTTTGGGTTTCGCCGCGACTGGCCATCTCGCCTTTGGCGGGATCCGAAGCCTGCCCGACGGCAAGGCGGGGAGCAAGAAACGCAAAATGCCGAACGACCGAGCGACGGGAAAAAATCAAAGCCGCTCGCGGTCCGCGAAGAGTTTTGTGTGTCGTCGTCGTGACCACATCGGCATACTTGAAGGGGCTGGGGTAGACGCCGCCGGCGACCAGACCGGCAAGATGAGACATGTCAACCATAAGAAGCGCGCCGCAACTGTCGGCAATTTGGCGAAATTTCCGCCAGTCCACCATCCGCGGATACGCGGTATAACCGACGACAATGATATCTGGTTTCTCTCGTTTGGCGATCGCGGCAATTTCGTCATAATCAAGTTGCTCGGTCGCCCGCGACACGCCGTAAGGAACTTGTTTGAAAATTTTCCCGGTCACCGAGACCTTGTGGCCGTGCGTCAGGTGCCCGCCGTGATCGAGAGACATCCCCATAATTTTCCCGCCCAACGGCACGAGCGCGAGGTAAACCGCGAGATTGGCCGGGGAGCCGGAGAGCGCTTGGACATTAACGGACCAGCTTTTAGCTTCTAGCTTATAGAGTTTCAACGCCCGCGCTTGACATAAATTTTCAATCTGGTCAGAAATTTCATTGCCGCCGTAATAGCGTTTGCCCGGATAGCCTTCGGCATATTTATTAGTTAATTCAGAACCAAGCGCCGCAAGCACATCCTTGGAGACATAATTTTCCGAGGCAATCAAATTGATTACCCGCTTCTGCCGTTTCTTCTCTCCCGTCATCAATCGTTCAACCTGCTTATCTTTCATCGGTCTAGGTTAGCAAATATTATGGAAAACAAAAAGCCCGGCCGCCATAATGACACCGGGCAACTTTGGAAGCGAATCTTCCAAACTACAAATCAAAACTGGTGAGATCAATCACGATAACTCCCGCTCCGTGGAACTGCACCTTCCTCCTCCATTTTTTTGATAAATTCCTCGATTGTGCCCATACCTTTTCCTGAGCAAGTTTCTCCCTGAAGAATTAAACAGCTATCATTCTTCATAGCTATCAGCATTATATCAATCAGACCGGTGATCACATTTTTACAATCCGGGGTCATATATTGGAGCTCCGGCCTAATGGCTTCCGAAACCACAATCATTCCCATACCAACTTTGTTGAATGATTCTGGTGGTGGGCCGAATTTCCCAACTTCAGGAATCCTCTCAATTTCTTTTTTTAGGGTAATGAGAGCATGGGCCAACTGACGAAATACTTGGGATTTAGACTCGTTCAACTGATTCTCCTTTGTAAAAAAACAACGTCTAGTAACATTTCCTATTTCACCCTAGCCCTTTCTTTAATATCTTGCAAGCCGCGCCTCACATCCCAATCGTCGGGATCAAGATCGGAGTGAAGCGAGAGTATTGGAAATTTCCGCCGCAGAAATTTGTCCATCTTGTGGGCCACGCGCCGGAGGGTCGGATGAACCATTTTCCCCGAACGAAGCTCGGTGACATAAACTGTTGCCGGTAAACCATACGAAACGCGACAAGAAACATTGAAACCCATGGCGATGTAGTATTGGAGAATCTCGCGCGGCGCGCGAAGCGCCGCGATGGCGGCTTTCTGATTTTCAATCAAAGTTCTAGCTTGTTTAACTAAATCCACTGATAATTGTTCAAGATACCACTCATTGAAACCGAAACGAGTGGTAAGAAGCGGCATCCGACAAACGCCGTGCCGATGGCGATGAATGTCGCGGAAGGAACCAAAGTCGAGCAAGAAATCGAACGAGCAACTGCCGAGTTCGGCGAGAAAATGCGGCAAATTGGTTTTCGCCGGGCGTTGATTCAAAATGTTTCGATACTTTAATAATTCTCCGGACTTAATGTTGGTCGTGGCAGCAAAGTCATTATTATATTTTTTCTCCAGATAATAAGTGAGTTTCTCGCCAAGAGTCTGCCAATACTTTTCTTGCTCGGGATAAAGTTTGTGACTAAAGCTCGACGGATATTTGAGCTGTAATTGTTTGTGAATTGTTTGCGCGGCTTCTCGCACTTCCTCGAGCGGCCAATGACGGAGCAAGGCCAATTTATCCCAGGCCTGACGGAGATTGGTGTGCCACGAGAGTTGCGTCGTCACACCGGCCGGCAAAAAACCGCGAAGAATATCGAAGGTGCGGGCCTTGATCGCCCGCTCATAAACTGCTTCGTCCTCATCGACTCGCCTAGTATATTTCTGCCGCAGATGCACGGCGACCGTCGGTTGATTGGTCAGATAAAAATCCATCCAGCGATCTAGAATCTTTTTTGACTCTGCGGTGCCGACTGGATCAACGATCGCCTGCTTAGACAGATCAATATAGCGCGAGCTCGTCTCCTGTCCGGAATAAAGCGGCCAATCCTGTATCGCCTTAGCGACAAGCATCGAGACACCTTCGATGAAGATCGTCGTCGAACCGCAATCAGCGATCGAAGCATGTCCATAACCGACATAAAACTTTTCCATAAATTTTCCCGAGCCGGATTGCTTCACCTTCTCGGCGTGCGTGACTACCGACTCGGCCGACCGCGAATAGAGCGCTTGCATCATCGCCGTGTCCTCGGGATTAAATTCGTCGTAGACAAAAATTTTCATAATTTATAAATTTGCGCTAGTATATCATATTCAATATGGCCCTGTCGGATAAAAAGATTTTGGAGGAAATGAAAAATGGCAATGTCGTCATTGAGCCGTTTCGGCGGGAGAATTTAAGTACCTCGAGTTACGATGTCACTCTGGGTGAATACTTCTTCCGTGAGCAACCACCAAACTATTATCTAAACCATTATAATATCTTCAACAAAAAACACACTGATTATGTCTGGGGTACCAAAGCCCTAAGAGCCGAGAGCGCCAAAAAAGTGTTCAAAAACTTTGCCACCTTTGACTGGGAAGGAATCCAACCGGCTGATCAGGTGATTCTGCTCGAACCGGGCGAAACTATTCTCGCCCACACCAACGAATTCATCGGCGGCCGCAACATTATCACCACCATGATGAAGGCTCGCTCCTCGCTCGGTCGCGTTTTCATCTCGGTCTGTAAATGCGCCGGCTGGGGCGATGTCGGATATATCAATCGTTGGACAATGGAAATCAGCAACAATTCCAAACATTACGCTATCCCTCTGCGAGTCGGGATGCGTATCGCCCAACTCGTCTTCTTTGAGACTGGGCCAATCTTGGGTGGCGATTACGCTCGCACCGGCAAATATCAAAAGGGGCAAAATCTCGCAACTATTAAAAAAACCTGGAAACCAGAGATGATGCTGCCTCGACTCCACAACGATCGGGAAATTAAGAAATGATAAAAGAACGGGGTGATCCAAGAAATGGATAACCCCGTTCGCTTGCTGTATTCCTCCATCCCTATCACTTAAGGGACAGTAACTTGGCTACCTGAAGTCTTTTCTTCGAATAAAGGATGGTCGGTTTCCACTGGAAACCGCCGGCTAAAGTATTCAGCAATTTCTTCGGCTCCATGATAATCTTGGCAAGCAAAGTGATGGAAAACCCCATTGCGCCCAAGAAACTCATCCGGCAGAACGATCTCCGAAGGTAAAACCAGAAGCAGTGGTTTACCTCGACTCAACAAGTTCACCAACACCATTAGATACAAGATCACTGAACCGACAGAGTTGCTCAGAGCGAGAATAGCATCGCATTCTTCCATCATCGCCATAAAATGATCAAGAAACGCGTGAGGGGATTCGCACGGCAAACCCGTAGAACAAACTACTTTATATCCCATCGCCTCCAGTCTACTTCTGACTTCACGACCAAAACCAGGGTACATAACCACCACCTCTTCATGTAACTCTCCATCACCCTCAATTATAAAAACCTTCTGCATTTACTGTCTCCCTACAAAGTAAAGGTCCAATACCAGATGACGGCGTGACAACGCCATCCGCCAATGCCCAGTATAAATTATCTACCCCACAACTTCAATCCACACACACTTTCCTGCTGGAAAGTCGCGCGGCCCCACCTCGCGCCGCCGCGCTCCGGCCGATCGATGTGCCTATTGCACCTCGATCCCCATCGAGCGGGCGGTGCCAGCGATGGACGACATGGCCGCCGTGAGATCGGTGGTGTTGAGATCGGGCAGTTTTCGCTCGGCAATTATCCTGATTTGGGCTTTGGTGATCTTACCGGCCTTAGAAACCAAATTCTTACCCGATCCTTTTTCGATACCGGCGGCCTTCAAGATAAGGCGCGAGGCGGGCGGTGTCTTCAGAACGAACGAGAAACTGCGATCGGAATATACCGAGAGCTCAACCGGGATAATATCATCACCTAGATCTTTCGTCGCCGCGTTAAATTTACTGACGAAGTCGCCGATGTTTACTCCGGCTGGACCCAGGGCCGTGCCAACGGGCGGGGCCGGTGTCGCCTTGCCGGCTTGAATTTGGAGTTTAATTTTCTTTTCGATTTTTTTCGCCATGATAATAGGTGTTAGCTTCTAGGTTTTAGCTTTTAGAATAATTAGAAAATTAGATGCGTTTAACTTGGAGGAAGTCCAGTTCGACGGGCGTCTCGCGGCCAAACATGGAGACGAGCACTTTCACCTTGCCACGATTCTCATCCACCTCGGCCACCTTGCCTTCGAAATCTTTGAAAGGGCCGTCGGTAATCTGGATCGCCTCGCCAACCGCGAGTTCAATCTTATGCTTAACAGTCTCTTCGCCCATCAACTTGAAAAGCGTCTCCACTTCCTTTTTCTCGAGTGGCACCGGCACGACTCCAGCGCCGACAAAACCGGTCACCCTTGGCGTATTCCTGACGATGTACCACGAGTCGTCGGTCACCACCATGTTGACCAGCACATAGCCCGGATAAATCTTCTCCTCCACCGTCTGCCGTTTGCCACCCTTAATCTTCACCTTCTTCTCGGTTGGCACGATGACATTGAAGATTTTGTCTTCCATGCCGAGCGACTCGATCCGCTGTTTCAAGTTGCGAGCGACCGTATTTTCATAGCCAGCATAAGTGTGAATGGCATACCAATTGCGCTCCGGCGCGAGTTCTTGTTTGGGCATGTTTTAGATCACGAGCTTGAGCAGGGCGACGAAGAGGAAATCGAGCGCGGCGAGAATCAGAGCGACGAGCAGGGAAAAACTAATCACCAAAGCGGTGTAATTAATCGCCTGACTTCGCGTGGACCAACTGACATGCTTGAGTTCCGTCCGCGTGTCCTTAAGATAAGTAATTAAGCTCACGAACAACATCTTACCCGCTACCTGCTCTTTGTCAATTAGAAGAGAACGCCGTTCACCGAAATGACGACCGAGCGCACGGTAACAAATTGTTTGAGTGTCTCGGTAATTTGCGCGCGCGCCGCGTCCTTGAGACAGGGAATCGTACTTGGATTAACTTCGGTGATGAGCGGTTGGCCAAAATCAACGCGGGCGACACCATTACTGATCGTCAAAGTTTTAATCGTGACATCGGGATTAAGTGAGGTGAAGAAACCGGCCGTCGAATCCGCGCCGCTCGGACCACGAAGTAGCTCGGTGAGCGCGGCTCGCGCCGGCGTTCTCGTCGCCACCACCGTACGAACAGTTGGGAAAACGGTATTGCACTGCCAGGCTCCGCCGGGGGTGCGGGTTTGGTTGCCGAAGAATACCTTGAGCGCCAAGTCCGCCAGCCGGCGGAGCGGTACCGTAGTAACGGCCGGAGTCGAGTTAGTGACAACCACTGAACCAGGCGTGGCGACTGACACTTGATTGCCGGTCGGGAGAATAATCGGGGAATCAGGGGAAGTGTTGAGTGTCGGTGAAAATTCTTCACTGGTCGTCGCCACCTCTTCTCCGTCAAACAAGGGCACGGGCTCGGCCGGCGCCTTGTCTCGACGGAAAACGGGCCACAAGAGAGCCAATAAAATTATAACAGCGATAATAATTAACCACCAATTGGATTTCTTCGGCGCCGGTGTTTGATTCGGATTAGGCATAGGAAAACAAAGATTACTTAATAATGCCGAGAGTGTAGCAAATCATGATAAAAAAAGAAAGCACCACCCGCTACAAGAGCGTATGGTGCTTTCCGGAGGGGAAAGAAGCCAGAAGCCGAAAGAACAATTACGACTTCATTATAACTTCGCCTGAACTGGTAAACAAAGCTAAGAGTGGATAAGTTAATAACGGCCTTCAATCAGACGCTTGGCTTCTTCCGCTTGGCGTTTGGCCTCGGACGCGCCGCTCAACACACTTCCCGTCTCCGTTTGATATTGCTTGAGATATTTGGCCCCACCCCACAACAAAGCGACAATCGCCAGCGCGACCAGAAGTTCAATCAAGCCAAAGCCACGAGTCATTGGCTTTATCTTAGCACCACTATCCGCGAAACCGAAACCACCCCACCCCTAACCCCTCCCCAAAGGAGAGGGGAATTTCACCCTCCCCTTCGGGGAGGGCAGGGTGGGGTTGCTTGCTAATTCGTTGGCCCTAAAATCGCAAAGTAATTATCGCTCGCGTCGCAATTAGAATTTCTAGAACTCCAGGGACTTCCTTGCCCGGCGGGACAAATAATAATTCGGTAATCACCACTTGGAATAGGATTATCTGCGATGTCGGTCCCCACGATCCAATTATAAGTAGTACGAGCGGAGATATTCCTATCTAAAACGATTGGCTCTGACATTACCGCGGGACAAGCAAAGCCGGAAGCGCAACTCCATTCGCGCTGTAGATACAAATCAACTTTGGTTCGGCTATTGGCTCTCGCATAACGCCAGGTGACCGGTTGGACGGAACCCGCCACCCACTGCTCCCCGCCGTTGGGTGAGGTGACCGTGATCGGGGAATTTTGATCTTGCCCCACAACGACACTCAAACTTGACCGAGCGGATTGGCCGGAATTATCAGTGACGGTGAAAGCGGGGGTGTAAGTGCCGGCGGTGGCGTAGGCGTGAGTGAACGAGGCGGTTTGGCGAACAGATTCGGCTTGTGGTGTCATCATCGCGCCGGAAGCCATCATCGGTTCATCGCCCCAAATCACCGAGTATGCGAGCTGACCGTTCTCCGGGTCACTCGCTTGCACGGTCCAAGTTTCTGTTTGTCCAACATTGAGCGTCGTCGGGCCGGAGACGCCGGAGATTACGGGGGGAAAATTCGTTGGAAGAGGAGCCGATAATGGGCGATTGCATTTATACAACTGATTTAATTTAGCTCGAGTAAGTGGACCGACAAAACCGGTATTGGAAATGCCATGTTTGGCTTGGAATTTTTTAACCGCCGTCTCGGTCCGCGCGTCGAAATCGCCATCACTAACTAAATTATCCAAACCTTCTTGAGTTAGAGCCCGGCGCAAATAATGGACATCATTATCTCGGCCGAGGCCAACTTGCAAATTGCGATAGAAGGCATGGCACCAACCACCCGGCTGTGGCCTCTGCAATTCGGCCAGTTGGCGTTGGAGATCGGCAATCTGCTGGCGGAAACTGGCGATTAGGCGATTAATCTCGGCGATTCTATTCACCTGAATCGCATCAACCGCAGATTCAACGGCAGATTGAGCATTGGAGAAGAGTGGCACCGCGACAAAAGAAACAACTAACAAACCAAGAATCAAGTATTTTTTAGACATAAGAAGTTGATTATTTTAATAAACCCTAGCACTCCAACTTTAGCACAAATCGGGATAAAGATCACATAATGCCTTGCGGAAGCGGTCGAGAGCTTGGGGTAGGGTAGAGTTGAAGGCGACGCCGGCGGCGGCCGGATGGCCGCCGCCACCTAAAGCCGTCGCCAACCTTGAGAGATCAAACTTGGTCACATCGCGGGTGCGGAAACTGGCTTTAACCTGGCCCGGCGCGATTTCGATGAAGCAAGCGCCAATCTCCCAGCCACGCACGGATTTAATAAAATTAGAAATTCCTCCACCTTCGAGATGTGAAGTTTTAATTCCCTTGCTTAATAGCGCGTCATTAGAGATGGCCACATACGCTACCCGGCCACCCGGCAGGACCGTGAGGGAATTAAGCGCCAGTGCCTGAAAGGCAAATTCCTCCGGCGTCCGATTATTTTCAATAGTGAAAACCGCCGCGGCAAAGTCCGGCGCGTGTTTGACGAGATCGGCGGCAGCGGCAAAAGTACCGGGCAAGGTCGCCGGAATTTTGAAACTTAAAGTGTCGCCCCAGAGACCGACGAAGAGACACAGCGCGATGTCGTGGGTAAGCTTAACGCCCCAAATTGAAAAAAGTTCGTAGAGAATCTGGGCGGTCGCTGGATATTCCGGAGCGACGAGATTCACCTCGGCAAATTCTTGGTTAGTAATGTGGTGATCAATAACGATCGTTCGCAATGTAAGCGGAAAAACAACCGGCCCCAAATGGGAGATCATGCCCAAACTAGCCGCATCAAGAATTAAAAAGAGAGCAAAGTCAGCTAACTTAATTTCCGACCAATTTTTCGGTTCAATCGCCTCAAACCCGGGTAGGTGAGAAAGAAAAGTGGGCAGAGGCGAATCACCGCCAATCACCGTCACCGACTTCCCCAATCCTCGGAGCGCGTGATACATCCCGAGCGCCGAACCAACGCTGTCGGGGTCGGGACTCGGATGCAGGTGGAGCAGAATCCGCTCCGCCTTCTCGATCTCTTTCCAAATCACCGGCGCCGTGTCCTTAATATTCATCGCCAATGGTTGTACTTGCCGCTCCACCCATCTCCACCATTGATTGTTCAATGTAAGGAATCAATGGTGTCGCGTTCGCCGGTTTCGTCACCGTAATCGGGCCATTGATGTCGCGGTAGGTCACGACAAAAGAAACTCTATTGCTGGCGAGCTCCACTCCGCCGACAATTGACCGAATCGAACCATTAAATAAATTCATCGTGACGATAATCGGATCGAAAGTGATCATTTCAAGCGAATCGGTAATCTCTTTCGGAGGAATTCCGCCACCTAAATCGGTCAGCAATAATTCTTTCCCTTTTTCCAACATAAAAGCCGCGAGTTTGTCTTTATCAATCGCCATTGTATATTGACGCACCCACGCGCCAGCCACACGCGCCAGGGCCGCGCGCTTGCCGACCATCAGCGCGCCGCTTTGAATGAGCGAGTCGAATAACGAATCAACTTGACCAACGGCATTTGATTCTCCAATTTTCTCAAACTGCGTTCGGAATTTCGCAATGTCTTCATGACCAATCCCCTGCTTCACCGAAAACTCTTCAATCTCGCCGATAGTAACCGAGAACCAGCGACCGATTGGACTGCTTGAAGAAGCCGAAGCGGGAAACAAAAAGGATAAAAAGGGAAATTCATCAACCTTACCGTAAAGCGTCTCGTCGAGGAAACGGAGTTCGAAACCGGCCGAGAAACCGCTCGCTTTGCCGGTCACGGTGGTCGCCATTCGACGCGGCCCGGTCGCCCCCTGCTCAATATCCATCGCGATATTACCCTCGGCCACAAGCTCAATCGGCGAAGTGAGCGTGGCCTTAATGGCGACATCCTGATGAAGCGCGCGCGCGTTGGTCAGCATCGTAAAGCTCTCTGTGATCGCTGATTGCGACGCTTCGAAGATAGTGGTGTAAGCCAAGGCGCCACCGGCGATGAGCGCCAGAAAAATAATGACTAGCAGAAAATAAAAAGGCTTCTTACCGAGATTCATCACACCAATGTACTAGATTTAATTACTTTCGTCACCAACATGCAGGGGATTAAATGCGACCATTTTGAAACATCCTACCGATTGATGTTGCCCGTGATTTGGTAGATGGGAGTGATGATCGAGAGGGCGAGGAAGGCGACCATGAGGCCGATGATGAGAAGCAGAATGGGTTCGAGCGCAGTCGAGAGCGATTTCGTCGCGCTGTCGACTTCCCCCTCGTAGAAATCGGCGAGATAGAAGAAGGTCTCCTCAAACTTCCCGGAAATCTCCCCCACGCGAACGAGCCGCGTGAGGAGCGTCGGGAAGAGCTCGGGGAAGCGTTCGAGATTGTCAGCGAGCTTGGTCCCCTGCGAGACCGCCGTGGCCACCTGATGAACCGCCGTTCCGTAATAATAATTACTTAGAGTCCGCTCGGTAATCTCCAGCGACTCATTGACCGTCACCCCACTTTTCAAGAGCAGCCCCAAGGCACCCGCGAAACGCGCGAGATTGGTATGACGCACAATCGGTTTGAACCCGGGCAAGTGAAGTAGCAACCAATGCGTGAACGGTCGAGCGAAGCGCCGACGCGCGAGAATAATGACCACCGCGAGGGTGCCAAAAATGGCGAGGAAAAGAAGGAGGCCATGGCGGTCCACGAGATCGGCGAAAGCGATGAGCGCCCTGGTGGTAAGCGGCAGATCCACCTTAAGGCCACGGAAGAGCGGCACAATTTTAGGTAAGACGAAAAAGGCGAGACCGAGTCCCAGAAGAAGCGCCATCACCAGCACGGTCGCGGGGTAAATGAGCGCGCCTTTAATCTTAGCGATGAGCAGACGCTCCTTCTCGAGTGCCCGGGCGGCGGCGGCGAGATTGACAGCTAGATTGCCCGATCGCTCGCCGGCATAAACGGCGTTGATCAGTAACGGCGGGAAAATGTGACCATGATCGTGAAGAGCCGACGAGAGTGTCGCTCCCGCTTCCACCGCCCGGGCGACATCTTGCAAAGCGCTTTTCAATCGTCCAGTCGCCGACTCAATCGAGACCGGCAAGGCCTCGGTGAGAGCGAGACCTGAACCGAGCATGACGGCCAAATGTTTGGCAAACAGCGCTTGTTGGGTCAGCCCCGCGCCACCAATCGTCACCTCGCGTTTCAGGCCGGTCGCTTTCAATTTAATTTCGTTATCCATAATCATCAGACCGAGGTTGTTAAATTTTTATCCATACTCCCCTGTCAAGGTTTAACCTTGCCGGGGGCTAGTGTATCAGAATTAGCGGTGAGGGGCA
>ERZ1292623.820-Hain-H51-01um-R1-820-length-31703-cov-19_pt1 | contig 31703 bp, 41 predicted proteins | sample MGYA00564398_ERZ1292623 | MGnify/ENA primary metagenome ERZ1292623 (study PRJEB36523, sample SAMEA6512633) | groundwater metagenome | collected 2019-01-07 | study: AquaDiva: Metagenomics assemblies of 32 groundwater samples
AACGGTCTACCGAACTTAACAAAATGCTTGACTTTTTCTCATAGCGGATCTTCCTCCGTTATTTCCTCCCGATGAATTTCCTCCGCCGCCTCCACCACCTGAACCTGATCCTGCGGACCCGTCATACGAGGAGATAGAACCATTCAGTAAATGATCGACACCAAGAACAAGGAGGGAAAGTATTCGACCTGGTGTAATTACTTTTGATGCAGTTCCACCACTTGACCCTCCACCTCCTGCTGCAGCACTTCCGTTACTGTATGAAGATCCATGTCCACCTGCCCCACCCGCTACTCCGTTTACTCCTACTGATTTTGTTGAGGAGGTTCCTGTACCCCCGTCTCCTCCTGAGTTTGGTGCACCGTTACCTCCACCCGCACCACTTTGTCCGGCAGTATTTGCAAATCTTCCAGTTGAAACTGCTGATCCTCCGCCTCCTCCCCCCCCCCCGCCGACAGCCCCGCCTCCACTCGATCCGTTTCCACCGTTGCTTCCGTTATTTCCATCAGGATATTTGATTGCGCCATTTCCCGAGAGAGTTCCTTTGACTCGAATCATGAATCCGCCAGTTGTTAGCGTGTCATTTACTGTAAGGTCGTTGTAAAACATATCTCGAGTGAGAGTTGTCGGGGAAGAAATAGTGACATTACCGTCAGATCCATCGCCGGTACCCCCGAATGAATCATTTATAAAGGAACCATCAAGCGTTCCGTTTGAATTCAGTTTTGGAACCTTCCCCGCATCACCTGCACCTGCTGTTGATGCAATGAAGTCTGATGCTAATGCTGTTTGTCCGGCGGTAATCGACATAAATTAATTTAAAGTTATTTGAAGCTCTATCGTCGTGTCCTCGCCTGTGCCTTTCGTGTAGGCCACTCCGAAGATGGCACGGTTGAAAATCTTCCCCGTGCTGACCGACGCACTACCATCAACGAAAGATGCAAATTCGTTATACGTTCCGTTGGTAAGTACGGCATCTGAGAAAAAGAATTGGAGAGTCGCTACAGCACCCGATACTGATCCAATAGCCACGGCCGCTCGAGCGACCGGAGTTTGAAGTGCAGTGTCGCTTGTCGCAGGTGAATTTGTGCCAGTACCCATATCCGCATGCGTGAGGTTCAAACTGTATGTATTGATGCCCGCCAGGCGCTCAAGAATGAGAGTTCGACCTGTGTGGACACCGAGCATGACCAGATTGGAAGACCAATCGGTTACTCGGAGAACCTCTTTAGTCCCCGCTTTGGTAGTGATGATTCGTATTTTGCCTTGTGGCTTTATGTTTTCGTTAATTTTATTCATATATTTTTATTAACCCCATGTGCCGAGGTTCCACTTGAGAGCATTGGCATCGGGACCCCATTTGTAGGGACCGAATGTCTTGGTCGCCGACACCGCATCGCTTGAGGTCATTGTCTCGGCAAATACCTCTAGGCGTTGAAGTACTTCATTGATAGCAATTGAGATATTCTTTTTGTCTTTACTGAGAAGGTCGAGCATGATGTCGGTAAAAGAAACCTGACCAGAGGCAATGAGGTAGACTGTGTATTCCATTGAGATCCCGTCTCTTACTTTTCCAGTAATTTTGTTTATCTTGAATGTCTTGTCGACACTTCGTAGTGCGCTTGATACATGAATTTGCTGGCCGACCTTAAGTCCGATCTGCACTGTTTTAAACGAAGCCTCGTATACACTCTCGGAATATTTCTTAAGCTCTGTTTGTGCTCGAGTTTGAGCCTCGTTGATTGATGTAATACTTTTATCGATAACTGCAGCCTGATACTCGCCGTAGGTTGCAATTGAAATCTGGTCACGAACTTGAGCAATGATTGGAATATATGCATCACCGAATATTTTGATGGTGTGTCCGCTTGTTGGAGCAGTCGTGTACTTGATGAATTTCTCATTGAAGTTATAGAGAACATCAACAGATGAGGGATCAGACTGCTGGTCAGTACCGACAGTGTTCACCGTTGAGTTATCTTTGACCGTAATGTTGTCGTATTTGTAGGAAAGAGGAAAAACTTTCTGCGTACCATCAGCAATGAAGATATCTTGCGCACTTCCTTCTGCAATCGTCTTTTTGTATTCACCACCTCGAACGAATACAGAGTTTTTTATCTGAGTGATTGTCTTATTTATTTCCAAGGAATCCCACTTATATGTGTCATTCGTATCGGTAAGTTCAAAAGGAGCTGATAGATTTTCACTGTCGAAGAAATGAATATCTTTATCTGGGTCAACATACCAATCCCAGCCGACTTGATCGGCAAGTTGAGTGAGGCAACGTGTCACTTGCTCATAGTTAAACTTTATGGAACCCACTGTTGGAGTTGAAGCGGCCACGTTGGTCGAGGTAAAGCCAGAAGTGTATGTGGAAATGAGATCAAGGACGATTGAACGAGCTGTGACAGAAGCGTAACTTCTCACCACTACTTTTCTATCCAAGTATTGAGAATAATCTTTGCATCTGATCTCGTAGGCAATCAAAAGTCCACCTTTGACGATTTCGTTTCGCTCGGTGATTACGCCGCCAAAGATTTTTACTCCACCTTCCTCGAGCGTGACATCATCATTCACACTAGGAATTGTTTTTGCTGGAGTTTTGATTATCTGAAACTCAAGACGGTCAACCTCTTTGGAAAGCACTTCAGTAATCACCAACGTGTCCCATTTAACGTAGCTTGTTCGATCAACTGTATTTATTTTAAGTACGAGTGACATATATTTTTATGCTCTTATACCTCCTAGGTTGATCTGGTTTTTAATGATGCGAGCGAGTTCATTTCCAAATTCCTCTGCTACTTCGGTCGTGGTATAAAAATCTCCATTGAGGTTGATGGTTAAACCTCCACCCTGACCGAGCTTGCTTAAAGGAATAATTGCCTCGGGGCCTGCTTCACCAACAAGACCGAGAGTGGGACCGGTAACGATGCCCCCATCGGCAAATTTCGACACGACACTCTTTACTGCACTCACCGCTCCTTTAATGGGAGCTGACACAGCTGATACGACACTGTTATATGCACTTTGAATCGATGCTATAGCGCTCTTAATCTTTTCTATACCCGCATTAAAGAGGTCAACGACTCCATTCCATATTGAGGTAAAGAAATCCTTGATGCCGTTCCAGGCTTCGACGAAGACCCCTTTGATGTTTTCCCATTGTGTTTTCCAAAGGGTGTAGAAAAATATAATGACCGCACCTATGGCAGCAATCGCCGCAATGATGAGACCCAAGGGACCAAGAAGTGCAAGAGCGGCAGCAATAGCAACAATGAGTCCTGCGACAAAAAGTGCAGTCAAAAGGCTTCCTACAACAATAAGGAGAGTATGATTGTCTTCGAGAAATTTATTAATGCCCCCTTGCGCAGCAATCCAATTTTGTAGTCCATGCGTAACCATCTCTATCGCTGGCGCAAAGAGACTACCCAGTGATTCCGCACCCTCATTTCCAAGCTGTCGTGTAATATCAAGCTGACCTTTTAAAGTTTCCGAATATGCAGCAGCCTGACCATGAACGGTCCTCATGATTGCGGCAAGGATTGTCTCCTTTGAAGCGTGGTCATCCACCTCAATACCGAATTGTTTTAAGAGTCGGGCATTTCCTTGAAATGCAAGAATCAAAGCCTGAGTCGACTCCTCAAGTCCGATGCCTTTGTATCTCGCTAAATCCATGGCCGCCGTAAATGCCTGAAATGCAAACGGACCGTCATTGGTTGCTTGAAGAAGTTTTGCAATCGAGACAGCAGCTTCCTCATTGTCGAAGCCAAACTTATTTAACGCCTCATCCGCAACGGCAAGTATCTGACTTCGCAGAGCTTGGAGATTAGGAGGCAGGGTTTTGAGAATTGCATCAAAGCGAGTCATCTGTACTTCAGCTTCAGCAAAGGCTCCAATGGCGCTTTTCAGGATTGCACCTGCACCAAGCGTTTGAAGCACACCGGCTAAAGCTCCAACCTTGTCACCGGCAAAGCCAAACTGCCCACCAAGATCGGAGAGGCTATTACTCATACTTCGGATAGCAGTACTTGCCTCATCCCGAAGTTGAACCAATATTTGTAGTTTGCTTATTGACTCTGCCATTATGATTTATTCTTTTTCTTTATCTCCGCACTCTCTGCTTTGAGCATTTCGATAATCGTATCTATGAAAGTAGTTGGCTGACTTTCATATTCCTTAAACGTCCACTTCATCTCCCTGCAAATCATTGCCGCTACCATTTCATCGGTGAGAGAGGCTTTAAGCCCTGCGAAGTACCTCTCCCACGCATACCCTACTTCGCCGACTGAAAATTTCCCTTCGTGACTTTGTTGAGTTCCGCAACCACGAAGTCGTACTCAGCAGGTGTAGCTTGCTCAAGTCTGTCAGCGATATTCTCCAAACTGCCGTCATACGAAACAACGAGCTGTTCAAATGTCCGCTTTTCGGCTTTGAGCATGATTGAAGCGTCCACATCCTTCATGACATGGCTATCTTCGTTTCCGATATCATTCGGATCTATCTTGATGCCTTCAAGAAAGGCACTCTTGATGGCATTCCTTTCCTTGGCATTCATGAAGGACTTGATAACAAGGTCTTTTCCGAGTGGTGTTGTGAGTTTTATTGTTTCTCTGTTCATTGTGTTTGATTATTTTGATTAATATGATGCGACTGCATTTGTTGCTAATACTGAAATCATCAAGGTGTCACTTATGCTGTAGTGAGCCTTGAATGAAAGGGTCTGACGGACCAAGTCATTGACCTTCACCGGTCGAGTAATTTCCTTGAAGATCACTTTTGCGAGGTCGATGCGGATTTGAGGGTTGGCGGCATTACCAATCGTGACATCGGTATTTTTCAAATCGAGTCGCATCGCCTTTGCGGTTGTCGCAAGTGCAGCCGTCTTGTAATCCGATTCGTTTTGCCACAAAGCTTCGAGCGTTCCTTCAATCACAAACTGCTTGTTAAGAAAGTCTGACGGTGTGGAGCTTCCGAGAACATCATCGTCCTCAATATTCTGGTCGATCTTTAGAGTAAGAGACTTGATGTTCATAGCTGAAGCGGCACCAAGGCCTGAATATGACGAGGCAAGTTTGAAGGTGAGATGTTGAGGCAGGAATCTGTTCTCAGTTGTAGCTGAAGGAGTTAAGGTTGCCGTCGCTCCTTTCTTTGCCTTGAGACCAAGTGTGTAATCAAGGAATTTATTGAGCTCATACGAAATCTCAAGCGAGCTAACCGCTCCATTTCCATGCTTGTAGTCCTGCGCGCCGAGCGGATCATCGATAAATAACGAGAGTGCCTGATGCTGTGAGCTTTGAGCAACCGTAATGGTGTGATCCTTGATGGTCGCATCGGAGTCTGCATTGTCTCCCGTTGAAAGAGAGCCGAGAATCGAGTAAAGGATGAGAGGAAAATGCTTATCCGCAATCGGCGCTTTGACCGTTCCTTCCGCCCACTCCTTGGTTTTGCTCTGACCTACCGCATCTTCAATCACTCCACGTGACTGATCGTCATTTACGAGCGAAAACTTTTCATTGATATCGAGTTCTGAAAACGGAATCCAATAGGTAGCTGCCGATTCCGGCGTACCACGGACTGTTTCCTTTGCAATTCCGAACTGTATTAATCTTCCTATTCCTTTTGACATATATTTTTAATTAATTATTTTCTTTTAATGGCCCTCCGACTTTTTTCCTCGACTGCTCCCATAACCTCTCCGCTTCCTCTTGACTATCCGCTCGTATGGTCTGGGGAAGATATTCCTGACCTCCGGAGAAGAAGTATTCTTGCGACTTATTCTTCACATCCTCCTTCCCTATCATTTTATTTTTGTTATTTGTTTGCATAAATTTAGAATGATAAATTTTTAATGGCTTTTGCTTTTACGGTGACTGTAAAGACAACGAAACTTCCATCACCGGATGTGATGCTCTCCGGAGTTGAGGAAGATGGCTCAACACCGCCGTTTGCGGCACCTCCCAATGTCGGATCTTCATCAAAGGCATTGATGATAGTTTCCATAAGCTCCTCGATGTCGTTTGCGGAGGTAACATTCTCCCCCTTTTGGATGATGCCAATCGTAAAATTGTGAGTGCGGAGATTGTCCCGATTGGTTTCTGCCACACCTTCAAGCGATGGTGAGGCGAGTACAGCAGCAGGAAATGTTCCAATGTCTTTGTATGCAAATCCGTCCTGCTTGAAGTCATCGACAATGACCTGCCCGAGTGTAGTCGGGACCAGAGAGTCGAGCTTTGCTTTCACTGCATTTTTAATTGTGGTTACGATTGCTGTCATAGTCGTGTTTGGTTAGCTATCTGCCTATTCACCATATCCTGGGCTTCACGGAATATTTTATTTACCTCTGGCTCTGCTTTTTTAATGATTTTGAGCATAAAGGGATTAGCCTTTATATATTTCGTACCGTCGTGAACAAAGATTGCGTAGTGAGCTGTGGGGTACCATGCTGCTTGAAGCCTTTCGGTTTTGTATCGAAATGATTGCAAGAGATTTCCCGTTCTCCATGGCACTGGATTATCCTTCAGGGTATTTTTTGCAAAGATGGCACCGGTTGCCATGACTGCCTTTTGGAATATGGGCTCAGCAATCTTCGGATAATTCCTAAAAGCGAAGTTCAATTCCTTCAGTCCTCGTATTTCAATTCTGAAATCTCCAGCCATATAATTAAAAGAAATTAACCCTCCTATATTTATTAATCGTCTCCGTATCTTCGGGATTGAGAAGGTCCTTCCATGTGATCGACCCACCGTTAAAATCTTCTCGTGCCTTCCCTTCCGCTTCCCGTCTTTTGAAGAGCTTTATGGCAAGCCTTTCTGCAAGATCGGTAAGGTCCGCAGGCAGAGTGTGAGTCGTCATATCGCCATAATTTGCAAAATTAATTTTGTATCCCGCCACATAGCTTGCGCGGATGCCATTTCCACCCTGAGTAAACGACCCGTGAAGTTCTATGATTCCCGAGATTCCATCTTCAAGAAGTTCCCAATCGTCAGCTACAAATTCAGTCCAGTTCGGATTGCTCTTTAACCCCGCTCTGTATTGAAGCGAGGTAACCGATGAGACCGGAGATTGTTTAAGACTCAGAAAATTATTTCCTTGTCCCTGAATCGAGTACACTTCATTGGTATACGTAGTCTCTTTGAATCGTCGATTGCATTCACCTTCAATAAAATCAGTAACGCTATTTATCAAATACAAAAGTATCGTGTCGTGAGTGGATACGGTAATTGTGAGTCGAGTTTTAACTCGAGCTACGGTTGTGAGTGCATATGAAAGTAATGCTTCTGCCATAAAATATTTTATTCGGGTTAAATCCCCGCTTCTTTCTCCCACTTACGTGAGAGAAAGTGGCTGGAACTTAAGCAGCTGTAGCACTGTTACCTACAGGCTCCTTGAACGCATGTCCGAGGAGTGCAGTTGCTCCGATAAGTGCCGCCGGTGATGTACCGCCGACAAATGCAGGAGTTAAACTGATCTTGAGGTATCGTAAGCGAGATGTTCCAAGTCCTTCGACTCGGATCTGCGCATGCTTTCCGTCAGCTGCAAGCGTAGCTGTCGCTCCGCTCACATCGGCATAGGAACCACCTGAAGTGGCACACTCTGTAACCTTGCACGCCACTGAATATGAATCCGGTGTGCCTGTGGCCGCACCTGTGTTCACTTCAATGAGTGCACTGTTGTAACCGAGCGTATCGATTGCTGCAGAAAGTTTTTCTGAAGCTCCCTGTGCAATCGGCGCAATGCCGAGCACTGCTTTTATTCCGTCATATACTGAACGCATATGTGTGATGTTTCTCTTCTGGCTTGTCAGCCCTTTCAAGTTCGACTTGAGTTGGAATCGGACGATTCCGTCTCAACAAGAAAGCGATTTCTCGAAAAGAGTTACGTTACTAATCCTCGTGACTCTCATTGGCAGGGTCGGTCGCTTGACCTGGCTCCTTTTCAAAGGAACCTTCACCGCTTCCATCCGTAGATGGAGCAGGTGTACCCTCACTCGCCCCTTCCTCTTTTGGAGGTTCAATTTGCTCGGTTTGAGCGTGGGCGAGCTCCACATCGGGACCAATGTTTGCTGCTTCTTCGTCGGTCAGATTCACAGTTGCACCTTTTTCAAGGCGATCACCGTTAAATCCAATCGGACGAACAACAGTATATTTTTTTGTATCGCTCATACGTTATATTGCTTAATTGATAAAATCTGATATTTGTTTTCACTCTCTGGAATGAAAGTGAGAACAAAATCAGAGAAAGAACTATGACGCTGCGGTCTTGACGACCACGAAGGCTGCAGGTAATGCCACCACCAAAGCCACGCGTTTCTTGTAAACGAGTGCTCTCTGATCGGCAAGCGCAATTTCCTTTCCTCCGAAGGTACCTGACTCGTGTTGTGACACGGTCATCTCGCCCTTTTCACCGAAGGCCAAAGCCTTCAAGTTTCCAAAGACGATGTACTTCGTCGAAACGGCAGTCGCGCTGTTTGCAGGCAAGTGCTTTGAGGTAAAGACTGGGAAGCCACCGAGCTCTCCCATAGGCTTAATGCCTCCACCAGTTGGGTTGTTCGCAAGAACACCCGCAGAAACAGCTCCTGCCTGAGGCAAGATGAATGCTCCCGCTGAATCCTTTTGTGTGCGAACTTTTGCCCAGACTGTGCGGTTCATATACCACGCAGCACCGTCAAGCACCGATTCCTCAACCTGTGCGATTGTGTCGGCCGTATCGATGACTGCATCGAATTCAGCAAAAGTGTCTTTGCCTGATGCAAGCGTAAATACGGTAACGTCAGGATGATTCAAGACTCCGACGAACGGAGCTCCTGTACCAACCAATCCTTGCTTGTCTGTCATGTTAGCGAGTGCTTCGCCACCAAGAGCAAGCAACCAATCTGCAAGCTGAACGTCAGCGTCAACCAAGAGGTCGTTTCCGACCACGAAGGCGAGCTGCCACTTCTTGGCGATGAGGTTGGCTGCACCGAATGTGATTCCGGTAACAGAGCCAGCTGCATCAACGCCGAGGAATTCTCCTTCAAGGAAGGCGCCAGTGTAACTTGGGATTGCCTTCTCATCAGTGCCCATAGGCCACTTCTGAGCTTGGCTCATCACAAGACCGACGGAAGCTGCGATTCTAAGAATTGCAGATTCGACTTCCTTGGAAACAAGGTAACCTCCACGGTTATCCTGTTCAGAGATCAATGCTTCATTTGCCTTGACCTTGAGACCTGCAGCAGCTCGGACAACGTCGACAAACTGAGACTTCTGCTCTCCGGAGAGACCAGTCATATCCTTGCCGAAAATTGCACGCTCCATCTGCATCTTCTCCACGATTGCGCGAGTTTCCTTGGCAACGAGGGGAGATACAGCTTCGCCGAGACGCTTCTCCATGACCTCCTCAACGGCGGTCTGAAGCTGGCTCTTGATCAATTCCAATTGTTTTTGATCCATACTATTTTGTGTCACGAGCGGTGTTATCGTTGATTTTTCTCAACGCTTCGCTCGTGATGTTGTTGATCATCCGCAAGACCTGGCGGTTTGCATTGAAGCTCTTTAAAGCCTCGATGACTTCCGACCCTGCGGCATTCGACCTTTTCTTCAGGGCATCTCCATCGAGATGTTCCTTCCCTTCGGCACCCTCGAGGAGTTCCTCTAAGGCGGCGATTGTGGCTTTCATGCCATTGATGGCTATTTTGATTTTTGTGCGACTCATCAGTTGTCGCACTCGTGCGGTCTTTTCTGCCTTTTCATTCTCATCAGCATCTTCCTCGGAATTTATAAGTTCGATGATTGCCTTCGAGTGTGCAATTATCGAGCTGTCGGTTTCGGACTGTATCCCCGCAAGTTCAGCACCGACTTTCTGAACAAGCTCCTGATCGGCTTCCGCATCAGGGTCTGCGGGAGCTTCAGCTTTTGCTTCCTCTTTGATCGTGCAGACCAATGCACCCGAACCGTCAGGAAGCATCGTGCCTTCCTTGCCGTCATCCGTTGTGCACGGATCGCCTTCCTGAGGTTCAGCTTTTACAAAGAGTCCTTTTGTCATGAGTTCGGAGGCATTGAGGTTAAGTTCCTTTGCCAAAGAGAGTGCCATCGGGTTTGCAGGGACCGGAACGAATGAAAACTCGAGAAGCTCGGCTTTCGTTATCACGTTTCCTTCCATTTCCCGAGCAATGAAGCCTACGGAGGTAGTCTTTACGATCTTCGCATCGTAGAGTCGGCGCACTTGCTGAGCGAAGGGATTAGCTTCTTCAGGTGCAAATCTTCCTTTTGCAATCGTCTGACCTTTGTCGTTTGTAAAAATCTCATCAGTTACGCCAATTGGAAGCCCACCGTAGTTATGGCCCCAGAGAACGACGGGATTATTCTTGTAGTTGGTGAAATCCCATCCGCCCTGATCGATGACTCCGCCTTGACGATCTTCGTCGGCCGTCGAGATGATGACTTCAAAGGTTCCCGAGTCGGTTGCTGCCTTGGTCTTCTCGATTGCATCCTTGAATTCCTTTGTGGCAAAGGCTAGTGATACTTTCTCAAGAATTTCGTTATTTATTTTTTGAAATGTTGCTTCTTTTTTCATAATTTTATTTATTTTTTTATTAATTACCCCTCAATGCTTATCTCCTCCGGCCTCGTGTAGCACCTGCAACTCACGTGAAGCGGCGGCGAGCCTACGTCGCTGTATGAGATATCGAGCTTGGAACCATCGGCACCAGTATGGGTATCGCCTTTATCGTAAAAATTGTCGTCAATGCCGATCACTTTTCCATTCATGTTCTCGCACCATGGGCAGACCATTTCATCGGCTGCGGTATACCACTTGATGGTCTTCACGACACCAGTCTGTTTCCACGCCTCCTTGGTTGAATCATTGGCAATCCTGAATGTTTCTGTTCGAGCCACTTGAGCAGCACGGACCTCATCGCTAAAGGCATAGATATTTGAGATTTTGTTTGTAAGCTCCGGGAGTGATGCACCCTCTGCCAAGCCTTCCTCAATCCCATCCTTCAAAAGTCCCATTGTTGTATCGTTGTAGCTTTCTGCGAGGAGCTTCATTGCACGTTCAAGAGCAAGGCGTACTTCAGATGTGAGACGAAAGCCACTTGAGCCAAGAAGTTGCATAGCTTCAGCTCCTTCAGTTGAGTAGAGATCGGTAAGTATTGGATTCGATAGATCGATCATTGCGCCTACCCAAGCCTCACGATTAAAAATATCCTCTGCCGCAATCTTCCAGCCCTTCTTGTCAAAGAATCGATTGAGGTTTGAGATGGCCACCGCTTTCTGGTCATTATTAAATTTCTTGATTCCCTCGATCATGAGGTTTTCGTATCTGGTAACACGAAGAACGAATCCTTTGTAGAGAACTTCGTATTCCGAATGAGAAAGACTCATCAAATCGAATTGAGCTTTGGTCTTTATCTCATCAAACTTTTTCTTGCTCGCATCAATTGAGTCAGCTACTCTCTTTGCAATTTCCTCAGACATCACTTTTCGAGCTTTGGTATTCTTTGCACCTCGAGTCGAAGGCTTTTTGTCGGCCGTACTTGTTTTCCTACCAGAGCGATTTACTGACTTTGGCTTCGGCTTGCCGAGAGCAACCTTTGAAAAATCAGTCATGACATTCTCCCCGTTATCAATTCCATCAAGGCCAAAATATTCCTCTCGAGCTTCGTTTACGCTCATAACAGGTTGGCCTGCAAGAGCTGCTTTCATTTCCTCTACCTTTTGGAGTTTGTCTTCGGGGACCGGATCTACAAAATCAAGATACAAATTGTCACCATATCGAGGTACAAGAAATTCATTGAGCTGCTGCACAATCATTTCCATCTTTGGCTTTATAGTTCGAGCGGCAAAGACATAGTTTGCAGTTTCAGCTGTGGCTCGATTGGTTTCCGATTCTGATCCGCCAAGAATGGTTTTGGGAACACGGAAGCCTGCAAGGATTTTGTCGCGCATGACTTGCTGAAGGTTTGCAAAATCCATATCTTTAGGATTACTGGATGCCTCGTCGTACTTCACTCCCTTTGGAAGCACCGCTACTCGATATGCATTGCCTGCACCTTTGTAGAGATTTTCAAATGAGGCACGCAGTACTTTCATTTGAGCATCGGTAATTGCATTCTCGGAACTTAGAAGACCTCCAAGTCGTGCACCATTTTTGAAGTAGTTGAGATTTACTTCAGTTGCAAAACTATCTGAGTCAATCCAATCAAGAATTGCCTGGACCGTACCTATACCTTGATATGGATCATTAGGATCAGGATATTTAAGGTGAAGAATTTGGGCAGGTTTATAAGTAACTGTTTTTCCATCAATTGAGTAGCTATATCCTTTAATGAATTCAGGTAAAGGTGCAGGGACCGGATTGGTGTATCGAGGATTCAAAAGGAAAATCGCTTTTGGTTTATCCGTATCTTTTTCTACACCATCAAGAAGCCAGTATGAATTTCCCGCAAGCTCGAGATGTGAACCTGTGAGATACCGAAGCTCGTATCCAGTTTGGAAGGGATTCACCCCATCGAGTAAATCAAGAAGCTCATGATCAAATATTTCTTCATGCACTCCATCCTTATTCACCTGGAACAGCCGGAAGGAAATCTTTGCCAGTTCTTCTGCAATCGCACGGATGGCGGCATACGTCCATGCATTGTATGTACCCATCGCTTTATCAATCGAGACTTTTCTTGATCGACTCCAAAGAGTAAACGGGTCATCATTTGAGAGACCCGAAGCAAGCGGCAAATTTAATCCTTTGCGCGTAAGACCTATAAGGCTTAGTGTTTTATCGAAAATATTCATGCAATAAAAAAGAGGGCTTGCGACGCAAACCTTCTTCGTGAGAAAAAGACTTACATCACAAGCCCTCTGGGGTATCCAGTCAGACTATGCAAACTAAAAAATTGTGAAAGATACTCTTACATCTTAGCGGACCAGGAATATGTACACCAGAGAGGGTGTGGATAATTGATCACTTAGTGATGATGCTCAAAATTCTCTAGAGCTTCTTTTTCTTTCTCAATCTTTTCAGGAGAAACTCCATTTTTCTGAACCTTCATTAGCATCCACACAGCAATCAGTGTGGTAAGTGGCACTGCCAAGATCAAGCCGATTGAGCCGACCATGGTCCTAACAATCTCCGTAGCAAAAATCTCACGGTTCATTGTGAGTCCAAAATCAGCTCCTGATTGATAAAACAATAAAAGAAGTGGTAGTGAGGCTCCGACATAAGCGATAGCCAGAATATTTACCAATGTCCCGATATGTTCACGGCCGATTCTCAAGGCACGTTTGAAAATAATCGAGCGAGGCAAGTGCGGACCAACCTGATGTAATTCATCAACGGCAACTGCCTGTCCTATGGCAGCATCGTAGAGTACACCGAGAAGTCCAATGAGAATACCTCCAAGAAGGAGTCCTGCAAAATCAATCGAGCCGTTCGTATTCATATTGAGATATACGGACTCATCACTTGAAAAGCCTGTGAGCTTTGCTCCGTGAATGGAAATGTAAGCGAGCAATCCTGTAAAAATAATTGTCACTACCATGCCAATAACTGCGGATGTCGTAATTTTATTAAAACCATGTGTAATATACGAACCCAGAACAACCATCACCGATGCAACACCGATACTCATTAAAACAGGAGATACGCCATGGAGTATTCCTGGAAAGAGCAGGTACCCAATGAATACGAAACTCAAAGCAAGGGCTAGTAATCCTCTAAACCCTTGTTTACCTCCAAATATGATTACGCAGAGAACAAATAATGATACGAGACCGTAGACCCAGGGCAATCGATAGGGATCGGAAACAGCATATGCATCGTAGCCTGAGAGTTTATCAACAGTATGCATCAAATAAAAATTGTCACCGACTTTCAACCCTATGTAATCATTTTCGACTGTAACCTCCTTTCCCTGTTCAGCTCCATCCAGAATCTTCACTACAATCGTTTGATAGTTGCTTTTTACTGTAGTTCCAGGAACATTCTTAACCTCCTGGCTTGTGACTTCAAGTACGACTGCCTTCATGGTCGTTACTTGGTCCGGCACGAGCTCTGCTTGAGCAAAAGCGAAGAGAGGTTGCGATACAATAAATCCTAAAATAAATAAAGGGAGTAATTTCTTCATATGTAAATCTTAACCCTTCGAGCAAGATTTGCACATGCCGAACAATTCGAGAGAATGCTGACTGATTGTTTTGAATTGAGAGGACTGTTTCAAAATATCTTTTGATATTTTATCAACCCCACATATCTCAAAGCCTTCCGTTTTTCCGCAGTCCACGCACACAACATGATGGTGATGCTTACCCGCAAGCTCATAATAAGCTGATCCCTTCTGGAGTTCTATCTTTTTTACGATTCCTGCAAGTTCAAAGGATGCCAATGTCCTGTAGATAGTAACTTGATTAATTTTCTCCCCTTTGAGCTTTTCATGGATATATTCCGCATTGATTGGTTTGCAATCAGCAGAAAAGAGGTCGAGGATGTGTTTGCGTGCTGGAGTAGCCTTTAATCCGGCATCTTTAAGCGCGTTCGGTAGCTCGTGTGTCATGGCAATAGTATATCCTAAATGCAAATCACTTGCAATTAATAACAGGGTAGGCTATATTACTAAATGCAACTTACTTGCATTTATGAAAATAGCATTTTTAGGCAAAGGAGGATCGGGTAAATCGACGATGGCGACTGCATTCGTCAAAGAGCTTAACGCGCGCGACATGCACGTTCTTGCTATTGATGCTGACCACAATATGGACTTATCATACAATCTCGGGGCTATCCCTTCCCTTTTTCTCGGCAGTGATCCTGAACGAATTAAAGAGCATGTCGGCTCAAAGCGATCAGACAAATACTTGGATGTTCTTAAATCCGCAAAAAATCGGGGTATAAAGTTTTCTGCTTTTCCTGCTGATGAATATACCGAGAGTATATCAGTTGAACTTGGTGAAGGACTTCGGCTTATAACTGCCGGTCCACATACCGACCGAGTGCGTTCGCAAGAATATTGCAGCCACTCCCTTGCTGCACCTCTCAAAGTCTACTTGCCATTGCTTAGTCTTAATCCGAATGAAGCCGTTGTCATCGATGAGCGTGCAGGTACTGATCCTGTCGCTACGGGAATTTTGAATGGTGTTGATTTAGCGGTAATTGTTCGAGAGCCAACAATTAACAGTACTCGAGTAGCCGAACAGATAAAAAATGAACTGATGTTGGCAAACATTGCTCACATCATTATTGAAAACAAGAAAGATGGAATTGAAAAAGATACGGCTCGTGCCGCTGAAGCAATCTTTGTGGCTCTTGCTTGATGTTATTAGCGTTTAGTTTTGCTCTCTGAGCAGGGCTGAACGCTGATCGCATGGTGCAGTCAGCAATAGTTCATTCAACAATAGGAGTTCTTTATGTCATTACCGTCCATTAAGGCAGTTGCACAGGAATTGGGTATCAACCTCGGTGGAGAAATCTCCGACGAGCAGCAGGAGCAGGTGCTCGTGGGAGCCATGCGCCGTGACCTCAAGCCCGCACTCGACTTGCTTCATCGCAAGGCGCACGAGGCCAAGAGTAACGGCGGTCACGCCGATTGGCTGGAAGATCCAGCATCGGAGATCGGCAAGATGCTTACTCGCATCCATGCTGGTGATGCGCTTCGTTCCTTGGCATCGAAGCATTTCTGCCACGGTCTGCAGCTCAGTTTCTTCAACTGCTGCAAGGGTGTGGTGGGAACGCCACCGACTCAGCCGATGTTGGTGCAGATCCAATGCCAAGCCGGACCGATCGCCTACTCGGACTGCTGATCCATGCTTCTTTCAGGAAGCTCTAGCCCCGCAAGCAAACACTTGTGGGGCTATTTTTATAATCCCCTTACCTCAAAGTCATTCGGGTCACCTGGCTTTTTCTGGACCGTATATTCTACGAGAGTAACTTTTTTTTCATTTACCCTTAAAACGATCTGACCATGGGGAATTTTGTCGGCGAGCTCCATAATGTCCTGCCACTCCTTCGTTATTTCTTTCATTATTCTAGTAGGTATCATATAAGTCCAATTACTTCAGGATTTTGCATTCCCTGCTGTATTAAGCCGAGAATAAGATACACAAGCGCATCGACGAGGTCGTCGTGTTCTTCGATTCCAAATCCCAGAAGTTGAATAATGAGATCTTCGCAACCAGAGCGAGGAAATACTACAGTTCCGTTTTGAATATATACGGCGACTGCACGAAGTCTTGCTCTCTTGTCGCCTCCTGCTGCCATCGCAATCACTGGTAAAAGTGCACGCTCCATTTCTTCTATTGCCGCTTTCTGATACGCAACATTTTCAACAAAGAACAGTGAGAACGGATTTGTAGTCGCCATCGCTTTCGTCGTCTCTATCGTTTCGTAGAATGAGAGACGAGCGTTGATAGGATTTGGTTTGACATATATTTTCGGTATGCCGTCCTTTACAAAGGAAGTACCTGACACCATCGAGGTGCAGTCCGCAGTTTCCTTTTTGCTAATCGCCAAGTCGACACCGGTCCCCGACAATCCCGTCTGAACCTCCGGCGGTTCGACATCGTAGTATCGTATCCATTCCTCTTTGATGTCCGCGCCTTCTTCGGGAACAATCTTTAGAAGATATTCTCTCTGCCATGCAGTAGCTCCAACCTTGTCACGCTGATCATCAAGATTTTGTTTGGTCGGATACTTCGCTTCCCATGTCGTCTTTCCGTTTTTAACTAGGGAGTATTCAAGATGCGTGAATGCTTTATATTTTGCGAGCCGAGCCATGAGCGCATCGGTATGAAGTTGGTTTCCGATGACGACCAGTCGCCCTTTCGCTTCATCAATTGCCGGTATCACCTCTCCTCGCAACCATCTTTCCGTTTTATCTCTGTTCTCCTTTGTACGGACCCACTCCAAATCTTCAGGGTCATCAATAATGACGAGGCTGGGTCTGTCTTGCCGATGTCGAAGTCCTCGTATTTTCTGACCTCTCGATCTGGCAAGGATGCGTACTCCGTTTGAAAGAAGCATGTTCTTTGCTTGCCATTCTTCCTCACTCTCAAGGCTGAAGTCCTCACCGAACTTTCCGGTGATCTTTCCGTAGTCCTGCATGATGAGAAGATTGTTCTCGAGTTCCTCTTTGATGTTTGCGATGTTGATGGCCGACTGAAGTCCGGTATCGGCGATCGGAATGATGAAGGGGTAAAGATCAGGATGTTCAAGCGCAGCCCACAATGGAAGAGCCAGGGACCCGAAGGTCGATTTAGCGCTTCCTCGAAATCCCAAGACCTCAATCATTTTCTTTTTATGATTTCCAAGCGTAGTGAGAAGTTCGTCATGGAAATCAGCCGGTGCGATCGTTAGGTAATGTGGCAGATACACAATACAAAAGCCTCTGAGCGTCTTTGCCATCGCCCTTCTCGTCTCGTAGTCGTCATAGAGACTGTTGGTTTCGAACCACGAGTGCTGTGGTAGGTTTTGCATCGTTTGCATTTTGTTTGATTATTTCTTCAGGCATCATTCCCCAATTAATCATGGCTTGCTTGATGCGGTCCCTTACTTCCTTTGGTATTGGCTTATTCCTCTTGTCGACCTCGAGCGTTCCGAGATGTCGTTCAAAGATACCCGCATCCATCTCTGCGTTAAGAATCGCAATGTCCAATCGGACAATTGAGTTCAGTGCCGATATCTGATCCTTATAGCTTGGAGGAGACATACCTTCTTTTTTGAGATCGTCAGTGTAAAAGGCGATGCGCATGAGCCTGTCAAACACGAGCCTGTATCTCTCTTTGCTTTGCGCCAACCTTTCAGTAATCTGCTGTCGGTCAACTCTTTCGATAGCTTCACGATTTATCTTTCGAACAACCTTTGCGATGTAATGCCATGCGAGGTTCTGATTGCCTACCGTTTTTAAGCCTTTTTTGAACAGAACGTCCTGAAGCCTTGATATGGATATCAAAGGATCAACCGCAATAGCATCACGTATTGCGAGCTTTATTTTTTCTTCTTGTGGCTGCAATATTTTCATTCGTATCTATTCGTATCTATTTTGATTTAACCCTTGCAAATACTAGCTTTTTTACGATCGCCTGAACGACGTTTACGGTCACAGCATTCCCCAAGCACTTGTACCGTTGGGTATCGCTTGCACCTAGAGTCCAATCATCAGGAAATCCCTGCAATCGTTCGCATTCTTTGGGTGTAAGACGACGGATCTTCTGTAACCCTTTAACGGCATACAGTCCAGTTTTAGCTCCTAGACCTCCGGCTTGGCTTGCAAGGGTTGTAGCTATTCCTTTCGCATCATAAATTCTGCTTCCTTGAGGAAAGTTCCGACTGAGCTGTTTTCCATCATCGAGCCACTTCTTGTTCTTCTCGCTCATGACTGCGCCGATATACTTCAGGTTTTTATGTGCCGGTCTTTTACCAACATAAGTTCCGTTCGAGTCTGCGGTAACACGTGTCGTGATGGTTGGTAGGATAATATCCTCGCTTGCGTTTTGGGCGAGAGGAAATACTTCCGGTCTGGGCGTTCCTCTAAGATGTCCGACAATGAAGACTCGCTCTCTGTTCTGCGGTACTCCGAAATTCTTGCTGTTAAGCACCTGCCATTGGAGGTCATACCCAAGACCATCCAGTGTGCGGAGGATAATACCGAAGGTACGCCCCTTCTCGTGAGAGAGAAGCCCCTTAACATTCTCAAGGAGTAGAAGCCGTGGTCTTTTGGCAGCGACAATGCGAGCAATCTCAAAGAACAGTGTCCCTCGAGTGTCTTCAAAGCCCTTTCTCTTGCCGGCAATAGAGAAAGATTGGCAAGGAAAACCTCCAATGAGTAGGTCGAAATCGGGCAGATTTCTTGGTTTGATTTTTCTGATGTCTCCATAATTTGTATGCTTGAAATATTTTTCATAAATTCCGATTGCGTGCTTGTCGATCTCGGAGTAACCCACGCAATGAGGTGCTCTCGGGTCATCACTCCAGTCAGACAGTTCGACAGGTTGTCCGTTCTTGGGATTAATTCCTTTCCCCTTCTTGGACTCCAATCTTTTCCTTTTCGACGCATTTTCCTTCTGATTTCCTTCGCCTTGTCGGACCGCGTTTCTGTTAGTGATTTCCACATATGCTTTGTTTATGCCAAGCTCGAAGCCTCCTATCCCCGAGAAGAGACTGAAATACCTCATTGCTTTATTTTGTTAATCCTCTCCCATCGATTTCTGATGACATCGCAGAACTTGGGATCAAGCTCAATCATGTATGCCCGTCGGCCGACCTTTTCCGCTGCGGCCATGGTGCTGCCAGAACCTCCGAAGGGATCGAGAACGATATCGTTTCTCTTTGTGGAATTACGAAGAGCTCTCATCGCAAGCCAATCAGGTTTCTCTGTCGGATGGAGGTAGTGAGCAACCGCCTTCCTTGGCATTTCCCAGACATCGTATTCATTGTCACCGTAAAACTTGTGAGTGCCCTCTTTCCATCCGTAGATGATGCTTTGTGCCGTTTTCGGATCGGGTTTCTTTGCCCGAGCAATCCACTCATGCTTGTAGCGATAGTCATTCCATCCCATGCTTGGCACGTTCTTCACCCAGATAATCACGCCGGAATGCTGGAAGCCGTTTTGAAGCATGCTTTGAAGGAATTGTGGGTAAGAGCTCCAACCCGAGCAGATGTAGAAAGAAGCACCCTCGTTAGTGTTGAAGAACATTTCATGAAATGCTCCGTCAATGAAAGTTTTGAATTCAGCATCGTCCATGTTGTCATTCTTGATGGACTCATTGCCTTCGCCTTTTAATTTCTCGCCTCGGCTCTTGTAGTTCACGTTGTATGGAGGATCGGTGAAGACCATGTCGGCTTTTTCTTTGCCGAGAAGTTTTCTGTACGTTTCGGGGTCAGTCGAGTCTCCGCAAATTAATCTATGGGACCCAAGCTCATAGACTTCGCCGAGCTTTGAGCGCGGTTCCTTGTCTGCGTCATCGCCTTCGCCCTCATCTTCTTCCTCGTCCTCAAGGGTCTGGTCAAGTATCCGGCTGATTTCGTCGTCTCGAAAACCTGAAGCGGGAATTGATGGTGATTCTTTGAGGTCGACGATCATTTCAAAGAGCTTCTTTTCGTCCCATTTTCCCTTTATTTTATTCAAGGCAAGATTGAGGAGCTTTTCTTCGGCAAGGTGCAAATCCACGAGATTGGCGGGAATGTAGGTTACTCCATCCTTGGTTTCTATGCCCTTTATGGCCTCACCTTGGGCCACAAGCCCCTCTACGGCGGTAGTTCTTTGGTGACCTCCTACCAGGACCAATTTTCGGTCGCCACATTCGTCACATGTGTGAGTATTCACCACGACTGATTCCACGAAGCCGAAGGTCTTGATACTCGTTTTGAGAGCCGACATTTCGCTCTCCGGCATAATGCGTGGATTGTATTCAGCACGCCTCAGGTCGGTTATTTTAATTTTTGTCGCTTCCATGTGTTTCTGCGAATTTGATTCGCGCATTGATCTGGTCGACCTTTTCTTTTTCCTTGCCGGTGTTCACCTTGATTGCAGTGATCGTCTCATCGCATGAGAGGGTAAATTCTTCAGCGGCAGCTATCTTCTTCTCGAGGTCTTTCCTTTTGACACGAGTCACTTTGGTGGTGTCGGCAGGATCGATCTTCTTAAATTCGGTATTCAGGTCATCGAGTTCCTTAAACTTACCGTCACGGAGCTTTTCAATATCCGGAATCTTAGATAGGTCAAAGGCAATGTTCATTTCTTTTCGCCAGACTTGTTCCTCAAGTTCTGTTAGAAATTCTTCTTTGTAAAATTCTTTGCTTTCTTTTGTCATAAATATTATTTAATTAATTGTGATAATAATTTCTACTCGGCCTTTCCCATCCTTGGCGATCTCGCTTTTGAATGAACCGTCGAGATTCTTGTCGTTGTAGAAGAGAGCGTCAGCGATTGAACCGAAGATATTCTCAGGATCGCCATGGGTGTTGTCTTTCCAGAAAATACGGATATCCATAACTGCTTTTTGATCTTCCTCGAGCTTGATCGGCTTTTTGGCAACACGCAGGGACCGCACGTGAACTTTGAAATCGATGCTAACAAGGGATCGGAGAAATTCATCTTGAACATATACTTTCCAGGCCGTATATCTCTGGGCTTCCGGTGTCCACTGTTGCCGATATGTCTTCCTGATTTTTGGTATGGCATTTCCCAGTCTGTCTTCCTGATTGCCATTTAAGGTGAATGAGAATTGCTTCATGGGTTTTGGTTAGTAGTTTTTAAAGAAAACTTATCAGTGAGTGCCGCCCTGAGCATCAAAAACTCAGGGCGGTTATCCACAGGTGGTCCTAAATTTTTGCTAATACTAGGTTTCTCTTTGTTTCCTTGGTTTTGTGTGTCTACTAGGTAGACCGATTTCGGTCTATTCTTTAGACCACTTTTGGTCAATTTTCTAGACTGGTCTACTAGATTGACTACTTTATCCACAGGCATTTCAAGGTTAATCTTGTAGAAATTTCCCCTACTGTTTTTTGTCGAAATGACTACACCTGCACGGACCAGATTCTTGAGTCCTTGTGAGACTGATTGGCGGGACAATCCGGTGCCATAATCGAGAACAACCCCTCTCCTATCCTTGATCCCTTCCATGAATTGCGAGAAGCTGATGCGGTCGGATTCTTTTTGGAAGCCGAAGGTGCGACGACAAATGTAAATCAAACACCTTGCCTCTGCTTCAGGAATGAGAGGAATGACCTTGTCGAGAAGAATATTCGGCAACTGCGTACTATTTGGTATTAAATTTTGTAGCTTGTGTTCTTGCATGTTGATGAAGAAAGAAAGCGCCCGTAGGCGATCCTTGATGCTTAGCTCCTGATCTCAATCCTCACGCCACTGCGATGAGGACTGAGTCAGTGGCCAAGCGCCGAGTGCTTTCTTTATTTTGTTTTTACCTTGACCTCCACTTTCTTGGCTGGCTTTTCGACCTTTACTGGTTCACCGCTTATCTCCGCGCTTTGGAGTGCGATGTGTTTTTGTACGAATTCCTGGACCAACTTATAGCCAATTTCAAGTTCTGTTGGTCGCATCTGCTCAATCGCAGACCAACTTCGAGTCTTGAAGGCATACTCAACTGCATCAGTTTTGTTTTTCTTTTCCTGAGCACCTGAGCTTGGCCAGACTGAGACGAGGTAGCCCTCGATCTCCTCAAGCCAACGTTTCTTTTCATTTATCCATTGTCGTTTATCTTCTTCAGTGCGGATCAAGGATCCTGCATCTTGCTGAGCAATATCGTGCCGAGCTGAAACTGGATCCTTAATGATCGCTTCTACCGCAGGGGCGAAATGCTCATAGGTAGGGTTCTTGAAGACCGCTCCGTCAAGAAGATTTCCTCGTCCTTTGAGAACAACTGCCTGGCGCCATACTTCACGCTTCTTGCGTTGGATAAGTTCATGGCGTTCCATAAGTACCAATACGTCAAATTCGTAGGCCGCATTCTTTTCGGCCTGCATTTTGACTCCGACCTTGGTGAATTCCTTTCGACCATCCTCATCTACTTCCTGCTCCATTCGGTCTGATATTCGACCGGTAGCAAGAATGTGAATTGGTGACTGCACGAGAGGGACCGAGAAGTTTTTATTCCAATCGGCTTTAATGGTCATCCAGTCCTGAATTTGGAAAGTTTGACGATTAAACTTGCGCTTGTACGCTTCTTGGAAATCCATCCATATGTGAGTAATGCTGTCGATAATCATGATGTCTGAATATCCTTCGGAGCAGAGCTGCATAGCTTTTACTAGATCAGCAAGAGAGTGAGTCTCTCTGACCATTGCATCTATTCCATGCTCTCTAAAAAGAGGTAGGAGGAATTTCGATGCCTTTTCGGTATCAATCAGGACTATGGGCTTTTTGCTTTTGATCTTCTTGTGAAGACCTATTGCAATAAGAGCTGTAGTCCAGCTTTTTCCCGTACCCGGGTCACCCTCGAAAGCTGCTTTGAAGTAGGGTTTTGTATTCCCTATCTCCGTAAAGAAGTTTTCCTGGCTTTTTACAGGTTCAGGAGCTTGTTTTGTAATAATGTTTTGCATGATTTGTTATTGACTTCCCGATAGTTTTTTGAGAGAATGAACCTATCTGACGGATCCAATCTCTCCCTTCGGGGAGATTTTATTTTGTTAATTTTTTAGGGGCTTTCGCTGTCTTTAACTGATCTATGGTTTCTTCGATGAGACCTAAATAGATTTGGTTGAAAACCTCGCTTTCGATGTCTGGTTTTTCGTCAACATCAAGGGTTACGAGCTTTCCCATAAGTTCACCTGTCCAATCTGCGATATCATCGAGGGCTTGAGGTATAACCCTCTCCGCTACGATGCTCTGTGCTCGTTGGAACAGGATGTCCTTGATTTCTTGTTTGAGAACTTTCCTGAGTTCGATTTTCATAGGACTGGTTTAGTTCGATTCGTTGTCGTTGAACTTCCTTTTTGTTTCTAAGCATCTGTTGGCGTTCTTTGCTTAGTGCGACATTCTTCTTAAAACGAATCTCTTTGGGCTGATAATCGATATCGACGACATCTCCAATGAGTAGTCGATATTTTTCGGTAAGCCATTTTCCTTCTAGGATTAAGGCTGGTATGCCATACCTTCTGTAAGTAACGGCACGAGTGTTTTTAAGTTTATTTTTCATTGTTAGCATCTACCGTTGTACATCGGTTGATCCTTTTCAGGACAATGTTTTGACTGGACTATTCCACCCTCGATCGCCTCATCAGTAAAGTGACTTCTAAGGAAATCATTCACGAGTGCTCGATTTCCTTTGCTACCTATATGCCAATTCGTGATCTCTTTAATTGGCTGTTCGCTCTTATATTCGTAGATAGTGACAATAGTCGGCTTCTTCACACTTCCGACTCTGAAAGCCCACTCGACACGCACCTTGCCATCACCCGACCTCCATTCACCTTCTTGTGTACAGTCATGTGGCTCACCGAACTTTTCTACAAGCTGTTCATACGAAGCGCTTAGGTAGCGATAGAAACCAGAACCCCACGTCTCCTTGAATTTTGCTTTCGTGAACTTAGAGTTAGATTTCATAATCATTTTTTGGTTAATAATTTTCGACCTTTAAGGTGTTGCGCAAACACAAAAAAACTCCGTGTTTACCGGAGTCTTGTATAGAACTTTATGGAGGTTTTGTTTTTCTTAGACTAATCTACCGGCCGCAATGACGTGTTGGACCAACGTATGGGTATACCCCATCTCATTATCATACCAAGCTAAAACTTTGACCAAATTTCCACCAACCACGCGCGTCATTTCCAAATCCGCGACAGAAGCATGGCGATTGCCGATAATGTCGTGAGAAACCAGTGGCTCTTCGGTAACAGTGAAAATACCATTCCAACGAGGCTGACTAGCGGCTTTTTTGAGAATAGAATTGACCTCTTCCGCCGTTGTATCTCTTTTTGAAATAAAAGTAATATCCACAATTGAACCAGTCACGACTGGCACACGAATAGAAATACCGTCAAACTTGCCTTCCAATTGCGTCGCGACTTTTGTCACCGCAATAGCCGCGCCCGTTGACGATGGAATAATATTTTGCGCCGCGGCACGACCTTCACGAAGATCTTTCTTTGACGGACCATCAACTAGGGCTTGAGAAGCGGTGTAGGCATGAACAGTATTTAGAAGCGCTTTTTCAATGCCGAGAGTTTCATCAAGAATCGCGATCAATGGTGAACCAGCATTTGTCGTGCAAGAAGCATTTGAAGAAACAGTGCAGGCCTCAAGCTTGTCCTCATTCATTGCCATCAAAACAGTCGCGCCCTGAAATCGTGAATCTTTAGCATCTTTCAATGGCGCAGAAACAACCACTCTCTTAGCGCCAGCAACAATATGAACTTGGGCCTTTTCGGCAGAAGTGAACAAACCAGTGCATTCCACGACAATGTCAATGCCCATACTCTTCCACGGAAGCTTGGTAGGATCTTTTTCTGAAATATACTGAATCTCATGACCATCTATAACAAGTGAATTGGTTTTCTCATTTATGGAAACTTCAAAAGAACTAATACCATAGACAGTGTCATATTTCAAAAGATAGGCAAAATTTTCAATGCTTCCCAAATCGTTGATGGCGACAAGCTCAATTTCCTGACGATCTTTGGCAACTTTGGCAAAAGCTCTGCCGATGCGTCCGAAGCCATTGATTGCTACGCGAGTTTTTTTCATATAATAAAAATTAAGGTTAACGGATATATTGTAACATATGAGCTAAAACACAAATAAATCCACGGGTCGTTTATCCACAGCTATCCTACATACAATCACCTTAAATTCTGTATACTAAAGCACGACTGCGCACAGCACATTTATAAACTATGAACATTGACTCTGACGAACATGGTATCGCCAGTGAGGCGATGGTTGAGAATGCACTTCAACAAGTACAAAATAAACCAAACGATGATTCAATACCAAAAATTAAGGAATTCGTCCATGCAAAAAAGAATTCAGCGCTAGACCGTCAGCATATTGACTTCCTCGTCAAACTTGAAAATGGTCTGGATGTGCCACTTCAAGTAAAAAGCTCCGAGCGCAGACGAAGAAGATTTGAGAGACTCAATGCGAAGCACAGACGTTTTATTCCGGTTATTGTAGTCAAAATCGGAGAAGCGTTGGAATCGGTAATCAATAAGGTCGTAGCGTGTATCAAGTTGGCGCTAAATACAATCCGGCGAGTCGTCAATCAAAAAATCCATCAGAAAAAAGTCCGCGAACAAAAAAGACGAAAACGTTGTTTCAGGTTCTTCTCTCCAAGCATGTGTCACTAATAAGATTTTTTTAAATTTCACCAAGCGCGGTCACTACGACCGCGTTTTTTTATTGTCGGAATTTTTATAAAAACGCCAATAACGCAAACTACTTTTTTGCGTAAATTTTTGCGATCTTCCTAACCAACCCTGGACCTTCAAAAATCAAACCGGTAATCAGCTGAACTAGATCGGCTCCAGCTTCAAATTTTTCCATAGCAGTCTCCGGAGACATCACACCACCTACGCCAATAATCGTAAAGCGTTTTCCATACAACTCTCTAGTCTTATAAATAAGGTCCGTTGAAAGATGGGTACATGGTTTACCAGACAATCCGCCTCTATAGACAACCGGCGCTTCCGTGCGAACATCAAGAGAATCATAATCTTTATTGAGATTTCCAATGACAACGCCATTCAAACCATGCTGATCGATAACTTTGAGTAAAGAATCAAATTGTGACCAAGGAATATTTATTGGCATTTTCACATAAATCGATTTTGAACATGACACGGATTTCAAAGCCGTTAAAAGGCGTGCTAATAATTCTGGAGTAGTGAAAGCTTCTCCGCCAAAAGAGTTCGGGCAAGAAATATTTATCGTGTAGTAATCACCAATATTTTCCTCATTTAGACGCTTAAAAGAATAAACATAATCATCTATTCCGGCTTGAGTAGGCACAGATTGCTCGTCATTAGTGCGCGCGATGGAGATACCAATAACGAAGGATTTTAGCGAGGTCTGACCTTGCTGAGATACCCTCTTCAATCGTTCAATAATCACATCAACCCCATCATTCTTTAGACCCTTATTAACCAAAATACTTCTAGAATTTGGTAAACGGGTCAATCTAGGTTTTGGATTACCAAAGCAAGGGCGAGCTGTTACCGAACCGACTTCTTCTCCGCCAAGACCGATTTCAGACAAAACTTTGCTTAACTGTCCATTATAATCAAAGCCCGCGGAAAGCATAAACGGGGTTTGATATTCAATTCCATCAACGGTTTTGGAAATATTTCGGCCATGATATCCGTACATAAGATTGACAAGTTTGCGAGTAATCCAAAATTTTCCGCAAGACTGTCCAAAAGAAATCATGAAATCATGAACTACTTCCGGGTCAAAGCGGAAGAATATGGGCTTTAGGACATACCTATAAAACATGAAGTTAATATAACATAAATGAAAAAACCGGGTAAATCATATCCTCGGCAGGAAAAACAACATTCACCAGACTTAAGAGAATCAATACTTCCTGACGACTCCAGTCACAACCGCCGCGACTTTGAGATCATGTTCGGGATAAATAGGTTTGTAATTTTTGTTAGCTGGTTCAAGAAAAATTTGATTTCCTTTCTTTCTAAAATACTTCATAGTCCAACCGCCATCCACCTCTGCAATCACAATATCGCCATCTCTGGGTTCAGATTTCTTTTCGGCAACCACCAAATCGCCTTCTTGAATACCAGCATCAATCATTGAATCTCCTTTGACCTTCAATAAATAGGTTTCGTCTTTGTCATTAATCAAGTATTCATCAATACTGATAGTATCTAAAATGGTTTCTTCAGCCATAGTCGGAAAACCGGCTTCAACTAAACCGAGCATTGGAATCTCTCCAACCAAACGATTTGGGATAAGTCGTCCGCGGGAATCTTTGTCAATAACGCCTTGGTCAATAAGTTTATTGATTAGTTTGTAAACGGCATTTTTGGATTTGAAACCGACCAAAGACATTATTTCGGTATAGCTAGGCATCCGTTTGGTGCGCCTGTAAAAAGATAAAATTTTATTTTTGTATTCTGTAGTCATATCACAATTAAAACATAAATGTAGAAACGAAGCTCAATGACCTGCTGAACCAATTTGAACTAGGTGCGAGTCGAGCAAGCTGGGCCTTCAAAAGTTTGTGCCGAAGTGCTTCGCGTCTATACGAAAGACCTTTGATAATGCGAAGATCAATCTCTTGATTTAACTGACTGATCTCCATGCGAATTGTCTTGATGACTTGATGCTTGCTCATATAATTAGTTCTAAAATTAATAATTCCTCTTGCCTTCAACTGACATTATTATAGGTGAACTATCGTTCACCTTGCAAGTAGTACCTGTGGATAACCGAACACATATCCCCGCACGACATAATACTTCTTTGAAGCATTGCCGGAGGTCTAAACAGATATTCGTCATTCTTTAGCCATTGATTTTAGACAACAGGCGTCGCTTCAAAGAAGTATTATGTCATGCGGGGATACGCTTCGATAACCGAGATCTGCTGACAAAAACAAATAATTACTATTGTGAATAAACTCCACGATCTTTATTGAAATACCTATTTCATCACAATCATTGTATAATATCCCCAATGAACATCCACTTGATTATCCATAATATCGGTTTTATTATTTCTGCCATTGCCTCACTCGGAGTATTTTTCTTTCTAATCCTGAACAAAGATCGGACAACATCAAGCGTTATGTTCGGATTAACCGCTTTGACGATTGCTATCTGAATCACAGCTCACATAATTGGAGTGAATCTTACCGATCCGATGTCTTCACGCAACATATTGATGGTAAACATATTGATGGTCGGGCTAGCCGCGCCGTTCAATGTACATGCTGTTTTGGCATTTCTTGGAAAAGCCCGTAAACAGTGGTATTTACTCACTATTATATACATTGCCGGTTTGTTTTTGATGGTTTGGTTCATATTGTATCCAGATTTATTTCTTTTACCGTCAGTACCAAAAATGTACTTTCCCAACTATTACAATCACGGAATTCTCAATTGGGCGGGACAGGTTTTCTTCTTTGGAGTTTGTTTTGTATACATGATGATAAGTCTTGGAATCGCTTCTCATCAAGAAATTGATTCAAGACGAAAACAACAAATAAAATACCTGATGGTTGGTCTTGCGCTCGGATACGCGGTCGGAAATATGGCAAACTTTCTTGTCTATGACATACCAATTGATCCTTTCTGGGGTACTTTGTTTATGACTCTATTTTTCATTCCATTCATCTATGGAATCGTTAAATATGAGCTTTTAGATATCAGAATCATCGCCAAGCAAGCATTTTCTTATGGAATTGGAATCGGAGCAGTAGGTGGTTTGATTATTTTGTTTAATTATTCCAATCGTTTAGTTGAAACAGTATATCCAAACTTTCCGTTTTGGATCACGCCACTCATATCGGCTATCTTTGTCGTTTTAGTCGCGGGTTTGATTTGGCGCAAACTTCGTGAAAGTGACATCTTGAAATACGAATTCGTCACCACAGTAACGCACAAATTTCGCACTCCACTGACTCATATCAAATGGGCCTCGGAAAATCTATCCAAAAGCACTTTATCAGCTGATGATCAAACACAAGTCAAATACATCCAATCGGCCGATGAAAAACTGGTTGAATTGACCAGATTGCTCATGAATATATCCGAAACTGAAAGCAGTGGCTATGAATATAAGATGGTTCGTGATGACCTATCCGCTTTAGTCACTGAAGTAGAAAAAGGTATGCGTGAACAATATTCAATCAAGAATATGACAGTCATAGTGAAAATTGAGCCCTCAATATACGCGTTATTTGACCAATCACGCATCAGATTTATCGTCCAAACATTCATAGAGAACGCCATTCGTTATACTCCAGAAGGAGGTACAATCCTTATCTCTCTGACTTCAAAAGGAAATAATGTCATCTTTTCAGTCAAGGATACCGGTGTCGGCATTGCCAAAGACGAGCTGTCCTTGATTTTCTCAAAGTTCTATCGTAGTAAAGAAGCGCGCCAAGCGGATACCGAAGGCATGGGTATCGGTTTGTATGTCTCCAAAGAGATTATTTCAAGACACAACGGCAAAATCTGGGCAGAGTCGGAGGGTGCCGGTAAAGGAAGTGTCTTCAGTTTTTCGTTGGAGAAGGCGGGGGTTTAGGTGACTGTGTACCTCGGTCTAGAACTGTCACCAGTAAGACCTTGTAAGGATATAATAGCACTTTTTAGTAGGTCAAAATGACCCCCTTCGGTCAAGACCTGCTGGATTTTTCAAAAGCGTCAATAGGTTTTTGTAGCTGTTCCAGTATCTTTTTTAGATCAGAATCGCAAATTTTATCGACCGGAAAAATTTCTTCTTTATTTTTCCCAAGATGAATTGTAAATGTGTTACTTGTTTTTAATATTTTTTGAATAACTCGATTACCATAAACGGAATTGATTATCTTTTTGTACGGCTTTACCTTAAAGAAGTCTATTTCCAACAGTGAGTAATTCTTATATTTCTTAAATGAAACGCCAAATAATTTTCTTATTTCAACAATTAAAGCAGTCCATAGTGCACGGTGATGTATAGTAAGTTCTTTTGATTCTTGTATACCATCTTCTCCATATTTTTTTCTAACATCACACAACTGCCCAAAATATTCTTTAGCAAACCTTAGTGATAAAGAAAGGAAAATGTCAGGGTTTCTTTTTTTGATAATTTCCATAACCTACTTGGTTTTATTTTGGTATCGGTAATCCTAATTTTTGTAAAGGCAAATATCTAAAGTAATACTGGCAACCAACGGAATTTATGTAAGTCAAAACATCCTTATAGGTTGGTTTATTAAACCATTCGCTTAAAATGTAGATATATTCCACCTCATAGTTTAAGGGAGCAAAAAGTCTTTGGTATTGCTTTTTCTTAAAATCGCAAGTCTGTAATTTTTCATCTACCGATCCTGCTACTTCTTGAAATTTTAATTCCAAAATGTACATCGTGTTGTTTACGATCACATAAAGAGCTTCATCGGGGAGTAATTTTTTAGATAAAATTTCAGTGTAGTTTACTCCTTCAGAGGCAAGAAATTTGTACAAACTATTTTTGCGATAATTGCGAGCAACTTCTTTTCCATTATAAAAAATGACATAACCTTTAACGGAATATCCTTTGGTTTTGGAAAACAAATCCAAAATATCTTTTTCTCTTTCAAAATTCAGACCTGTTAAGGTGTTTCCACCACCGATTCCTCCTTTAATCATATTTTTAAATCATTAAACCTCTTTTTTGATAATTCCAGATAATTTTTTTCCATATCTATACCTATAAACTTTCTGTCATTCATGGCTGAAGCAATGCCTGTGGTAGAACTGCCAGTGAAAGGATCAAGCACGACATCTCCCTTGTTGGTACTAGATAACACGATCCTTCTTAAAAGATCAAGCGGTTTCTGTGTCGGGTGTTTTCCGTATTTTTTCTCCTCTGGTTTTGGTGGATTAACAGACCAAACAGAACGCATTTGCAAATTTGGTTTTTTAAGTTTGTCTTCTACCCAATCTCCATTTTTCATTAAATCATAATTGAAAGTATGTTTGGCTTTCTTTTCTTTTCTAGCCCAGATAATTGTTTCGTGGCTAGCAGTAAAAAATCTGCAACTCAAGTTTGGCGAAGCATTTGGTTTGAACCAAGAAATATCATTCAAGATATGATAACCGAGGGATTGTAAAACATGTCCGCATTGATAGATTGAATGATATGTTCCGCTTACCCAGAGCGTGCCGTGTGGTTTTAATACTCGTTTGCACGCTTCTAGCCAACGATAATGAAAATCATAATCATCATTAAAACCTTTACTTATGTCCCAAAGGCCTTTATCAACACTTACCATTCTTCCTGCATGAACGGTAAATCCTCCGTTTGAAAGATTATATGGAGGATCGGCAAAAATCATATCAATAGAATTATCTAGCAATTGAGAAAGAATATTCAAACAATCACCGAGATATAACACAAAATTACCATTTATGAAGTATGGTTTGTCGCTAACTATAGATAATATTTTTCTTTCAGCCACTACCATAATCGTTAAATTATAGCATGAATGCTGTTCTCCGGTCGTCTCGATAACGTGCTGATCAGTGTGATGTGTACCCCATTTAGTGGACATTCTTGAAACCGAGAACCCAGATCTTTT
>ERZ1292623.822-Hain-H51-01um-R1-822-length-31675-cov-11_pt1 | contig 31675 bp, 35 predicted proteins | sample MGYA00564398_ERZ1292623 | MGnify/ENA primary metagenome ERZ1292623 (study PRJEB36523, sample SAMEA6512633) | groundwater metagenome | collected 2019-01-07 | study: AquaDiva: Metagenomics assemblies of 32 groundwater samples
AAATCTGCTTTTGCCGCTTTGGCGCCTGCTAGTATATGCGCATCATTTGCATCCAGAACATACTGTCTGAAAGATTTTTTTATTTTAGGAAGGGAATCTGAAAGCATTATAACCTCAAAATTGTTTTTAATAAGGGTGGCTAACATATCACTTCTTATGTCTAATCTTTTAACAACTGTTTCCAGTTCTTTTTTCGACAATGAAGAAATAAAGAGTTGAATAGAACTGGTATTAAGTAAGAAATACGCAGCTCCTGACTGTGATAGAAGGGAGGAAATTATCACATCCGAATCAATAAAAATCCGCATAGAAAATTATAGAAGCTTGCGTACTTTTTTTAGTTCTTTTTCAATAAGGGGGAGGGTTTTTTTATCGTTTTCCGAAGCCTGATATAAATCGCTGTCAAGACCCGTAAATAGAAAGGATATAGAGCTCGTTGGAATTCTATAAACTTTCCCTAATTTCTTCGCTATAATTTCTCCCCGGTTGATGAGTTCATAGACGGTATTCTTACTTAACTGGAGCATTTCAGCAACTTGCTCAGGAGTATACGCTTTGGTCTTTGAAATTGTACTAAACATGACTATATGGTACTAAACAATATTAAAAATGTCAATAGTCTTATATAGTTGTTTAATTTCCTTAAGCGGAGTATTTGTTACAAGGTCGGACCTTGTCATTTCTGTAGGCATTCCGATACGGGTTCGCAAATTTTGGCCGTGAGCTCAGCCGAACGGTGAAACAGCCCCGCTACTAAGTTTTTTTAGAAAAAGTTAGTACCTAGATAGAAATTTTTGTGGTATAATTTGGTTATGAATATAAAAAAATTAGATTACTTGATTAAATTGACTTATGACAAAGACTACAAAGGCTATGTTGCGGATGTAGTGAATTTATTTGGGTGCATGTCGCAGGGCAAAACGAAAAAAGAAGCTTTAGAAAATGTGGAAAAAGCTATTAAAGCATATATGGAAGTACTTGCTGGAAGAGATAAGAATGTGGAATTCGCTAAAAAATCCGTAGATATAGATCTTCCTCCCCTTTCATTAAATGCCTAAACTTACCAATATCTCCGGAAGAAAAGCAGTCAAAGCTTTTTTAAAATTTGGGTACATTCATGTTCATACTTCTGGAGATCATGCAATCTTACAAAAGGCAGGAGCTCCAACATTATCGATTCCTTTACATAAAGAAGTAGCTCCTTTTTTATTAAAATCTCAAGTTAAAAAGGCGAATATAAAGGTGGACGATTATAGGAAAGCTATTAAGTAGTCACTAATCGTTTTAACCGCTACCTGAAAGGCTTCGGCCGTGAGCTCAGCCGAACGGTGAAAAGCCTCGCTGCCTTCGAATATTTTTTTAAATGGTGCATTTGGGATTATCCGGTTGAATATGACGAGATTATGAGAAAAGTCAAAGAGGCATTTTTCATCAATGACTGCAGGTCAGTATTCAAGCAAAAAAGCAGTACATCAAAATGGATAAAACCGATAAGCATACTGACAGCCTGTATATCGGGGCGCTTATAATGTTTATTGCCTACATAATGGGCGGAGCTTTTCTTCAGGAGGCAATTGATGTCGCAGTTATTATAAACGCCCTCCGCGCAAGCAGATAAATTTAAAACTCCTTGACAGTAAGGCTGGGCGCGACTATAATGAGTAAGATAAGTTTGTCCTATTGTATCAGTCTGTCCCGCAATATACTGCCCCAAACATCAAACTTTAAAATATGGGAAACGATGAAGACGAATATTGCTTCTAATAATTAGTAATAATTTTTTGTTTTTTTTCTCCTCACCATTTTGTCTCCAAATAGTACTATAATATATTTATGGACGGTAAAATCTCCCGAAGTTTAATCCTTCTTACTTATAAAGGCAAAGCACTTCTTATGAACAAGAGCAATAACTCAATTGACAAGGAAAAACATCCGTGGTGTTTCATCGGCGGAGTAAAAGGGGAGACCGAGTCTTTTGAAAGCGCTATGAAAAGACGCGTAGAAATAGAAGCGGGGATAGAAATTAAAGATGTTGAGCTTGTTTCAGAATCCTGCTATCACGCAAGACTTACAGATGATGATGTAAATAGAATAAAACGGGAAGAGAATCAGTTGCTTGATTTTTTCACTCTTAAGGATTTAAAAAAGCTCTTTCTCTCAAATACAACTGCTCAATTCGTCTCAAAACACAGCGAGCTTATATAATATCCTGCGCTGACTTTTTTGTGATATAATCTTTCAATGGCAACATCAATAAAGAAAAAACCTATAAAAAGTTTAATCAAGAAAACTGCATCATCTTCTCCGAAAAAAGCAGAGACAGGCTCCAGTCTTCCTGGTCAATTTTCTCTTCTTAAGAACAGAAAAACTGTACTTTTTGCAGTAATTATAATTACCGGAGTACTAGCCCTTATTTTTATTTTCAAAGGACTTTTTATTGCTTCCATAGTAAACGGCGAACCAATAAGCAGACTTTCTATTATAAAAGCACTTGAAAAACAAGGCGGAAAGGCAACTCTTGATAGTCTGGTAACCAAAAAAATAATTGCCCAGGAAATAAGAAAGAGAAATATAACAATTTCTCAAAGCGATACCGATGGGGAGATTAAAAAAATTACCGAAAGTTTAAAAGCCCAGGGAACTACAATAGATCAGGCACTCGCTGCTCAGGGTATGACCAGGGCTCAGCTGGATGATGAAATAAAATTACAGCTTTCTGTTCAAAAAATGGTAGGAAAAGATGTAGAGGTATCAGATAAGGAAATTGACGAGTTTATAAAAGCAAATAAAGCCCAATTCCCGGAAGGTACAAGTGAAGAGCAAATTAAAACGCAATCAACCGAACGGATAAAACAGCAAAAGCTTCAGCAGAAAACTCAGGAATTTATAAAAAATCTTCAGGAAAAGGCAAAGATTACTAACTTCGTCCAGTACTAAAAAACTCTTCTAATAAAATCTTCGGCAAGCTTAATTGATAATTATTTATATAGTTTGTAATAGTCTATCCATAATGTTATGATTAATAAAGTTTTATGCTCAAGCTGTTCATTAGTTTCTTCGTATTATTTATACTTTCTGCTAATTCCGCATTCGCCGCTTCTGATCCTACTTCCGTACCGAACAATAAATTCGGCATAAATATTCTTTCTCCTGAAGCAGAAATTGAAGATGCAAACGCCCTGGTAAATACAAATGGTGATTGGGGATATGTGGTAATAACAATTACAAAAAACGAGAGAAGTATAGAGAGATGGCAGAATTTTTTAAATCAGGCAAATAAATATCACTTGATTCCGATAGTGAGGCTTGCCACGGAATTTGACTCAGAAAATGGTTATTGGAAAAGACCCAGTGAGAACGATGCGAAAGATTGGGCTGAATTTCTTTCAAAACTGTATTTTCCCACCAAAAACCGCTATATACAAGTTTATAATGAAGTGAATCGGGATAGTGAATGGGGAGGTAGTGTTGACCCCGCTTCCTATACCAGTGAGCTTGATAGAACAATTGATGCTCTTAAGTCAAAAAGTAATGATTTTTTTATTCTTAATGCACCGCTTGATCTGGCACTCCAAAACTCAAAAAGCTCAATGGAGGCTTCTGAATTCTTTAAGGCAATGGATACATCAACCGAAAGCGGCATATTTAAAAGACTTGACGGATGGGCGTCTCATTCTTATCCAAATCCCAACTTTTCCTCGTCTCCGCGAAAATTAGGCAAAATCGGCATCAGAGGATACGATTGGGAACTTTCAGAAATATCCCCTTACGTTCAGGATAAAAAATTACCTGTCTTTATTACCGAGACGGGCTGGCAGAGAATTGAAAACGGACTAAGTGAGGATCAGATCTCTGAATACTACAAAGAGGCATTTGGAACTATATGGAATGATGAAAGAATTGCTGCTGTAGCACCTTTTGTACTTGGGTATCCGGAACCGCTTTTTAATCAATTTTCCTTTAAGATAAATAGCGGGGAAAAGAGTTATTATAAATATTTCGATACTATCCGTGACCTGCCAAAAGTAAAAGGAGCACCGCAAAGAGATGATTCTTTCTCCAATTTCCGGGTTTTTGTCCCAAATTATTTTGTAAAAAGTATTGGAAGCTATATTACTATCAATTTCAAAAACACCGGAAATCACTTGTGGAGCTTGGGAAATTTAAAGATAAAAATTGCTGAAAGTGATATGGATGATTATCACGTATTTTGGTATAAAGACAAGTTTTACCCCGGTGATGAAGTTCAGGCAGTTGTACTCATTAAAAGTGATACTTACGGGACCAATCCTCTCACGATCCAGATACTTAACGAGGGTAATATTTTGGGCGAAAGAAAGATATATCTGAGGAGCGAAACTTCTCTTTCTCTTTTTATCCAAAAGCTCCGCACCCTGTTATAAACTTGTCTCTTTGCTCAGTTATTTATTTTCTTTTACCAAATTCCGGACGGTGCGCAAAAATAGGTTCGAATAATCAATCCCCTGGAGCTCATTAGCTCTCATACGAATTGAGTATTGACAATGTATGTACAAGGATTATAATAATATATAGGTGAAGTATAAAGGTTACAGAATTGAATTTTCAGAAGTTAAGAACATTCTATTAAAAGAAACTAGGGAGATAAATTTCGAGGATGTTTTAGAAGCTATTGAAAAAAAAAGGATACTTGCCGATCTAAAGCATCGTAACAAAAAATATCGTCATCAAAGAATATTAGTAATAAAAAAAGGGGAGTATGCTTATGCAATACCTTATGTAGTAGACCCTAAAAGGAAAGCGGTCTTTTTAAAGACAATATATCCAAGTAGAGTTTTAACAATAAAATATTTGAAAGGAGGGATGAAAAAATGAAAGTTGCACTTGATAAATATGAGAAACAGATAGAAGATGCTTTATCTAGAGATGAATTTGTCAGTGTTGGCGATCTTGAAGACACTAGACAACTATTTCAAGAAGCAGTTAAGAATTATAAAGAGTTGCAAGAAACTAAAAGCATTACGCTTCGAGTTAAGAAAGAAGATCTTATTAGGGTCAAAGCAAAGGCGAAAAGAAGTGGTATTGCTTATCAAACTCTAATCAGCTTATTGATTCACAAGTATATTAGAGGAGAAACTGAGGTAGCGTTATAAAATAGGTTCACACCCTCTACTTCGGGAAACACTTTAGTCTGCGTATTAAAATTTGAGAGGCAAGAAAGATATCTTAAAGGCGGTTCGTTTTAGTCAGAAAGAAATATATATAAGGAGTGAAACTTCCCTTTCTCTTTTTATCCAAAAACTTCAGACTTTCCTATAATAGGCTTCAACTTCCGGGGGCTGGGGGAGTTTGAGCTTCCCAATCCGTTACAACGTTTGTATCAAATCCCGGTGTAAGTCTTTCGGTCGAACTTCCGAGAGGAACCAGAGGATTAGTCGCAGGAGGGCTAAATCCTGATGTATCGATTCCCCAGCTCATCCGGTCGATTTCAGAAGAACTCGGGTTTTTAAGAATCAAATGATCACCTGTGTTATCAAGGCCATCGCCGATATTACCTCCAAGCTCTACTTTAACCGCCGATGGATTTTCATTCCAGAAATTCCAGGTCGAAGCACTTTTCGAAATAATTGCGAATCCGCCTGCCTTAATAGTTTTGTTTGCATTAATAACCCTTGTTCCGTGATTATCTGTAAGCTTCCAGTTTTTAAGTGATATGTCATGATCTGTCGGGTTGTAAAGCTCCACCCACTCGTCATTTTGCCCGAGCTTCTTTCCGCAATCAGAATTGGAACTATTAATATTTCCAAAGAATGTTACGCTTGTAAATGAAGAAGCATTACCCGTTATTATTGAAATAATACCGCTAATTACATTTCCTATTATGCTGTTTCCGCCTGTATTACTGTTTGAGTTAATGTTGGTCGAAACGTTGGCGTTATTTGATTGAGTAATCCTGCATGCTTCCGATTGGCTTACATTAACGGTATTATTTGACCCCTCGCCGTTGCCGGAGACTACAACTGTCACATTATTTCCATTCACGTTTAAAATTCCGCGGTCTTTTGGACTGTCAAGCCCGTGCAAGCTATCGACCCGATAATAAACTTCATTAATTACTATATTGTCGGACATAAAGTTAGGGATTTTAAGGTCGAAGATCACGGATTTCCTTTGAAATTCATTTCCTGCAGACGTTGGGAATGTGACTTTGAAATTAAAAGTCTTATGCACTCCGGAATTTATTGTCCCAAGCGAAACGCCTGTAGGACCACTACTGTCGGTAAAGAAATTCTGAACTGTTTTTGGGCCCGTCGGACTTCCTGTCCCGTAAATTGGAGTCGCTCCGTCTTTAATCACTATATCAATCACAGTTTCTAGTTTTGGCGCGCCGCCAACTCCCCCCGTCCGAATCCCTTTCACCCAGATTGCCCTTGCAACGCTTCCGTTGTTGGTAATATCAATATCTCGGTTCTCACTGTCTCCGGGTAGGAAATTCTCCACAACGAAGATCGGATCCCCAAGCGGCACGTGATAGTTAATATTCAAATCACCGGCCGCCTGTACTGCTTCAGTTTTGAATAACATTAAACCAATAACCAAAACCAAAATCCCAATTTTTAAAAATCTTTTCATTAAGTTTTTTATGGCGGCGTAAGATTAATTGTCGGTGTTGCTGACGGTGTTGCGCTCGGAGATGGAGTAAGCGTTGGGTTTATACCAAAGTCATTTGAAGCAGTAAGAACATTATCGACGCTTGTTTCGGTATCACTCGGGAAAGCAAAAGCGACGGGAATTGAAATCCCGATAAGAAGAAGGGGGATCAGTATCTTAAAACCTGACCAGCTGAATTCAGGTTCTTTAGGAGTTTTGTTTTTTCTTATTTCACGGATTATATTAAATAGCTCAAGTATTATTACAAAAGCCGCAGGGAAGATAATTAGAATAGGAAATCCCGCTTTTGATTTGGCAAATTCCAAAACTTTTCCAAAAGCTGGTAAAACGAAGTAAGATTTGCCAAGAACATTTTTCTGCTGGACTGTCCAGCCATCCATTTCTTCATTGGCATCACCTTTTGTCTTGTAAACAACACCGTTTCCGCTTTTCTCAACAGCGACAACTCTGTGGGTAATAATTGTTTTTGAATTCTTCTCAGACCGGAATGCAATGATATCTCCCTTGCCATATGGAGCTGAATTGACTAGAGTCGGGGAGATAAGAGAGGAAGAAGCGCGTACTACTACGATTGACCCGACGCTGATTGTCGGCTCCATTGAACCAGAACGTACAATGAGAGCCTTATTACCAAACTGAGGAATTGCGATATAAGCAATTCCGAGCGCAATAAAGATAAGTCCTATTGATAAAAGAATATTTATTGCCTTGAATACTTTTCCCATATGTTTTTCTCATACCTTTTCAATGATCTCCTAAAGGCAGTCTTATTAAATTAAAATCTCAACCCTCTGCTCGAAAGGGCGGGGAACTATAGTATTCCTGCCCGCCCTTTATTCGTAAATAATCAATCAAGCGTTGGTGTTGGCGTCACTGCCGCTGGCCAAACCGGTATGTAACCTTGCGAGCAAGTAAAGCCTGTATTGTTCCTAGACTGTACTGCGTAGAATTGTAAGTCTCCTACTACAGAGTCAGTCTGAGCAATGTTGTCAATTGATGCTGCGCCGGAACATGTGAAACCTGTTCCTCGAGCTATTGGCCCACCGTTTCCTGCTGCTATTGGGCTAGGTGTCAAAGTACCAAAGCACCATTCTTTTCCAATGTATTGAGTGGATGCTCCAGGCACTGGTGCTATGGTTCCCCAAACATTGTTTTGGGTATCAGCCAACGCAATCTGCCCTACCTGTCCCATTCCGCTGATTGGACCTTGCAAGAAGACATTTTCTCCTACCTCAAAGACATTGTCTCCGTCATCACCCCAGAAGGCGATATTGACTTGACTGTCTAGATCACCATCTGTAGTTCCGTCATTGTCATCATTGTTTGGACCAGATACTTCATCTTCGGGTTCTGTAATCGTATTATCAAGATCCGAAGTAATTCGGGCTGCTGCACAGAGATATGCATCATTGTTCTCCACATGAAGAGATATTGTATCTTCTCCGTAGTCTCCTGGCTTAAGATCCTCAAAATTGAAGAATTTTTCAATTGTTAGGTCACTTAAAGTCCAAGATGTAAATGAGTTTGCAACAAGAGCTCCAGTTGGATTTCCAATATCCGTAAGATAATCAATTACATAGCTTTCGTTATCTATTGTAAGATCGATTGCGCCTGCTGTGAATGTGTTTCCTGTAGAGGTTTCGGTGTCTGAGAAGAATGCGAACGTTGCGCCGATTACTACTGCAGCTGCAACCAGAATCACAGCTCCTGAAAGTAATACTTTTGTATTTATTGCTTTTAACATTTATATTCACCCCCCTTCGCCCCGCGTAGCTTTAGCGTAGTGGGGTCACGCTTCTCATTTCTTTGTTTAATATTCTTCCTGTTGAGATTCAGGCTTCGGAGGGCAAGCCCCCCTTTTTACTTAATGCAAAAAAAATCTAATTATTAAATGTAAATTTCATTATTGATCGCAAAGATCTATATTCTGCAAAATTGTTTGTAATCCACCATATCCTGAAACTGGGTAATAATGACTTGCATCATCAGCAACTGTCTGAAGATATGCCGTGTTAACATCAGCTCCAACACCCACTACGAAGATCTCTGTACCTGCCGTACGCGCCGCATCAGCTGAGACTTTTGCGACAGCGGCTGCCGTACCTGATGGAAGAGGCCTGTTGGGCTGGCCGTCTGTAATAATAATCATCTTGTCGGGGGATGTTCCGTCTGCTCTGTCGTTACCTCCCGCAAGCTCTCCTGAAGCAAGATCAATCCCTGCCTTGAGATTGGTAAATCCTCCTGATACGAGAGCATCAATTGTCGCCTTAAGCGTAGTGCTATTTGAAGTTAATATATGATTTAAGTTTCCTGTTGTTGCAAAACTACTTTTACCTGCATGAATTCCTGACGGCGTCAAAGCAAGGTCATCGACAAAAGCCTTGGCCGCAGTCTTTAGCTGTCCGAGTTCTGTCGAGTCAATACTGCCTGAGCGATCCAAAACCAGCATTACATCCGCCTGCTGACAGGCAAGAGGCGTTGGAGTTAGGGTAATTGTTGGAGAAACCGTTGGAGTAATTGATGGCTCGGTGGTACCTCGGCATGTGAAATTAGGATTATGTCTTGCCTGCACTGCATTAAAGCTTACGTCTCCCATAAGTGAGTCTGTTTGGGAGGCATTGTTTATTGCCGAACCATCGCAGGTAAAACCGGAATTTAAAGTAGGATCATTATTGCCGGCAGAAACGGCTGCGGGAGTCAAAGTACCAAAGCACCAAGCTTTTCCGATATAACGGGTTTGATTGCCGGGGAGCGGTCCGGGGGTAGGCCAAATACTTGATACTGAGTCTACCAAAGTCCAAGTATCTCCATTTAAAAGCGTGGAAGTGATGCCGGTTTTGAAAATAGTTTCGCCCTCTTCATAAACATTGTCCCCGTCATCAGCCCAGAAAGCAAAATTAATTAAACCGCCAAGCTCTCCATCAAATGCGTTAGAATTTCCGGGAGAGGCGGGATCAGTGCAAGTTGGATCATCAAGAAGCTCAGGCTGTGAGAGTATTATTCTGGGAAGTTTCGGTGTCGGAGAAGAAGGAAAAGGTGGCGCCAATGACCACGGCCGCCGCTACCAGCAAAACTGTGAAAGAAAATAGTATCCGAGCGTTAATTACTTTTAACATAATGACGCACTCTTTCCGGGTTTTCTGCTATTTTCTAGAGAATAACCCTGCCTATTCACTTTATCCTCGGGCGGTATAAATTGTTTGGTAAAAAACAATTCAAAAACTTGAAAATCTTTACTTTATAGTGGGCAGTTTATAAAGTATTCTTTGTCACGAAACTTCACACAGTATACAGTTTAGCTGATGATAGCTGTCAATATAGACAAACTATAAACTTGTATATTGTAATAGCTCAAATTTGTTATACTAAATTAGAGTGAGATATTTTATAACAGCTGTCCTTGTTTTAATTTTCCTCTTTACACCTTCTATTTCAAATGCTCAGATCTATACTACCGAAAAAATGATAACCGTGGACATTGGCAGTCAGACGATGACTGCTTGGGAGGGTGGGAAAATTGTATATCAAACTAAAGCATCAACAGGACTTCCTAAATCTCCTACAATCAAAGGAAGTTTTAAAGTTTATAAAAAGGTGGCGCTGGGAAGTATGAGGGGTATTTCTCCATACATTGGAAGATATCATTATAAAAACGTTCCCAATTCGCTTTATTTTTATCAGGGGTATGCAGTTCACGGGGCATACTGGCATAACAATTTTGGCACCAGAAGAAGCAACGGCTGCGTAAACCTTCCTCTTGATATGGCCCAGAAAATTTTTGACTGGGCCCCTGTCGGCACGCGCGTTGAGGTTTGGTAAGAATTAAATAAACTTAAGATACGCCCTAAGGTTGTCATTTAATTCTATTTTCTGTAACCTTGAGATATGGATAAGAATAATTCTTTAATTCTTTGGTTTGATGAGCTAACTATTGGTGATGTTGGTATGGTTGGAGGGAAAAATGCATCTCTTGGAGATATGTACTCAAATTTATCAGGTCAGGGAATTAAAGTTCCCGATGGATTTGCCGTAACTGCTCATGCATATCAAATATTTCTAAAAGAAGCAGGACATGAAGAGAAAATTGCTCAAATTTTATCAAGTCTTAATAAAGACAGCATCGAAGATTTAAAAGAGAAAGGGGAAGAAATAAGACAGCTTATTCTTTCGTCAACTATTCCAGCTTCAATATCAGAATCAATTAAAGACGCATACCGAAAACTGTGCGAAAAGTATGGTGAAAATACAGATGTAGCAGTAAGATCCTCTGCAACTGCTGAAGATTTACCCGGCGCCTCATTTGCCGGAGAGCAGGAAACTTTCCTCAATATATCAGGTGCTGAAAATTTACTTGAGTCTGTTAAGAAATGTTTCGCATCTTTATTCACCGATAGAGCAATTTCATATAGAGAGGATAAGGGATTTGCGCATATGAAAGTCTATCTTTCAGTTGGAATCCAAAAAATGGCAAGATCTGACATGGGCTCTTCAGGAGTTGCATTTACGATTGACACCGAGACGGGATTTGACAAAGTTGTAATAATTAATAGTTCCTACGGGCTTGGGGAGATGATCGTACAGGGAAAAGTAACTCCGGATGAGTTTATTATATTTAAGCCTGCCTTAGAAAAGGGATTTAAGTCCATAATTTCAAAAAAACTCGGCGACAAAAATAAAAAGATGATTTATGAAGGCCAGAATCAAATAAAAGAAGTGGATATATCTCCGGAAGATAAAAATAAATTTTCATTATCCGATGAAGAAGTCTTAATATTATCAGGCTGGTGTATAAAAATAGAAAAGTATTTCTCTGAAAAATACGGACGCTATCAGCCCATGGATATTGAGTGGGCAAAGGACGGAATATTAAATGAACTTTTTATAATTCAGGCAAGACCTGAAACAGTACACTCCTCTCAAACAGAAAACGTTTACAAAGAGTATAAGCTGGAGGAAAAAGGAGAAGAAGTACTTAGGGGGATAGCAGTAGGAACAAAAATCGCAACAGGTATAGTAAAAGTCTTGGATAAGGCAGACGATATCGGCAAAATACAAAAGGGAGATATTCTTGTTACCCGCATCACAGACCCCGATTGGGAACCCATCATGAAAATTGCCTCAGCAATAATTACGGATGAAGGAGGCAGGACAAGTCACGCGGCAATTGTATCAAGAGAGCTTGGAATCGCATGTATCGTAGGATCGGGCAATGCTACAACCACTCTTTCGGATGGCCAGGAGATTACCGTAGACTGTTCTTCAGGAAATGAAGGAATTGTATATAGAAATAAGCTAAAATTTACTGAGATCGACCACAAGCTTGAAAATCTTCCGCAAATCAATACTAAGCTTATGGTAAATATCGGCTCCCCAGATGAAGCTTTCAAATATTTTTTTCTCCCGGTTAAAGGCGTGGGGCTTGGGAGATTGGAATTTATAATAACTGAGGCTATAAAGATTCATCCCAACGCGCTTATCAATTATGAGAAACTGGCTCAAGAGGCAGATAAAAAAGAGCTAATTGAGGAGATTAACAAGTTAACCACAGGTTATTCAAATAAAATTGATTTCTATGTTGAACGGCTTGCATCCGGAATAGCCAAAATCGCAGCTGTTTTTTGGCCAAATGATGTAATTATAAGATTCTCTGATTTCAAATCAAACGAATACCGAATGCTTATAGGGGGAGGTCTGTATGAACCGAAAGAACAGAATCCAATGCTCGGCTGGAGAGGTGCGTCTAGGTACTATCATCCTGATTTTAAGGAAGCATTTGGTCTTGAATGCCGTGCAATCTTAAAAGTAAGAAATGAAATTGGGCTTTCAAATGTAGTACCTATGGTTCCTTTTTGCAGAACCCCTGAGGAGGCAAAGAAAGTAATTGAGACTGCTCGCGAATTCGGACTTTCCAAAGAAAATGATTCAAGTCTTAAAATATATATGATGTGCGAAATACCTTCAAACATACTTCTGGCTGAGAAGTTTCTCAATTATTTTGACGGATATTCAATCGGATCAAATGACCTTCTCCAGCTCACATTAGGCATCGACAGAGACTCAAATATTGTTAGTAAGATTGATAATGAAAACAATCTTGCGGTTAAAAAACTTATAGGAGAAGCTATAAGAATTTGTAAATCAAAAGGGAAATATATAGGAATTTGCGGACAGGCCCCTTCTGATTTTCCTGATTTCACAAAATTTCTGATAGAACAGGGAATCGAAAGTATTTCTTTAAATCCAGACTCGATTCTCAAAATGATTAATGTAATTAGTCAAACAGAGAAGAGTCTATAGGAATGGCGAAGATCAAAAATATTAGAGCACATAAAATTCTTGATTCCAGAGGTGAATGGACAATTGAAACAGAAATATCCCTCGACAATGGAATTATTTCAAGAGCATCAGTTCCTCAGGGAAAAAGCGTAGGAAGTTTCGAGGCAAAATCTGTTCTTCCCGATAAAGCAATTGAATCTATAGAAAAAACAATTACTCCAATGCTTATAGGAAGAAGCCCTGAGGATCAACATGAGATTGATGATCTTATGATTTCCGCTGATAATACACCTGATAAATCAAATCTTGGAGCAAATTCAATCTTGGGTATCTCACTAAACTGTGCCCGCACCGCATCTTTAGCTTCAAATATTCCCCTTTGGAAGTATCTAGCATCAAAATTTGATTTATCAGCAAACACCAATCCAAAACTTTTTCTTAATGTGATAAATGGCGGTCTCCATGCGGGAAACAATCTGAGATTTCAGGAATATTTGATTATCCCAAAAGGAGAAACGCTTGATGATTCTGTTAACATCGGTGTTAACGTTTATCAAGCTGTAAAAAAATATCTTATAAAAAATCTTGGAGCAAGTGCTTCTAACTTGGGTGATGAAGGAGGATTCGCGCCCAATTTCCCAAATGAGCTTGCACCGTTTGAAATTCTTGAGAAAGTAATAAAGGAAGAGGGACTTGAGGAAAAAATTGATTTCGGAATTGATGCTGCAGCAAACAGTATCAAATCAAATTCTCATGAACTTGCTCCAATATATAATGAAATGAAAAAAAGATTTAATATTTACTATCTGGAGGATCCATATAAAGAAAATGAATTTAAAAATTTCTCAAAAATAAAAGGAGAGATCGGAGAAACCACAATTATCGCAGGGGATGATCTTACCACGACCAATGTAATCAGAATGAAAAAAGCAAAAGAGCAAGATTGCATAAACGGAATAATTATAAAACCAAATCAAATAGGAACTCTTTCAGAGACAATTGAAGCAATAAAACTTGCAAAAGAATGGGGATGGAAAGTTATTGTCTCGCACAGAAGCGGGGAGACCAATGATGACTTCATAATTGATCTTGCTCTAGGAAGCGGGGCGGATGGAATAAAAACAGGAGCTCCTGCAAGAGGGGAGAGAATTGCAAAATTCAATCGACTTCTTCAGATGCAGAGAGAAGAGCTAAACTAAATTCTTAGGATTTCCCTCAAGATAAGCTTCAATGTTGCCTATCGTGCTTTGAGTAATTCTTGCAAGTGCCTCATTCGAATTGAAAGCATTATGAGGAGTAATAAGCACTTTTGGATGATTCAGAAGAATATGATTCATAAAAAGTGTTTCATAATCTGCTTCTTTTTTAAACCTACTCGTTAAGACCTCTGCTTCTTCAGTTAATTCTTTTTCTTCTTCCAAGACATCAAGAGCTACGCCCCCCAAGATATTCTTTTCTAAACCCAATATCACTGCTTCTGTGTCTATCAATCCTCCTCTAGCAGTATTAATTAAATAAGATCCTTTTTTGAAATTTAAAATATTGTCTTGATTGATTATATGTTTTGTTTCAGGTGTTAATGGTAAATGTAAAGTTACTATATCGGATGTTTGAAGAAGTTCTCCTAAGTCTTTATGTTCTAAGCCGAATTCTTGTTCATGTTTTTCATCTTTTGTTCTAGTAGATACAATTATTTTCATCCCAAAACCTCTGGCAATTTCAGCTACATTTTTACCAATCTTACCAAATCCGATGATTCCAATAGTCTTGCCATATAAATCTATTCCTCTGAGATTACTATGATTGAAATCAAGGACTTTGGATTGATTAATAGACTGATAAATTTTACGGGTTAGATTTAATATTAAAGCAAATGTATACTCTGCAACTGTTCTTGAGCCGTACTCAGGAACATTTGAAATTTTAATATTATGATTCTTACAATATTCCTGATCAATATTGTCAAAACCTGTTCCTCTCACAGTGATGAACTTTAAGTTCTCAAACTTACTCAATACTTTCTCGCTCAAATCAGAATATATAAAACACGAAATTATTTCTGACTCTTTATAGCCGGAAACATTTTCCTCCATAAGCTTGTCTTCGGTAAAATTAGCATCGGGAAATTTATTCTGAAGCACGGATTTTTCCCACTGCGCAACTTCAAAGAAACTTATTTTCATATTCCTATTATATACTCTTAACCGCGGTTTTGAAAAGAAGACGTATCAGGCTTCCTCTTGATATGATTCAGGTAGTTTTCGACTGGGCAGATGTCGGAACAAGGGTAGAAATTTGGTAGGCATCTTCTCTGCTATAATTAATCCCATGAATCTGAATTTAAAATCTCTAATTATATTTGCTGTTTGTTTTGTGGTATTTGCAGGAGCATAGGTTTTTCTCTGGGGCGTACTCGGCGGTATTGTTTTTTTAAGTCTGCTTGGAGGAAAACCCTCAATTTTTTCAGGACAGCATGGAGAACTTATTTTCTTTTCTTTGGCATTACTTCCTATACCTACCTCAGGCTTATTTATATATCTTCTGACAAACGGGTCTTTTAGAAAAGCTTTCATGTCTATGGTAGCTAGCATAATAATTTATATTATTGGTTTTGGTATCTTAATTTTTCTTAACTAAACGGTGAGGAAAATATTTATACTTTTAATGCTGACTTTTACTTTTATATTAATCGGAATACTTACTCTATTCATACTAAGATCTGCTTTGGCAACCAAAAATTACAAGTTAAAAGTAGGAAATCTTGATAGATCATACAGACTTCATCTGCCCAAGAACTACGACAAAAATAAAAAATACCCGCTTATAGTTGCTTTTCACGGACTTGGAGACAGCCCATGGGTTTTGGAAATAAATTCAGGACTCAGCAGGAAGGCGGATAAGGAAAACTTTATCATCGCGTATCCCAAGGGGACCGGCAGAAAGCTTTCGTGGAATGCCGGATTTTGCTGCGGATATGCGTTTGAAAATAGAATTGATGACGTAGGATTTGCAAAGAATTTAATTGAAAAGTTAAAAAAAGATTTTGCGGTAAATAAAGTCTTTCTTGTAGGATTTTCAAATGGGGGAATGTTTGCTTATAATCTTTCTTCACAAATCTCAGATATTGATGGAGTTGCTGTAATAGCAGGAACTGCCGGATCCAATGAATTGACACTACCGCCGCCTACTTCAAGCATCCCCTTAATAGCTTTGCATGGCAGAAAAGATCAGGTTGTACCATTTGATGGAGGAGGGGAGTTTAATTTTCTATCTGTAGAGGAAAGCATGAAGAGCTGGCCGGAGAAAAATAAGAACTAGTAATAATCGAAGATCGCAGACATATTTGGTTTGGAGGATTACAGGATTATATATTAAACAGAAAGATACCCAAAGCCTTCGCCACAGACCTCATCTGGAACTTTTTCAAAAGTCTGTAGGCCTCTATTAATTTACATTATGTGCGTTTGTATTGTATAATTCCAAAATTATGGTAGGGGAGGCTCTAAGACGAGTAGGCAATACAGAAAGACAAGAAGATCAGCCTGTTAGGTTTACAATAGAAGGCGGAAGACCTCTTGAGGGGAGCGTCACACTGCCGGGAGCAAAAAACTCTTCGCTTCAGGCAATTGCCGCGGCAACTCTCACAGATAACAGGGTTATATTAGATAACTTCCCTCAGATAGGCGACACAGATATGAATCTGTCTATTTTGAGAAAACTCGGAGCAAAAGTTGAAAAACCAGCATCTGAAACAGTATCTATTTCTACAAACGGTATTTCTGAACACAGAATAGATAGGGCAGACTCAATGAGGACAACCGGATCTAGATATTTTATCCCTACGATGGTAAGAAGAAAAGGGAAGATTATAGCGGGGCCTCATGGTGGAGACCAACTCGGTGCACCGGAAAGATTTCAGTTTAGAGAGGATGCTCTAAGAATTTATGAAAGTATAGGAATCGGCAGTAGACCAACGATAGACTCACATGGAAGACCTGCTCATGAATTCTTCGCCTTACAAGACCAACCAACAGAATTGAGACTTGAGGAGAGATTTTTTGGACCGACCGTTATGGCGCTTTTGAGCTTTGCTGTTTCAGACAGGGAATTTAGGATAATCAATCCCAACGTCGAGCCTGAGGTAAAAGATACGATTGCGATGCTCAATGATATGGGAGCAGAAATTGAACACGTTGGAGAAGGTTTCGAAAACGGAGAAGATTTTATTCATATAGCAGGAAAAAAATACTTGCATGGAACAAGGACTCGCATAAAATCTGATCCAAACGCCATGGTATCATATGCGGTTATGGCACTTATCACAAGCGGAGACGTTGAAATTAAGGGAATTGACCACACTGACAAAACAGAGGCATTTGTGGAAATTCTAATGGCTATGGGAGTAGATTTTTATTTTGGTGGTGGCATTCTGCATATCCTTCCCTCTCAAAATCCATTAAAACCCGTAGATCTTAAAACTGATATCTGGCCTGGGCAGGGATGGGCACAGTGTCATACTGATTGGCAGCAACTTTTAACTCCGCTATTGGCAACTCTTCATGGAACAAGCTATGTAGATGAGAATGTTTATCCCGAAAGATTTGGCAATGTTGATGCGCTAGGCAAGCAGGGCGCAAGACTCACTCAGCTTGTGGCACCTAATAGAGAGCAAATTACTCGTCCTGCGTTCAAATCAGACGAGGTTAAGCCACATACTCTTCGAATTGAAGGACCGACGAAATTTCATCCTGTAGATTTTTTAAATCTGCCAAAAGACGTTAGAGGTGCTACGGGAGTTTTAGTGGCTGCGCTTTCCGCAGAAGGAAGAACAACGCTTGTAGGAGCAGAACAAATTCTAAGGGGCCTCGAGAATGTGGACAAAAATTTAAGATCCCTTGGAGCTAAAATAACAAGAAGTTAGGAATTTATTTGCTATAATTGTTTTATGAAAATGGCTATTTTTCTTCTAACATGTGCTGACGACAAGGAAGCGGATAAGATTTCGAAGGTATTGCTTGAAAAGAAACTAATTGCTTGCGCGAAAAAACTTCCGGTAAATTCTTCTTTCTGGTGGAAAGGAAATATTGACAAGGCTAATGAAGTTTTAGTTTTATTTGAATCTATTGAGGAAAATTTTAAAAAAGTCGAAGAGGAAATACGCAAAATACACAGTTATGAAACTTTCGTCTTGTTTTCTCTTCCAGTCAGCCAAACCACAAAAGCCGTCGAAGACTGGCTGAAGAAAGAATTGAAATGAAAATTAATAGGGAGTGACATGTATTAGCGTTAACCTACTAGGTTTATGAATCTGCAACCTGCGAGATCGAATTGTGACAACAAAAAAAATGCATTTGCCGTCCCATCCCCGCAAAACGACCCCTTTACTCAAACAGTCTACGATCTTTTCTTCAGGTAGGCTTTAACTCCGGAATTTCCGTCTTTGCCTTCACCTTGGACTAAGCATTTGCTTGACACATTCCCGAACATACTATATATTTAGCCAATTAATTCAAGCTATGGCAGTTAATTTAGAAATAAATCCAAAAGTTTATAATAGAGAAGCGAATTTGGCAAAAATTCTTCCGGTTAATTACGAAACTCATGGTAAAGAAAATATTGATAAAGCCTTGGAACTTTTAGATCAAGGGGCTAAGCTTTTTATTATTGCTGACCACAGGTCAACAGCCGATACTACAACAGGATTTGCAGTAGCAGTAAAATCAAAAACTGAATTTGATAAATTATTAAAACGCAGTAGGGTAACTATAAAAGACAGTTATTCGAAAAGCAGATTATTTAGGGCTCTTCTTTCTTCATTTCAGACAATAGGCATGGTTTCTCCTAGCATGATTGACTATCCCAACTCCGAAGAAGTGATGAGACTGGCTTTCGAAACAATAACCGGGACGCCTGGAGGAAATGCTATCACGCTAAACCCCGAGGCGACACGAGTAAGATGGGGCGGAATGCAACAGGCCCAGAGGGGAATTGTACATTATTGGCATCAATTTAAGAGAAATCCTTCTTCCCCGCCAGATGAAAAGATATGGTTTTTACCCACAGCGCATGAAAGAACAGAGCAGCAATATCCAAATGGACCATTGGGAGGATTTTATTACATCGCTGTAGGAGCTTACAAACACAAGGTTAAGTTCTTTTTTGGAGAGCCATTCAGCTTAAATGATGTTATAACACAGCTTAATTTCCTAGACGTTCCCCGAAAAGACAGAAGCCAAATGGAAGCCGATTTAGTATTTAACCAAGTCGCAAGGCTTCATTTGTATCATCCCGAAGGAAATCCTGATTATGCAGACGGCGAACCGATACTTGATCCTAAGACTGACGAACTAATAGAAAACGGGGGAGGATACTACGCTAGGCTGAATGATCGACTTGTTGCAGCAGGCGTTCAATTTCCCGATAGTTTTATAGATTTATCAGCATAGCGAATATATTTATCTTAAGAAGCGTATATGTTACTATAAATATATGCTTCTGCCCGATGCACAAATAAAAGACTTACTGCTCCATTCCGGGGCAATCACAGAAAAAACTTTCACCGAATTACAGCAGTTTGCGAATAACTCACGCATAACTTTTCAGGAAGCCGCAATAGAAAAAGATGTTATTTCAGATGAAAAGCTAGGTCTCCTTATAGCAAATTTTCTCAAGTGCCCATTCATTTCTTTATCAAAAATTTCGATTCCTGAAAATATATTCAGAATCGTTCCTGAAAGACTTGCAAGGAAGCATAAGATAATTCCTTTTGCCCAAGATCAGGATGGACTCAAGCTTGCTATGGCAAACCCCGCTGATATGTCTCTTCAGGAAATGATCGCAAGGAAAACTCAAGCTAAAATTTTTCCTTATCTCGCAACAGAAAGAGATATAGAAAATACACTTCAGCTATACAGGAAGGACTTGAAACAATCGTTTGATGAACTTTTGCAAAGCGAAATAAATAAAAATACAAGTGCTATAGGTGATGCTCCGATTGCAAAAATAACTGACTTGCTTATTAAATACGCGTATAGAGATAAAGCTTCTGATATCCATATAGAACCAGAGGAAAAAAATCTATTGATACGTTTCAGAATAGATGGAATCCTGCATGACGTGCTATATCTTGACAGAAAACTGCACGAAAGAATTTTAACCCGCATTAAAATACTTTCAAGGCTAAGAACAGATGAGCACTTAAGCGCGCAGGATGGAAAAATGAGACTTGTTGTTGATGATGACAATCTTGATCTTCGTGTTTCCATAATACCAATTGCCGAAGGAGAAAATGCGGTCTTAAGACTTCTTTCTTCTCATTTTCGCCAATTCTCCCTTATTGATCTGGGAATGAGCAGTAAGGATTTGGAGAAAGTTAACGCGGCAATAAATAAATCTTACGGAATGATCCTATCAACCGGACCTACCGGAAGCGGCAAGACAACAAGCATATACGCAATTCTAAAAATTTTAAACACCAGAGAGAAAAATATTACTACTATCGAAGACCCTGTAGAGTATAGGATTCAGGGAGTAAATCAGATTCAGGTTAATCCAAAAACTAATCTTACCTTCGCAGACGGCCTAAGAAGCATACTAAGACAGGATCCGAATGTTATTTTTGTAGGAGAAATAAGAGATAATGAGACCGCTGGAATAGCCGTAAATGCCGCCTTAACTGGGCATTTAGTTGTTTCCACTCTTCACACCAATGACTCAGCTACCGCCTTACCTAGACTTATAGATATGAAGGTCGAACCTTTCCTTGTCGCTTCAACTGTAAATATTATCATAGCTCAAAGGCTTGTCAGAAAAATTTGTGAATCTTGCAAAATACAACTATCAATCAAGCGCCAAAGTATTGAAGAGATAATCTCAGCAGATATGACAACCAAGCACTTCGGCAATACGGAGGATATAACAATTCTCAAAGGTCAGGGATGTAAAGTCTGTCATTCTACAGGCTATCTGGGCAGGATTGGAGTTTTTGAAATTCTTGAAATGACAGAAAGAATTAAGAAACTTATTACTGAAAAAAGTGATTCTGACATGATTATGAAAGCTGCAACCGAAGAGGGTATGACTACCATGCTTGATGACGGCTTGGATAAGATTGTTAAAGGAATAACAACCTTTGAAGAAGTCCTGAGAGTCACAAAAGTAGGTGGCATATGAAAACACAACATATTACATTGTCCAACAACGATCAGCTTAGTATGATAAGCACATTTTCTACTTTGATTAATGCAGGAATTCCAATCTTAGAAACTGTAGATTCTCTTCTTGAAGATTCAAAAGGAAATACGAAGAAAATTCTGGAATCTACCCGTGATGATCTTGTCCAGGGAAAACCTCTTCATTTATGTTTTTCAAAATTCCCTGAGGTATTTGGCAAAGTTACAATAAATATTATTAAAGCGTCTGAAGAAGCAGGTACTCTTGATGTTGTACTGAAGGACTTAAAAAATCAAGTCCAAAAAGATATGGAGTTTATCGACAAAATAAAATCTGCGCTAATGTATCCGCTTATTATCTTTGTAGTTTTTTTAGGAGTACTGCTTTTAATTCTTGTCGTAGTTATCCCAAAAATTGCTGTTGTATTTTCGCAGCTTAAGGTTGAACTTCCACTTCCTACTAAAATTCTTATTTTTGCCTCAAACACAATCTTACACAATACATTAGTTCTTCTAATTGGACTTTTGGCTACAGGCGCTGGTATTTATTTTTTATTCAAATTTCAAAAAAAAATCGTACTTCGCTTTTTATACTCATTTCCCATCATCTCCACTATTGTTAAAGAGATTGATCTGACAAGGTTTTTTAGAAGTATGTATCTATTGCTCTCCTCAGGCATTATTATCACATCTGCCTTACAACTGGCAGAGGAAGTTGTTATGCGAAAGGATATAGCCAAGTCCATAGCCTACACGCAGGAATCGGTCCTTGCGGGACGCAGGCTCTCAGACGCGTTTAAAGAGAACAGAAAGATCTTCTCGGGTATTATGATTAGAATTATAGAAGCAGGGGAAAAAACCGGCACTCTGGATAAATCCATGCAGGATATGTCAGATTACATGGACTACCAGGTCTCCAACATGTTAAAGACCTTAACCAGTCTTCTTGAACCTTTTATGCTTGTGTTCATGGCGGCATTAGTTGGAGGAATGATGCTATCAATTATAGCTCCAATTTATGGCTTAATAAGTCAGGTCGGCGGAAAATAAAAATGAAAATGCTTAATTTTTCCAAGAGGGGATTTACCCTTATTGAGTTAGTAATTGTTTTGGGAATTTCATTGACAATTTTGGGATTTATTACGATTAATTTAGTTAACTTCCAGCAAAAAGTTTCTATTAATTCTATCATCGATACGCTAACTTCTGATATAAAAAGCCAACAAACCAAAGCAATGGTTGGAGCAGGATCCGGAAATAGCTATGGAATTTATTTTCAAGAGGACAGATATGTATTATTTTCCGGCCAATCTTATTCAAGCACGAACTCATCCAATTTCACTTCGATGCTCGATGCAAATTCTGTTTTTACCAATATCACATTTCCTGGAAATGCTGTGGTTTTTTCCAAGCAATCAGGAGAAATAAGCGGGTTTGTAAACGGCAGCAATGCTATTACTATAAAAGAGAATAACGGCTCAAATCAAAAAACAGTTATCCTGAATAAGTACGGAGTGATAGTAAGCGTGAACTAAAATGAAAAATGGACAATCTCTCGTAGAACTGCTTCTGACAATAGCTTTGGTGTCGATACTTCTTCCGGCGCTTTTGACTGGATTGTTTGCGACCCGCGGAGGTAGAGCAACTCAAAACCAGAGACAACACGCTACAGCATATCTATACGAAGCAAAAGAAGCCGTACGTGTTGTGGGCGCAAATGGGTGGGCAAATCTTTCTGCCGGTACATACCATCCGATTCCTTCGGGAAGTTCATGGAGCCTTGCAAGCGGTGAAGAACTTCTGGACAATAACTATACACGTAGAATTATTATAGAAGATGTGTACAGAGATGGAAACGGAAATATTGCCCAGAGCGGAACACTGGACCCCTCGATCAAACTAATCACATCTTCAGTTTCATGGTCCAATCCTATCCCATTGGCTGTTTCTGCAGTATTATATCTGACTAGACACAAGAACCAATCCCATCTTGAGACTACGGTAGCGGATTTTACACCAGGCGCAACAAATTCTGCAACTACAGGAATTGCAATTGCCAATCAGAGCGGAGGAGAGATCGTTCTTGAGGCAGGAGGCGGAGGAGGCGACTGGTGCTCGCCCAATCTTACTCTGGCCACTTTAGACCTGCCTAAAAGCGGAGTTGCAAATGCAATCTCTGCAATCGAGGGAAGAATTTTTGCAGGAACCGGCGACAATGCCTCAGGTGTCTCCTTTGCTGATGTAAACGTCACCATCAATCATCCGCCAGTTGCAACGCTTCAGCAAACATTCGACGGCTATAAAACAAATGGAGTATTTGGCGAAACAAATTACGCGTATCTTGCTACCGACACCAACAGTAAGGAAGTTGTAATAATTAATCTTAATGAGTATTCCAATCCGCCGACCAACACAAAATATAAAGAAGAAGGGTACTTCAATGCCCCGGGGAATGGATCGGGAAATGCTGTTTTTGTGTCAGGAAATTATGGATATATGACAAGCGGGGACAAGTTTTATATTTTCGACTTATCAAGTAAAACCGGCTCAAGACCTCAGATCAATTCTACGGCGCTAACTCTTTCCGGAACAGGAGTCAGAATTATAGTAATCGGAAACTATGCTTATATTGCTACAGATAACACCACCAATCAGCTGCAGATAGTTGATATTACAAATCATACCAATCCTACCATAGCCGGTCAGATAACAGTTGCGGGTGACGCGGGAAAAGACGTCTCAATAAATTCAACTGCTACGAGAGCGTATCTGACAACAGCCTCATCCGCAAGTAAAAGAGAATTTTTTATTATAAACATCCAGAATAGAACTTCACCGGCTCAAGTTTCGGGAGGCATATATGACACAAACGGAATGAATCCTAAAGGAATTAACGTTGTGACAGGAAACAGAGCAATTATAGTCGGTACTTCAGGAACTTATCAGTATCAGGTTGTTGACATTAGCAATGAGAATTTGCCCGTTAATTGCGGGAATCTGCAGGTCGCAACGGGAATAAACGGCGCCGCATCAATACTCCAATCAAATGGTTATGCATACTCATACATTATTACAGGAGATGCAGCATCAGAGCTTAAGATAATCCTCGGTGGAGCTGGTGCCGGAAGTAATTATAGCTCCTCGGGAGTTTTTGAATCTGCGACATTTGACGCAGGAGGAGAAGTCGCATGGAATAATATCAGAACAACTGCATCTGTTCCGCAAAATACAACGCTTCAGTATAAAGTTGCCCTCAAAGACAGCATAGCCAGCAGCTGCAATCAGACCGTATTCACTGATACTGATTTTGTAGGAACTGACGGACTGACATCTTCCTATTTCCCTGCAGTGGGCGGAAGTCTTCCATTTGACAACAATGGCACGGGGTACGAAAATCCTGCCCAATGCCTAAGATATCGAACATACTTAAGTACCACAGACTCTAGCCAGTCACCTGTTGTTTATGATGTTACGCTAAATTATTCACTATGATTTTTAAAAATAACAAACTTCAGAGCATCAAAAATAAAAGCCGGGGCTTTACTCTCCTGGAGCTCTTGCTATATATGGGAATTTTTTCAATTCTCACACTTACTCTTTTCCAGTTATTTACTATGGTTCTTGATACACAGCTTGAATCACAAAGTACATCCTCAGTTCTTCAAGATGGACAATACATTCTTAACCGTTTTAATTATGATATCAGGCAGGCAAAGAATGTTTCCGCACCACCAGTTGGGACAGAATTAGCAACTCTAGAGCTGCTAATAAATAGCATCACATACGTATACACTCTGACAAATGGAAACATAACAATTGCATCCACGGGCGCCCAAACTACTGACCAGCTTAACAGCAGTAATACCAACGCTTCCGCTCTCAGTTTTACTCATCTTTCAGATACTCAGGGAGGCAATACAGATACTGTTACTATATCTTTTACTTTAAATAGCAATATTTCTGAGCGGGGAAGTCCTCAAGCGGAAAGCTTTAAAACAACGGTTGGCATTCGGCCCAAACAATAATAAGTATGATTAAACAATTAATTTTTTTAAAAAACTCTAAAGGAGTAGCTCTTGTAACATTGCTGTTTTTCGTTATTATTGGTATAACAATTATATCGGCAGAAGCAATCGTACTCTATACAAACATCCTATCTGCAAGCACAGCTGAACAGGGGGCCGATGCCTATTATATTGCGGAAAGCGGCATAGAGGAGGGATTGCTTCGTATAATTCGTGATTCCAATTATAGCGGGGGAACCCTTATTGTTGGATCTGGAAACGTAGCCATAGAAGTAGATAATGGGACAATTACGGCAACCGGGACATATAATAACGTTGTCAGAAAGATTCAGGCAGAGACAACTTACAACAATGGCGTACTGACAATAGATTCATGGAGGGAAATTTAAAATGGATTTTTCAAATAGACAAAATATAGCTTGCTATATAGATTCGGACAAAATCCTTATCTATCAGGGTGCGACCGGTTCCCTAGCTCAGCTTGACTTTCCGCCAGAAGTTCTTTCTTATCTTGATCTTCTTCAAAAAGAAAAATTTGAGACGCTTATTGATTCTTTCCTTGAACAGAATAAATTATCGGGAGAGAACACTATCTTAATTTATTCCTCTGCTGCTGCATTTGAGAAAGATTTTGAGGAATCCCAGACTGGGAAAGAGGATTCGGAGATACAAAAATTTATAGATATAGTTCCATTTGAAGATGTTTTAAGTAAAACCTACAAACTAAACAAAAAAGTAAAGGTAGTTGCTGTAAATAATAGGGTGTATGAGTCAATAAGATCTGTGCTTGAGAAAAGAAATTTTTTAATTTATGCGGTAATTCCGGGCTCAGTTCTCCAGGAAACCTTTTCAGAATTAGCACAGAATATGGACTTGGGTTTTATTTTAAGAAAAATTGACTCCATTAAGCAATACAGCATGATAAATGGAAGCTCGCCTAGCAATCCAGCTTTGGAAAAAAAGCCTGAAGGGAAAAAGCAAAATAAACGGCTTTATGCCTTAGGAGGTATTTTCGCAATTCTTCTTCTTATCCTAATAATATTCGTTGCAATCATCCTTTCCTCGAAAAGTGATCCAACAAGCTCCCCAACGGTAGTTGCACCACCGCTCTCACCAAAGCCTACTATTCTTGAGACATCTGAGAATAATGCTATTCCCGCATCTATCGACGCTATATCAACCCCAAGCGCATCGGTTACTCAAACCCCATAATTCAATAATTAGCCTCAAAATTGGGGTTCTCCTACCCTGATGGTACAAGGCATAGTGTGTTTCTCAAGTATTCATGGGGAGATTTAAACATTTCAGGTCTGCAAAATCTGAAGTAAAATTCCCTATTGACAAGACAATTTTTTCTATGTAAATTTAAATAAGATACATTTTATGAAATACTGCCCGCCACAAAAAAATAGTAAAGGATTTACCCTCATCGAACTTCTCGTAGTAATTGGAATTTTGGCTATTCTTCTTTCAATCGTTCTTATCGCAATTAATCCGGCAAGACAATTTGGTCAGGCGAATGATACCCAGCGAAAAAGCAATGTTACCGCTATACTAAATGCCATAGGTGCGTATGCTGCTGACAATAAGGGTTTGCTTCCGGCTGGAATTCCAACAGCGCCAACTGCAGCTGTGGATGTGGGAACTACAAGTATTTGTTCTGCCATCTTAAATACGTATATTTCAGCCATACCTACTGATCCAAGTCTAAACACCGCTGCAATTACTGACTGCACTTTAAGCCCTGCTACAAACTACATGGTAGTCAAAGATGCCAACAATAGGATCACAGTTTCTGCTCCCAACGCTGAAATTACTACACCGATTAGCATAACTAGATAAAATTTAGGCTGCACAGTAAATAATGGCTAAGAAATCAGCTTCCTCTAAATCTAACAAGAATCACGACAAAAATTTGAGAGCATTAACTGCTTTAATGGTCCTGTGCGTTGGCTTTGGAGTATTTCTAATCTTCACTGTATATAAAGACAATATTATGGATCCATCAAAGCTTCAGCCGTTCATTATATTATCTGTACTCTTGGGAGCTTTCCTAATTGGACTCCTATATCTCCTTAATCCAAAACGGTAAGCAGAGCTTCAGGAAAAAGGTATCAGAATACCAAACGTCTAAGGCAAGCTTTCGCAAACAGTTCCGTCTTTGTCAGCATCAAGTTTGTGCAGATCGCTGCCAGGGCCGCCTTGGGAGACGAAAAAATCCTGCGCTTCTTTCTGAGTTTTGAAATCCTTACAATCCCTGTCTCCCTCAATACTCCTTGAGCTCTTAACCTGCGAGGTTGGCAAGCTACCAACCTGCGAGGTCGATTCTCCCAAACAAGTATCATTTGCCCAGAGACCGCGATTATTTTCTTCCGCTTCTTTTTGCGCACTTTTATACCCCAACTGATATTTGTAGAGAGTGCTGTACGTATACTCGTATGCGTAACCTTCCGCAATCATGCTTAATCCATAATCAACAGTTCCATTGTCCGTAAAAACATATCGCAGTAGTCTCTGATACTTGTCCCGTTCGCCTTGACCATCATCTTTCTCGAGCCACACTTGATAGTCCTTGCTTTTAAAATATTCCTTTGCTTTATTTGACGACTCAATTCCAAAACACTCTACAGTTTTTCTTGGATCCACAATCTCCGGCGTATTTATTCCAATTATTCTAATCGTTTCATTCCTACCGTTTAAAGAAACCGTAATAGTATCACCGTCCACAACCTTAATCACTGTCGCAGATTCTAGATTTTTTGAAGAAATAAAAGTTGGAGAAGGGAAGTCGGATAAAATCGGGCTTGGCGATATTTTTTCGGTTTTATTTTGATTCTCAGTACTTAAAACATCTTGATTTACATTGGGAGATTTTTTGGGAGAAGGAATATTTGCGATTAAAAATGCAAATATAATAACTAAAGTAAATCCAATTGCTCTCCTTTTCACTCTTCAACTATACAATAAGAATATTTTTAGGGCAATTTTAAACCCTAACCAGACGGCAGATGGGGAAGGGGATTTGAATTTGGAAGAATCTAAAGTTAAGGGTGATAATTTTTGTGGTACAGACCACCGTGAACCTTGGGAAATTAGGAACAGTTGTTGGCGTTGGGGTAATTGCAAGCGTTGGACTCGGAGATACCGTAGGAGCTAGAGTTGGTATAGGTGTGGATGTGGGCTCTAAAGTAGGCGTAGGCGAAGGAGCTTCAGTCGGAGTAGGTGTTGGAGTATCTGTGGAAGTTGGGGTGGGTGTTATTGTTGGAGTTGGAATCTCTGAAGGCGTTGGAGTAGAAACAAGCTCTAGTGCCGAGGAGCTATTCTGCGGCTGGGAAACAGCTCTTAATACGAAATCAGATGAATTATTATCAGTATCCTCACCATTCCCTGCGAGTTCATCGCTGCCGCTACTTCCCATGGACGTTACATCTGAGGAAGAATTTGCTTTCCTCTCAATACTTTGACCTGCGGACGGAGTTGTGGGTAGGGCTCCCTCTCCCAATGTATGAAGGGCCACTCCAATTGTAACTGCATCTATTATAGTTCCCGTATTTACGGCTCCATCCCGAAGCGCAATACTATTGTTATTACTAATCGTATCCGCTGAATGCTTATCGCATCCTAAATTTGAGGAAATATCATTAAAGCACCAAAGTAAGAAACCATGCGAGGCAATTACGTCACTTGAGCCAAAATTGACAATCGGTGTGTCACTTGAACCACTGCTAGTCCTCTTAACGAGATTAAAGCTAGATAAATTGACAGGGAGGGATGTTGGATTATAAATTTCAATAAAATCAGCACTCGCTGAAGCTCCCGCAATTTGAATTTCGGAGATTACTATATGATCCGCTGATGCAGATTGAGCCTTCATTGAATTGCCGAGGAAAATTGCTATACCGCCCAAAATAAGAAGTGAAGGCAAAAACCAGGACAGGTTGATTTTTTTCATTAATGAATTAATTTAAGATTAAAATTAGAATTCAGTCAAGAGACTAAATGATTATCAAAGCATATCAGTCTGGAGCAATTTGAAGAAAATGCTTATTTTTGAGCGCGAGACCGGGATTGAACCGGCGACCTTCTCGTTGGCAACGAGACGTTCTACCACTGAACTACTCGCGCGATAGATACTATATATACTGTCCTGTGCCGAGAGTGTGAGTCGAACACACATGGCCTGTTCTTCAGACAGGTGCCTTGACCACCTTGGCTATCTCGGCGCGCTTGCATTGAGCTTGTCAAAATGTGGGCGATGCAGGTCTCGAACCCGCGACATTTGCGATGTAAACGCAACGCTCTACCAACTGAGCTAATCGCCCGATTATACTATATTATCTGTGCGCTTTGCGATGCACAGATCGAATCGATTATAGCAGATTTTGAGAGATTAAGGCTAGTATTTTAATCCGTATGAATTTGAGAGATTGGGCTTTATCTGCACTACGGGCGATAGACATAATCTGGTGTCAACGCAAAGAGCATTCTCTGTTCGGCACTGCGTATGACTTGTTCTATCTGACCATTATAAAGTTGGGGCTTAAGTCCTTCAGAATCCCCTATTTTCTCAGGCGAAACGGTTTCTCCATTCAACCCCCTTCCTTTTATCAGTATGCGGATCTGGCGAGGTGATAAATTTTTATCCCCCACTTTTTTATAAGTTAATTTACCAGGTGTTTTCTTGACGGGTCGTTCATCTAAGCTTGCATGCGCCTTATAGCTTTTGTAAAATAGTCTTACTACTTCTACTGCGAAGTCTTGTGTAGTTCTGAAAGTCTTATTACCTCTTATTTTAAATTTATCACGCTCTGCTTCCAGAATTTGATGAAAGCCTGTTAAGGCAATGGGGTTGCTCTCTAAAAGTGCTGTCTCAGTTTGCTCAATTAGCCCATGAAGTTCCAGAAGCTCCTCTCTCCATGTTGATTCAATTTTTCGTGGCTTAGAAACGACAACTGATTCTATAGCCTGGTGTTTAAGCCCTAAGGCAAGTATTGCTTCGATGCTGGGCATTCCACTTTTTGGAACACGAACAGTATATGTTGTGTGTGAATCTATTTCAGGAGTTGACATGATAGGGATTATATCACGAGGGAGAAATATATCAAACTGCTTCATTTGTGCAGAAGACAGGTTTTATTTTGAACCGCTTCTAGCCTTCTTCACAAAGCTAATGCAAGCATATCAAGCGGGAGAGGAGGAAGCAAACCATGATCTTCCATAAGCGTAGGTTATCCTCAAGCGCTTCACTGCTATCATCAAAACTTTATGATGAGCTTACATTTTATCATAAATTTATGAAAGATTTAAGAGGATGTAAGAAAGAAGTCATTATCGAGAGTCCTTACATAACTTCTAAAAGAATGAGGCAAATTACGCCAATTTTTATTAGCTTAGTCAAGAATGGCGTAAGTGTTTATATAATTACGAGAAATCCGGAGGAACATGATGAAATACTTGCGAAGCAAGCCGAGGCTGAAATACAGAAATTTGAAAATATTGGGGTACAGACTTTACTTTGCGTAGGCAACCACCATAGAAAATTAGCAATCATTGATAGAACTATACTTTGGGAAGGTAGTTTAAATATTCTTTCTCAAACGAGAAGTAGAGAAATCATGAGAAGAATTCAAGGTTCAGAATTGGCAACAGAGGCGTTTAATTTCCTCAATATGAATAAATTTATCTAAGAAGGGACTACTTCTGACAGCTTAATCTTTAATGCCCTCGCTATGCCCTCCAATATCTCGTAGGAAGGGTTTACTTCGCCTCTTTCTATGCGAGCGAAGTAATTAGCATGAATTTCTGCTTTTTCGGCAGCTTCAGCCTGCGTTAAGCCTGCCTTTAATCTAGCTTTTTTTATACGTTTGCCTAATTGATCTAGACCCATAATCATTTCGTATTATACAACTTTTTTGGATAGCTTGCTAACTGGATATCTGCTAAAATCTACCCTTATAAGATTGCCTAGGAAAACTATGAATAGCGAGGCTAGTTTTAACGATCAGGTTAATAAGTTAATCACCGATATTTTAAATTCTCCAGCTACTAAAAAACTTGTAGTTGCAGGTCCCGGAACAGGTAAAACGACTTTGTTTAAAAAAGCTATTAATAACTCCTCCGGTTATGAAAATGATCATTTAGCCTTAACTTTCATAAATAATCTAGAAGATGAGCTCAAGAAAGAGCTGGAAGGGATTGCAAAGGTATACACTTTTCATGGCTACTGTCACTATTTATTAATTAACAATTCAGCTCTACGATTTGGTCTAAAAGAAAGGTTTCATTATTATCCTCCATTAATTCATCTTGTCATTAAAGATTGGATAGTTACCAAAACTCCTAGTTCTCCTCAATTCATAAATGAAATGAGAAACTTATCGGAGGACGATTCCGTCTCATATTTTACAGAAAAAGGTAATTATTACAATGCAGTTGGCTATGATGATTCTATATATCGCGTATTCAAAGCTTTAAGTGAAACAGTAGCATCCCCAAAAGAATAAACCTCCGAGGACTAAGAGTCCTCGGTTTCTCAGCGGGGTTTTACCGCTG
>ERZ1292623.823-Hain-H51-01um-R1-823-length-31669-cov-7_pt1 | contig 31669 bp, 40 predicted proteins | sample MGYA00564398_ERZ1292623 | MGnify/ENA primary metagenome ERZ1292623 (study PRJEB36523, sample SAMEA6512633) | groundwater metagenome | collected 2019-01-07 | study: AquaDiva: Metagenomics assemblies of 32 groundwater samples
TACCTTTAAATATTAAATTAACATATGGATATCTATCTCATATTAGAGGTGAGTTCACAATTAAGAAAGATATTACATCGGAGGCTGAATAAAAATGAAAAAAAAAGGGTACTTTTTATTTTTAATATTTGTAGCAATCTTCCTTGTTTCCGGACAGACTTGCGACAGAAGTAAGGAAAAAGGAGAAGGTGGATTTTTAGGGGGAAAGGAAGGGCTTGTAATTGATTTTGTCGACGACGCTCCTCCTCTTAGTGGAATATTTAAGGGAGAAGAGTTTCCAATTGATGTCGAGATAATAAACAAAGGAGAGGCTGATATTGGAGAGAATTCAGTTACTTTATATTTAACAGGAGCTTTATATTCTAGCAACTCAATCACAACGAGTAATGAAGATAAGCAAACTGGCAATGATGCTTTTATAGCTGGTGTTGAAGAAAGTGAAGGAAAGAGGGTTGAGGATAGCCTTGTTGTACCTTTTGGAACTGTTACTTACAATGGAGAAATTTTAGGAGATAGTGTTCCTTTGGAGGTTGGTGTTAGTGTGTGTTATCCTTACGAAACTAAAGTTCAAATAGATGATTTCTGTGTGCCTAGCACTGCAAGAACTGTTACTGGAACTGATGATTGTGAGATTATAACAACGGAGAATATAGTAAGGGAGAAAGAAAATTCCGGAGCTCCTGTGCAAATAACTTCTTTAAGAGAGCAAGAAGGTCCTAATTTTGTCAGAGTTACTCTAGACATTAATAACGTTGGAACGGGGGATGTAGTTGCTACTGGGGTTTGCAAAAGAGGCTTGGAAAGAAGTGATTTGAATCAAGTGCAAGTTACTATGCCAACAAATTTTAAATGCAGCTTTAGAGATGCAGAAACTGAGACCAATCAAGGCGTCGTTGACTTGAGAGGCGGGCATGGAGTTTTGAGATGCAAGAGAGACGTGAGCAATTCCGGAAGTGCATTCAAAGAAAGCATTGCAGTAACTTTGAACTACAACTACTTGCAGGAAATTTCAAAAGCAGTGACTGTTAATAAAGGCGCTTAAATAAGTTTATAAGTTTATAAGTTTTTTATTTCTTTTATATTTTTATTATGGAAATTATTGCTGACTTATAATTGCATAATATACTTGCTAAATATTTATATAGAAGTAATACCTAAATTATATAATGTTTAATCGACGTGAAGCCGGAATTAATTTCTCACAAATAAAATATAAATTATTAAATAATTCTACTTTTATTCCACATATTCGTTCTGATGGTACTTCATCTATCCCTTACACTATTTTAGATAGGTTTATTTATGAACTTCCTGCAGTAGCACTTCTTAAGATATATACTGAGAGAAACTTCAATCTGAGAATCAAGAAATTGCATTTAGTAGGAAATAGTTTTATAATTTCTTTAAAAGCCGAAAGAAATTTTAAGAATATAAAAATTCAAGTATTAAATATTAAATCTAAGAAGAAACTTCTAGATAGAAAAAATGTTGATTTTGTGAAATATATACCAAAATTTACTTCAAAAAAAACTCCCATATATATCTTTGATGATGATTCTTCTTACGTTATTGGTGGGCACTATAAGAAAGATATTCTTGTTAAAAAAGAGATTTTACAGGATAAAAATATCCCCCTTGTTTTGGGATTGTATTTAACTGAAGGAGGTAAAATTGATGCAACATTTACTAATTCTTGGCCTGAAGCAATTAACGTTGTTTTAAATTTTGTTGAAAGAAATTTTAGTATTCCAAGAAAAAAAGTTCTTGTTAGTATTTGTTGTAATCCCAATCTTAAATCTAAAAAATCAGAATTAGAACATTTTTGGACTGAAAAAACAGGTATAACAAATTTCTTTAAAAATTTGCACTTTAACAAAAATGTTAGATCTCCCCAAGGAATTTTAGAATTATATTTTTCGAGTAAGATAATTAAAGAGATATTTGTAAACTTATGTTATAAATTAGATCTTGATAAAAATTTTAAATTTATTGATGGATTCTTATCTGGTGATGGTTCTCCAATCTTACAAAATAAAGCTTGTATAACTCATCATATTCTCTTTGATTCTAAAGCAAAAAATTATGATAAATATAAAAGGATTTTTGAAGGATACAAATTTGGGCTTATAAATAAAAATCGGTTTGTTATCTATACTAATTGGGAACAAAATTTAGAATTATTAATGAATGGAGCATACTTGCATAGTCCAATGAAGAGATTTAGATTCCTTAAATACTTTTTATCTCTTCCTAAAACAAAAATTGTAAATAATAAGGATGTAATAAAATTAAGAAATGAATTTATAAAACAAAAACATTATCTAGAAGAGTTTTATAAATCTTTGGCTATCAAGTATAATATTTATTCTATTAACAGAATGGGAGAGTATATAAAATGGAATTTATAAGTGATCTTCAGATTCATTCTTCGCATTCAAGAGCTACAAGCAAGAATATAACTTTTCAAAATTTAGAAAAATTTGCCAGGATAAAAGGTTTGAACCTACTTGGTACGGGGGACTTTCAACATCCAATACAATTTAAAACAATAACTAATGAATTGGAAGAAGATAATAATGGCATATTGTGGACTAAAACTAAATTCCCATTTTTATTGCAAACAGAAATTAGTTTGATATATACTGATAAAGAAAGAAACAAAGGACAGAGAGTTCATCATTTAATTTTTTCACCTAATTTAGATACTGCTAAACAAATAATTGATAAACTCGGCAGCAAAGGAAGATTAGATTATGATGGAAGACCAATTTTTGGATTTAATAGTGTTGAATTAATAGATATGATGAGAAGCATAAATGTGGATATTGAGATTATTCCTGCTCATGTATGGACACCACATTTTTCTCTTATGGGTGAATATAATCAGCTGAATAAAGTTGAGGACTGCTTCCAAGAGAATACAAAATATATTCATGCTTTAGAGACAGGGATGTCCAGCGATCCCGCAGATAATTGGAGAATAAGTGCTTTGGACAAATTTCAATTAGTTAGTTTTAGCGATGCACATAGCATGTGGCCTTACCGCTTAGGAAGAGAAGCAACTGTATTTGATTTTAATGAGTTGAGCTATAAAAATTTCCTTAAAGCAATTAGAACTGGTGAAGGACTTAAGAGTACAATCGAAACGCCAACTTTTTACGGTAAATATCATTATTCTGGACATAGAAATTGTGGAATTGTTTTAGACCCTAAAGAATCTTTGAAAAATAATCAAATTTGCCCAAAATGCGGAAATAAATTGATAGTCGGAGTTGCTGATAGAATTGAAAAAATGGCTGATAGACCTGAAGGATACAAAAGAAAAAATATCAAACCCTTTGTTTCTTTGATTCCACTGCAAGAACTAATTTCTGCTGTGTATGGGATTAAACAATTAAATTCTAAAAATATTTGGAAAATCTATGATAAATTAATTGAGGAATTTGGAAATGAGCTCAATGTTTTGCTCAATGCTTCTGAAAACGAGCTCAGAAAAATCGTTCATGAGAAACTGGCTAAGATAATTATATTGAACAGGGAAGGAAAACTGAAAATAAAAGCAGGCTTTGATGGGGTTTACGGGGTGATTGAATTGAATGAGAAAGATAAAATTAAAACGCAGAAAAGTTTGGGGGAGTTTTAAGAAATTATTTCAAAAATAAACCGAAAGTTATATAAGTTAGTAGTTGTTATAACAAGGTATAATGATGGTTGAAATCATTTATAGTAAACATGCGAATGACAAACGAATTTTATATGGCTTATCAAAGGAGCAGATTGAAAGAGCGGTTAAAAGAGGAGCAATATCGAAGCAGACTGACGGTTTCCTTGCTTCATATAGAGAAATTAAAATTGCTTACAAAAAATTGGATGGAGAGGGATATTATCTAAAAACGATATATATTGATTAAAATGAAACTTGACAAGTGTCCGGAATGTGAAGGAAAAATAGAAGAGAAAAATCTGGATTATATCCTAGTGGGAGTAGATTTAGGGAAGTTTCCAACTTTGGTTTGCAGCGAATGTGGGAAACAGTTTTATGAAGATAAAGTGTTAGATCAAATAGACGAATCTGCAAAAAAGAAGGGATTATGGGGACTAGAGCATAAGACAAAATTAAATGCTTTGGGGAATGGGCTTGCAATAAGGCTGAGCAAAAATCAGATTAATTTTGGCAACTTAAAAAAGGGTAAAGAAGTTTTGGTTTATCCTGAATCTAAAGATAAATTTATTATTGAAATACAACATTGAATGAGTTTTAGTGCTTGAAATATTTGTTAAATACATCATTTAACTCCTTGTTAATTTTTAGCAGTTCGTATGCATCTACGCCTTGTTTTTTTAGATAACTCAAGTTTGCAACTATGTGAGCATGGATTTCATCAGCCCATACACTAGGATGATAGCCCCCGCCATATTTTGCGAGATAATCTATAATCTTTTTTTCTACTTTCTTATCAATTTTATTTAATATTCTAGTTACTTCTCTCTTATAAGCTGGGTTTGTATAATAAAGCCCATGTGCTATCTCATGATTAAGGAGATGCTGGCTGGAATTTTTGGATGTTGCTACGATATAGAATCTTCCTTTTCTTTTATTTTTGAATAATCTTAGTAATGATTGTTCTTCTATAGATAAAGGGTCAAATCTTCCTTTATAGAAAGGCAATAATATTTTAGAAGGAATATTAAAACCGTCCCAGTCTCTGCAGTAAGTAAATTTTCCTGTTTTTTTGCCTAGAGGAGAATTGGCTATGTACCATCTCTTAAATTCATCCAAACTAAAAATTTTCCCTCTGAATTTTGGTGATTCAAAATGTTCTTGAAACCTTAGAAGAGTTTTGGCTAGTTGCCATTGTGATGGAAAAATTAAATGATAAATGTTTTGTGTCAGCTTTTTACATTTTATTTTCATTGTTAACCAATGTAAGTAGTATCTGCCTTTGGCTGGATTTTTTGCTTTATGTCCTTGAAGAAATGCTTTTCTGATTCGGACTCTTCATTCATGTCTGAGATTTCTGCATCCAGTTCTGTCAAGTCAAGATCTAGTTTTAAGTTCTTGTTCAAAACATCCAGTATCTCTCTTGCTCCCTTTATTCCAAGATGATTGGGATGGCCGAATGTTTCTGCGAGAAATGAGATTGCCGGAATTTTTCTTTCTGCGCTTAATCCTAATAAAACTCCTGATACTCCAATAATTGGGCCTACAAAACCATACAGGCTTGTTGAAACCTGCTTTGCCCTGTACTTATCTATTAATCTCTTGTCATTTCCTGTTTTATAAACAGCGGGCTTCTTAGGATTTTCAGGCAAACCTATTCCACCTAATGTAATCACTTCTTTTGCTTTGTACTTTTCTATTACATCTAAAATTTCTTCACAAAAAGCGTAGCATGATTTTTCATCCGTCGGTTGGATGTCACCTGCAAGAAACATTATTGATTTATTATTCATGTTTTTATAATACATCTCTATCTTTGGCAGTTCAACTAAATTCTTTTCATTGACGAAAACAGAGTTAGGGAAATTGTGAGAAGAAATCTCGAGAAATTTCTTTGCTTGCATGTGTTCTATCATAAAATCAACTGCTATCTTTCCGACGTTGCCCATTCCAGGCAGGCCTTCTATCAGAATCGGATCTTTTAATTTTGGATTTGAGAAGGACTTTATTTTGAATGTCATCGATAAATCTAGGAGTATTGTTTTTATAAGCTTTGTGATGGTTGGCTTTGCTTGTATGCCCTTCTGTATTTTCCAAATTTATCTTCTGGCGAGAATTTTGCCGGTTTTGGGGAAATTGTCTTGCCGTCGCATTTAGGACAATGATCCTTTAATGTGTAAGAATTACATTTTTGGCACTTAAGTATTTCTTTTGTCATCTCTTTCTATTTTGAAAATACCTTTGTCTTTTATCATGGTTGAGCCTATAGATTCTACTTCTGAAAGACGCTTCTCTGCAGTTTTGTAATCATCTGCTGTTAATGTAAGCCTGTATTTTGGAGCACCGAGGTAAATTATCCTTGTTCCGTTAACCTGAATCTTTTTCAGCAAATCTTTTATCACTACTATTCCATTTGAGAGCGTTGAGGATAGAGTTATTGTTGCAGAGATTTTTACTTCTTTTTTCTTGACTTTTTCTTGGACAAGTTCGAGAAATGCTTTTTCTACTTTCTTATCTAGTTTTAACGTGCTGATCACTTTTGGATCTGCAATTATCTCTTCGTAAGCCTCGTACAATGAATTGTATTTTTCTATCAAGTTGTTTCCAATCAGCTTATATGCTTCTTCTAATGAAATTTCTAATCTCTTTGAAAGAACTTCTAAAATCTTTTCAGCTTTTTGCTCCTGCTTGTAAGCAGTATTCTTGTTTATCCTTTGGGATTGAGTAACTCTTCTTAACGACAGATCAATATGATTCCTTTCTATGTTTATTTTTAGAATCTTGCAGACTATCTTCTTTCCTTCTTTTACAAAGTCGCGAATATTTCTGACTCTTCCTGGAGAAATTTCTGAGATGTGGATTAAGCCTTCTTTATCTTTATACTCGTCGAGGCCTACGAAAACTCCGTGCGGAAGAATTTTTTTTACCGTGCAAATCACGATTTCATTCTCTTCGGGCAAGCCTTTTTTTTGATAGAACATTTATTCCAAAACCTCTAGAATTTGGGTTTTTATTTTTCCTTTTCCGCCCGTGGGTTCTGCTAGGATTGTACTGCAGACTAAACAAATTATTTTTGAAGAGGGCTTTCCGAATACAACCTGCTCATTCTTGCAGTTTGCGCAACGTATCTTAATGAATTTGCTACTTGGCTCTTTTACTGCTCTCATCTTATGCGATCTCCAATTTCTTTGTTCTGGTGCCTGCTCTGGTCATTGTCGACTTGTTGCATACTTTGCATGTATATTTCAAATAAGTTTTTTTTGAGGTTTTTGCTCCTGTCATTTTTGGCTTTGTCGGTTTTGAACCCCATCTTCCTTTATTGCCGTAGCCAACTCCTCTCCCTCTTTTCATCGCTCTTTGAATTGAACCTCGCCTTAATGAACCTCTTTTTGTTCCTGTCTTCAGCTGGGTAACTTTTTGCTCTGTATGTTTTCTGCAGCTTGGACAGAATCTTTTTTGTGTTTTAGGAATTTTCATTTCAATTCTTTTTCTTCGGAGTGTTTTTAAGCTTTTTTAAAATCGGATAGAAAGGTTTAAATACATGAGTTCATGACATCATGAGAAAATGCTAACAAAATTAACTAAAGGACAGCAGTTGACGATACCTGCAATTTACAGACATAAGCTTGGAATAGATGAGAATACTGTGCTTGATATTGACTTGGATGAGAGAAAAAAAAGGCTGATTGTGGAGCCTATCGGGGTTAAATCTTTGAAGGAGTTATTTGAAGAATGTGATAAGGTTAAGAATAAGACTAATAAAACCATTAGAGAGATTGAGAATGAATACATACGAGACCAAATGCTTCATGGATACTGATATTTTTGTGAATGCTTTTGTCGACCTTGATGAAAGCAAAAAGAGGAATTCCAGGCGTTTACTGGAGGAAGTGAGTAAAGGATCTATAAACCTTGTTACTGATTTCCTTGTGCTGGTTGAATCTTTTTATACTATAGAAAAATTCAAGAATGCTACTATTGCTGTCAAGGTTTTGAGGGAACTTCTTTCTTTAGGCAGTCTTGAAATTATTCCTATTAACCACACCATTTATTTCGAGTCCCTTAAGAGAGCTGAAAAGTATAAACTGAAATTTAACGATCTCGTTCATTACACTGTCGCTTTGCTCAATAATGTTTCTGAAATTTATTCTTATGATAAAGACTTTGATAAATTAGAGATTAAGAGAGTTGAGCCGTGATTATTTTTTTGCTATTCTCCACAAAATCTCCCAAAAATTCATATAACTCTTTGTTAATTCTTTACCTTCAATTAAAATTCCTATAGGTGGATTAATCCACATTATAATTGCGACTTTATCCGCATAAATAAAAGTTGTTGAGGGACTATCATAAACTCTTGGAATGTATTTAACATCTGAAAAGATAACTGGATTTTTCTTTCTTAATTCCCTTAATTTTTCACTGTAAATTACTTTTAATTTTATTTTTTCTTTTTCTCTTTTCTTATTAAATTGTTGAAAATATATTGGTAATGTTTCTTCATATTTCCCCTGGGCTCCAAATACGTAAACTGTTTGTTTTTCTTTTAACATGTCTTCCATAATCGCTTTGATGCCACTTTTACCCTGAAAAACTCTTATTTCATGTTTGTGTATAGATGAATTCTTTTTAGATTCTAGATCTGGAAGGATTTTATTGAAGAGATCTTCTTTTTCTTTTAATATTTTTAGGAAGTAAGAAGGATCTGTTGCTGCAAAATATTTGTGTTTTCCCTCTATTATGTAAGAAACTAAACCCTTCTCTCCGAGCCTCTTTAGTATATCATAAACATTTACTCTATGAATTGGAAGTTTATTTATAATCTCGGTTATAGTTGATGGGCCCTTTTCTAATAAAAATAAATATATCTTTGCTTCATTTTCAGTTAATCCTAGTTCTTGTAATACCTGAATTTCCATATTTATCCTTTGAAAAAGCTAATTCTTAAATCTTTGGTTTATAGTAATGCATATTACTACATACCTTTAAATTTTGAAGTAGTGATAAATAATTAAATGAACCCGTATAGAACCCTTGATGATATTATTGGTAGATTCTTGATTTCAACTTCTAGGAGGATATATGATAAAACATGTTTAAATGATAGACTCATCGATTTGCATGATAATCAAGAATTATCTTGGATTTACAGTAATTGTGCAAAACTATGCTTATTCGGTGGTGGTCTATTTTCTACGTTTAATGGATCAAATTGGGAAACTGCCCTCGGATTTTCGGGTTATGTTCTTAATAGTGCTGATGTAGTTTCTTCTTTTGGTTATATGTGTGAGAAAGAAAAGGTTAGAGACCCGGAAGGTTATAGGAAATTTAGCGAAGAGATGGAAATGGGATTTCAAAAAGACTGGTTATTGAGGAATGGAGGAAAGATTGTCTCCAAAACAACGTTTTTTTTTGAATCTATAAGTGGAGCATATAATAATATACAGCAGAAAGTTAGAATGCCAATCTTTTTATCAAGCATATATTATGGGGGTAGAATAGTGGATGGAGTTTATAATTTCTTTTTTGAAGATGGACATAAATTAAGTGAACTTCCAGATCTGTATGAATTATTTATGGCTTCAGGATTAGCCTCTTGGTCAAGTGCAATATACTTGAAAGGTTCTGATAAAGAAAAAGATTAATTCTTTTTAACTGTTTTCATGTTGGATCTTTTCCGCTCTGTTTTTGTTTATCAACACCTGCGCTGTTTTTTCAGGCAGGTTTGCCACGTCTTCTTTTACAAACGGGCCATAGACGCTGCAGTCAGCCCCTACAAATCTCGGCACTGAGCGCATGAATCTTATTAAAGTTGTATTTGTGTTTTCTAAATTTTGATTTTTTAAGACTTTCGATTCTGGTGCTGGCTCGCTTTTTTCCTTAATTGAAAACTGTGTTAGTGATGAGAGGATTGAGTTGTAAAGGTCTTCTTCATTTTCCAACAGGTTTTTTGCTTCTGTTGCGTTTTCTGTTCTCGAGTTAAGCAATGCCAGATCAAGTATTTTCCTCTTTCTTCTCTCTATGATCTCGTTGGCAATCTGCCTTATCGTCTTTAGCTGTTTTTCAGTATTCTTAATCTCCTCCGGGAATGAGTTTTTTTCTTTTTGCGACTTTAGTATAATCTCTTTCTCTTCCAGATAAGAGGATAACTGCTTTAAAAAACTGGGATCTATCTTCTGCAATTCCTGTCTTGTTTTTTCTTTTGACAAGATTTCATAAAGGGCTTCGTGGGTTATTATAGAGGACATAATCTTATCTTGCTGCTTAGGATTAAATAAATTTATATAGCGTAGTTATTATTTTCAAAAGATGCAGGTTAAGAGAAATCATCGGATTTTGATACTGATTTTTCTTGTTGTTTTGTCTGCTGAGCTGTATTTTTCTCTTCAGACGCCTTACTTAGATAATCAGGGATACTTAATTGAAAGATATACCGAACATATCCTTGAAACCGGGAAGCCGCTTTTTTATGATACGCTAAGTTATAATGGGAGAGATGTATTGTATTCTCCGCTCTGGCATTACGTGCTGGCTGTTTTCAGCTTGATGTTTGGAAACTTTGTCTTCAAGTTAGTTCCTGCCTTATTTTCTTCTTCACTTGTCTTCGTAGTTTATTTACTAAGCAAAAAAATTGTCGACAATGAGGAGCTGGCTTTGTTTATTGCACTCATGAGCGGGTTTATTCCTGTTGTTTTTGTCGATTCCTTGATTAGTGCATCAGTCTACAGCCTAGCTATTCCGATAATGTTCTATCTGATATATCTATTTATGGATCTTGATGAGAAGAAGATTGGCGTGTTTGTTGCACTTTCCTTCTTATTGAGCTTACTGCATCCTGTCTCAATCTTGTTCTCTCTCGGGCTGCTTGTATATTATCTTCTTGGGTTGAGTGAGAACATGAAAATCTCCAATCTGAATGTGGAGGCGATGGCATTTAATTTTGTCTCTACTTTTTTTATCCAATTTCTGATCTATAAAAAAGCGTTTTTAGAATATGGGTTTAGTGTTATCTGGCATAATGTTCCGAGCCAGATACTTGGAAGCTATTTTGATTTTGATTTGTTTGGAATGCTGTACAGAGTTGGAGCTCTGACATTGATATTTGGACTTATAGGAATAATATGGGGGATGATAAAGAAAAAAGATAGAATCATGCTATTGTGCGGATTTGCTTTGGCAACATTGATACTATTATGGCTCAGACTTCTTGAACCAACGGTAGGAATGATGTTTTTGAGCGTGGCTTTAATTGTTGCGAGTGCATTTACACTGAACCTTTTCTTGAACTATCTTGGAAAAACTAAACTACCTTATTATAGATTAAGCTTTATTATGATTGTGCTTGGATTGATAATATCGAGTCTTGCCGTGCCTAGTTTTGTTCTTGCTTCGAAGCATGTGAATGATGATGTGCCGAGCGATTATGAGATCTTGGTTTTGAAATGGGTTGAGGAAAATGCGCTGCCTGATGTTACGATAGTTGCTCCCCTTGGAAAGGAACATACTATGACTGCAGTTGCCGGGAAAAGGACTGTGCTCGATGATAACTTCTTATTAGCGCCGGAAACTTCTGAAAGATATAGAGATATTGAAAGACTTTATAGTACTAAATCGGAAGTAGAAGCACTTGAGATAATTGCCAGGTATAATATAGATTATGTTTTTATACCTATTGAAACTGAACTGAAATACGGGAAGGTAAAATGGACAGATGATGAAAGCTGCTTCAGAGGAATCTTTTTTGGAACACCAAAGGTATATCAAGTTATTTGCTAAACTCTCGATTTTAATTTTAGCTTTGGCATTTTTGCTACTTCCTGGAATATTAAGAGAAAGCGAGCTTGCTATCGGAGACAGACCTTATTATCATCTGACTAGAGAGGGAGATACTGATAGAATAGGCATCGGATGGAACTTTTTACTCAGATATTTTCCGATGAATATTTTACTCCCTGCTATTGGTTTGCTTAGTGTATTTTTTATTTTTTTCAACTTGAAGATGCTCAAGCTAGAAGAGCGGTTGCTTGCGACAGGATTCTTTATAATCTCGCCTGCTTTTGTATATCTGTTTAATGTCGGAGAGAGATTTGGGATGGCCTTTCTCTTTACACTAATTGCTAGTTATTTTCTTCTCGATAAAAAACATTTAATTGCTGGAATTTGTGTCGTTCTTGTTTTCTTATTTGACATTTGGATCGGGGTTTTTGCAATTGCTATTTTGCTGCTTTATCTTCTTATCAGATATAACAAGAAAAAAATTTTCTATTCGCTTTTAGGTGTGATCTTTCTACTGCTTCTAGTCCTTGGGAAGTTCAATGCCGGAATTATTTCTGACATGGGTGCTAAAATCGGAAGCAGCGTATTTGCGATCTTATTTGTTGCATTTTGCTTTTTGTTTTTCTGGGATAGAAAGAGATTTTTTTCATTCTATGCTATTGCTGGATTACTATTCCTCTTCTCTCTGAAAGTTGAATTTGGAATATTCTATTTTGGCTTGTTTTTGAGCATACTTGTCGGGCTTTGCTTCTTTGAATTGCTAAGGATCAGATGGGAGAGCAAACTAGTGAGAGATTTAATACTGCTCATTTTTGTTTGTGGGTTGCTGTTTTCAGGATTAAGCTATGCAAATAGGATTAGCAAGGAGAAACCCAATGAAGATATTTTTAATACACTAAGCAGATTGCCTGATGGTGCTGTTGTTTTCGCCGACCTTGAATACGGAAATTGGATAGATTACAACGGAAAGAAGAGTGTGTGGCACAGCTTGATGGATAGAGATAAGATTGAAACCATTAGAAAAGATGTTTCTATCCTCTTAGAATCGAAAGATTATACTAAGACTACAGAAGTCCTTGAGAGATATCAAATTGATTACTTGTTATTAGATCCAGAGTTAAAACAGAGATGGCATGAATCCGGGCTGATTTATCTTTTGAAATACAACAGCGAGGGCTTTAGATTTTTGTTTGAAGAAAATGGGGTTGAAGTTTGGAGATTCTTTAGATGAGCATTAGCATAATTGTTCCTGTGTACAATGAAGAAAAATACTTAGCAAATACATTAGAAAGGATTAAGGCTCAGAAGTTTAAGGATTATGAATTAATTGTTGTATGCAATGGATGCACTGATAAGAGTTTTAACATTGCTAAAAAATATGCCGACAAAACCTTTAGCCTGAAGGAGGGAAATGTTTCAAAGGCTAAGAATTTCGGGGTCGAAAATGCAAAATATGACAAGTTGATTTTTCTTGATGCTGACGTTCTAATAGGGGCGGAATTGCTTGATGCCGTTGATAATCTCTTGGATGAAGGTGCTTTTTTTGGAACGGCAAAGGGAAAGGGAAAGGGGATTAGGAATAATCTTTATTTAAATTTTAAAAACTTCATAAATAGATTCAGGCCATGGAGCCACGGATTTGTTTTCTGCGATAAAAAAAGTTTTTTTGAGATTAATGGCTTTGATGAAAGTTTGACTAGGGGGGAGCTTAGAGATTTTTTTAGCAGAGCTAAAGGGAAATACAAGAGAATAAATGCTTATGTTGTGCCTGATGATCGAAGGATAAGAAATTGGGGTATATCAAGATTAATTTATTACTGGCTGTTTGAGAAAAATAAAGAAGAATATCTATCCGTTAGATAAATTTTGAAATTATTTTTATATGGTTCTTATCTAGACCACCCAGTCTGAAGATGATCGCCTCGGTTATGTTATTTTTCTCTGCTATCTCCAAATCTGCCCTTAATTTTTCCGGAGATAGGGCTGGTTCTTTTCCAGAAATTCCAGTTGCTATTGTGCCGAATGCAGGAATAAATCTTTCTCCAAATGTTTCTTTATAATCTTTAATTTTATTGTCTAGGAAACTTCTTGGGAAAGGCCACATTGACGTGTAAAACATCTTTATCAATCTCGTTTTGTATTTTATTGGATCATAATTTAAACCAAGAAGTTTTAGTGTGCACCTTATGGGGAAATACTCTGCAGTGTATACATTGCTATGATTCTTTATGAAATTTGTTATCGCTGATTTATTTCTATAAAAGTTGTGGAACTGCGTCAGATAGAGTTTTGAATTTTGTGTTGTTGGCAATTCTAAGTCAATCATCACAGAGATGTTTTTTGGAACTTCATTTAAACTTCTCTTCAATGCAGACCTTTTTGAAAATGGCGAGAACCAGTAGCCTTCTTCTTTTTTTAAAACCGGCCAATAAATGATTTCTTTGATGTTTTTGTTTTTAATCTTTATCTTGTTGAATTCTGACAATGATGGAGAAGCGATATATAGTTTTGTTTTGAAGTTTATCAATTTGATTTTATCCATATTTTGTTTCGTAGGGAACTCTTCAAAGAAGCTGATCAGCATACTATATTGGTGTTGTTAGTCTATATAAATTCTTAGGAAAGATTTAAAAAATTCAAAATGATTGCAGATTCAGAGGTGCTTGATGGAATTCATTACTGGTGTGTATCTGTTTTTTATTTTTGTGAGTCTGTATAGTGTATTCCTGATTTTGCTCATTTACCTTCGAAACCGTGGCAACCTGTATTTTGAAAAAGAGATTAATGGATTTTATGACATTAGCGTCGTCATTCCAGCATACAATAAAGAGGATAGTATCCTTGAAACTGTAAATGCTGTTAAAAACCTCGATTATCCTAAAGACAAAATTGAGATCATTGTAATTGATGATGGAAGCAAGGATAAAACTGCTGAGATTGTCAGGAAAATTGAAGGGATAAGATTTTTTGAAAAAGGATATAACTCTGGAAAATCGGACAGTGTTAATTTTGGGGTTAAGAATGCAAGAGGAGAGATAATTGCGGTGATTGATGCAGACTCCTATCCTGAGAAAGATTCTTTTAAGAAAATGATTGGGTACTTTGATGATCTTGAAACAGGGGCTGTGACTGCCAGCTGCTTTGTAAAAAATACTGGAAAAGCAATTGAAAAATTGCAGGCTATTGAATATTTCTTAATTGCATTTGGCAGGAAGATCTTGGACTTTGTTGATAGTGTCTATGTAACCCCCGGGAGTTTGAGCATGTACAGGAAAAAACTCCTTGTTGAAGTCGGCGGGTTTGATACAAATAATATTACTGAAGACATTGAAATTGCCTGGAAAATTTTGAAAAATAAATATAAAAATAGGATGTGCTTAAGCGCTAGAGTACATACTGATGTTCCTGACACGATGAGAAAATGGTGGAGGCAGAGATTAAGATGGAACATCGGCGGATTTCAGACAGTGCACAAATATAGGGATAGTTTTTTCAGAAAAAATTTGAAGATGTTTGGGCTTTTTGTTGTTCCTAGATTTTTTATTTCACATGTGCTGAGCATTACAGGATTTTTTGTTTTTGTTTATGTATTCGGGAGAGGGATATTTCAGAAAGTTACTTATTGGATTTTTTCTATGCAAAATGGGAATACCATCCTAGAGGTGCCTAGTTTGTTTTTGATTCCAAGTGTTTTTACTTTTTTTATATTCCTCCTTTTTATCTTTACGATTGTATTTACCTACATCGGACTTAAGACCATGAATAAGATCAATTTAGGATTCAGAGCTAACTTTATAATCCTATTTTATTTAGTTTTTTATCTGACGTTGTATCCATTAGTGCTGCTGCATTCACTTTATCTACTGGCTACGGGCAATATCAAATGGTAAATTAATATGGCAAGATTTGGAGATTTGTTTTGGAAGGCGCTTGTGCTAACTGTGGTTGTATTTTTACTTGGGGTGTTCCTGGGATTTGCGTTGGAAAGAAATCGGATAGGAAACATTGAGAGAGAGTTCCAGAGAATTGATTTGCAATGGAATGATGCGAAACTACAAACCTTGTATTATCAGAATTTGGAACCAAGATTCTGCGGTTTTGCCATACGCGAAAATTTGGGGTTTGCCGACTTGGTTTATAATGAGGGATTGAAGATTGAAAAGTATGAACGAGTAAGCTTTTTAACAAACGATCTTGAACTTGAAAAGAAAAAATATGCCCTGTTGAAAGTTGAATTCTGGCTGAACAGCATTGTGCTGAAAGAAAAATGCAAGGCTAAGTACATTAACCTGGTTTATTTCTTTGCGAATGATCCTGCATTTGAAGTTAAATCTGAGCAGGATACTCAAGCTGAGATATTAAAAGATTTGAAGGAAAAATACGGAAAAGATTTGATGCTAATCCCATTACCTATCGATATGGATATTTCTATGATAAATGTTATGAAAGGAACGTATGACATTTCAAAAACGCCTACAATCTTGATTAATGAAAAGATTAAACTTGATGGGTTGCAGGGTTTTGATGAGTTAGAATTATTGATAAAAAATGAGCAGCTGTGATCTTTGCGGGAAAAATGAAGATTTATTTATTGCTAGGATAGAAAGTAGTATTGTTAATGCTTGTAGAACTTGCTGCAGATTTGGAAACGTACTTGGAAAAGTGGAGGAATCTAAACCTGAAATTAAAATCAAACGGCAGACTGAAGATGAAAGTTCTGAACTTATTGTTGAGAACTATAATGAATTGATAAGGAAAGAAAGAGAGAAGAAAGGATTGAAGCAGGAAGAGTTTGCGAATAAGTTAAATGAGAAGGAGAGTTTGATCAAGAAAATAGAAAATAAACAGATTATGCCTAGCTTTGCACTTGCGAGAAAAATAGAAAAGTTTTTTGGAATCAAACTTATTGAGGATGCTCCTGATACAAAAATAAAATTAAATCATTCTGAAATGAGAGGGTTTACACTTGGCGACATTATCAAGTAAAAAAGAATTAGCTAGGACTCTTTCTAGATTGAGAGAATTTGAAGATGCGGATGCTAAATTGGAGCAGTATAAAACCGATTCTGAAATTGCTGCTGAAGCTTTGTGGTTTCTTCACATGAATGGTTGCATAGAGAATAAAACTGCGGCTGACTTTGGATGCGGGAGTGGGATTCTTGGGATTGGCTGCTTGCTATTGAATGCTAGGAGAGTTTATTTCATAGACAAAGACGAGAAAACTTTGAAAATTGCTAAAGAAAATATTAGAAAACTTGAATTAGAAAATGGGATTTTTTTAAACAAAGGAGTTTCTGCATTTGATAAAAAAGTTGATTTTGTGATTGAAAACCCTCCATTTGGAGTGCAGAAGAAACATGCTGATAGAGCTTTTTTGGATGCTGCCATGAAAATTACAAATATTATCTATAGCTTTCACAAAATTGAGAGTGAGAATTTTTTGAGAAAATATTGTGATGAGTTTGAAGTTAGAAGATTATTTGAGTTTAATTTTGTTTTGAGGAAAACCTTGAAGTTTCATAAAAGAGATAAGCACTATGTTAAAGTTGGATTTTTTGAGATGAACAGAAAGGTTTAAAAGTGGTGTAAATGGGGTATGAGAATGGAAGTCCAATTTCTTACTGATGAAAAAAATAAGATAAGAGTAGAGATTAAAAACGAAGGGCATACTCTATGTAATCCTTTAGTGAAAGAGATTTGGAAAGATGATAAAACTGCGATTGCAGGGTATACTATTGATCATTCTCTTGTGAGCAATCCTTTCTTGACTGTTGAAGGCGGAGATGCTAAAAACATCCTGAAGAAAGCTATATCAAGGCTGAGCAAGAAAGTAAATGAGATGGATGAAAAGTTTAAGAAGGCTAAATAATTTTATGTCTGCGGCTTATGAGCTGGAAGAAATTATGGTGGTTTATCTGGAAAGATGATAGTTTTGCTAGTCTGTTAGTGAATATCTTACTCGCTGTTGTTCTGATCAAATTTGTTGTCTATCCTGTTTCCGGGCTGATACTTGGAACTAGTTTTCCTGTTGTTGCTGTTGTTAGTTGCAGCATGCAGCATGATGCTACCAATTGTTGGGCTGATTGCTATCTGAAAGGACAAGGAGACTTGAATTCTTGTGTTAATCGAGAGGAAATATTGTGCGGGAAAAAAAGTGATGCTGGATATTGGAATACTTGCGGGGATTGGTATGAAGAGAAAGGAATTACAAAGGAAGAGTTTGAAACATTCCAGCAGAGCAATGGATTTAAAATAGGAGATATTTTTGTATTAAAAAAAGCTGAGGATATAAAAACAGGAGACGTGATAGTATATAATGACATGATAAGAAATGCACCGATTATCCATAGGGTTGTCGACATTAAAGATGGATATTATCAAACTAAAGGGGATCATAACAGTGCTGTTTTCCCATTTGAAGAGAAAATAAGGAAAGAGCAGGTTTATGGGAAAGTTTTATTAAAAATACCATATTTAGGATGGGTGAAGGTCATGTTCAATGTCATGCTAAAGGGAGTTGGAATAATATGAAATTTTGCAGTCATGATGGTGGTTTATTAGTTCCGGATAAATCTGGAAAGAAAAAATTAGTGTGCATTAATTGCGGGAAAAGTTTTCCGATGGCTAAGGAGAAAGTTGTGCTGAAAGAAAATGTTAAACTGAAAGAGAAAGTTGAGGTTGTTGATAGTGATATTGAAGTTAATCCTAAAGTTGATATTGAATGTCCTAAGTGCGGGCATGGTAAAGCATATTACTGGAGTTTGCAGACGAGGGCTGCTGACGAGGGCGAAACCAGATTTTACAAATGCGCTAAATGCGGTCACAGATGGAGAGACTACACCTGAGAAAATTTATCCTTCTTAAATTCTCAAAAAATGCTTCATCTTAGACTATCTTCAAAAAATTGCATACACCAAAGAAAATAATGACAGCATCATAGAGGACAAGTACTAATTGTTGAATCTGTCAAAACAAAAAGTCCCGGATGTTGTAATATAACTATAGAAGATTATTAATGCCGTAAAAAAATATCAAGGTCGTTTTTAATCTTGACTTTAGGAGCATACGATATAACCCCAATTATTTTGAAAATCATTAGAATTATCATGATGATTAACAAAACCCAACCAACCCATGTGACAATTTGTTCATTTTTTTAGCTGCCATAAAGTAATTCCTTCTGATTCTGAAATAAAAGTTGTAACTAAAACATAAATATTCGCATTCGCTTGGTTGTTGGTTGAATAGTAGGATTCTGTAACATTAACGAGGCTTATTTTTAGGGTTCCGATAAATTTAAATATTTCGGGTTCCTAACATTCTTATATGAAAATTATGAAAGTTCGAGATAAACAAATTGGTGAAAAAGTTTATATCAAATACAGAATCAATCTACCACTGAAAGTTGTTGAACAAACAGGACTTCTTAACAAGGAATTAAGGGTAGTTGCCAAAAACAATAAGATTGTTGTTGAAGAGGAATAAACATCAAATTAGAATTCTGAACATTTTCTTTTTCCTTAGTAAGTTATTAACATCTCCAAGTGTCCAAACTCGAAAAGAATATTTCTTACATAACTCCACAGCTTCTTTTTCTATCTCTTTTATAGAAATGACAATAACTTCCTTTATGTCCACCTCTGAGCCGATACTATCAACTTTTGTTTTTATATTTATAATTTCGCCTTTTGTTATATTTTCTTTTGTCACTTCCGCTATCCAAACACCATCACTAGCTTCACAAAAGATATCTATTTCATGTTGACCAATATTCTTTCTCTTAACAGATCCAAACTTAGGAATTTTCAAGTCTAAATAATAATCGTTATTAAAAGTTGTAAACAACTCTCTTATCCTAGCCTCATTTCCTTTACCTAGTTCAGAAGAATAGTCCGAAACTATTTTTGAGATATTGTTTTTGAAGACCTTTAATTTCAGGCTCATATCTCTTAAGAGAGGATCTTGTCTAAGCTCATAAACTTGTTTTAACCATAACTCAAACAGACCGTCTGTTATTTCATATTCAACCACTCTTGAGTTTATACTAACGGGTTCAGACTTTCTGATAATCTCTAATTCTTGTAATTTCTTTAAGTAAGGGGGGATACTTGTTAGATCAAGATTAATGGTTCTTGCTATTTGAGAAGGTCTCATTTTTCCCGCAGCAATACTTTTCAATATTTCAGTATAGTACTTTGAACCGCTTTTTTCTAAAGATTGTTGAATTAATGCATTAAAATAGGAATAAATATTTCCTTCAGTTTTGAATATTTCAGAAATCAACACCTCTTCAATAACATTATTGGAAATTCCGCATTTGTTTAGCTTACAATGAAGTTTTATACTATGTATTAATATATCTAGATAAAATGGATTCCCATTAGTTATCTCATACAAAAAGGAAATATTCTCATCTCCAAGAGAAAGTTCATCTCCTTTTTTCCCCACAATAAATGCATAAGCATCTTTAAAATCAAAACCCCTCAAAGGTAATATTGAGAAGTGTCCATAAAGAGGGGAATTCGTTGATGAGATCATTTTATTTAACATTCCAACTGCTGAACCAGATACAATATACAAGATATCTTTTTGATTCATAATTTTTTCTCTAAATTTATCTATGGGAGATGAAATGACCCTAGAATATTCACTCAATCTTTGAAATTCATCGAAGAATACTATAGTCCGTCTCCCAGTTTCTTTTTTTAATGTTTCAAAAACAGAAAACAGATAATCAAAAGATTCATCATACTTGGATTGATAATTATACTCTACCAAATTGGATATCGCCAATGCAGTTCTTGGGAAATCCTGTTGAATCATTTTCAATCCTTCTTCAATTGTAATAGTGTTTGTTTTAGGAAGATTATCTTGGTATCTGAAAAGTTCGAAAAGTATGCTTCCGATACAATTCCTAAAGAAATTTGCAGGACTTTGTTCAGGAAGATAAATATCAATGCAGATAATCTTGGGCTTACTCTTATGGGTTAATCGGATAAACTCTTTGATTAATGAAGTCTTACCTATTTTTCTCAACCCCACTATTGCTACATTCCTTTTTTGATGCTTTTCAAAATCCTCTAAGGTTGAATAAAGAATAGCTTTCTCCCTATTCCTATCAAAAAATTCTTTTCCAGATACAGGATCTCCTAGTACCATATTATATATTAATTAATTAATATATTAAATGTTAACTATATAAAGCTTTTCATACAACTATTCGGGTTCCGAAAGATTTATATACTTCGGGTGCCTAATAAATATTATGAAAGATGAAGTAAAATGTAGGTTTTGTAAATCGAACGGAGTAGTAAAAAGAGGATTCAGAAAAACCGAAAATAGAGGCAAGATACAAATTTATTTCTGTAAAAATTGCAAGAAAAGATTTACTGAAAACGATGGCTTTCTCAGAATGAGAAATTCTCCAGATAAGGTAACTCAAGCCATACATATGTATTTTTCTGGAATATCTTTAAGAAAATCTCAAGAGCATTTAGGAGTTTTCTATAATCATAATGCTTCTCATATGTCGGTTCTAAGATGGATTCAAAAATACATGACACAGATAGGAAAATTCACAGATACCTTAAATCTGAAGGTGGGTAATGAGTTAATGAGTGATGAGATGGAAGATAGAGTAAAAGGTAAGCAGTGCTGGTTTGTTGATGTAATGGACACTAAGACAAGGTATATGGTCAGCTCTGATTTTATGAGGAGCAGGACTATTCAAAATCTTACTAATGTCTTGGCAAACGCTAAAAGAAAAACAGGAGAGCAAGTAACAATAATAACAACTGATGGGTTGCAAGGCTATCCAAGAGTTTTAAGAAAAGCATTTGGATTAAATAAGAAATTAAAAACAAGCAAGATTACCCATAATATTGTTATTGCTAAAGAAAGAGGATTTAACCACAAAATCGAAAGATTGCACAATTCAGTAAGAGAAAGAATAAAAGTTATGAGGGGATTTGGAAATTTGCAAAGTGCAAAATCAATAATGAAAGGTTATGAAATCTACTATAATTTTTTGAGAAAACATCAGGCAATTAATAAGTATCCTTATGAATTGGCTATTGATTTGAAGTTAGGGAAAAATAAGTTGTTGGATTTGATTAAGTTCAGTGTTTAATTTGATTTTCTCTTGGGCTCTAAAAAACCTAGAATAATAAATATAATACCTAAACCTCCAATAAACTTTCTAAAATAATCTCTTTGTCCTACGTTCTCATAACAATTGAAAACTGAAATATCCTCTACTTCATCACTGCTTCCTAGCTCACTAAGTCTAGCATTGGTTTCTTCAATAAGACTACTCATAATATTACAAGTATTTAATGAACCTTCATTCAAATAACCGAGATATAAACTTATCACAATTAATCCAATTCCAAGAACAAACCATTGTTTTTTATTCATCTTATTTTGATAATGAAATGCCTTTTAAAAATATATTGTTTCTTTTATTTCAAAAAGCCTCGTTAATGTTACAATGCAGAAGAGTAGTTACATTTATATAGAAGTTTTGAAATATATTTCTGCATGGTAGTTTGGAATGCGGTGATTGTTCTTGGCATTATTTTAGGATTATATGAGTTATTTGCAATTCATGGCGATTTGAATTTTAGAGGAAGCCATTGGTTAGGACATGGAATTCACTCTGTGCTGTTAATGATGGTTGCTTTGTTTGCTGTGTTTAATTGGCCATTATTTTTGGATGTTACTACACTTGCTTCTAGAGGAATCCCCCTCCTTAGTGATATGTGGATTGGGAGGATTGTCATTGGATTGATATTGAACTTGAAGATGCATGCTGTTTCCAAAGCTGTGCATGGGCAGTTAGCAGCTAGAGGAATGGCTGAACACTGGACTCATACTTTGTTGATTTCAGCATTAGTTGTTGCCTCTCCTTTATATTGGCCCTTCATCGAGCCTCTATTACCTGCATGGCTGCTGTTTTGAATTATATTTTTAAAGATACTAAATTTTATAAATTAGCCTTTCAAACAGATATTTATGAAACTCATATTGGCCGAACCTAGACTGCTAAAAGAAACAGTTAGTATACTTGCTGACTTAGTGAATGATGTTCAGTTCAAAATTGGGAAAGATAAACTAGAGATAATTGCTACTGATCCTGCCAATGTTGTTCTTGTCACTTTCAAATTATTGAGCAGCGCTTTTGTCGAATATACTGTTGAAGACAAAGAGGTTATCTGTGTTAATTTAGATAATTTAAACCAAATTTTAAGAAGATTAAAAGGAAATGATACTTTAACATTAGAGCTTGATAAGAAAAGAAATAAATTAAAGATTGAGATGCAAGGGGATTCACAGAGATTATTCCATTTGAGTTTGATTGACATTGAGGAGAAAGAGCAACAGGTTCCTGAATTGGAATTTAAATCGAAAGTTGTGATGAACTCTAAAATGTTAGAGGATGCTATTGAAGATGTTGGGATTGTTGCTGAGAGTGTTGCGCTTGGAATGAGCAAGGATAGAATAACTATAAGGGGTGATGGAAATTTAAGCAATGCCCATATTGAATTTTTGAAAAGCGAAGAAACTGAGATTAGCACAGAGGATAGTGTTAGCGCTAAATACAGCATTGAGTATCTGAAAAAACTAATTAAAGGCGGGAAGCTAAGTGATAAAGTAGTGATGAAATGGAGTACTGATTATCCGCTCAAGCTGGAATACAATTTGATGGATAAATTAGCCTTGAGCTTTATCTTAGCTCCGAGAATTTCTGAAGACTAATGATTTTTGAAGAATAAAATGGACGAAATCGAAAAAGCGATAAGAAAAATAATGAATGGAGTTTTTGTAATAACTTTTAATCTAGATGGGAAAGACTATGGGATCACTACGGCATGGGTTAACCGAGCTAGCTTTAAACCAAATATGCTGATGATTAGCGTCGGGAAAAACAGGAAAGGCTATGAAGAATTGCTTGAAACAGAAGTTTTTTGCATTAATATTTTGGGAGATGCACATCTTGAAATTGCCAGACATTTTGGAGTCACCAATGGGAAAAACTTGAATAATTTTAGTGACATTGAGCTTAAGGAGATGGAGAACGGAAGTCCGGTTTTGGAAAATTGCGTTGCTGCTGTCGAATGCAAATTAGTTAAAAAAGTTGATGCTGGAGACCATGTTATTTTGTTTGGTGAGGTATTGAACGGAGTGGATTTGGAAGGAGAGGCGATGGCGTTTAGGAGAGAGGACTTTTCTTGAAGGTTTTCACAGATATTTTTAAATAGTTCATCTTATTTTAATTTGTTTATGAATTTGAAAAAGAAGATTAGGAAATCTGCTTTGGTTGCTGCGATGGCCGCTGCCCTTATTGCCGGAACACCTCATCCATCTTTTTCTGAGCTGAGCAAAAGCGATCGGATTAAGGTCACTGAGATAGAGAGAAGAGACCCAGAGAAATACAAATACCTTGTAGAGAAATCCAAAAGCATTGAATCCATGTTTGAAGCAGTTGAAGGCAGTCTTAAAAAACTGGAAAAGAAAAAAAGCAAATCTGTTTTAAATAGTTATAATGCATTTGTTTCTCTATTTGATGACTTGAAAGTCCTTGATAAAACTGTTTACTTTTCTATGAGGGAATTAAGGTTTAAAACCGGGCTTAGACTGGAAGATTCAGAAGATAAACTGGAAGAGCTTTATGGTAGTGTTTTTGATCTTATGATTGAGTATGGAGGATTCTGCCATAAGGAATGGGAAAAGAAAACAAATTTAACTGAGTCTGAAAGAAATATGGCACATAAACTAATAGATCTTCTTGAGGAATACAAAGAAAAAAGAAGTGCCAAGAATCTTGCTAAACATTTGAAAGCCCTATTGGCTGAGAATGTTAGTAGAAGATTTCCTTGATCTCGGAAGTTTTATAAATTAAATACATGTACGTGTATGTATGGCAACTAAAACTATATCCATTACTGAAGAGGCTTATGACCGGCTGAATTTTAAAAAAGCAAAGAATGAAAGCTTTAGTGAAGTTATTAACAGGCTTACGAATAAAGTAAACATATTGGATTTTGCTGGAATTTTAAGCAAAGAAGAGTGGAAAAAACTAGAAGAAAATGTAAAAAAATCCAGATTATTGAGCCGGAAGAGATTATCGAGGATTACATTATGATATTGGATACCACGGCGATTATTGATTTAATTAGAGGAGACAAAAATATCGAAGAGAAAATTAAATACTTAAATGAAGACAATGTTGCTTTCTTATTTACTTCTATCTCAGTTTTTGAAATCTGGCAGGGTGCTGAAGATATTAATAATGAGAAAAAACTGGAAAAAATTCACTTTTTTCTGAATTCTTTTGGCTCTTTTGGCTTTGATATTCCCTCTGCAGAAGAGGCAGGGTCTATTCATGCAAAACTAAAACTTGAAGGAGAAATTATTGATCCAGAAGACAGCATGATTGCGGGCATTGCCAAAACTAATAATGAAACTGTTTTGACCAAAAATATAAAGCACTTTTCCAGAATCCCTGGATTGAAAGTTGAATCTTATTGAGTTTTAAATTAAAACTTTTTTTGTTTTTATGTTTTTAGTTATTTTTTTTATTTCTTCTAAGAATATATTTTCATATTCTGGTTGAATTTCTATTAATCCAGGATTAAGCAAACCCCCTCCATATTTTTTAATCAATCCATACTTTCCTTTTTTCCCTTTTAAAGTGTAATGAAGTTTTACTTTTTCTTTTTTCTCTAGGTTTTTTAATTCATAAGATATTTGAATTTTTGGAGTTAACCCGAAAATCTTGGAAAAATAATCTTTTGTGATTAAACTTTTCCCGTAAAATAAAATATTTTCTCTTGTAAAGTTTCCTTCATGAAAGAACGAATAAAGGTCAAAAGCATTTATATGAATAGGAAGTTCTGATTCTTTTTTTAGCTGGTTTTTAATTTCCTGAGATTGATTTAATTGTTTCTTTAATGGGATTTTCTGGAATATTACGGCTATGTCTACATCATTTGGAGTCGTTCCTTCTATCATGGAAGATCCAAACTGGACCATATCCAGCACGTCTTTGTTATAATCTAATTTTAGTTTTTTCTGCCATAGTTTGTACGTCATACTTGGTAAGAAAACTTTTTGTTGTTTATTAATTTTTCTTATCAGGTAAGAAGAGTAAATTTAAATAGAACTTTATCTTCCTAAAATAAGTTAGCTAAATTAAATTAATAAGCTTAATAAGCTTAATAAGCTAGATAAGCTTAGTAAGCTAACTTAGGTAAGTTATTAATGACGAGAGTAAACATAGAAATTGTGGATGAGCTGCACAAGAAGGCTAAGCTAGCTGCTGTTCTGGAAAATAAAACCTTGATAGAATTCATTAATGAAGCTGTTAAGGAAAAGGTTGAAAGAGGGAAGAAGAAATGATTGAACCATTTAGAAAAGCGTTCGCGGAAAGAGGGATTGGGAAAAGAGGAGTGAGCATGATTTTTGTCATTGCTGGGATTGCTGTTGTTGTAATCGCTGCTTTAGTTGTATTCTTTACAAGCGAAGATGTGCAAGTTGGAAGGAGGATAAGCAGTACACAGGTTGAGAGCGTAAGAGAATATGTTGGAGGATGTATTAACGAACAATTAATAGAAAAGTTAAATGAGAGAAGGATGTATGGCGGGAGAAGCAGTCTTGACTTTAGGCCTTCTAACAATCGGAATCATCCATTTTATAATTATAATGTTTTGAATAAGCCTACGGATAATCTTCTAGATATTAACATTATAGGACGAGAAATTGCTAGTGACATTGAGGATTATATTAAAAACGATGGTTGTTCTTTAGATATTTTTAAAGATAATTTCGAGATTGAGGAGCGAAAAGATTTTGTTCATGCTGAAGTTGATATATCTGATGATTTTGTTGTTTTAGGTGTTAATTACCCTGTCATTGTTAAGAAAGGTGGATCTGAAATAAAATTTGAGGCTTATGACATTACGTTGGAAGATAATTTTGGAGGGGTTTATGGTCTTGTGAGAGGCATTTTAAATGGATTTGCTGGAGGCAGTACCGATGATATATCTGATTATTGCTTTAATTATCGCGATTTGTTCTGTTTTTCAGATCCTAGAAATGATTTTACTTTGATTAAGATAGTGAATATAAAAGATCTCCCCTCTCCTGGGAATGTAGTTGATCCTGGATTGGAGTTTTCGTTTGTTGTTTCAAGATGAAAAAATTAATAATGTTCGGACTCTTTGTAGTTTTGGTTAGTTTGTTCAGCCCTTTTGTTAGTTCTCAATCTACTGGTTTTTGCTGCTTAGAAAAAAGTGGCTATTGCAGTCCAAATAAAGCAGAAAATGATTGTAAAGACTCTGGCGGAATAATCCAGGGAGTTGGTGCTTGTTATGATGCGAATGGCATCTCTCCTTATAACTCATGCAGTTTAAGTGCATGTACATTTTTTAATGGAAAGTGTAGTATCCAGTCTGTTGCCCGTTGTGAATCCGTATTAAAAGGGACTGTTAACACCGAACTCACTGCTGAGCAATGTAGCGAGATGAATATTCCTGTTAACGTTGGAGGATGTTGTATTTCTTCAGATGAAAGTTGTGGCATTTCTTCAAGGAATCAATGTGATGGGAATTTTTTTGAAAAGAACTGCAACCAAGTTTCGGAATGTCAAGAGAAAGGTGGGGAAGTGAGAGAAGGATGTAGTGAAGATGGTAGAAAAGTGATTAAGACGAACCAGTTTGGCATTCGAGAAATTGAAGAGCTTCCTGAAGATGAAGCATGTGTGATTGAGGATGGTAAAATCAAAAGAAAATCAACTTCTTGTAAAGTCGGAGAAAAAACTAAAGTCATTACATTTAATCTAGACTCTGGGCAGTCGTTGTTTAAGGAAGAGCCTATTATAGAGAAAATGCTTGGTGCTTTTAAAGGAGAAGGAGTAAATGAAAGAAAGAATGGAGAGAGTTGGTGCATTGTCTATGGAAGTAGTGATGGGGTTAATTGGGACTTGTATCCTAAATCTGCTTTGGAAGAGGATGACGATTTAAGAATAAAATATTCTGCTGGACAAAGACATTATATTTATACTTGCAAAAATGGAGATGTAACTCCTGAGCCAGGAGACTTGTTTAGAGGTAATGGGGGGGTTTGTTTTCAGAATGATGAGATAAGATATTATTTAATTGGAACCCCCGATGAATGGGCTGCCACTTGTGATTATAAAGAATTTGGATATGGGTATGGCAGTGATAATGATAAAAAATCTATGGAAGAAAAGATTAGATATTCTACTGCGGTAGTTTCAGGACATAGAGTTAGACAAAAGAAAGAGGTTAATTCTGGAATTATCAATTATCAGAATGGTTTTAGCCAGGCTAAATTAGTTGATAATTATGAATTCACTAATGGATGTAAGAAGGAAGATAAAAAACCAAGATATCCTGTTGGTAACCAATTTTATGATGTAGCAGTTACTCCTGTTAATGCTCCTACAGTAAAATGTGGGCAGTGTGGAGAGGGATTTTGGAATAGATGCGGAAGTAAGGAATGTTATAAGCTTGGAGATTGCAGTTATGGAGGAAGAGAACTTTGGAGAGGGGTTTTTGGAGGGATTATTCCAGACTGTGTTAAAGGAGCAATTATTGCTGAAGTTGCTTACTTAACTGCTGGCAGTGCGGGATTGCATGATTTCGGCGGATGGGGAAGTGTTCTTGAGGGTGGGGGGGCTGGTGCTGGGTCTGGTGCTGGTTTACCTACTGTCCCTACAGGACCTCCAGCAGTATCTCCCTCAACAACTCCTTTCGTTCCGTTGGAAGAAAGTGGATCTGTTGCTGGGAATGTTGCTCAAAGTGCTGCACAGAAAGCTAGTGAACAGGCTGCGTATATCGTTGTTAAAGAAGGAGGACAGTCTACTGCACAAAAAGTCACGAATTATCTTATTGTTGCAGGTACTGCCAATAACCTTGTAAGGGCAACTTTTGATAATGACAGAAATATTAGAGATGCTCCTTCTGTTGATGCTAATGTTGTTGGCAATATAAATGGCGGAGTGGGTGTTGACATTACGGAAACTACGTCGGATAATAATGGAAATATTTGGGGCAAAACGGCTGATGGGAGATTTGTTATGCTAAACTCCCCTGATGGTACAAATCCTGCTAGACTAACACGTGTGCAGAATACTTTGTCTCCGGAGGATATAGAGACGGAATAGGAAAATATGAAAAGATTTAATTTAAAATTGATCTGCATTTTGATTTTAATAGTCTTAAGTAGCTTTATTAGTATTCATAATGTTTATAGTTATGCTGGTGTTGATGATGCTATTGTTCTTGGAATCGGGTGCATTGGCGGAATGTTTTTTAGTGGTGGAAGTTGTAGGTTATATCAGCCACCTAAACAAAATTATGATTGTGGAGTTTGCAATGATAAAGATAAATTTCTATTTGGCAAATGTACTGAATATCAATGCAGGGCTATTGGAAGAGACTGTGTTTTTGTCCCTAGCCTAAAGGATTCGAGTGAAGGTTTCTGCCTTAATAAAAGAGAGCAGGCTTTGGTCGAGAATGAAATAGTTTCTTGTGGTGTTTTGGATATAGCGACTATGAGGATTAAAGAAGATGTTAGAAATATTTATGATGATTCAGTCAGTTCAGAATCTCAAAGTGACCAGAGTGATGGTTCGGCTCCTCCCGACATTACAGGAAACGCTCTAAATCCGGGGGGTAGAACAAGAAGTGTTGCTGCATCTGAAAACAGGGTTTTGAAAGGTTGCGATTTGGGTGATTTAGCAATAAATAAATTGTATGGGTTTATACTTACTACGAACAGGCCAGTTGAATGCAGGTTTAGTACGGTCCCTAGAAAAGAGGATCTGTTTACAGTAGATTTGTTCGATGGTGTCACAGAAGGGATGTCTGATGAGGAAGCTTATAGGATAATCTTAGAAAATGTAGGTAATAGTAAGGTGAAGTTATTTACTGAGTTTCCTAATGGCGTAGATCATTTATGGCCTATTCATTTTAATGTTGCCGAATGGACTTCAGATAATATTAAGGAATGTAATGATGGGGGTTGTACTTTTTATGCTAGATGTGCTGATTTTGATGGGAGCAATGTCATGGAGGAAGATTTCATATTTACCTTCAACATAGTTGATCCTGTTGATGACACTGAAGGCCCTAAGATTATTGACTTCAATCCTGAAAACAGCAATGGTCTACAAAGATATACATTGCCTTTAAGTGCTAATGGAAATTTAAATGTTGAATTTCGTGTTTCTGATGAAACTGGAATTAAGGAATGTAGGTATAGCAGGAACGATGGAGGATATGGACAAATGACTTTGATTAATGACTGTAAACCTAATACGGATGATACTTCGCAATTTATCCAGCAATGCAATGTTGCTTTGAGTGAGGTTAGAGAAGGAGATAATTTATTTTATTTCAATTGCATGGACACTGATGAAAAAGAGAACATTAATCCTACGAATTATGTCTATAATGTTGTAGGAGCAAGCAGTTTGTCTTTACAGGTTAAATCTCCTTTGGATGGGAGCACAATTGATGGAGTTAGTGATATATTAGAAGTTGTGACTTCTGGTGGTACTGATGGAACTGCTGTTTGCAAATATAGTTATTCTAGAATCGGTGGCGGGATTTCTGGTACTAATCTTGTTTTTGCTTCAGATACTCCTGGTTCTGAGGATAAACGAGAACACAAACAAGAAATTAATTTCTTAACCGAAGATGCTGATTATATCTTAATTGTTGATTGTGAAGATTTACATGATAACCAAAATAAAGCCAGTGCAACTGTAAACTTTAAATTTGAGAAATATGTTGCTCCTCCTGAAGGCGCTGTTGTTTGCGAAGTGGATAATACGTGTCCTTTATGCAGCAAGGATAAATATTGTGCTGAGCTTGAGGGAGAAAAATATCTGTGCAATCCTACTACGGATGTAAGACAGAGTTGCACTAATGGAGTTTGCTCTGCTGCAAATTGCCCTAGCACAACTAAAACTTATGGAGCATCTTATTGTTCATTAGACCCAACTCCATTATGCTTGAGTGATCAGGATAACGATGAAATCGAGGATGCTTTAGACTGCAATGATAAGGATACTCAAACTGGCAGAACAATTGGACAGTGTATAGAAGCTTTATGTGAAACCTGTTCTGAAAATTCTGAAAGTGCTGCCAATGATGGGAATTGTGTTAAGAAAAGAGGTTGTGTTATTGATTGCAATAATAACTACTTTGACCAGAATCAAGCTATATGCTTAAGCGCTAAAGATAATGGATGCAAGTGGAGTGGAGATGAAAATAAATGCGGATATGATTGTGCTGAAGGATATAATGATGATGATAGTAATTCTGTTTGCGTTCCCGAAGGCATTGTTGAGATTAAAGGAGAATTACCAGTTGGTTGCGAACTAAGCGAAGTTAAATGGTATGATCTGGAAAATGGTAGGCCCTATTCTAATGCAGTTTCTGTAGATGAAGATACTGAGATTGCTTTGAAAGTTAGAGGTAATGAGCAATGTAAAGATGCAGATATTGAAATTGATTTATATGATTACGAAGAATTTTTGGGAGAGAGTGTTTATGAGCAGATTACCTTTATGGGTTTCCCGAAAGTATTGAAATTAGATGAAAGAAGTGCGGGGGGAGGGTATTACAAAGTTGCGCTATTGACCTTGCCTTGGCAGGGAGATGCAAATGAAGAATATGAAGACGAAGATCCAGAATTAGTTGCTGCGTTTGGTGATGTATTCAGCGCTTCTTCAAATGAGAAAACTCAGTTAATAAAGATAAATAAGATAACCACCCCTCCGGGTGCAAAAGCTGGAGATGCTTGTGAAACTGCTGATCAATGCGATGGAGTGTACGGTCCTGCTGGGGCTTTAGGTTTGACTTGTGTTAAAACTGAACAGAAATGTCCAACTACCACTCCTCCGCCAAATCCTGTTCTTTGCGGAAATAATAATTTAGATGAAGGAGAGAGTTGCGATGGAAGCTTGCGGGATGGAAAAACTTGCGACGACTTTGATAATCAAGTGGGAACTTTACAATGTGCAAGTGATTGTAATGGATTTGATACAAGCTCTTGTAGAAATCCTGATCAACCAAGCCCTGGTGGAGGCTGTACTGTAAAATTTGGAGATGTTGTTTGTCCTGGAATTTACGGCTATGAAGGCCAAAATCTTAAATGCTTTGATAAAGGTGATAATTGTCCTGCTGTAACAACTGGCCA
>ERZ1292623.824-Hain-H51-01um-R1-824-length-31657-cov-11_pt1 | contig 31657 bp, 34 predicted proteins | sample MGYA00564398_ERZ1292623 | MGnify/ENA primary metagenome ERZ1292623 (study PRJEB36523, sample SAMEA6512633) | groundwater metagenome | collected 2019-01-07 | study: AquaDiva: Metagenomics assemblies of 32 groundwater samples
CGATGTCATTTTACCCTTGCTAGAGAAGCGTCACTCGGAGGTGTGAGCTGGTACAGAGGTTGGGAGGTGAGATATAATGTTAGTGATGAAAGAAGTTGAGTTGCTCGAGCTGTCCGCGCCCGGTTGCCAACATTGCGCCGCGTTCCGCGACTTTTGGCATGGAGTAGAAAAGGATTGGCCGTCGGTCAAATTTCGGGAAGTTAGTGTCACCACAGAAGAAGGTCAAGAGTTGGCGGGTAAGCATCTGATCTTTGCTTCGCCCGGGATTATTCTAAACCAGGAACTTTTCTCAACTGGCGGAGTGAATGAGGAGAAATTTCTAGCCAAGTTGAAGGAGTTATCGCAATCATGAAATGAATCGGCTTAAACCAGAACTTGTTTTACGGCTGTCGCTCGCGCTCACCTATTTTTATTCGGGTTACAGTTTGCTTACCAGTCCTAAGAGTTGGACGCAGTTTGCTCCCCTTTGGTTTCGCGATTTTTTAGACAGTTTGAATTTTCCCCTAACGGCTTTCGTCCAAGTGCAAGGGGCGATTGAGATCATAATGGCTCTAGTTTTTGTCATTTGGTTCATGCCTCGACGGTGGGTGCGCTATGCCGCTTTCCTTTCGAGTTTGGAAATGGGGCTCATCCTCTTTTTTACCGGCATTGATTTAATCACTTTCCGGGATATTGGTCTCCTTGGTCTCTCGTTTGCTATATTTCTAATCTACCGTGAACGGAACTAATTTTAAAAAGATTTTAATCGGTGGCATCTTGGCCCTGACGATCCTAATGATTTTTGGGTTATTGTGGGCTTTTGTCTTAGGCCCACAGAATAGCGCTTTGGCGTCGGGCAGTCTCGGTTGGTACCTTTTCAGTTATGCGATGGGATTAACGATGATCGTCCTGCCCTGCACCTTGCCGCTTGCTTTCGTCATTGTCCCAATGGTGCTTAAGAAGGGCGCGGGCAAAGGTTTCGGCTTGGCCCTCGCCTTCGGTCTGGGAGTAGCCATCACCTTGAGTCTCTACGGAATTCTGGCGGCGGTGGTGGGTAAGTTGGCCATCGGTTCTCTCGCCACGCCGCTCGAGACGGTCAAGAATTGGGTTTATTTTATTGCTGGTATTTTCGCTTACCTCTTTGCCTTGAGTGAAGTTGGTTTAATGAAATTTCATATGCCAACTTATAAGGGAGCGGCGCCGGCTTTTATTCAGAAGCAGGGCGATTATTTGAAAGCGCTTTTACTCGGTTTGTTTCTTGGCAATATCGGCGTTGGTTGCCCGCATCCGGCCACCCCCTTGATCTTGACCGAGATTGCGAGTTCGGGCGATATTTTCTACGGCTGGACTCTCTTTCTCGTCCACGCGCTCGGCCGGATTATCCCGTTGCTCATCTTAGCCTTTCTGGCCATCCTCGGCGTTAACGCTCTGTCCTGGCTGGTCGCGAGGAAAGATAAGTTGGAGCGAGCAACCGGCTGGGCTATGGTTTTTGTCGCCGGTTTCATTCTGACTCTCGGATTATTTACTCATGACTGGTGGGTCAATTCTGGACAGCATACTTTGCTCGAATCAATCACCCAAGAGGAACTTCTGACTGGCAAAATCGCCGCCGAGCTGGGTGTCGGCAATGCTCACACTCATGGATTAGAAACCGGCGCCGGCTTGTTTGGCTTACCCCTTTCATGGGGAAATTGGTTTATGGTTTTCCTTTGGGCCTTGCCACTGTGGTGGTACTATAAGAAGAAACGAGAAGAATCTATGGAAAAAAATTTGTTAGAAAACCGTTTTTGGACCTATATTTTTTTAACGCTTTTGTTTATCGTCACCTTCGTGTATTATCTGCCGACGCGATTTCTGCTCCAAGCGCAGATGCCACATGCTGATGAGATGACTAGCGGTCACAATGAGACGGTTTATCGTGAAGTGGGGGCGGTGACAACGGGGCTCAAGGTCAATCTATTGACCCTCGCTACCTCGACGACGGTTGGGGTGCCGACTGAATTGCGTTTTTTCGTTGGTGACGAGCCGAGTGGTTTGCCAGCGCCGAATTATGTGTTGGAAATAGAACATGAGAAATTAATGCATGTCATCGGCGTCCGCGATGATCTCGAAGAATTTTTCCATATCCATCCCCAGCCAATCGCCACCCCGGGTATCTTTAATGTCAATCACACTTTTACCGCGCCGGGAAACTACAAAGTTTGGTCAGAGATCAAGCAAGGAGGAATTGTTCACACTTTCGGACATACGCCATTCTTGATTGAGGGTTCTGGTGTAAGACCAATTAAAAATCATAAAACAGATTTTTCTCGCCTAGCCGAAGTGGCTGGTTATAAAGTGGCGCTAAGTTTTGACGAGCCGATTATCGCCGGTCGCGAATACGATCTAACATTTTCTATTTCAGCTTCAGGCAACCAGCCCGTAGCACTTGATAATTATCTCGGGGCCGAAATGCACTTGGCGATCATCAAAGATGATTGGAGTCAGTTTATCCATACTCATCCGACCGATGACAACCACCCCCATTCTTCTTGGCCATTTGAATTTATCTCGCGAGCGTTGGCCAATGGCGACGGTCACGGCGACGAAGTTAATGGACATGTCGATACCAGGCCAATGGAAACCGGATTGGGAGTGGGGATTGCTTCGGCTTCAATTCCCTTTGTGGTTAATTTTCCCACACCGGGACTTTACCGCGCTTTCGCCCAATTTCGACCGGCCGACGCCAACCTTGCTCCAGATGATTATTTGCTTGCTTCGTTTTGGATTGAAGTCAAGGAGACTGGTCAAACTGCTGCTCAAACACAAGCACTCATTCCAAGCCGAACTTTTACTGACACCGGCGCCGGCAGTGGCACTTGGTGGTCGCGATTATTGATCAGCATTTTAGCTATCGTCGGGTTGAGCCTACTGGTTCGCCATTTTTTAAAAATAAAAACCGTTTAATTTTCCCATGAATAAATATTTCATCTTACTTATCGTGGGCGTTGTGATTATTGGGGCGGGCGTGTTCTATCGTTCATTTGTGATCGATGAAGCGAATAAGGGCATTGATACCGGTCAGGTCCGAGAAATTACCGTAATTGCTAAGCGCGATGAGTGGCGGTTCGCGCCGGAAAATTTTGAAGTCAATCAGGGTGATACGATTAAGATGACGGCGATCAATGAAGATGACTATGATCACGGCATTGCCATTGAGGCCGCCGGCATCTCCCAGAAGATGCCGGCCAATTCCACCGTCTCATTCTCGTTCAAGGTAACGAAAGCCGGCGATTATCCCTTCTATTGCTCGGTGCCTTGCGGTGATGGCGATGTCGGTGGCGTCCACCGCGCCCACGAAGACATGATCGGGACAATTCACGCCCGGAGTTTAGTCAACACGCAATAATCAATAATCTTAATCCATGACTAATTTTCAAAAAAGCGCGCTCCAAACCCAATATCCTCTTAGTCCAAGGAAGTTTTGGAAGAAAATCGTTCAAAAAGTATTCCCTATAGTGATTTCTGTTTCTGCCTTAATATTAGCGCCAACGATTTTATTTTTTTCTGGTAAAACCAAAACTCTTGTCAATTTTAACGGCAAAGAGATACACATTTTTAATTACTTATTAAGCTTCTCAATTTTGGTTTGGTTTTTGATTATTTTATTCACGGTAATTGTTTATGCGTTCTATGTTCGTGCCTATATTCGACGATATTATTATGATGCGGGAGAAAGTTTTGTCACTATCAAAAAAGGAGTGTTTACGCCGACGGAGATTCATGTCCAGTATGGCAAAATCCAAGATGTCTATGTGGATCAAGATTTACTTGATCGGATGATGGGACTCTATGATGTTCATATTGCCAGCGCCACCGTTGCTTCCGGGATCGAGGCTCACATTGATGGTGTCAATCAAATTGCCGCCGAAGGTCTCAAATCTTTTCTCTTGTCTAAGATTAGTGGTCAGGTGTTACCAACTGATCAATCTAGCCAGACAACAGTTTCTAGTTCTCGCGCCACTTTTTCATCCAGTGAAGAAATATCTAGCAATACTTACCCCATAAGTTCTCGTTTTCTACCAGCCCGATTTTTTTCCGGCCTCCTTTGGTTTGCTGTTCTATTTTTGTTTTTTGCAATACCGATTTTAAGCGGTTTCGTTATTGAGGGATGGTCGCTCCGTACCAGGTACGCTTTGTATGTTTTGGGGATTATCTGTTTTAGTTTGTATGTTTGGCGTTTAATTTATCTGATTATTTGGAAGAAAAATTTTAGATTTGCTTTTCTTCCAGATTTTATTCGCACGGATTCTTCAGTAATAAATAAAAGTGAGAAACAATTACCTTACTCCAGTGTTCAAGATGTCATGGTTCGTCAGGGACTTTTTGACCGGCTGTTCGGTATTTGCAGCGTTTTTATTTCTAATGCTTCACGAGTCGGTCTCGGTATCGTTCTTCCTGGCCAAAGTCTAGAGAAAGGCAATGAAATTGCTAATATTTTAAAAAACTCGGTTTTATCTGCCGATCGGTCTAAAACCGGATTATAAATTATGACCGACAAAATTTTGACAAAAATTGCCTTGTTCCAGGGTAAGAAAATTAGAAAAACTCTCAAGAATGGTGAGTGGTGGTTTGTGATTACCGATGTTGCGGAAGCTTTAACTGGTTCAACTCAACCAGAAGGTTATTTGAAAGACATGCGTCGTAGAGATCCAGAACTTGCTAAAGGGTGGGGGCAAATTGCCACCCCCCTTTCTATTTCCACGGCAGGAGGAGTGCAAAAACTAAATTGTGCTACCACCGAAGGAATTTTCCGTTTCATTCAATCAATTCCCTCGCCCAGAGCCGAACCATTTAAGCGTTGGCTGGCAAAAGTGGGTTATGAGCGAATACAGGAAATAGAGAATCCGGAACTGGCAACAAAACGGACCAGAAACGGCTCGGGCGTTCCGTGGTAACAAAGAAAAATTTTATAAACAAACCGGAAAATAAAAAACGATTAAGAAAATAATATGACCAAGCTCGTACTTAAGGTTAAAGGAATGCATTGCGCGTCGTGCGCGATTCTGATTGATAAGTTGGTGGGGAAACAAGCCGGTGTCATTAGGGCGAGTACTAGTTACGGCGCCGAGAAGGTGACCCTCGAATTTGATGAAACTAAAATTACTCTGGAGAAAATTGATCAGCTCATCAATCAGCTTGGTTACGATCTAATTCGGCCGGAAGAAGAGGGCGGGACGCTCGAGGAAGAAGAAAAGAAAGAAGCCAAACAAATTAAAGAAGCCGGCCGGCGGGTTCTACTCGCTTTTATAATTTCCGCGCCGATTGTCATCTATTATATGTTTATTCACATGTTTAATTTGAAGCATGTGCATGAGATTTGGGGTTTAGATTTGAATTATGTTTACTGGGTATTATCCACGCCGATTCAATTTGTCATCGCTTGGCCGTTTTATCGCAACGCGTTCACGGCTCTGCGGGTGGGTGTCGCCAATATGGATGTCTTAGTCGTTCTTGGTACATCGGCCGCTTATTTCTACAGCGCCATCGGTTTTCTCTTTTTCAACATTGACCATCCGTTTTGGGAATCGTCCGCCGCTCTGCTCTCCTTCATCTTACTCGGTCGTTACATCGAGGCGCGAGCTAAGGGCCGGGCCTCGTCGGCGATTAAGGAGTTATTAAAATTGGAAGCGAAAGAAGCTCATCTTTGGCGCGATGGACAGGAAGTGACGGTGCCACTTAATGAGATTAAGGTGGATGATATTGTGATCGTGAAGCCGGGGGAGAAGATTCCGGTTGACGGGGTGATCGTTGAGGGAAAAACCCATATTGACGAGAAGGTAGTTACCGGGGAATCCTTCCCCGTCGGCAAGGGGATTGGTGACGAGGTGATTGGCGCGACCGTGAATCAAGATGGACTTGTGAGATTTAAGGTGACCAAGGTAGGCAAGAATACCCTACTGTCTCAAATTGTAAAAATGGTGGAAGAGGCCCAGGCGTCTAAGGCCCCGATTCAAGATTTGGTAGATAAAATTAGTGAATACTTCGTGCCGGCGGTCGTCGTCTTGTCCATCATTGCTTTCGTCGGCTGGGTCTTCGTCGCCGGACTACCTTTCCGCGCGGGACTGATGAAGATGATCGCGGTCTTGGTGATTTCTTGTCCGTGCGCGATGGGGCTCGCCACGCCGACAGCGCTCGTCGTCGGCATCGGTCGGGCCGCTAAATTCGGCATTATTTTGAAAGGCGGCGAGGCATTGGAAAAAGCTTATCGGGTCACCACCATTGCCTTCGATAAAACGGGGACCTTGACGATTGGCGAACCCAAAGTGACGGACATAATCACGGCCTTTGGGGTTGATGGGCGAGACCTCTTGCGACTCGCGGCGGCGGTTGAGATGGGTTCGGAGCATCCGCTCGCGCGGGCGGTCATCGCTAAAGGGAAGGAAGATGTTGGCGAATTGCCATCGGTCAGTGATTTCCGCGCTCTGCAAGGAATGGGGATTGAGGGAGTCGTCGAGGGTAAGAAAATTGTGATCGGTAATACCACCTTGATTAGTAATCTTAATTTGGTGGGCAGTGATCTTAGAGAGGTTTTTGAACGGTTGCAAAATGAGGCCAAAACTGTGGTTTATGTTTTCATTGATAGTAAACTAGCCGGGCTCATCGCCATGGCTGATACTTTGAAACCAAACGCGGCCGCGGCGATTGCCGCGCTTAAGGCGATGGGGAAGGAAATTATTATGATTACCGGCGACAACCCCAAGACGGCGGCGGCGATCGGCAAACTTGTGGGGATTGATCGAGTGCTGGCGCAGGTCTTGCCGCAGGATAAAGAGAAAGTGATTGCCGGTCTCCAGCAGGAAGGTAAAGTGGTGGCGATGGTGGGTGACGGGATTAATGATTCGCCGGCGCTGGCTAAAGCCGATCTCGGGATTGCCATTGGTTCGGGGACGGATGTGGCGATCGCGGCCGGAGAAGTGATTCTCGTCAAAGATGATCTGCGCGATGTGGTGACAGCGATTCAACTCTCCGGCAAGACGATTAAGAAAGTGTGGCAGAATCTCTTCTGGGCCTTCATTTACAATCTGGTGGCGATCCCGATCGCCGGCGGGGCGCATCTTCTCTTCACTCAAGCGTCGCTCGGTGTGCCCGCGTCTTGGGTGGCGAAATTTGCCGAGTCGTCGAGTCGTTGGGGCCGGATTTTCTACAGTTTCTCCCAAGCCACGCTTCGACCCGAGATCGCCGGCTTCGCCATGGCCTTCTCCTCGGTCTCGGTCGTGTTAAACTCCCTCTTGTTAAAACTCTATACCCCGGCGATTGAGAAGAAAAACTAACCTTAATTATTTATGGAAAAGTTGGAAATGAAAATTGAGGGGATGCATTGCGGGGCGTGCGCCACCGGTATTCAAATGTTGACTGCCACAATGGATGGTGTCAAATCGGTTTTCGTCGATTACAACGCCAAAAAGGGAACTTGGGAAATTGATCCGACCAAAGTGACTAAAGAGCAAATTCAGAAAGCGATTGCCGAACTCGGTTATACGGCCGCTTGAATTTGACATTTCATTTGCTTTTATCGCGGAATAATGCTAGGTTGAGCCGCATATGAATCGTAGTTTCCATCGTCGTTCTGGCTCCCGACCGCCCCAGCATTATCGCAGTGGTCCGTCGTCGTCACGCTTTGGTGGGTCGCGCCGCGGTGGTTCGCGGGGGTCACGCCTCGACATTAGCGCTTTCATTAATAAGGCCGTGGTCGTCGAGGAGACGGAGCAACACTTCCTACCCGAGCATTCCTTCGCCAGTTTCTCGATTGACGAGCGATTGAAGAAAAATATTATCGGTAAGGGTTATACTTCGCCGACCCCGATTCAAGATCGGGCGATCCCGCATATTTTGCAGGGGAAAGATGTGGTCGGAATCGCCAATACCGGGACCGGTAAGACCGCCGCCTTCCTCATTCCCATTATCCATAAAGTGCTGAAGAATCCGCGCGAGCCGGTACTCATCGTTGTTCCGACGCGCGAATTAGCGATCCAGATCAATCAAGAATTTATCGCTTTCACCTCGCGCCTTCAACTCTACTCGGTTTGTTGCGTTGGAGGGACGAATATCGGTCCCCAACTTCGTGATTTGCGGCATCATAATCATTTCGTCATTGGCACGCCCGGACGACTGAAAGATTTGATCAACCGCGGGTCGCTCAAACTTGGCGTCACGACGACCGTGATCCTTGATGAAGCCGATCGGATGCTCGATATGGGGTTTATTCCGGATATGCGTTTTATCATGGGCAAATTGCCGACGATGAGACAGACACTCTTTTTCTCGGCGACGCTCTCGACCGAAGTGAAGGGGATTATTCATGATTTTTTACGCGAGCCGGTCCATATTTCGGTGACGACGCGGGCGACGGCCGACAACATCGATCAAGACATTGTGCGACTCAAGGCGGGACAGGAGAAACTCGACGCTCTCCACGATCTCCTCATTCGTCCTGATTTTCAAAAAGTTTTAATTTTTGGTCGGACTAAGTATGGTGTGGAAAAGCTCGCGGTCATGCTCGTGAAGCGCGGGTTCAAGGCCGATTCGATTCACGGCAATAAGAGTCAAGGTCAACGGCAACACTCCCTCGGACTTTTCAAAGAAGGACGGATTCAAATTCTCGTCGCGACCGATGTCGCCGCTCGCGGTCTCGATATCGCCAATGTGAGTCATGTCATCAATTACGATTTACCGGCGACTTATGAGGATTATGTCCACCGCATCGGTCGCACCGGCCGCGGCACGGCCTCCGGCTCCGCCCTCACCTTCGTGGAGTAGGGCCTGATCTATCAATTTTTTGAAGCGGATAACTAACTCATTCGTTCTACATAATCACCAGTTTCAGTGTTGACGACGACGGTGTCGCCTTGGTTCACAAACATCGGAGTATTAATCACCAGACCGGTCTCGAGGGTCACCTGCTTCACGCCGCCCGAGATTGTATTGCCGCGGACGGCCGGCGCCGCGTCGGTCACCTTGAGCGCCAACTTGATCGGGATTTTAAGACCAACAAATCGGTCTTGGAAAGTTAGCAAGCTCGCATTGGAATTTGGTTTTATATAAACAATTTTATCTTGCACTTTATCCGGTTCCAGTTTGAACCGTTTAGCTTTATCTTTAACCTCGCAGAACCAATACTCATTTTTATTGGTGTAGAGATAAGTAATTTCTTTTTCTTCAATCTCGGCTTCGTCCACCTTGTCGGAGACGGCGAAGGAGTGTTCGCGAACGCCGCCCGTGATTAAATTTTTCAATTTCGTCGCGTTGACCGGTTTTCGTTGTTGCTTGCGAAAGACATGCGCCTCCATCACTTCGTACGGTTCGCCTTCGAAAACGATAAACTTCTTTGGTTTGATGTCGTTATAATCGAGCATAAGATTATATTGAGCGCTTAGGTCGGTTCGGCGAGTTTAGCTCGGACTTGTTTGAGGATTTCCCTCTGGAGCGACGGGTTGTCCCGTAGATAAGTCCGCGCCGCGTCATAACCGCGGCCGAGTTTGATCTCCTCACTAGTTTTTTTATCACCCTCCGCGATGGGTTGATAGCTGTAACTCGAACCGCTTTTGGCCACCACGCCATGCTTTTCCGCGAGAGCGAGGAGTTCGCCCTCCGGCGAGATGCCTTCGTTATACAAAATATCAAACTCCGCCATTCGAAACGGCGCCGCCACTTTATTTTTGACCACCTTGACGCGCACCCGCCCGCCGACGACTTCCTCACCCTTTTTAATTTGGGCAATTCGCCTGATGTCGAGTCGGACCGAAGAATAGAATTTAAGGGCTTTGCCGCCCGGGGTGGTCTCGGGATTGCCAAACATGACACCAATCTGCATCCGAATTTGATTGATGAAGATGACCACCGTCTTCGACCGCGCGACAATCGCCGTCATCTTGCGGAGCGCTTGTGACATGAGGCGGGCTTGCTTGCCGACATGATAAGCGCCGACATCGCCCTCGATCTCATCCTTTGGGGTAAGCGCCGCGACTGAATCAATGACAATCACATCAATTTTACCAGACCGAATTAGTGACTCGGCGATCTCGAGCGCTTGTTCGCCGTAATCCGGTTGCGAGATGAAGAGGTCGTCCACCTTCACCCCAATCTTTCGCGAGTAGTCGGGGTCGAGTGCGTGTTCGGCATCAATGAAAGCGCAAACGCCACCCTGTCGCTGGGCTTCGGCAACGACATGGAGAGCGAGGGTCGTCTTACCCGAGGATTCCGGGCCGTAGATCTCAATGATCCGTCCGCGCGGTACGCCACCGATGCCGAGCGCGGCATCAAGGCCGATCGAACCGGTCGAGATCGCGCCAATGCCCACCTTCGGCCGGTCGCCGAGCTTCATAATTGCGCCGTCGCCGAACTTGCCCTGAATGTCTTTAATCGCATTCTCCAGACTCCCAATTTGATCACCCTTGGCCACCTTCGTGGCGTTGGGGTCAGCTTTCATTTTTTTAAACATAAATTTAATTAATTAAAACGAGCTCGAGCTTGCGCTCTACTCGTCGGCCGAAACGATCTTCACCGTCGAGTTGGATTATATTATAACCCTGGGCCAGGAGCAATTGACTTTCGAAGTTACCCGTGTGATCGGGAATGAGCAACTCGCCGTTTAAGAAGAGTTTGGCGACTCGGTTCACGCGACCGCGGATGGCGATGAGCGGTGAAGCGCTACTTGATCCATCAATTGGCGATTCCACAATAATTTCCGGGCCATTAATTAGTCCCCGCATTTGGTACAGGCCGTAGGAGAGGACGAGCGCGCCGAAAACGGCGATTAGAAAATATTTCAGTTTGGTGCGCCCGGGGGTGGGGTTGGTCATGATTCGTTGGGGGTGGTACTCCTTTCGTAGACGGCGCGGGCTTTCGCGCCCTCCCCCGGGCCGATCACTTTCCTCTCTTCGAGCATGTCAAGAAGCCGAGCCGCGCGGGCGTAACCCACCTTAAGTCGGCGTTGGAGATAAGAGGCCGAGGCCTTGCCGCTCTCCATCACCAGCGCTCGGGCTTCTTCATAGAGTGAATCATTCTCGGTGTCCGCATTTTCTTCGTCATCTCCAATCGAGACGCCACTTTCGGACCCGCCTGCCGACGAGGCAAGTTCGCCATCGATCGCAATTTCGTCTCCCAACTCATCGCCGTAATGGGCGATGAGCCACTTGACCACGGCCTTCACTTCCGCGTCGGAGATGAAGGCCGATTGCAGACGCAAGGGCTTCGACATGTCGCCGGCGAGATAGAGCATGTCGCCCGCGCCGAGCAGTTTCTCGGCCCCGGCCATATCAATGATGGTGCGTGAATCAATTTGGGAGGCGACCTGGAGCGCGATCCGCGACGGGATGTTGGCCTTGATGAGACCAGTAATCACTTCGACCGACGGTCGTTGAGTGGAGAGAATGAGATGGATGCCGACCGCTCGCGACATTTGCGCGAGTCGGACAATCGCCGCCTCGAGCTCGCGCGGGTAACTCGCCATGATGTCGGCGAGCTCATCAATCACAATGACGATGTAAGGCAAAGTCTCGGTTGCCAATGTCAGCAAGGCGGTGCCTTGGGGATTTGAAGGCGCCGCCTTGCTGACGATTTCCAACTGATGATATGACTGAATGTCGCGCACGGCATGGCGCTCGAGCACGGTGTAGCGGCGTTCCATTTCTTTCGTCGCCCACTTGAGAGCGAGAATCGTTTTCTTGGGATCGGTGATGACGGGAGTGAGGAGGTGAGGAATTTTATTATAGATCGTGAGCTCGACGCGCTTGGGGTCAATCATAATGAGGCGCAACGACTCGGGCGGATTACGGTAGAGGAGGGAAGTAATGAAAGTGTGAATGACCACTGACTTGCCGGAACCCGTCGCGCCAGCGATAAGGAAGTGAGGGGCCTTAGCGAGGTTACCGAAATGCGTTCCGCCGGCAATGCCGCGGCCGAGGGAGACGAGGAGCGGATGCGGTGATTCCGTGAACTCACGCGCGGCGAGGAGCGAGGCGAGACCGACGATGGACTTGGTGCTGTTGGGAATCTCGATCCCGACCAGCGATCGGCCGGGGATTGGCGCTTCGATGCGGAGTGGGTGAGCGGCGAGAGCGAGAGCCAAATCATTTTGGAGCGCCACAATCCGCGAGAGCTTGACACCCTCGGCCGGTTTCAAGGCGTAGCGGGTGATGGAAGGCCCGATCGAAACCTCGTCCATCTCGACTACGATCCCGAAATTCTGGAGGGTTCGTTTGATGATCGTCGTGTTGGCCTTGATGTCACCGGCGCCGGGCTTTCCCGCGTCTCGTTCAAGGAGCGTCAAGGGCGGCGACTCGAAGGTATCTCGTCGCCGCCGCGCCAGTTTGCCAATCAAAGTGTCAAAGCCAGTAGTTTCGTCTTTTTCGTTAGAAGATTTGGTCCCCAAGGTGACACCTTGGGGACTCGAATCTAAAGGTGTCACCTTGGCAACCGCGGGCAAAGGCGTCTCGCCGATCACCACTGGCAAAATTTCTTTTTTTCGCCGCCAGTTCCAGAGTGACCGACCGAAGAGTGACCATTCGAGTGTGAACGAGGTGTCGAATATAATGAGCATCGCGACCACAACCAGCGCCCCGAGGAAGAGGACGCTAGTGTAGGTGTCGAAGAATTTGAGCAGTGGGAAGGCGATGGCTCGACCCACGATGCCACCGCGGTCATTCAGAATTATGCTGGTGAGCCCGAGGAGACCTAAAAAAAGAATTAAGCCACCGATTAAACGATTGCCGATGATGTTTGGTCGGACGGGTTTAAGGAAGGCGAGTCCGAGTAAGATGAGGCAGAGCGGGAAGAGGAAGTAGCCGTAGCCAAAAATGGCGCCCCCCGCGCGGTAAAACATCCGTCCCGCGCCGCCGGCGAGCTCGGCGCTCGAGAGGAGGAAGAAGATCGCGAGGGCGAAAGCGATGACGGCGAGAACACCCTGCTTGGTTTCGTCTTTTAAATCAAGTCGCCGCTTTTTTGATTCACCGGATTTTTTCATAAAGGATTGAAGAATTATAGCATACTTGCCCGTCCGCTTTTGGCGGATTAGGGCTGGACATCCGCCGTGTCCTATATATAATATCAAGGACATGGCGGAATTATACCCAAAGGACATCCGCCAGCCGGCGGAGCTAAAGGACACAATCAAGGACAAAACCGCCAAGCTCGCAGCCGCTGTCTATTTAGTGACCAATTTCCTCGCTGATTCAGACCAAATTAAATGGAAGTTAAGACATAAAGCCCTTGAACTTAAAACGGTGATAACTGTCCTTGATGGCGCTGGCGCGGTCCCGGTCGAAGCCATTTTGTCCGATACTAAGGAGATTATTTCACTCATTGATATCGCTGTCCTTGACGCTCGCGCCTCGACGATGAATTTCTCCATCCTCCGTGACGGTTATCTTAATCTGCAAACCGAATTCCAAACTTATCTCGCCGGTGATTGGTATAAAAATACTTTGGTTCCTTTCCCCAGTCTAAGTCAACCTAGCCAACCTCCAGCCCAAAAAACCTTACCAATTAAGCAAAAACTGGAGAAAAACAAAAGCGATAATAACGCCCGGCGCGAGAAAATCATCAACTTTATCAAACAACACAATTGGTCATCTATTAAGGAGATTGCCAAATTCATCCCCGAAGTGGGTAGTAAAACGGTTCAACGCGAGCTTGCCGAGTTGATCCAAACCGGCGCGCTCAAGAAGACGGGCGAACGCCGTTGGAGTCGCTACAACTTGAATCAGGGTTGACGCCTAACCTCGATTACGCTACACTTATCCACACTAAGTATTTTGCGCCTCGGAGTCCGAGTGTACTATACTTAGCTCGTGTTCTTTGACAACCGAATATTCTGCTCTGAAAAATTGTGAAATTCCGCTTGACCCAACTTCCTTTTGCTAAAGCTCCGGTCCTGCCTCGTCTCGCTTGTCGAGACGGGTCGGTGGCAGGGGATTTAGAAATTATTAGTAGAGCAATTATTAGTCCCGATGTTAAATCGGGATCCCGACCGAAGCGTCGGGATTAATTAATAGATTATTAATCGATTCATTATGATTAGTATAAAGAAATTAGTTGTCGGTTTGATGATGGTAGCAGTGGTCTTCGGCGCCTATGGCGTCTCGCAGGTCAACGCTATCACCGCCTCCGATGTAGAAATGCTTTGCGTGGTGTTAAATTGCACCCCAGCCCAGAGGGCCACTATGTTGTCTCTCTCTACTGGTGGTAGCTCAACTGGCGGTATGGTTACTTCCGCTCCAGTTCCTCCTCTACAGATGCAGAGTTCCGGCGCTGAAGTGACCAAGCTCCAGAACTTTTTGATTAGCGAGGGCTTCCCCATCGCGGCTGGCGCGACTGGTTACTTCGGTGATCAGACGAAGAATGCGCTCATGGCTTTCCAGACTGCCAATAACATTAGCCCCGCGGTCGGCTACTACGGCTCGATCACGGCTGGTGTTGTTAGCAATATGATTGCGATGACACCGCCTCCTTTTGTTCCCCCTCCGTTTACGAGTGGCCCTTGTTCAGGTGGCGCGATGTTTAATTCTGTCACTGGTGCTCGCTGTAGCATGCCTCTTCCAGCTGGTTGCACAAGCACCGCTGGTTTTAGTGTCACCACCGGCATGTCCTGCATGGGTAGTTCCGTTCCTCCTCCGACCTTACCGGCTGGTTGCACAAGCACCGCTGGTTTTAGTGTCACCACCGGCATGTCCTGCGCGGGTACACCTGACACAACTCCCGACGACGACGATACCGGTTTGACCGGCGGCGCGGGTTCGGTGTCTGAATACCAACTTATCACTTCTCTCAATAACGAAGAAGTTGGAGAAGATGCTGAAGATGTGGAGATTGCTGGTCTAGAAATTGAGGCCGACAACAGCTCCGACATTGAACTCACAGCAGTTCGGCTAGTTTTCGGTAATGACGACACCACTAACAGTTCAGCTACCGCTGATGACAACTTCGATGAATATGTGAGCGAAGTATCAGTTTGGTTTAATGGCGAGGAGGTTGCTCGAATGGATGGTGACGAATTCGATGATGACAATGATTGGACCAAAACCTTAACTCTAGATAGCGGTGCGGTCATCAAGGCCGGCGAAACAGCTGACCTTGTTGTAGCTATCTCTGCAGTTAGTAACTTAGATTCAACCTTTGTCGGGGAGTCTTGGGATGTTGATTTCCGCTCTATCCGTTTCGTTGACGGCTTAGGTGCTTCAACTTCAGAAGATCCTTCGACCGGAGTGCGTCTTTTCTCGTTTGAGAGCTTTGCCACATCGGCCGGCGCGGAGCTCAAGATTTCTGCAGACGATGAGTCTATCAATGACCCCCATATTCTTGATGTACATGCTACCGACGAAACTCAATCTGAAGATGTCGAATTGCTATCCTTTACCTTGGAAGCCAAGGGTGATTCTGACCTAAAGATCAAAAAGTTTGCTGTTGATATTGATGTTACTGGGGCTGCTAATGTCGATGATATTATCGTCGGTGGCGCGACTCCGGCGATCAAGCTTATCATTGACGGTGAGGAGTACGGTACGCCTACCTACGGTGGCAACGGTGGCGGTGCTTATGCCGCTGGTACTACCGGTGTCGGCGCGGACGAAGCTGTTCGTTGGGCCGATGTTGATTACACCCTTGCGGCCGGCGATACAGTAACGGCTATGATCGTTGCCGACCTTCTCGCTGTCGACACGGCACTTGACGTGGGTGATACCATTGCTGTTAACATCTCCGAATCTGAAACAGCCCAGGTAACCTTTGTTGAGGTGGAAGACTCGACTGGCGAAAACCTCGTTGATGCCGATATTACCGGCGTGGCGAGTGCTGGTGCTCATGGTGTCCATGATGTCTTTATTGATGTCAGTTTAGTGAGCGTTAAGGAGACGCCCTTGCCTGATGATGATGCCGATGACAACGATATTGTCACTTTCGAGATGGTCTTCGACATTACTGCCAAAGACGGCACGGTTTATATCGGTGATACTTCCACAGCTACGACTGTAGCCGATGGTTCAATGGGTACTGGTGCGACCACCGATGCGATTGTCTATCGGGTCTACGACTCTGGCACGGCGACTACCGATGACTTGGATGATTTGATCACCTTCACTACTCCTAGTGGGGTGACCGACTCCACTGACAATATTCAGATTGATGAAGGTTACACTACTCGGGTGTCAATGACCGTTAAACAGACTAACAATGATGCCAGTGACGATGGTATTTACTACCTCGATCTTGCGGCTATCTACTGGGGTATAGCGGATGACACGACTTACGAATTCCTCTATGACTTCGATCTTGATAACTTCAAGACCGGAACCGAGACCATCAACTAACACTTGTGAGTTAGTTTGAGGATGCTAGCGAATAGCTAGAATCAAAAAACCACTCCCTCCACTCTGGTCGGGGTGGTTTTTTGGTGTCTGCGCTCATAATTAAATTCTCCCTCTCCCTTGGGGAGGGTAGGGTGGGGTTGTTGTCTGTTTCCGGCGATATGTTACACTGCCGATATGACTACAATAACAATTCCCCAAAATTTGATTATGGAAAAAGATCTAATGATTATTCCTCGTTTGGAATACCAGAAGCTTCTGAAATATAGGGTGGCTAAAGAAGAACACGAAAATTTATGGCGGGATGCTTCTAAGGATAAGTTTTTTAAGTCTTACAGCAAAGCCGATTCAATCTATGACCAAATATAAGTTTGGAGATGTTGTCTTGGTCGTTTTTAGTCAGACAGATGGTAGCAGGAAACAACGCCCGGCTTTTGTAGTTTTAGATATTGGCGATGATGATATTGTGCTGGCATCAATAACAACCACTGAACGGAAGAGTAAGGGAGATTATAAAATAAAAAATTGGCAACAATCCGGATTATTGCGTGACTCATGGGTAAGGTTGGCAAAGATTACTTGTTTGAATAAAAGTGATATCAGCAGACAACTAGGTGTTTTCCTTGCAAATGATAAAACCCAAGTGGTTTCAATTTGGAATAGATTATTCAAGTTTTAATGAGAAAAACTTTTAAATTAAAAAAGAGAAGTTGTGCTCTCTGTAAGCCACACAAGATGGGGTGGGCAAGTCGTTGGAACTATAGAGAATATTTCGGTCTTAAAGAATTTGATAAAGATAAACGCGAATTAGAACTAACCTTGTGAGTTGGTTGTCCGTGCTCATAATTAATTTTCCCCCCTCCCCTTCGGGGAGGGCAGGGTGGGGTTGCTTGTTCAGGTTGATAATGATAGGGTATAAGTTATGACTACGATGATTAATAAAAAAGCAGATTTTGCTCTTAAAAGTCTTGTTCTTGAAACGGTGTCTGGCGTGTTGTCTGATCCGGACTACGGTTTGGAAGTACAAGAATTATTTGCAAAAAAACTTTTGTCTAAAAAGCGAAATTCCGGTGAGGGAATTTCGCTTGTGGAAGCTAAGAAGAAATATCTATAACCAAGAACCGCCATGTCTTTCTGGACCGTTCGGTTGAAGAAAGGAGCTGAAGAAGATTTGAATAGTTTGGATAAACCTATTCGGCGAAGAGTATTAGAAAAACTATTTTGGCTCGAAGGGAATTTCGATGATATTTTGCCACGGTCTTTGAGTAATAAACTCTCTCGATATTATAAGTTGAGAGTAGGCGATTGGCGGGTGGTCTATATCGTTAAGGAAGAAACACGAGAGGTTTCTGTGATTGCGATAGACCATCGCAAAGATATCTATGGCCGGATGTATGAATTGGAATCCAATTAAATCCAACTAACCTTGTGAGTTAGTTTGAGGATACTAGCGGATAGCTAGAAACCCCTACCGCGACGCTTCGCGTCGCCACGGGTAAACAAAAAACCACCCGCCCTAACCGGCGCGGTGGTTTTTTGTTGCCCGATATTTTACCCCCATTTCCCCAAGGTGTCACCTCTGTACACCAAGGTGACACCTTGGTAAGATATTTTTTGTGTTTCCGAAATTGCGGGAGGCGTTGCCTCCCGCAATTTCTATCAAAAACCACCCGCTTTCATACCGAGGTGGTTTTTTGGTGTCCGCGCCTCACAATTAAATTTCCACCCCATCCCCAACCCCTTCCCCGAAGGAGAAGGGGGGAATTAAACCCTCTTCCCACCCGGATGATTCGGTCGGACGGGCTTTGGGGAGGGCAGGGTGGGGTGTAATTTGCTTGCTTAGTTGGCGGCGTGGTAGGATAAAAGTATGATTATGGCTACTAAAATGAAGGTTAAACGCTTGTCGGCAAAGCTTGGTCTTAAAGAACAGGCGGTTGTTGATCGGGCAGTTTCTCTACTCTGGGAGAAAGATTGGAGTCAGGTGAGTCTTAATCGAGAGACAGATCAATGGGAAAAATTATCTGACGATGTATGGCGACAGATCAAGGATTAAGTCCTGGAGAAGTTGTTTTGGTCGAGATACCATCATCTGGTGGTCACGAACAACACGGTTTGCGGCCAATTGCCTTGATCACTGGTGTAACCATGGGCCTGATTACGGCGATACCGCTCACAACCAACGAAGAAGCGATTTCTTTTCCGCACACCTTAACGATTAAACCGAGCAAAGATAATGGCCTCTCTTTTGTGTCGACAGCTCTTGTTTATCAGGTGCGCGCATTAGATTGTAGGAAGTGTCAGGAAAAATTAGGGAAATTAAGCAAAAATGATTTCCTTAAAATTCAACACGAGTTGAAAAAGTATCTCAACTTGTGAGTTAGTTTGAGGATACTAACGAATAGCTAGACCCCAAAAACCACCCGCCCTAATCGGCGCGGTGGTTTTTTGGTGTTTGTTTATCTTCCTCTTGCCCCTTTCCATCCCTCGTTCTCTCGTTACCAAGCCCCGCCCTTGTACAAGATACAAGGGCGGGGCTTGTATGGTATGATCTTGAGCATGGAACGCAAACTTAAATTTTCCATCGGGGAGTTTTATCACATTTACAGTCGAGGGGTTGATAAAAGAAACATTTTTACCAACCAAGATGATTACATTAGGTTCACTAAATTATTGTTTCTTTGCAATGGCACAGAACCAATCGTTTTTCGTCTGATTCAAAATCAGCCGTTGGATAAGATTGAGAGGGGTAAAAAATTAGCCAGTGTCGGCGCGTATTGTCTCATGCCCAATCATTTTCATCTGCTTGTTCGGGAGACAACCGAAGGGGGAATTACTAAATATCTAGGCAAACTGCTAACGAGTTACTCGATGTATTTCAACAAAAAACATGAACGAGTCGGGACTTTATTTTCTAGTCGTTTTCACGCCGTCCATGCTGATTCTGATGAATATCTTCGATATTTATTTTCCTATATCCACCTCAATCCGGTAAAAATTATTAAACCAAATTGGCGAGAGCAAAATCTGGCGGACCTGGACCGATCCCTGATAATGAAACATCTTTCGGCTTATCCATATTCTAGTTATCAAGATTATGCTAGTGGTAACCAAAATAATCGCGGGCAAATTCTTAATCGGGAAGATTTCCCGGAGTATTTTCAATCAGTTCATGATTTCTCGGATTTTATAAATGATTGGTTAGCCTACAACGATCCAATACAAGGGCGGGGCTTGTATCCTTGACTCTTCTTTGGGGAGGGCAGAGTGGGGTTGTCCACAGTACCGTTGACTTCTATCATCGAAGGAGTAACCTGTAAGTATACACGCTCCAGCTAACCGCAAGGTCCGCTGGGGTTTTGGGTTATTTGCTGGTAGAATAAGGCCCAAAATGAGAAAAACTTTTAAATTAAAAAAGAGAAGTTGTGCTCTCTGTAAGCCACACAAGATGGGGTGGGCGAACCGCTGGAGTCTAAAAGAATATCTCGGCCTTAAGGAGTTTGACAAAATCAAACGAGAGGTAAATCAATGGTAGAAATTATCCGATGAAATCTAATCAACCTGATAAATTTAGTTTGGCTGGCATTTTGACTGCCATTTTTGTTTTGGTTTTACCTTTTGTTAATTCTCGCCAACTCTTTTTTGGTGCGGTTAATTCCAAATATCTGTACATTTTTGGTTTTATCGCGCTCATTGCCCTAGTTTTTGGCGTAAAAGTAATTTTGCGTCAGTCACAGATTATTTTCAGTAAGCGATGGTTGTTGTTGATTTTTGGGTTGGTTTTATTTATCCACTATCTCTCGGCCGTCTGGGGTGTTTTTCCAATCCGTTCCTTTTGGTCCGACATTATCCGTTCGAGTGGATTGATTTTTCTTACCGGAATCGCCCTCATCGCTTGGTTACTAAGTGAATTATTAACCGCGCGCGATTGGCAATTATTAAGGTGGGCGATCGCCCTCTCGGGAGCGCTATTATCTCTCTTTACCCTTTTCGGTTTCGCGGCCTTGGGTAACAGCACTTTCGCCGGCGCTTATTTATCCTTGATCCTGACCATTACTTTAATTGAGCTCACGCGTTCCCGTGTCGGATCTAAATGGCGGAAAATTTTGATCGGTCTAGTTGTGATCCAACTTATTTCACCCCTCCTATTAAACTTGAAAGGTTTAACCAATGTCTTCGTCGAACCGGCGGGCATCTTGGGCTCGGCCCGTGCTTCGAGCGCCACCGTGATCGCCGTTCTAATTTATTTCGCTGGTTGGGTTCTCTGGCGTCGTTACGCTACTCAAACTTATCAAAAATTATTTTTTAAACTTTGGAATGGTTTATGGCTCGTCGGATTAGTTTCGGCCGTCCTACTTCTTTTTGTCCCCGATAGTTTTGTCCAAAAGTCGTATATCAAAGAATCTTCGGCCGCGCGCCTGGTCGTGTGGGAGAGTGGTTTGGAAGCGTTCAAGGAACGACCGCTCCTTGGTTGGGGGCCGGAGAATTTCCGTTTAGCTTTCGAAAAGCATTTCGATAATCGCCTGTATCAAGATGAATATCTGGGCGAGATTTGGTTTGATCGGGCGCATAATGTAATTGTCGATACTCTAGTCAGCGTGGGTCTTGTTGGTGTCGTCTCAATAATTTTACTTGCTACCATGTTTATTGTGGTCGTGATAAGAGCAAGAAAGAGAGGACTGATTGGTGCGGGCGAAGCCCGCTTATTATCAATTATTCCTTTCGCTCACTTCCTCCAACTCCAAACCTCCTTTGACACGGTGGCAACCTATGCGCTTGGTGGTCTAGTTTTGGGTTATGTTTTATGGTTAGAAAAAGAGCAAATAGTTAGGAGTATCGGTAAGCGTTATATTATGGTTTTTATCGCTCTGATTATGTTTATTGGCTCTCTCTATATGTTGCTCACAGAATCTGGTCGGCAGAGATCTCTATATAAAATTTTCTCGGCCGAGAAAAGTGAGGATCAACTGGCACTCGCCGCTCGGGCCTTATCTCGTCCCGATACTGAATCCCTCCGTCTTGCTTCGGCCTCCATGATTAAGGGTTTGCTGAAACAAATCGCGGCCGAAAAAGACCCGGCTCAAAATCTGACGCAAATTGGGTTAAAACAGCTCACTGCCTACGAAACTCATTTTAAGAATTATCTAGATTACGAACCAGATGATTATCGCATCCGCATGAATTATGCCCATCTGCTTGTTATAAAAACGGTTTTAGGCGAAGATCGTCTTAAAGATGCCCAAGCGATCATTCAAGATTCTTATAAATTATCGCCCAATAATCCGCTAACTTATGCTCTCGACGCTATCATCGAACTTTATGGTGGCAAGGTTAAGGCCGCCAAAGAAAAGATAAATCAAGCCATTACCTTAAACACGCAGGTGGATTTTTCTCGAGAAATTTTAGTTTATATCGAAAAGCAAGAGAAAGAATTTCCAGTAATTACGGTGATTAAACTAGAAAATTTGTAATCAGTTGTGGTACAATGATTGGCAATGGTAAGTGCCGTGTCGTTACTCGTTTTCCTCTTCGGTCTCATTATCGGGAGCTTCTTGAATGTGGCGATTTACCGGCATCGGACGGGTTACAGTTTGGGCGGGCGGTCGCAGTGCCTCGCCTGCGGCGAGACGCTGCGCTGGTATGAACTCATTCCGCTCGCGAGCTTCATTGCCCAAGGTGGCAAGTGCCACACCTGCGGCGCGCGGGTGTCGTGGCAATATCCGCTGGTCGAGATTGCGACGGCCCTCACCTTCTGGGGGATTTATCGGGTGTCGCTTGCCACTCACGCCGGTATCTGGCTTCTCATCCTTGATGCCGTGATCTGGAGCATTCTCATTGCCATTACCACTTACGATCTGCGGCATAAGATTATTCCGGACGAATGGGTTTACCCATTCGTCGCGCTCGTCATGATTCGCTTGGTCGTAAGCGGCGCCGATTGGCAATGGGGGTTCCTCACCGGGGTCATTCTCTTCGCCTTCTTCGGCGGCTTGTGGCTCATCTCGCGCGGTAAATGGATGGGGTTGGGCGATGCTAAATTGGCGCTCGGCCTCGGCTTCTTCCTCGGCCTCGAACCCGCGCTCTCGGCCGTCCTCCTTGCCTTCTGGATCGGGGCCGTGGCTGGTATAATTATCATTGCGGTCGAACGCTGTCGTCGCCCCGCCTTATCGTCGGGCAGGCGCTCCACTCCCGCCCCGGCTCTCGGTCGCAAGATCCCCTTCGCCCCCTTCCTCGCTTTGGGCGTCGCGCTCGTTTACTTCGCCAATCTCCATGTCATTCCGCTTTTTATCTCTTAATTTCCTACAAGCTAAAAGCTATAACCTAAAAGCTTCTTATCTGTGGATAAGTGGCATCGCTCTGGCCTGATCAGTGGTATGATACTTCCATGCGACACAAAAAACTTTTAGTCTTCCTCTCCGTTTTTCTTCTCCTTCTCTCGGTTAGTTTGGTCTTTATTCAATTGACTCATCCCGCCGATGCCGATTCTCCCAATAGTGATGTTTCCGGCTATGCCTGGATGTCAAACAATAATTGGATTAAATTTAAGGGTGAAGCCCTTGATGGTCGTCCCTATGGTGTCAATTTTACTCGTAACATAGCCGATTCTGGTGGACGGTTTGTCGGTCATGCCTGGAGTTCAAACCTTGGCTGGATTGATTTTAATTCTAATTTGACGGGTTCTTTACTGGATCCTTTCCCTGAAGCTCCAAATCATGGACCTTGGTTGGAAAGCAACGGCTCAGTTACTGGTTGGGCGCGAGCGTGTTCGGTTTTTGAAGGTTCTGATTGTAGTGGGAACTTGCGTCCACCATCTCAAAACGGTGGTTGGGACGGTTGGATCAAAATGTCGGGATTAACCGACCCCCCCACCAGTGCACCTTACGGCGTGACTTTAGTCGGTAACAAATTTGAGGGTTACGCTTGGGGAGCGGATGTGGTAGGTTTTATTGATTTTTGTGCCAACAAAACTAACCCCGCGTTGGGGCCTAATGCTTGTGTGACCCTAGATTCTGCCAATGTTACTTGTACTGTCGCCCCAACTTCAGTTGGTTTAAATCTGCCGGTGACTTGGACTGGTAGTGCTAATCCTTCTAACCCCGCTTATATTTATGATTGGTCTTGGACTGGTAGCGTGTCTGATGATATGGGGAGTGCCACTGGACCAACTCAGACAATTTCAGGTGGTTACAGCCAGGTCGAATCAGTTACTGGTGAGGTTACAGTGACTGATGGTGTAGGTGGTCCGCTTATTGGTACAGACTCTTGCACTTTGAATGTCAATCCAGCTGACACGAAAACATTACAAGTTATTATCGATGGTGACGGTGCCAGTTATGGCCATGTCTCTAGTATTGACGGTTTTATAAATTGCGTCGGCAATAATCCTCCCTGTTCTCATGATTATCCAACCACCCAGGCGTCTGTAAATTTGACACAATCAGTCAGTGCCGGTTCCCCTGGTGTTACATTTACCGGTTGGTCGGTACCTGGTTCTGGGGCCGGGACAGTCGGTGATCCGCGCGTTGTGCCATTGGATGCAAATCCTGCCAACAACACGGTTGTTCGTGCTTTCTTCGATGATCCAACTATTACTTCGTCTGCAATTATTACAATTATTCCGAACTTTATCAGAATACTTCAACAGCGTGCTGGTGTTCCAAAGGAATCAACTAGTGCCGTCGTTACTGTAAATAATACTAGTATCCCCGTTACAAACATTGATGCTTGTTTAGTCAGTGTTAAATCAAAAGTGGATCCTTCTAAAACACTGGAATCAATTATTGCCGGTGCTCCACTTCCGCCAGGTATTACTGGTATTGGCGCTAATACCCCACCAACTTGCTCGTTTTTGGGTGATGAGGGTTGCAGTAATAATTGTCGTTCTTTCGGGGGCGGGATGAATCAGGGGGACATCTCTATTACTATCGCTGATAAACTTTACGAAGTTAAACAGTTTTCCCCTTATGAAGTTACAATTCAGGCTGCTAATGATACTAAAACACTAGAATTCCGTTATGAGGTGAGTGATATTGTTCCCCGCTAGGGGATAAACAAAGAATTGTCTGTCGGGGAAGTGGTATAATGATGAGTAATGAAAACTAGTAATGGTTTCACCCTGATCGAGATGATCGTCGTTATTAGCATCTTCACGGTCATGACGGGTGTTGTTCTTGCCAATTTGCCCCAGTTTCGAGACCAGACCGCCCTTCAGTTAGTGGCACAAAAAATGTCTATAACTATTCGCGAGGCTCAAGTTTACGGTGTTGGTGTCAAATACTTCACGATTGGTTCGGATTTTCCATCACATGGTATCAACTTCGATGACCTTTCTGTGCCAAGTAATAAAAAGTCCTATGTTTTGTTTGCTGATAGTAATAAAAATAATATTTATAATTCCCCTAATGAATTAGTTATCGGTTATGATCTGACTGGGGCAGTTGAGATATTTACAATTAAGGCATGCAATCCTAATTGTGATGTTGATTTATCTAATCTCGGTCTCAATATTGTTTTTGAGAGACCTAACACTGAAGCAAATTTTAGATCACTTTCCGGTTCTGTGATCATCGCAAGTTATGTAGAAATTACCTTGCGATCAACTCGAAGTGGCAAAACCAGAGCCGTTCAAGTTTGGAACACCGGCCAAATTTCGGTTAAAAACCAAGCTCCATGACCACCCCAAGCTACAAGCTAAAAGTTAACCACGGATTCACCCTCGTCGAGATTATGGTGGCGGTGTCGCTATTTGCCGTGGTGGCGGTGATTACGACGGGGGCATTAGTGACCGCGAGCAATGTCAACCGTAAAGCCCAGGCAATCAAAGTGGCGATTGACAATCTCAACTTCGCTATTGATAGCATGGTGCTCAATCTTCAGCAGGGTAGGTCCTATCACTGTAGTAGTAATGTTCCGGATATTATTGTCTGGTCTTTATACCAGTCTACGGAGCAATGCCCTGGGGAGGACCGTCGCGGTAATGCCATTGCTTTTAGATTTGGTAAATGCTCTTTGGTATCTGATGTTTGTAAAAAAATAATTTATCGCCATTACATTGATCCCAGTAATAATAACGGGAGTATCCAAATTTGGCGTGATAGTGGTAATTTTGTGGATATCACGGCACCGGAAATTAATATAAAAACTTTCGCCGTCGAATCAGAAACTGCCATCGAAGGGCGAGTATTGTTGATGATTGACGGTGAAGTTACTGGCAGTACCAATACAAAATTTAATTTTGAGACTACAGTCTATGGACAACTTTAAGTCTTATTTATTAAAAGTCTGGTTGCTGAAAGCTCGTGGCTTCACGCTTATTGAGGCTCTGGTGGCAATCTCCATTCTTCTTTTAGGTGTCCTGGGACCGCTTTCGGCGGCCACCCGCGGAATTACTGATGGCCTTATCGCTAAAAGTCAGCTTGTGGCACTTGGTTTGGCTCAAGAAGGGATAGAATTAGTTAGAGCAAAAGTTGATAATCTTAGTGGCCAGTGGTTGGGTGGTGGGGAGGCTGACCCCAGTGTTTGTTTATCGCCAACAACATGTTTAGTTGAGGTCAGAAATAATATATATGAAATATGCACGGGGACTGGTTGTAATTTACTTAGTAATGTTGATGGAATTTATGTGCCGGCAACCACGCCGGACGCATCCGGGCAACTTTTTCGTCGAGAGATTAAAATTGAAAAATCGTCGCCGGTTGCAGGCTTGGTAGATAATAACACCGAAGCAAAAGTCACCATTACCGTTGGCTGGTGGGATAAGGGTACATATCGTAGTTTATTTCTAACTACTTATATCTACAATATTAATAATCCAAATACTGCGCTATGATTTATCGATCTTCAAATTCTCGTGGATTTGCCATTCTTTATGCCGTGTTAATGGTGAGTATTGTGCTTACTATTAGTTTGACACTTCTTGATATTTCATATAAGCAATTAGTCCTTTCTTCCATCAACAAGGAATCTAAGATCGCTTACTATGCGGCAGTGAGTGCTTTGAGTTGTGTCAACTATTGGGATAAGGTTGTTAATAATTCTAATGTAAATTATTATCCATTCGGGTATTTTTCTGGTCAAACTCTCGTACCCCCTCCTTCAAATGAAAGTAAATTAATTGCTTGCGCCGGTAGCCCTTCTTTTAAAGTTGCTATGACAAATCCAGTCAGTGGCCAGCATCTTTTTACATTCCCTATAAATTTTGAAGGCGATGCTTATGCCATGGTGAAGGTGCTTAAAATTGATGGGCAATTATCACCAATTGTTGAATCAAAAACTTTAATTCAGGTAGATGGTTTTAATACCCCTAATGGTTCTCGCCGTGTTCAGCGGAGCATTGATTCTGATTAGAGAAAAAAGTGGAGGGATGTGAGGAGTGATGGTCATAAATCCGTTGTTAAATAAGGGTTTTTTGGTCTAGACGACAAATTGCTCTTTCAAGAGCAATTTGTTATACCTGTATTGAGTGTTAAATCAACAAAAAATTCAAGCCAGTGAGCGGATTGAGAAACTGCGGCGGGTGATTGATCATCATCGGTATCTTTATCATGTCCTCGATCAGGAGGAAATTTCGGCCGCGGCGCTCGACTCGCTGAAACACGAACTCGCCGAGTTAGAAAAACGATTTCCCGAATTAGTCACCTCCGACTCACCGACCCAACGCGTCGCTGGCGCGCCACTCCCCGGCTTCCGGAAAGTGACGCACCAAGTGACCCAGTGGTCCTTCAATGATGTCTTTACACCCGAGGAATTGCGGGAATTTGATGCGCGCGTGGCAAGGACTGTCCTTAAAGATGGTGCCCCAAGGACAGTCCTTGCCACTCCACCAACTTATACTGCCGAATTAAAAATTGACGGCTTCAAGATTGTTCTTACTTATGAACAGGGTGTATTGAAAACAGCGGCGACGCGCGGTGATGGTCGAGTGGGGGAGGAGGTGACGGCGAATGTGCGAACGATTGAATCAATCCCGCTTCGCTTGACTGACCCCGTGTCGGTGGTGGTGGAAGGGGAGATCTGGATGAGCAAATCGGAATTCCAGGCGCTCAATGACCGTCGCCGGGCCGCCGGCGAACCGCTCTTCGCCAATCCGCGCAACGCCGCCGCTGGCACTATTCGCCAACTCGACGCTCGGATGGTGGCGGCGCGTCGGCTCGATAGTTTCATTTACGATATTGCCTGGATTCAAGGTGAGACCTTGGCGGGTTCTAAGGTCTCACCTTTAATTTTACCCGCGACTCAAGCCGACGAACTCAACCGGCTGAAGGAGCTTGGCTTCAAAGTTAATCCGCATTGGGAATTTTGCCCCGACATCGAAGCGGTGATTCGCTTTTGGCAGAAGTGGCAAGCCCGCGCGCCGCGTGAGGATTACGGCATTGACGGCCTGGCCGTGAAGGTGAATGAACGCAATTTGCAGGAACGGCTCGGCTATACCGGCAAGGCCCCGCGTTTCGCTGTCGCTTTCAAATTCAAAGCCGAGGAGGCGACGACGGTACTGGAAAATGTTATTTTTCAAGTCGGTCGGACGGGAGTGGTGACGCCGGTCGCCATTCTTCGGCCGGTCTTACTCGCCGGTTCGACGGTCTCTCGCGCCACTTTACACAATGAAGACGAGATCAGGCGACTTGATGTCCGGCTCGGCGACACGGTGATTGTGCGTAAGGCCGGCGATATCATTCCCGATATTGTGAAAGTGCTGCCCGAGCTTCGGCCGGCCGATACCTCCCCCTTCTTTTTTCCCACTTATCTTGAATCCTGTAACGGTCCACTTGAACGAATACCCGGTCAAGTGGCCCATCGGTGCGTTAATCCAAATTCCTTCGCCCAACTGCGGCGGAAGTTCCATCACTTCGCTTCGAAGTCGGCGTTTGACATCCGCGGTTTGGGGCGCAAGGTAATTGACCTATTATTGGATCAGAAATTAATTGCGTCTTTCCCCGACATTTTTACTTTGAAATTTGGCGATCTAGTTGATTTGCCGCGTTTCGCCGCGACTTCGGCCACGAAATTAATCAAGGCGATTGACCAGAGTCGCCGGGTCACTCTGCCGCGGCTGATCATCGCGCTCTCGATCCCGCATGTCGGCGAAGAAACGGCGGACTTGTTGGCGGGGTATTTTAAAACTCTTGACCGTCTGATGAAAATCCCGAAGGTGGAACTGGAAGTGATTGAAGGTGTCGGGCCAATTATTGCCCAAGCCGTCAGTGTTTGGTTGGCTGATGTTGATCATCGTCGAATGCTCGATGAATTGCGTAAGTACATTAAGATCAAACGGGTTGAGGGAAAGGCGCTTTCTCGGCCGACGGCTCTCGCGGGTAAAACTTTCGTCTTGACCGGGGTGCTAACTTCGCTCACGCGCGCCGCGGCGAAGCAGAAGATTAAACAACTGGGTGGCCGTGTCACCAACATGGTCTCGGCTAAAACTGATTATCTAATCGCCGGTGCTACCCCGGGTACGAAATATAATGAGGCCGAACGCCTGGGAGTACGGATAATTAATGAAGCCGAATTTTTGCAACTTCTCAAATAATGCTAGGATAGGCGCATGATTAGTCGCGAAGAAGTAGTGAATCTCGCCGCGCTGGCGCGGCTCGCTCTGCCGGAAGGGGAGGTGGAGAAGTTGCGTCAAGATCTCGGATCAATCCTTGATTATTTCACTCGGCTGAAGGTGGATTCGGAGACGAATGAGGTGACACCAACTCGAACTTCGGCCGACAACACTTTGCGGACTGATGGCGCGCCGCATGAAGCGGGGATTCATACCGAACGCTTGCTTGCGATGAGTCCCGTACGGCAGGGTGGTTACTTCGTGGTCAAGCCGATTTTTCCCAACGATGTCATTTGATTTACCTTCATTAACCATCGCCTCGTGGCGCGAGCATTTAATACGCAAAACCGCCCGGGCCGTTGATTTGATCGCGGCCTATCGAGGTGAGATCGAGCGCCGCAATCGAGATCTAAATGCTTATCTTGAAGTCTTTACCAATGCGGAGCAGATGGCGGAAGAGAGTGATAAGCGGCTCGCGACGGGTGCGTCGCCACGGCCGCTCGAGGGCGTGCCCTTCGCGATTAAAGATAACATTTTAATTGAGGGGCAGATTTGCTCGGCGTCGTCAAAGATGTTGGCGTCTTATCGCGCGGCGTACAGCGCGACCGTGATCACTCGACTACAAGCCGCCGGCGCGATTATGTTGGGCCGGACTAACATGGACGAATTTGCCATGGGAAGTTCAACCGAGAATTCCGCTTTCGGTCCGACGCGGCATCCGCTCGACCCGACCCGCGTGCCGGGCGGTTCGTCAGGCGGCACGGCCGCGGCCCTGGCCGCTAATCTCGCGCTCGCGGGTTTGGGCTCGGACACGGCCGGCTCGGTGCGTCAGCCGGCGAGCTTCTGCGGTTTGGTTGGTTTGAAGCCCACTTACGGCGCTGTCTCGCGCTCGGGGTTAATTGCCATGGCTTCCTCTCTGGATCAGATTGGACCGATGGGAAAAACGGTTGCCGATGTTGAAACGATTTTCTCGGTCATTCGCGGCCGTGACCCACTTGATCCGACCACCGTGGATTATCCGAAGTCCGACCTGAAATTACCCGAGATAAAGTCAGTGAGGATCGGTGTTCCTGAAGGGTTAATTGGGGAGGGAGTGAGTGAAGAGGTGAAAAATAATTTTACGGCCGCAGTCGAGAAGTGGCGCGCGGCCGGGGCTAAAATTATCTCGGTTACCTTGCCGCGACTCGCCGAAGCCCTCGCCGCTTATTATATTATTTCGCCGGCCGAGGTCTCGAGTAATCTCGCGCGCTTCGACGGCATGCGTTATGGCGATCGAGCTGCCGGGGAAACTTTACTCGAGGAGTATGAGAAGACAAGGGGGCAGGGTTTCGGTCGGGAGGCGCGCCGACGAATTATGCTCGGCACTTATGTGCTCTCGGCCGGTTACATAGATGGCTATTATCGGCGCGCGGTCGAGACCCGTACCACGCTCACCGCCGATTTCACTGCCGCCTTCCGGCAAGTTGATGCTGTGATGATGCCGACAACGCCAACCACCGCCTTCCGGCTCGGGGAGAAATCCGTGAACCCGCTCGAGATGTATCTCGCCGATGTGTTTACCGCGCCGGCCAATATCACCGGTCTACCCGCGATTTCCCTCCCCGCCGGTCATGACGCAGCCGGCCTGCCGATCGGCTTTCAGTTCATTGCGCCGCCCCTTCGCGAAGATCGGCTTTTCCATTTAGGTCAGCAACATGTCAACCTTTGAACCCAAGTTTCTCAACCTCGAATATTTTTTCAATTTGATTTATCGTTTTTTCGCCGGTGTCGAAATCGGCGCGCCGTCGCCACAATTAATTTCTGGGTTGAAGGTCGGACTGTTTTTCTTAATTTTTGTTTTTGGACTCATCGTGGCGATGTTGGTTATCCGGATCACCACCTTGCGTCGGGAGGAGATTAGGGACTTCGTCAATCTACTTGAGACTGATAGCAGCGCTCAAAAAATTCGCAATAAACAGTGGGAGAAGGTGCAAACCCTTCTGGTCTCCGAAAGTCAATCGGAGTGGAAACAAGCCATTATCGAAGCCGACAACTTGCTCGATGAGATGGTTCGAGCGATGAATTATCCGGGCGACAATCTCGGCGAACGATTGAAAAATATTGAACCGAGCGACTTCACGACCTTGCAGTCCGCTTGGGAAGCGCACAAGGTGAGGAATCAAATCGCTCATCAAAATGATTTCACTCTTACCCGCCGCGAAGTCGGGCGGGTGCTGGAACTCTACGAAAAAGTTTTCCGCGAGTTTAATTTTATCTAAAGGTTCGACCTTGGCGGGTTTTAAGGTTGAACCTTGAAATTCAGTTGCGACCCAGTTTAGCCAGTGTTAGAATAAAAATTCGTTGAGAAGCGGATAAAGAGGGGGATGGAGAAGCGGTATCTCGGGAGGCTCATAACCTCCAGACGCGGGTTCGATTCCTGCTCCCCCTACAAGTCTTGTGATATTGTGTTACCCAACCAGCCGGTGTAGTTCAATGGTAGAACGGGGGATTCATAAGCCTCAAACGGTGGTCCGATTCCACCCATCGGCATTTCACTTTCCCTTTTAGTATATTTTTGCTAAATTGATTTAGTAATTTGCGGCTGTAGCTCAACGGTAGAGCACTCCCCTGTCACGGGAGAGGTCGTGGGGTCAGCACCCATCAGCCGCGTCCATATATGTTTTGTCGGTGTCGCCGCTGCCATCACGGCTCACCTCGATCCGCTTTTCCCGCCTAAACCATTGTGATACTATTCTCGCGTCAGCCGGAGTAGTTCAGTGGTAGAACGCCATCTTGGTAAGATGGAGGTCGAGAGTCC
>ERZ1292623.827-Hain-H51-01um-R1-827-length-31594-cov-67_pt1 | contig 31594 bp, 41 predicted proteins | sample MGYA00564398_ERZ1292623 | MGnify/ENA primary metagenome ERZ1292623 (study PRJEB36523, sample SAMEA6512633) | groundwater metagenome | collected 2019-01-07 | study: AquaDiva: Metagenomics assemblies of 32 groundwater samples
TATTATGAAAAGAGGGTCAATAGAGATATCTTTTGGAATGATTTTCTCTATTATAATTATTGTAGCTCTTATCGGCGTCGCTGTTTATGCAACAACAATTTTCTTGAAATTTGGAAGCTCTGCGCAAGTTGGACTCTTTTATGAAGAATTCCAGAGCAAGATAGATGAAATTTGGAGCTCTGCAAGTACAAACAGGGTTGTAAGCTTTCCACTACCATCTACAATAAAGTTTGTTTGTTTTGGGTTTATTTCAGCAGATACAAATGCGGGAAGATATGACTCGCAGTTTAAAGCATTAAGAAGAGATTCCTCTGGATTCCAGCAAGAGAACACTAATACTTTTCTTTATCCTCCTGAAAAGGCTAAGGAACTTGCATATGAGAAAATTGAAAAAATAGATATTTCTGGGCTTGGAGTTTTTGATTGCTTTGAAGTAAAAGATGGAGTTGTGAAGATAAGACTTTCTAAGGGGGAGTTTGACTCGTTAGTTAAGGTGAGCCATGAGTAAGAATATTTTATTTGTATGCAAGCATAACGTTTTTAGAAGTAAAGTTGCTGAAGCATTATTTAACAAACTTAATAAAAATAAATCCTACTCTGCATTTAGTGCTGGACTTATACCTGGAAGCTACCTTAACAAGGAACAAATAATTGTTGCTAAAAGATTTGGAATTAAATTAACTGGAAGACCTAAACCAATAACAATTGATTTATTAAAAGAAACGTATTTGATGGTCATTGTAGCAGATAATGTGCCTTCTGAAATATTTAACAATAATAAATATGGCAGAAAAGAAATTTTGTGGAATATTGAAGATGATTATACTGGAGAGGAATCTGAAATAATGGTTATAATCAAAAAAATAGAAGATAAAGTAAAAAATCTTATGGAGATATTACAATGAATAAAAAAGGAATAGAGTTTACATTTAGTTGGATATTTGCAATAATTGCAGGAGCTACAATATTGGTTTCTGCAATATACTTAACGACTAGATTTATTGATTCCGGGAGAACTGAAGGAGATACGTTTATTGCTGGAGAGCTTGCAAACCTTTTGAATCCTGTTGAGACTAATCTTGAAGATGTAAAATATTCCGTAATTGATTTTTCGCAAGATGCTAAAATATACAATGATTGCTCTGCTGAGGGAGTTTTTGGAGTCCAAAAAATAAGCACTTCTTCTAAATCTGGAAATGAGTGGAATGAAAAGAGCGTAAGTAAATCTGTTTTCAACAAATATTTGTTTTCAAGAAACATTGAAGAGACTGATGATAATAAACTTTATGTTATGGTTAAACCTTTTGTTCAGCCTTTTAAAATAGCGGACCTGATTATAATTCATGGAGGAGGTTATTGTTTTGTAAACCCTGATTCTAATACAGAAGAATTTATTAAAGATATTTCCGCAGACTTATCCAAACAAGTTGGAATAAATATATCTTTGACCACGAGCTCATGTCCTAAAAACTTTACTAAAGTATGTTTTGATAGAATTGGATGCGATATTAACGTAAACACCCAATCTGAAGTTGTATCCAAATACGGTAAAGATTTGCGCTATCACGGCGATTCTTTGCAATTGGCCGCAATATTCTCAGAACCAGAGATATATGAATGTCAACTAAAGAGAATAATGAAAAGGGCTGGAGAGCTTGCAGTAATTTATTCTAAAAAAGCTATTTATGTAGAAGGTAATGGGTGTTCTAATAATTTAGTGGGAGACTTGCAATCTTTTATCTTAGAGACAAATATAACTGATTCAAACGACTTTTCTAGGTCTGTAGTTCCTTTAGCAGAGGAACTTAATAGGAGGAACAGTGAACTTGCTTCTTGTAAGATATTCTAAAGCCCAATTTAAAATACAACAAATGGTTTTTGTTATAGTGGCTATCCTTGTCTTGTTTGGGATAGTATCTGTCTTTTTTGTATCCATAAAGTTTGGGTCATTAAAGTCTGATGTAGAGGACCTTAGGAAAGATGCCGTTTTGACACAGGTTAGAAAAATGGCTGGAACCCCTGAGTTTAATTGGATAGATTCTGATGATTGCTCTTCTTGTATTGATTTAGACAAAGTGTTCTTGCTTAAGAGCAGAAATTCATATAAAGGTTTCTGGCAAGATGTCTCCTTGCTGAAGATAAGCAGAACATACCCTTTGTATGATACGAGTGAATGTTCTTCTGAAAGTTACCCTAGGTGTAATAGTATTACTTTAGTTGATAATGGGGATTTTGAAGGTTATGAGTCTTTTGTTTCTTTGTGCAGATTTGATTCAGAAATTAAGCAGACTAAGTGTGAACTTGGAAAAATAATAATGGGTTTTGAGGGGGTAAAATGAATAGGAGAAATAGAAAAGGTCAGGAAGAAATTGTAGGGTTTATTCTTATAGTTGTTTTGATAGCGGTTGCTTTTGTAATATTTATTGGAATAAAACTGCGTAACCCTGAAACTGTGCAGAAGGAAAGCGAGATAATATACCAATTTATTGAAAGTTCTTTGGAACAGACTACGAATTGTGCGTTAAAAGAAAATGGAAAGAGCATTCGACTAGGGGAATTAATAAAGGAATGTTACTCTGCCAACAATCTATGCCTATCTGGAGAAAACTCTTGCGATGCTTCTCGAAGTACATTTGAGAATATTCTTAATGCTTCATGGAAAGTTGGTTCTGGTTATCCATATAAGGGTTATGAATTGAAAGTGAATTATGAATATAACTCTTCCAATGGTGTTGAGGATGAAATATTTTCTATAGTCGATGGTAACTGTAACCAAAGTTATTCGGAAAATTCTTATTGGCTCCCTGAATTCCCTGGGACCATAACTGTAAAGATGAAACTGTGTTTTTAGCACGTAAATATTATAAGACTAAGTCTATTTTTAACAAGTCTATGATTACTATTGGCTTTAGCCTGCTACGTTTTCCAGTGCTCTCTTTAATGAGGTCTATAATCCCAAATTCTTCCAGAATCTTTATATCTTCAGATACTGATTTAAAATCTCTATCTAAAAGTTTTGCAACATCATATATTGATTTGGGATTTCTTGATTTAATTACATGAATAATCCTTGCTTTTTCATTGGATAGCAAGGACCTCAGGGATGCTAGTCCTCTAAAATCTAGGCTGTCTTTCTCTCCAGATATTTTTTTAAAAAATGATGCGAAGGTTCCTCTGTCTTCAGTTATTGTTATCTCTTTAATTCTTGATTTTTGTGCCATTTTATGCTAGTAATTATGCTTAAGAGTTTATATGTCTTTCCATACCATATATTCTAAAAAAGCCATATATGTTGAGCAATAACAACGTGGAGATTGTTTATTCATTAGGTAGTAACAAGCAAATATTTAAAAGGATACCTTAGACCTTATTGAAATAAGGTTAGAATAAACGAACAAGTACAGAAAGCTTTTTAAAGACCCTTGGAATAGACTATATAACGCTCTTCGGAGCGATAATTAAAATGATGAGACCGATACAAAACGTTACAAAGCGTATATTGCACGGCTCACTTGGCGGGTTGCCGATTAAACGTGCAACTTCCTTGATGAGGGACTCTGCGGAGTCGTCACGCGAGAAAACTGAAAGGAGGTTTATTAATAATGAAATTTAATTTTAGAAAGATTGCATCTACTTTAGCTTCAACAGCTATACTTGGAAGCACAGTTGCATTTGCTGCAGCTGCTAACTTCCCTGCTCCTTTCGTTCAGAATGGTGCTGCTGATGTTGCTATAGTTTATGGCAATTCCCTAGATTTAGTTGCTGTTACTGATATATCTACATCTTTGAGTTCTGCTCTTGCAAGCAGTGGAAGTGGCAGTCCTGCTACTAGTGAGGCTTATCCCTTATTTACTAGCTCGACACCTATTCAACTGAACAATAGCATTAGTAGTGTTCGTTCATCGATTACATCAAGTAATCTTCCTGCTGTTCTTGGAGACGAGGACTTCAGTGGAAACGTGGACGCTACTGCTACTTTTAGTATAGTTCCAGGTACAAACAGAGTAACTTTTGCAAAGCAGCCTACAAGTAGTGATGACCCTATAAATGCGGTTACTATGTCCTCTGCGGCAAGTAGCTACCTTTATAACTCCACTATTAACTTTAATAAAGTGGTTAACTTTACACATGCTGACTCCAAGGGAGAAGATATTACTCTCTTTGGTCAGAAATTTTTAGTTGGCTCTGCAACAGATACAACTACTTTGGTTCTATTTAAGTCAGCAGAGAAATTGTATTTGAGTGTTGGAGGAACTACTTCCACACCATCTCAAACTGTTACAGTTGGAGAAGAGACATACACTGTTGAGCTTACAGCTGCAACTGATACTTCTGCTACAATAAAAGTAACGGACTCCTCAGGGGGTTCAGAGCAAAAGGAAGTAAATGAAGCAGCTTCGAAGAAGATCAGAGGTTTGGAAGTTTCAGTTAACAATGCTGATGAATCTACTGCAACAAACGTGATTCAAGCTGAAGTTGTTGTTGGTGCATCAAGAATTAAACTACAAGATGCTTCTGAAGTCTTAGTTGGTTCTGATGATGATCCCATTCAGGGTACTAGAGTATCTTTCCAATCTGGAAGTACTCCAACTACTTATCCTGGAAACATAACAAAAGTTACTGTACAAGTATTCGCTGAAGATGGAAGTAGCGATGCTCTTGCAGAGGGAGATTCCTTTGAGGACCCAGTATTTGGGTCTTTCAGATTTGTTTATGAACCAAGTTCATTGACAGAAGAACAATGGGACGAGATTGTTGTAAAGCCATCTGGTAATGACCACATTGCTTTCTCTGCTACAAATTGGCAGGGTAAAAGTGTGACTAGCCAAGAATGGGTAAACAACGAATCAGGTGGAACTCTTGGACCATTCTTAGGAGATTCTAATGAATATAGAATCTATGTAAGAGAAATGGCTACAATAAATGAGTCTGCCTACACTGTTGTTGGTAATGAAGATGATGGACTTCTTGTTAAACTACGCACCCTTACAAACAGTAGTGGTGGTGGGAATACATACAGTTCGGATAAAGTAACTTTTGAAAACGTATTCGATTCAACTGAAACATTTGATGCTGTAATCAATGGTGAAGGAACAGGTAGCATAGATATTGCAGGAAAGACTTACACTGTAACCTACTATGAAAACGCTAGTGATAGCGGTAACGGAGCAGGAAGAGTGTTACTACAATATCCGGATAGTTCTACTGCAACACAAATGGTTTTGTTCCCTTCAATTGAAACTAAGAATGGAGCTAAGATGATGTTCGTTGAACCTCTTACTCTTAACTTAAGTTCAAACACGGGGCAAACTGGTGTAGCATATACAGATACTAACTTGACCGGAATCCTTATCCCTGATGGAGATGGATTTACCACAACTGCAATTGCAGATCCTGGAGATCCTGCTGGAGGAAATTGGACTTTTGGAGGAACAGCCATTAATACATCGAGTAATAACTCTATGACTTTCGCGGTTGGAACTTTGACATTTAACGTAAGCGCAAGTAGCGTTAGAAACCAAGTAAGTCTAAACTTAATGGATCCAAGTTCAGGAGGTACAAGAATTACTTCTCCTGCTATGGTCCTCTTTGAAGAAAGAGATGAATCAAGCAACTATCAAGCTATTGTCCTTACATCTGGAGGTGCTGGTATAAGTACAAGCGGTGCACAAATCACCGACTCTGACTTTACCTGGAACACTGACACTGATATGGGCAATCCTGGTAGTGCGTGGGGTGCTGTTGGATTACAGTCTGAATCAAACGATGATTTGTATTACATGGAAGATCAATGGGGTACAAAGATTGAAACAGACGAGTCTAACACAAATGCGTACTCTGTAACTGTAATATATCCTGATGAACAGGTTACTGCCAACATTTATGTTGACAGCTTAGCTACAACAGGTTCGACTACTCTAGGAGATGTTAAGGTTATGGACGATGAGCTTGCGAGCTCTGGAATGTCCGGAAAGAACCTTATCGTTGTTGGAGGTAGCTGTGTAAATACAGCTGCATCAACCTTACTTGGCGGAAGCGCAGGTTGCGGTGCCTCATGGACTGCAGCTACTGGTGCTGGAAGCGGTGAATGGATTATCCAATCATTTGCTAACCCTTGGGCTAGCTCTAAGATAGCTACTCTTGTCGCAGGTTGGGAACAAGGCGATACTGCTAACGCAGCAACATACTTGAAGACACAGAATCCAAAGACCGACGTAGGCCATAAATTGACAGGAACGACTGCTACGGCAGCTACTGTTGTTACAGCTTAAATAGGTTAATCTTATTTTTTTCTTTTTTTTTCTTTTTTTTATCTTCCTGTCTGAAGACTAAGTTTTTTAAACTTGTTTTTTGTCTTTAAGATATGAATAGAATAAAGAGTCTTGGAGATTTAGCAAAGAGCGAACAAAGAAGGAAGAGAATAGGAGGGATAGTAATAATTTCATTACTTCTATTGAGCACTATAGGGTTTGCAATAAGCATTGTTGGAATTGGTGGAAATGGTGCATCTAATCCTGGAGATACTCAAGGATTTAGCTATAATGGACAATACTGGGTTTATAGTGCAGGTTCTCAAAAATATTATTTTACTAAACATGTTGATGAGATAAATATCTCTTCTTACTCTTTAGATAAGACTCTTGCGGATTTTGCAGGCAAGCAGATTTATATTGATTCCGAGCCTGTTGGGTTACAAGAAATATATAATAATCTTGGTCAGTATGCTGGAAAGATTAATGAGGCCTGCTATGGCCCTTGTGAAAAAGACTTGCCAGAAAAAGATTGCTCTTCAGATATATTGATAGTTGTTAGAGGAAGTCTAAACCAAAGTATATATGAGCAAGAGAGTTGCATATTTATAGACGGAGATATTGGAACAATAGATGCGTTTTTGTATAAGGTTTTAGGCATCAATTAATTTTAAAAGAGGTAAATCTTAGATATAATAATGGTTAAACAAACTGAAAAGAAAAAAGAAAGAAAAATTGAAAGAGAACTATTGGGAATACTGGGTTTTCTTGTGGCACTTGTAATTGTTTTTTTAATTGCAAGTGCTTATTTTAAGAGTTTAAATTCTTTTGAATATGAAGGTCTTACATTTTCAAAACAAAAACTTGGAGAAATACCTTTGTTCCACCACAGCTATTATATTAGAACAAGCACAGGAGATATTGCAAAATATAACTTTTATTTGAGAAATGACCCTAGAGAGAATAATGTTTCTGTGTACGGAAAATCTGATTTACTTAGTCCGGGGTCTGTAGTTTACTTGTCTGTAAATAGCGATGGATTGCAACAATGCAAGTATGGTTCTCTTGCTGTTGGAACTATCTCTAGTTTTATGAGTGATAACCAGATGAAGGTTATCGCAGGTAATCTTGATTTCTGGCAAGCTGGTGCAAGAAGAGACTTGTGGGCTACTTGTGAGAACAAGCCAGGAAATAGAGTGGTAGAAATACTTAAAGGAAACGAAACTAAGGTGACTATAGAAGGAAATTGCTACGAAGTAGAGGTCTCTAATTGTGAAATTCTTGAGGCTATAGAAAAACTTGAGGTTCAGTCACTTATTGAGGCTAAGAAAGTTTCTATTTAACTTTTTATAGTAAAGATATGTTAAGATTATTATACTAACTATTGCTAAAACGATTAATGTCGCAGAGCCAAGGAAAGAATCTATTTCTTCCTTATTGTTGCCATAAACTACACCCACATAAATAAGTATTGAAGACCATATTCCTGAACCCAATACTGTGTACAATGTGAACTTTCCGAAATGCATTCTTGAAAATCCTGCGGGGATTGAGATGAGTTGCCTTATGGCTGGGATAAGTCTGCCTGTAAAAGTTGTGATGCTTCCATGATTCTTAAAATAATTATCTGCTTTTTCTAGAGATTCTTTTTTCAGCAAGATGAATTTTCCATACTTGCTTATTAATCTATTTGCGACTCCCCTACCTAAATAAAGTCCGAGAATATAGTTTAAACATGCCCCTAAAATGCTTCCAATTATTGATGAAAATAATACTAGAGTAAATGACATTTCTCCTCGTGAAACCAAGACTCCTGCTGGAGGGAGAACTAACTCGCTTGGAAAAGGTATAAATGAACTTTCTATAAACATTCCTAGAACTATTCCGATGTATCCTAAATCTCCGATGATTGAGACTATTGATTCTATAATGTCTGAGATAAAACTCATTTACCCCCCTTAATTTTATTTAATATCATTTTTATGTCTGCATATACGGGCACAGAGTTTATTTTAAATATTAACACATTGGCAAACCATAAGATTACTACGAGTATCGTGCTCCCAAAATACCAAGATGCTATATGCGCAATATTAAATATTTCATAATTTTTATTTACAAACAACATTGCGAAACTAAATATTCTAAGGATATTAAAAAACAAGAAAGAAAACATCAGAAAAAATAAACTTTTTATTCTCTTGAGTCTACTCATTGGAGTTGTGAGATTTAATATTAATAGAAGGTAATACGCTGAACCTGCTATACATGCTGGAATTATGTTTGCAAAATAATCTTTGAAAAAAATAGTTGTCTTCATGCAAGCTATATTTTGTATAAATGTGTCTTGAAATATTTCACATGTTCTGGTTGGAGTACTTGGAAGAAGAGTTCCATCATAAAACAATTCTATTGCTCCGAGAACAGGATAAACTGTTAAAGGTGTTGCTATAAGATAAAAAATAGATAAATTGCCTACACTTAACAAGAGAAGAAGTAAGTATCTTAGTATAATTGAAGATAATTTAGTAGAATTAACCATACTTTTAGAATGATTAAAGGATTAAAAAACTAATGCAATACTTCTAATTATCTTCTTGCAAGTTTTATCGCAACGACAATTATTAAGATTATCAAAATAAGGTTTACCGCTCCGATTATCCATATAAGAGAGTTACTTGAATTGAATAAACTTGATTTTGCTTCAGATAACTTAACTTCGACTTCTTGTATCTGGACTCTGCCGTCTTGGGCTACTTGTATGTCGAATGATTGTGTTCCTGAAGAGTCTTCATTTACTAGCATTGTAAATATGACTTCTTTGCTTTCACCTGCATCAACAGATATTGTACCTTCAGATATATCTGTTAACTCTGCCCAAGAGGAGTAACCACGTGCGCTCAAACTATATGTTGCATCTTCTGTTCCAGTGTTCTTTATTGTTGCAATAACTTTAAGTTCTTCGCCTGCTCTCGCATCGGAACCAAGCTCTGCATCAATATCTAGGTTTGTAAGTCCTCCAGATGAACCTGTTCCTAAGTTTTGAGAACATCCTAAAACTTCGAAAACACTGTCAAATGAATTTTCAGATTCCTCTCTGTAAACTCCGTTTTTGTAATCATATTCTGTTATGAACTCTAAAACGTAGTTTCCGTTTGATGCTGTTGATGGTATCTTGAATGAGAAATCAAGGCTTTCCCCGTCTCCTCTGTCTAAATCTGAAGTTATCTCTCTTGTCAAATCTATTCCAAGGTCTTTGTTTCTTATTAATATTCTAACTCTGTCTTGGTCTTCCTCTCCTATGTTGAATACGGTGAATTGTCCTGTTGCTGTCTGACCACAAGATACTTGAGAATCCATTGAGATTTCGTCTACTATGACAAATCTGCCTTCGTCAGATGCTTCTTCTACCTTTATAGCTTGGAAGAAACCATCATCTAAGTGGCTTGAGCTATCTCTGCAATCTCTACCTTCTCCAACATCATCGCTGTAAGCCTTGATTGCAAGCTTGTAGTCTCCCTTGTCTAAATCTGCTGGGACTTTGAATCTCCAAGTTACTGTTTCTTCATCGTTATCATTAATGTTTATTTCTATTTCTTCGTTATCGCTGTCTGAATCATCTAAGAATATTAAATCGTCAGCAACGTTTTTTCCTGAAGAGTCGAATAAACCCATTTCTACAATTGTGTCTATATCGTCATCGTCATTATTATTTTTGACTTCTACTTCTAATTCTATTTCATCTAAGAGCTCCCAGTTGTTGTCTTCTCCTTCTCCATCATTTGACCATTCAATGTTAGATAGAGATAGATTTCCGATTAATGTTTCTCCTGAAGAACAGAAAGTTTTCTTTACTTGGAATGTAGAAGTTGCGCTTTGAGTTCCTGCATCTGCTTTAATGCCTATATTGTTTAACCCGAATTTAAGATTTGTCAAACCTGTAAGAAGTGCCTGAACTGTCTGTGGCTGTGAAGATGCTAGTGAGAATGTTCTTGGGTTGAAAGTCACTCCGAAAAGAGGAGAGTTTGTTTCAGACATAGTTATTGATAAGGGTGTGTTTCCAGCGTTTGTTACAATAAGACTTGCGTTTTGGTTGATGTTTACAGGAGCACTTGGGGGAGTTATTGTAATGTTTGCTGATGGTTGATTTACTGTAATTGTTATTGGTAAACCTGCTGAATCTCCATTACTACTAATTACGTTTATAGAGCCTGTTATTGTTCCGCTAGCACTTGAAAGGAGGCTAATTGTAGATGAAACGGATATTAATTGACCTTGGTTTATTGAATTTATAGAAGGCGTTGTAATTGTTCCAGAAGTAATTGAACTTGTCCAAGTTAAGTTTACTGTTGGAGATGAACCGCTATAATTCAAGTTAAAGTTAATTGTTGCGTTTTGACCTGCTACAATATTCTGACTAATTGTGGATGGAGTAAAGGTTAATACTTGAGCACTTGCAAAGCCCAGAGCTAAAACTGACAATGTGACAAATGCAAACAATGAAGCTAATTTTGTGAAATTCATTTTGTACTGGGAATCAGCAATAATTAGGCTATTTAAATATTTCGGTGTTAAACGAACTTATATCATGCTTTGTTGTTTTTCGATTTTTTGTAGAATCAAAGACATAAGAAACATTTATATTAAATACATCCATATAATAATACATGGCTATAAGGTCAAAAGATAATATTGTAAGTGCATGGGCATTTCTTATAGGAATTGTGCTTGCGCTTGTTGGTGGAATGTTGAGTGCCTTGTTTGGAAGCCTGAACCCTTTTCTTCTTGGACTATTGCTTGTGTTGGGATTGGTAATTGGTTTTATTGGAGTATCTCCCAATGATATAAATAAGTTCATGACTTCCTCTGTTTCTTTAGTTATAGTGAGCTTTGCTGGTTCTGCGGGTGTCAGAAACATAGAATTCCTTAATTGGGAGATAGGTAACATTGTTTCATCGACTCTTGGAGCTTTGCTTGTTTTACTTGTGCCTGCTACAATTGTTGTTGCGGTTAGAAGTTTGTTTTCTATTTCGCAGAATTAGTTGATTGGGGCTTACAATTTTAACGCTTTTTGAAAGAACCTTACGCTTTTGCGCCTGAAGACGCATCTATGACTACTACCAGACCACTCGCGCTTGAACTAGCAAGATTCCCGTTGCCCGCATTCACGCCGAGGTCCCCGTACAGATACAACCTGGAAAAACCATCTGGTCTTGTCAATAGAGTCTTTGAACCATCTTTATCAAATTCTATTGAATAGTCTGGATTTATTTTTCTGAATCTCCTTTCATGATTTGCGTGACTGAAATCTGGTGCTTTGATTACTCTGAATTGTCCTCCTCTTTTGAAAGATAAACCACAAGGAGAGTTTTCGTCACATTTTGGTTCCAAGCCTTCAATTACATAGGGAACTTCAAAATTAGTTATCCCCGCTAATTCTGCTAACTTCTCTGCAAGATACTTGTTTCTTTCTTGGGGGCTTCTTAATATAACTCCTGGAACATCTGCATAAAAATCTCCTAAAAATTGAGGGTTGAGGTCTCCTAATAAGTCTAACTCCTGAATTGAAGCTGTTCTTATGCCTATTTGATTTAACAAAGAGACTTTCCAGAAATTGGAGCCATTTATTCCAATTCTTAATGATTCTATTGCTCGTGCTCCAGGAGGATAATTATAGACTATAAATTTTCTAACTTCTTCATCATATTGTTCTTGTTCTGATTCTGAAAGAAATCTTGCTCTTGGATATCTTTCCATAACCTCTCTTGGGACTAATGCAATGCTACCTACCATGAATTTGTCATAAAATCTCTGTTTAAAAATATTATTGTGCTTTTTACATCAAAGAATTTTCTTTATTCTGGGAGTCTTGAACTTGAGTTGTTCCAGGACCCCTATAAATTTCAGCAAAATCTGGTGAAGCAATAATTGCTTGGTCTCCGAATCCTGCAATTGAACCTTCCATTGCATCAACTGTTTTCTTTATTTTTGTTAGAGCTCTCTTTAATTCAATAATATCCTTACTCTTTAACTTGCGAATGTCAATAAATGCAATTGTATAACCTTCTCTTAAGGCTGCAAGAATTTCATTGATGTCGTCATACTTGTTTAATGTAAACTGTCTAATCTTTATCTTCTCTTTTCTGCTTTTTGTCTGATTTAAATCAAGCTCTACATAATCATCAGAAGGTTGAGATTTATTGAACACTCCTTTGAAACCAAATGCCATGTTTCAAGGTAAATAGTTTAGTATATAAACATTATCGTTTTTTAAAATATGTGAAAATAATTACTGTTCCGACGAGGATTTTGATTCCAGAAGTTTTTTTATCTCTGATTGTAATGCAACTGCTCGGGACTCTATCGAACTTTCCTGCTTTTCAATTGAAGCATTTCTTAATTCCAGAAGTTTTTTCTTCTCTTCCAAATCTTCAAGAGTTTTCTCTTTATTTACAGAGACTATTATTGAACCAACTAACCTATAAATCGAATCTGAAGACTTCTTTACTTCTTCAAGGGCATTAGTCGTTTCATTTAACTCAATACTCATATTCTGCTTCTGCATAAGGAGGCTCTGCAAGTTCTGTTCAAGAATCTGCAAATCTTGGATTTTCTGTTTAGTTAGTTGATCCATTATTTATATTGCCTTTATCTTTACCACGTGCATTCTAGGCTTGTAGAATATTTTCGAATTGCAATTTGGACAATTAAATACTTTGTCAAGAACTTTATTGGTTATTTGTTTGCTACATCTGAAACATTTGTATTGTGCCATGGGTTTAGTTATATTTTGTGTTTTTAAAAGTTCTTATTTATTTAATACGTAAGCGTGGCTTGCAAATTGGACGCCACACTTCTCACAATGCCATATTCCTGCAGCAAGCCTTTTGACGCCTAATTTTTTACAGTGAGGACATGTTTGTTTCTTTCTCTGAAGAGACTCCACTGCGTTCAATCTGTTTCTCAAATATGTGCCATAACCAGCTCCAAATCTTCCAGCGGATTTTACTTTTTTTGTTTTTACCATATTTAACATCTCAAAAGTTTGTTTTTAAATATTCCTATTTGCTTTTTATTAAGAGCCTTGCTTATCAATTATAGGTCTTAAAAAATCTGAATCATTATGTCGACAGTGCCTCCCTAAAACCCCATCTTTTAAGATGTGGTCGGCACTTCGAGCATCCAAAAATCGAGCACCACCACATCTTAAAGGTTTGATTGGTGCTCGATTTTTGGATCTTCTAAAAAATATAAATGGGGCTGCCCGGATTCGAACCGGGGTCTCGAAGTCCCAAACCTCGGATAATAACCAAGCTATAAGACAGCCCCCAACGTTGGTTATAAATAAGCGTATATAAATTTGTTCTTTGATTGAATTTAAGAATTATTTCTTTTTGTCTTCTTTTTTCTTCTCTTCCTTCACTGGAGCTTTTGCTACAGGAGCTGTTGCAGTAGTTGTTGCAGTTGCTGTAGGCGTAGTGGTTGCTGTTGTTGCGACTCCAGGAGTTGCTGTTGTGGCCGCCACTTTTGCTGCTTCCGCTGCTGCAGCTGCGGCTGCTTCTGCTTTCGCACGAGATTCTTGCTGTGCTTTAACATTATTGAAGTATTCTGTAAGCTCTGCTCTCTTTAGATCACTTACTTGTGTCTTTTCTTGAGAAATTTCTTTATCATATTTTCCAGAATTTACTTCTGCAATTATTTCTATTGGGCTCTTATTCTCGACTAAAATTCCTAAAGATACACAAGAACCTAAAACAAGCTTAACTGCATTTTTTAAATCACGGGCAAGCATATTAACTAGCTTAGTTTTTGCAATTCCAATTATCTGTTCAATTGCCGCATTTGCTATCTTTACTTTTCCTGCTTCTCCCGAACCCTTTTCTAAACCTAACTCTTTCTTTAGAAGTTCGGCAACTGGTGGGGAGAATACTCTTATTTCATAACTTTTTGTTTTATCATTTATGTCTAACTCTACGGGAACTTTCACACCCTTGAATGCTGAAGTAGATTTGTTTATATCATCTATAACTTTTCCAATATTTATTCCCTTAGGCCCTAGTTGCTGAGCTATTGTTGGGCCAGGTTTCATTGCCCCACCATCAACTATTAACTTAATTATAGCCATTTTCTTCCTGTGGTTCTCCTGCTGAGTGTTCAGAATCACGCCTTATAACCTTTACGTTGTCCATTTTAACTGTAACTGGTATAGGAACGGCCGCTCCTAGAAGGGAGACTACTATTTCCCCTTTCTTTTTATCTATACGCATTACCTTGCCCTTTTCATTCTTGAAGTGGTCTGCAATCATCTCTACTATGTCTCCTATTTCAATATGGAAATCCTGAACTTCTGGCTGAATCATATTTTTTATTTCTTCAAAGGTTACCGTTCTTCCGATTATTCCTTTAACATAGGGTAAATTAAATGCTGCTTCCTCTATTGTATCTTTATCTATTGCTTCGACAATTAGATATCCTTTCAATCCGTGGGGGCGAGTTATTGCAAAGACTTGTAAATTCTTAGAAACGGCTCTCTCATAAATCATTTCCATTGATCTTTCTTCTTTGTTTGATGTTACTTTTAATATGAAAATCATTTTTATGAGCTCCAGCTACTTACTCATATAAGAGAAGTAGTATCTATGAAGATTTTTTATGGTATTTAAATGTTTTTACTTTGTGGGTTTTGCCAAATTATTGGAATAAACATTGCATAACCTTTATTGTATAATAAATTATAAATTATAACTGAAGAATATTTATCTTGATTCAAAATATTCTGTTTTTCTTTTTTCTTTTTGACGATTAAAATAATCTTTAGAGATTAAATTTAGTTGGTCAAATGTTAAGTCTTCAGGATAAGTATTCTTATCAAAACCTATACCGAATGCTTGATTATATGCAATTTCCCAATCTTGTCTGCTAGTAGAAGCAGGTTTTCCGTCATTATCTGCGATTAACCCCTTTACAAGATCATACATTTTTAACTGATTGCTTTTTCTTTGAAGATCTAGAATTTCCCTTTGAATATTTACATGTTTTCTCGTACAATTAAATCCAGTTCCTAAAACTACGAGAAGACCGGTTCCCGCAAGAATAGCTCCTAGTGTTCTTTTAATACCCATAAAATGGGTTCAAGTTTAAGGGTATTTATATTTTGTGTAATGAAATATTTGTAAGAATTAGAAGTATAATTTATCCCTTACTTAAGAAAGATTATCCAAAAACTCTCATTATAATCATTATCAAAAAACCCACGAGGCCGATTGCTAAAATTCCTAATGCGGAGATTTTAGAAATCATGTTGAACTCTTGTCTTGTGGGTTTTTTAAGAACTGTCCAAACTCTTTTACATTGAGCTAAAAAAGATTTTATTCTTTGCATTTATTTATATCATTCACTGGGTTTTTAAAACTAGTGTGGCTATTCATTTATGAATTTGATTCCTAATTCTTCTCCTAACGAAGTACTGTTATCATTTAACTTATAGTTTGATTTTGAGCCAACTATTTGAGGACTTTTTACTCCTGTAACTATTATGAGGACCTTGATATTCTTCTCCATGTCTGCGGAGATTTTTGCTCCAGAGATTATTTTTGCATCTGGAGATACTTTAGAGCTTACTTTTTCCATTACTTTTCTGTACTCGTCTAATGACATGTCTGGACCCCCAATTATATTGACTAATGCTCCCTTAGCAGATTCAATATTTACGTCGAGAAGAGGGTTATTTATTGCTCTTTCAACTGCTTCTATTGCCCTATCTTTTGCATTGTCAGACTCTCCTATTCCAATCAAAGACACTCCTCCGTTTGACATTACTGCTTTTACATCTGCAAAATCTAGATTTACAAGACCTGCGGAAGTTATTAATTCCGCAATTCCTTTCACTGCATTTGTAAGAATTTCGTCTGCTACTTTGAATGCTGTTTGTATTGGTAGTTCTGGAGCTAATTCTAAAAGCTTATCATTTGGAATCACTATCAAAGTGTCTGCTATTTGTTCTAACCTCTCCAGACCGTATTGCGCATTTTCAATTCTTTTTTGCCCTTCTACTGTAAATGGGAGAGTTACTACGCCTATTACTAAGGCACCCGCTTTTTTAGCCAAGTCCGCAACTACTGGGGCTGAACCAGTTCCAGTACCTCCTCCGAGACCGCAAGTTATGAAAACTAAATCTGAATTTGACAATCTTTTACGAATCTCCTGTTCTGACTCTTTAGCTGCTTCCTCTCCAATTTTTGGATTGCTTCCTGCTCCAAGACCTCCTGTTAACTCTCTGCCTATCAATATTTTTACATCTGCATTTGTATAAAGAAGGTCTTGGGCATCGGTGTTTATTGCAATTACTTCACAACCCTTAATTCCTATTTCTTTCATTCTTGAAACTGAATTTCCTCCTCCTCCTCCGCAACCAATCACTTTAACACGGGCGCCTTGCTTTTTAACAAGCTGTTCTAATTCCTTATCAATCGAAGATACACTTTTCAAATCAGAATCTTCGTAATCACCTGTCATGTTTTATCGAATTGTAAACAATTTATAAGCATTGTTATATCCAATTTCATTGGATTTACTTAACTATTCTTCTTTTTTAGATTCTATTTCTTTAAATGAAACTTCTCTTCCTAGAAACTCTTTGAATTTTGATTGTGATTGATTGACAAAATTTTCTAATATTTTAGGACCATTTATTGTAATAGAATCTCCTTCTATTATTACTTGAGGTACGTGTCTAAATAAAAGATTACAAACTGTCTCTGTTTTTTCCTTTAAATCTTCTACAATCCTTGAAATAGAAAATTTATAAGTCACCTCTTTTCCCGCTAGAGGATTATTGAAATCTGTTATTACTCTTGCTCCCGAGATGGTTATTATTTTTGCAAGCTGATTGTCAAAAACGAATGAGGTTCCAGGTTTTGGATTTAATTTCTGCTCATGAAAAACCTTGAGAGGTATTATTCTGACGAGTTCTGTTCTTCTCTGACCGAATGCTTCTTTAGGACTTAAGACGATTTCATAATCTTTGTTTAGCTCTTTTCCTTCGAGATATTCGTCAAAACCTTTTACCACCATTCTCTGACCGATTATAATTACTGTCTTTTCAGGATTGGCTCTCTCGTCTACTTTTTTTGCTTCTTCTTTTATATTTGAATCAAATACTCTTCCGTCAACTAAACCAGTGAACTTTATTTCGACAAAGTCTCCTTTCTTTACCATTATACTATTTTGTGACTGATTCATTGTCTTGAGTTAAACCCTGGCTTTAAAAAACTTTCATTTTAGAGGTTGTAAATTTTGTAATAGACTTAATTTAAAATTCTCTTTACAAATTGGATGAACGGCATCGAAGGTTTTATAAATGCTCTTGCAAAAAACTTGTTATGGTTTTGAAATTAATTCAGGCTACTTCTGCTAAACCAGGTACGACTGTGTTATGGGATGGTGTTCCTTGTGTGGTGAAGTCCAATGACCAGAGTAAAACTGGAAAACATGGAAGTATGAAGTGTAGGATGGAAGTTGTTGGGATATTTGACCATAAAAAGAGAATTGGTGTATTGCCTGGAAGTGAATCTCTGGAAGTCCCTAACGTTGAAAAAAAGAGGGCGCAGGTTCTTACTGTGGATGGAGATTTAGTTAGCGTAATGGATCTTGAGAATTTTGAGACTCTTAATCTACCTTATGACGAAGAACTAAAGGATAAGCTCGAAGCAGAGCAACAGGTAGAGTATTGGGATGTAGAAGGTAAAAGAGTCGTAATGAGGATAAATTAACATGGCTACGAAATTACCTGCTGCGCAAATGAGACTTTTCAGAAATATGTTTGTTTGCAAAAACTGCGGGCAGAAAATGAGGTCCGAATCCTTAAAAGTGATTTCAAAAAAGATAAGATGTAGGAAGTGTGGAAGACACAGCTTTAGAACATTGCGTATGAAAAAAACCAAATGAGGAATGATGAATGGCTAGCTTTATAGTATATGATTTAGTATTTCTTGTACTTTTTAGTGTATCTGCTTTTTTAATTTTGAGAAAGAATAAACAAAACTTAAAGAGACAAGGTTGGATATTTTTGTACCATACTAAAGTTGGCATAAAGCTCATGGATTGGGCTTCTATGAAGTTTGGCAAATTATTGAAGCCTTTAAGTTATGTTGTTATAGCTTCTGGGTATGCTTTGATGGGGGGTATTTTGTGGATGATTACGAAAACAGTCTGGATTTATGTTTCAACTCCTATCCCTGACCAATTAAAGAATTTGCCACCTATTGCTCCGCTTATACCTTACTTTCCTAAATTGTTCAATCTGGAGTCTTTCTTTCCACCTCTTTATTTCACATATTTTCTTGTTGCATTAGCAGTTGTTGCATTGTCTCATGAATTTTCTCATGGTCTATTTGCTAGACTTTGGAAAATAAAAGTTAAGACAACAGGTCTTGCATTTTTTGGACCTTTCTTCGGAGCATTTGTTGAACCAGATGAAAAGCAGATGGCTAAAGCTCCTAAGAAACATCAACTGTCTATATTGGCTGCAGGAACTTTTGCAAACATTGTGATGTTTGTCTTATTTGGAGTGTTGCTTGCATTATTCTTTTCTTTGAGCTTTGCACCTGCAGGAGTCATATTTAATTCATATTCTCAAGGAATTGTTAATGTCTCTCAGATAACTCATATAGGTAATGTTAGCGTTACCTCTTTGTCTGAAATTCCTGGACTTGTTCAAGAGGGTCTTAACAAGATAACAACTTCTGATAAAAAGATTTACTATGCTCCCAAAGAAGCATTGACTTTGGAAATTTTGGAGAATAATGAACAAATAATTTTATTTGATGATGCTCCTGCAGTAAAGGCTAATCTCGTAGGAGCAATAACCTCAATTGATGGTAAGATGATTAGAAGTCAGCAAGAACTTTCTTCTGTTTTGTATGATATTGAACCAGGCAAGACAGTTGTTGTGACAACAATTGATTCTGAAAAGCAGGCGCACAATTATGATATCAAGCTTGGAAACAGAAATGGTTCTGCTTATCTTGGAATCGGATTCTATTCAAGAGAAACTGGAGGATTCGGAGGGCTTGTTTCTAAGGGAATTTCTAAATTCAAGAATCCTAATATATATTATGCTCCTACTTGGGACGGAGATTTTGCACAATTTATATACGACTTATTGTGGTGGGTAGTAATAATAAATATTCTTGTGGCTTTGATGAATATGCTTCCAGTATCTATTCTTGATGGTGGAAGATTCTTTTATCTCACTATTTTGGGAATCACGGGGAACGCTTCTTGGGCGAAGAAAGCTTACTCCTGGGTAACTTGGTTTATACTATTATTACTTGCAATAATGATGGGTAAGTGGTTTGTTAATCTGTTCTGATTTTCTGGATTATTTACTCAACCTTTGAGCTTTTGTCTGAAGAAAAATAAGTGTGTGCAAATCCTTCATAAAATCTTCTTATTCTGTCAGGGTTAACTTCAAAAGCTCTTGCTAACATCATCATTTCTAATAGTCTTCCTTCTTGGTCTCTCGCACCTACTCTTTTACCAACCATTATTTCCATTGCAAGCCAATACTCTCTTTTTGAATCAAAATGCATTGCCGCTAATAATCTTTGACCTCGAGTTGGAGACTCTGGATTTATCCTCTTGTCTCTCTCTCTCGCTACAGATAATAATTCTCTTACATAAGAATCAACTTGTTGGACTATGTTCTCATCTTCCATAAATTTTATGTATTTGTAAGGTTTATAATATTTTGTGTGCCTTTAATTTATATATATTCTTAAAAAGTGAAGCTAATTAAATTGTTAATGGGTGTGCAAGAATTTAGAGAAGTTTTCCCCAATAAAAAATCAGTTATTTGGATGATTCACTTAGCAGGTAATGGAGCACACGAAAAACTAAATAGAGCTCTGGAAGAAATCGCGATTTATGACGGAGAAGGAGTTGACGGATTCATTGTAGAAAATTATCATGGGGACATATCTGATGTCCAGAGCGTTTTAGATGCAATTTCTAGAAAACGAGATGCTTCATTAATCGTAGGAGTAAATACTCTTGGAAGCCGTCTTGATTATCAATGGATTTCAAAATATGGAATCGGTTTTATACAGTTTGATAATGGGCTTTCTCCAAATATTTCAGAACCTGATTATGTAAAGTTAAGAAAAGAACACCCAAGAGTTCCAATATTAGGAGGAGTTCGATTCAAATATCAAGCTAAAAGTGGATTAAGTTTGGCTCAAGAAGTTGCAGTGGCAAGAAACAAGTGTGATGCGATTGTAACAACTGGAGACGGAACAGGGATTGAAACTCCACTTGATAAATTAAGATTATTTAGAGAATTGATTGGAGATTTTCCATTGGTTGTAGGAGCAGGAGTTACTGCAGATAATGTTTATGACCAATTACAAATTGGAGATGCTGCAATTGTGGGAAGTTATTTTAAAAATGGAAATACTGAAGCAGAGATAGATAGAAGACGAGTAAGAGATTTAATGAGAATAGTAGAAGAATTCAATTAATAATTTCAACGCCGTTTTTTGTTTTATTAAAATTCGCTATCTTCAAATTTTAGATTAAGACTTCCTAAAAATCTTTTAGGAGTCATATATTCTTCAAAATCATTAAAGTCTCTATCATAGGATATGAGCTTTAGACCATATTTTTGAGCAGAGGCTAATTGCTCAATATCTTTATCTTTTATTTTTCCTTTTAATTCTTTAATCTGCTCAACAACCTCTTCTTTGAAGACTAATGAACAATTATCTAGCAAATATTTTCTAAATTTCTTAGCCAACTCTTTAGAATGTTTTCTTTCAAAATAAAAAATTACTTCTTTTAAAACCATTTCTGAAATAACTGCTTCGATTTTATAATCATTAAGCATATCAATTATCTTTGCACTATTTGATTCTGGAAACTCGAAAGAGTAAATGAACACATTAGTATCTAAAAATACTCTTAATTTCATTATTATCTTACTTCCTCTTCCAATTTCTCTAAATCTTTAGCTAACTGTTCTGGTGAAATCTTCCTTCTTGGAAAAGTTCTAATTTCATCCCATTGCTCTTTTCTTCCAAGCAATCCTAGTTTTAAAAAATAATTAGCTAATGCTGCCCTTATTGCTTCGGATTTAGAGCTAAAAAGCCCATTCTTTACAATTTCTTCTAAGAGTTTTGCCTCCATACCTTTGAACTTCAAAGTTAAGGCTATTTCATTATTCTCATTCATGTTATAGCGATATGATAGTAGATTTATATACTTTTCGGCGTTTTAAATATTTTTAATTAATAACTTCAATGCCGTTTTTTGTAAATACGACTAACCTTATTCCCACGGGAACAGACAATAATGAACTTATTAATGCCATGTGTTCTTTTCCTGTGCCTGATGCAATTGAAACATGAACATCAAAACTTGAGAATTTAGGCCTTAATTTTTTTATCATCTCTTCTTTAACATCTAAAAGAGGTTTTGAGGTATCAATAATAACTAAGTCAGATTCTTTTGGAGAGATGTATTCTTCTGCTGTTTTTGATTTGACCAAAATTATTTTTTCCCATTCTCCTCTATTAATAAGACCTGTAATCTGGCCCCAGTTCTGCTTGTCATCTCCGAGAAAGGCTACTAATTCCATTTTATAACTTTAGATTTGAAAGATTACATTTATAATCATTATTGTTATTGATGGATTGATGGATTCAACTCACAATGGGAGAAAGAATTGAACATGGCAAGAGACGTTCCGCTTCATGAGATAACTCTTAGAAAATATGAGAAACCATATGATTCTTCTAAAAGAGAAATTGTCAGAAAGATTTGCTTGTCTTTAGGATTATTGCAACCTGGAGACGGCAGAGATATTATTGTAGATATACTTCTTGCATTGGAAGATGCTCGTAAGGAAAAGAAAGAACTTACATCTTTTGAAGTGAGAGATATTGTTACAAAAATGCGCCATGACAGCTCTCTGGAGGCAAAGGGCATTGCTGAAAGTAACATTAGGAGACAATTAAAGAGGCTAAGAGATATTATGATTGTTGAAAAAAAGAATAATCTTTACAGAGTTGCAGAATTTGCACCTTTGCATGAGTTGTTTGAACATAAGATTGAGAAATTCTTGATTCCACAGACTATCGATAGGATTAAGGAATATCTGCAAGTGTTGGATAGGTAATAATTATTCATTAACCTTTTCTATTATGTTCTTTAAGTTTTCTAAGAATTCTCTAGTATCTGCAAAATAGTTTGGATAGGCCTTTCTTAAATCATTTGTCGCATCAACCCCCACAAGAACCACGTCATATTCTTTTTTTTCTTGGTTTCTTTTTTCTGCTCTTGAATAATCTAAGATAGCATCTTTTTCATCTCCCTTTTGATATCCGGTAATGTTTAACTTTTCACCAGTTATGTCTAGCTCCAGTAAATAAAATTCCCATTTATCTTTTTTCTTAAATTCACTCTCAAAAACTTTGATTGCCCTTGACCAACCACTCATAACCTTAATTACTTGCAACTCTTCTTCTTTTTCCTTAATTTGCAAATACAATTCTTTTTTATTTAAGGGTGTGCCTGGAACTAATGGACAGTTTTCCATTATTGCAAATGCTGAACTTACTAGTTTAAAAAAGTCCATCCATTCTTTTTGACCTTCATTTGATTTGATAGCTTGTCTCGTGAAAAGGTCTACTGTTTCTATTGCAGTTGCCCATAGATGTTGAAGTTTTGACCTTATTTGAACCTCTACTAAAAGACCATTATATTTTTTCTTTTCTTTATCGCTTTGGTATCTATAAATCAAATGTAGACTTCTGTATCCGTCCTCTTTTGGATAAGTTATATAATCTTTATTATTTATCTTTTTATGTTTAAGGTCACTTTTAATATAACCTTCTTGATATACTCTTTTTGCTAATTCTACATTTTGTAAAACTGCTCTACATCCAGCAATGTCTTGCATTTGTGAAAGTTTCATCGTGGGTTCTTTTCCACTATATTTTCTTTGTAACTTTTTTACTATTGATGGCAATCTTTTAAGGCGCTGAACAACTAAAGCTTTTTTATCTATTTTTTCTGAAACATTTTTCAGCCTTTTCTTAAATATATGCATTGGATATTTATGAATTGCTCTCCAATTATCTAATAATTCTAATGCCTTTTCTCTGTCTTCTGAGGAACTTGCTTTGCTACTTAGAGCGTTACCCGCCCAATCCACTTTAGACTTATTATAAAATTGTTCATTCGTCACAAGATAATGCGCAGTTTAAGCTATTTAAATCTTTGTTTTGCGCGGTTATTTTCCTGTGTAAAATGCCTTTTTTTATCTTTTTTATCTGTTTTGCGCAGTTTATTAATTATTAATTACTCTGTTGCGCGAAGACTGGATTATAGCGACAAGTTTATAAAGCCATCAAAACAACCTTGAAAGTCATTAAACTACATCTTTGACATACTCACCTTTATGAGTGTTGAAGCAGACTGTAGAAGACACAAATCATGGAACTCAAGGAAGCACTTAAAGAATTAAGAAGTCAGGAAGGACGCAAGTTCGATCAAACTGTTGACTTAATTGTAAATTTAAAAGGTCTTGATTTTAGAAAATCTAATTTATCTTTTGTTGTGGATGTTCCTAATAAATTTAAAGAAAAATCAGTTTGTGCGTTCCTCCCTGAAAAGAGCGATTTGGTACCAACAATAACTAAACCAGAATTTGCAAGATATAGTGATAAAAAGCTTCTCAAGAGTCTTGTTAAAAAATATGACTTTTTTATAGCTCACTCTTCTCTGATGCCTTCTATTGCGAGTACTTTTGGAAAAGTTCTTGGACCAACAGGAAAAATGCCTTCTCCGCAACTAGGAGTGATGATGAAAGAAGGAGCAGAAGAAATAAAGAATACTTTAAATAAAATATCTAAATCTTCTAAAATAAGAATAAAGGATGCTAGTGTTAAAATTGCCGTTGGAAAGATAAGCATGTCCGATGACAAATTAATTGAAAATATCAAGTCTATTTATAATGGGATTATTCAAGCGCTTCCATTGAAGATGGATAATGTAAGGGGTTCAATGGTCAAACTGACGATGACTAAACCTGTTGAGGTGCAGATTAAGTGATGGCTCCTAAAGAAAAATCTGTTACTGTAGTCTCTGAAGAAAAAAAACAGATAGTTGTAGATTTAGCTAATTTAATGCAACGTAATAGAACTATAATGATTGCTTCATCTAGAGGTCTTCCTGGAAAACAGTTTAATGAAATAAAGAAAAAGATGCGGGGACTCGCCGAGTTAAGGGTTGCTAAGAAAAGTGCTGTGTTCAAAGCAATAGAGTCTGTGGGTAAGGGTGGAATACAGAATCTTAAACAGAGTATCTCTGCGGATTATGTAATCATGTTTTCGGATGCAGAACCCTTTGAACTTTCGAGCATTTTGATGGACTTTCAAAGTTCTAGAAGAGCTAAGGCTGGAGAAATTGCTCCTAATGATATTGAAATTGAACCAGGACCAACAGACTTGGTTGCAGGTCCTGCAATTTCGGAGTTAAGCAATGCTGGATTAAAAGTCAAGGTTACTGAAGGAAAACTTGAGATAATTAAGGGAGCGATTGTTGCTAAAGCGGGAGAAGCTATTAAACCAAATGTGGCTAGTGTTTTAGGCAAGCTTAACGTTAGCCCGATGAAGGTAGGATTTATTCCTATTGTTGCTTATGATTCTAAAGAAGACAAAACATACTCTAATCTCATCATAGATAAAGTTGGCACTCTTCAGACAGTTAAAGAATATATTCGCAAGGCTCTTGGTTTTGCCATTAATATCAAATATCCTACTCAAAAAACAATGAGATACTTTATTGCTAAGGCTGGAAGAGAAGAGAAAGTCATCGAAAGATTGCTAACAAACACAAGGGAGGGACAATAATGGAATACATCTACGGAGCTTTGTTATTGCATAAACTGGGACATCCTGTCAATGAAGATAATTTGAAAAAAGTTATTCATGCTACTGGAAGTCAAGTTGATGAATCAAAGTTGAAAGCATTAATTGCTAGCTTGCATGGCGTTGATATTGGCGCTGAGCTTGAGAATGCAAATGTTGCTGTAGCTGCACCTTCTGCTGGAGCCAGTGCTGCACCTGCAAAGGAAGAGAAGAAAGAAGAGAAACCTTCTGAATCTGCAGCGGGGCTTGCTAGTCTCTTCGGTTAATTTTAATTTAGTTTTTTACCGAAGAGCTTTGAGTTAGTGAGACTTACGTTTCTGAAGGTTAGTCTTACTGATAGGGTTATAAGTCATAAGAATTCTTTAATCTTATGAACAAGAATGCTCCTGAAGCACTTAAGTGGATTGTTGATATTTTAAGAAAAAATAAAATTCCGTTTAGAATAAGTGGTGGATTAGCAGTTAGAGCTTATGGTTCTAAAAGAGATTTGGTGGATATAGATATAGAGATTCGCGATAAAGATTTTGAAAAAATATTACCTTTTATTAAAAAATTTAAATATGTTGGACCCAATAAATATAGAGATGATGAATGGGACACAATTGGACTTGCTATAGACTACAAAGGACAAAGCGTTGAATTTTGTGGGGCCGATTCTCAAAAGATATTCAATAAAAATACTAAGATATGGGAGAGGTTGGAATCAGATTTAAATGATTTTGAAAATAAAATTGTTTTTGGAATAGAAGTTCCAATTATCCCTAAAAAAGAACTAATAAAATATAAATCTAAAATAAGGAGAAGAGTTGATTTGGTAGATGTTGAATTTTTAACAAGGGACCCTTAGTTATCTTTAAATAACTTCAAAAAGGATTTATTGTTAAGCCTGTGTGGGACAATGGTACTCCGCTAGTCTTGAGAACTAGTTTCCTTCGGGATTTCCCGGTTCGATTCCGGGCGCAGGCGTTTTTTAATTATTGAATAAATTATATTTTTAAAAGATGCAACACTTTCTCATACAAAACTCTTTAATTCTTCAAAATTACTTAATTACATGAAAAATCTATGGTCTCATCATCTAAAATACTATGATTTATTTCAAAATAATCTAGATGAATATAAAGGAATTATAAGATTACATTTAGAAAAATTGGAGGGTTTAAATAAAATACTAGACACTGGTGCTGGTTCTGGAAACTTAACACTTGAATTACTTAAGGAAGGACATGAAGTTACAGCAATAGATAATCATTCAGTTTCTTTAAAGGTTCTTTTAGAAAAATGTAAAAAATTTAATAACAAACTTAGAACTTTCGAAATGGATGTACAAAATCTTGATTTCAAAGATAATGAATTTGATGGTGCAAGTTCAATGTTTGTTATCCCATTTGTAAAAGATAATTCTAAATATTTTAAAGAGATTTATAGAGTTCTAAAGAAAGGTTCTAGGTTTACTATATCTGCTTGGTCTTCAGAACCAACAAAAGAATTAACGGATGTCATTATTCAAGAATTAACAAAAAAAGATATTTTGCCTAAATTCAAGAAAGAGTGGGATTACATATCGCAATCTGTTACAGAAACTTCTAAATTTGTTAAAAAATCTCAAGGTGAAGAAGAACTTAAAGACTCTTTGAAAAAAATAGGTTTCAAGAAAGTTCAAAGCGTAAAAAACTCATATGGGAAGTTTGTTCACTTTTTAGTATGTAAAAAATGAAGGATATACTAATTTGAGCTCTAGTGCACTCGTCTAGTTTATTCTTAGAATATTCAAAATATTTCTTATTTAGAGAATTAACTGTATTAATTGCTATCTCTACGGCTTCGATGGCGTTGTTTGTTTTAACTCTATTAAATCTTTTAGCACCCTTGTGCATAATATTATTCCTAACAGATTATGCTTCGACAATTTTATTTTCTATGGGGGGATTTTAACAATTTTCTTCCCTAATTTAATAAAGGAAGAAATACAGAGGGAATAATTTTTCAAAAAATCATATTTATTGCATTGATGGTTTGGGGAGCTTACTTACTTGGAGTCAATTATTAATCTTATTCAATCTCCAAAAAGTCTTGCAAAAAAGCCTTTCTTCTTTTCAACTTCTGGTATTACTGGCTCTATTCTTGGGGAAGGTTGCATTGATTGAATTCTTCTTGCTTCTGTAGCAGATTCATTCGCTAATTCTTTTTCTGCCTGTGCAAAAGCTTTCTCTACTTCTTGCTTATTATTTCCCTGACTTATCAATGCCCATTTAAGAGAATCTTTGTCATATCCCTTCTGTACATTCTTTTTGATGTAGTTAACTTTCTCACTTAAGTAGGTTTCTTCTTTTTTCATTAGAATCATTGATATTTTTTATATAAAAAGATTTTGCTATTGCAATATAATAGGTTTTTGCTTCTTAAAGAATCTAATTGCTTCTCTTAACTTAGATTTTGACTCTGAGAAAATAGTAATTAACCTCTCTCCAGGATTTAATCTTTCCCCTACATGTTTGTATAGGTATACTCCAGAAGACTTATCTAATGGACATCCTGCTATTCTTGCAAGATAGTTAATGTCCTGATTGCTTATTTTTTCTATTGTTGCCGCATGCTTTGAGACAATGGTGTGATTATACTTTGCTTCTTGCAACCAAGTTTTGGGGTCTCCTCCCTGCGCAATAATTATCTCTGCAAACTTCTTGTATGCTTGACCCGAGCGTAATATTTCTCTTGCTTTGGGTACTCCTTCTGATTTTTTTGCTTTTCCCACCATCTCTAAAATATTTCCCGCAAGAAAAATAGATTTGTTTTCCAAATCCATCGGTCCGTTATCTTGCTTTAAAACTTTTATAACATCTTTCATCTCAAGAACTGGTCCTATTCCATTACCTATTGGTTCTCTTCCGTCTGTTAAGATTATCTTCACCTTAAGGCCTAATTTCTTTCCAAGAGAAATAAAAAGTTTTCCAAGTCTTTCTCCGTTTTCTTTAGAAACTTTTGCACCGTTCCCATATGGAATGTCTATCAACACGTGAGTACTTCCGACGGAAACTTTTTTTGCAAGAATAGATGCAATGAGCTGAGATTCTGGGTCCACCCTTAGTAACTTTTCTACTCTTATTAGCTTATCATCTGCCGGGGCTAGACCAAGAGAACCACCCCATGCGAGACAAGCTCCAGTTTTTTTGACCACTCTTTTTAACTCTTCGATGGTTAGATTTACTGGTGCTATTGATTCTACAGTATCTGCGGTTCCTGCTGCAGAGGTAATGGCCCTTGAAGAGGTCTTTGGCATTATTACTCCAGTAGCAGCACATATAGCTACGACAATTGGTGTAGTTCTGTTTCCTGGAATGCCTCCTATACTATGCTTGTCTGCAACTATTTTATACTTCCAAGATATTCTTGTACCAGTTTTAACTATTGCATTTGTTAAAGAGATTATTTCTTTTGAAGATACCTTGCAGTGAGCCATAGTTGAAACAAAATATGCAACTTCTGCTTCACTAAGACGATTATTCACGATATCATCCATTATTTTTTCCAGGTCTTCCTGAGAATATTCTCTGCAATTTGACTGGTTTTGTAATATTGATGAACTCTCGGCAGCCTCGGATGGAAAAACTTCTATGAACCCTTTAGTTTGTTTTATAGATTCACTTAACTCTTCGGATAAAGCTACCTCATCTTTTTTTATTAACCCCTTAACTAAGTCTACTATTGCTACTAAATTATCTTTATCTGTTTTAATAATTACTCTATCCCCTGTATGGATATCCATCTTCTTAGCAGAGTGTTCATGTAAAAGGATAACTGGCTTGCCTGTTGAAATCTTAATGGGTCTTAGTCTGAAACGCATTGGAATATAAACTACGTAGCCTTTAAAACTATTCCGTAGATGAAAACATGTCTGAGAGAGTTCCGTCCTTATATGCCTTAAGGAATAGGACTAAGTAAGCTAATATTAAAGGACCAAGTATTAAACCCATTACATTAAATACCACTAGTCCTCCTATCATTCCAACTAGGACTACCACTGAGGATACCCCTGTTCTTCTGGAGACTATATAAGGTCTTAAAATATTATCTATGGTGGATACAAAGAAAATACAATAAACGGCAAAAATTGTAGCCATCCCTACATTTCCAGATATTAACATTCCTATTGTTACGGGTATCCATATAAACCATGGCCCTATCATTGGAAGCATAGATGCAAATATCCCAAGAATAGTTAGAGTCAATGAATTATTTACTCCAAATATCAAAAGACCTAGTCCCAATGCAAGACCTTGTAATATTCCTACGATGATATATCCATAAATTATTGAAGAAGTTATATCCTTGAATCTTGTGACTAGAATCGTCTCTTTATCTTTTCTGAATGGAGATATCCCCGATACAAACTCTCTTAGACTTTCTTGGTCTCTTAATGAGAAGAAGAATACAAAGAGCACTACTGCTAAATTAAGTAAAAGTGAAGGTAAACTTTGCAAAAGACCTATGAAGTAACTAAATATCGTGGAAGCAATGTTTCCAGTAAACTGGATTATTATCGTGGTTAATTTCTCTTGAAACTCTGCTGAAGAAGAAGGGAATAGTTTGCTTACAACTTGTGAGAAGTCTATATTCTGGCTTAGATTAAATAAATCAAAAACTTGTTGGACTATCGCTGGAATTGTAAACCATAAAGGCACGATAATCATCAAACCAACTAAAAGACACATTATGGTTGCAGCAGTATTTCTCGCGTGAATTGTCCTGTAAACAATTTTATAGATGGGTGAAAAAATATACGCTAAGATAAGACCCGCAAATATTGACAATAGTATTGGTCTTACAATCAAAAAGGCAACCACCCCGAGAAGAAGTAAAATAAGCGAGACAAAAACTCTCCTTATGTCTTTATTTGAGATGGCCATTAATTTCCGACGGTTTTTATGTATATAAAGTTTAGTAAGGCTTCTAAGCTAATTGGTGTTTTGAAAATTGATTAAAGAGAATTTATAAACTAAAATTTACAGACTAAACTATGGATTTTTTTATTAGAAAATTGTGCTCTGGGAATTCAGATGATTTAACACATTTACAGTTTGAGAAATATAGCAGAGGCGTTTTTACTAATAAGGCAATTGTTCAGGCAAAGAATTCTAAGGGAAATTATTCTTTCTCTACGACTAGTGAATATGCAAATGAACTGATAAGAGCCTGTGCAGAAGAACTTGGAGAAAATAAAACTAAGGTGGAAGGAGTAATAATTTCCACTAAGGCTCTACCTTCTAACATAAAATACGAAGGCATAAGTCAATTTATGGGTGTTAAAAAATATTCAATTTCTGGCGAATTTAATGGAAATGATTTAATTTCTATATGTGACTCTGTTCCAAGAGCATTTATTGCTCTTTCTTTTTCTACGGGTAAAAGCGATTTGAAAGTGAAACCAAAGGCTCCAAAATCTGCGAAACCTGGAAATAATTCTGAAGATTCTATAAAGGTGGATTTTTGTAAATTAAAGACGACTAATCCAGAGTTTGCTAAAAAACTCTTTTTTGATTGTTCTGATTTTAAGAGTGCTGAAGTAAGATATGATTTTGATATCAAAGATATTGAGATTCCCAAAGATGAGAAAGACCCTTTAAAAATGCGTGAAAGAGCTGTAAGAAAAGGAGTTATTATACGCAGGCTGAAGGTTGATGGTATAGAAAGCCGAAAAGAACATCCTTTTTCTGCTTAGCTGATAAAGATTTAAATAGTAATTAAAAATTATTTGTTGGGAGGTTTTATGAATCATAAAAATATTTTGACTGTGCACCGCGTTCTTCTGGGCCTTCTTATGCTTGTCCCTGGATTGCTTAAGCTTTTTGTTATGGGCCCTGATGCTATCGTGGGCATGTTGTCAAGCATTGCATTGTTTGCTTGGGCTCCGAGTTTCTGGGCATGGGTACTAATCATCTCAGAAATTGTTTTCGGTATAGCGATTCTTGCAAGCTGGAGACTAAAACATACGGTTTGGCCTCCGATAGTAATAATGATAGTTGCTGCTTTTAGCATAAATTGGGGAAATTGGCCTAGTTTTATAATGCATCTTATAATAGTAGCAGACTATTTTATGCTTGGAAATAAATCTAGATAAGCTTTTTCAGTTTTTTGTTTTTTATTTTTTGTTTGAAAGAGTAAGAGTAACGAATTGAAAATGGATATTTTCTAACTTAATCTTGACGATAAGTAAGATTTATAGACATTTAGGATAATTGAGTTGCATTTTGTTCCTAAATCTCCAATAAGACAATTTGGAAAAACAAGTAACACTATCCACCAAATTGTCTATAAACAAAGTTGCTTGATACAACAGGTTTAAACTTTGCAGAAAGAACTGTGTAGTATCCTAATATTCTTGCATGGGGTACTAACCCTATAATTTCGTGTACT
>ERZ1292623.251-Hain-H51-01um-R1-251-length-60423-cov-6_pt1 | contig 31569 bp, 39 predicted proteins | sample MGYA00564398_ERZ1292623 | MGnify/ENA primary metagenome ERZ1292623 (study PRJEB36523, sample SAMEA6512633) | groundwater metagenome | collected 2019-01-07 | study: AquaDiva: Metagenomics assemblies of 32 groundwater samples
TGTTATCTTCTTTAGTAGTTATTCGACTTCACTTTTTTTTGGTAACTTCTTTTATAATATTCCCTTACATTAATAAACAAGGTTTTATATTCTATAAACGTAACTGAATTATATGGCTAAAGGAAAGATAAAAATATTGGCTGCATCTGATTTGCATGGAGATAGCAGAGTAACTAAAAAATTGGCTGACAGAGCTCTAAAGGAAAAAGTTGATTTAGTTGTATTATGCGGGGACTTGACTGGATTTAATGATGGAAAAGATTTGATTAAACCTTTCAAAGATAAAAATCAGAAAGTCTTGATTTTACCTGGAAATTGGGATTCTTTTGCTACTACTGATTTTTTAGCTCAACTTTACAATGTGACTAACATTCATGGATATAGTGCTGTTTATGAAGGTGTTGGATTTTTTGGAGCCGGAAGTGCTTCAACTGCTTTAGGTCCTAGATCTGGAATAAGTGAGGCTGAATTATGGAAGACTTTGGAGAAAGCTCATTCTGGGCTTAAAGGAATAGAGAAGAAAATAATGCTTACCCATATGCATCCATCTGGAGGCATTTCAGAGGCGACTGGATTTAGAGGAAGTGATTCTATTGTAAGGGCTATTGAAAAATTTAAGCCAGATTTGGTTTTGCATGGACACATACATGAGACTTTTGGAATTGAAGATAAAATAGGGAATACTAGAGTAATTAATGTAGGGCCCAAAGGCATTATTTTAGAAATTTAATTAAGATTATAAAGTAGTTTCTCTTTTATTTTTTATGACAAAGGTGGATGATAAAAGAAGACCTCTTCCTAATGCTCCTGGAACTTCTAAATTAATAGGAGACTTTTATGAACATGAATGGCAGGGAAATAAAAGGACTAGAGGAAGAACTGCTGGCTCTTATAGACTAGAGTCTTATGATCATATGGCAGCTGCAGGTGAATATAGAAGGGCTTTAGATTCTTCAATAGGAGAACATTCTAAGAAAGGGCTAGAGAATTTGGAAGCTCGCGCATTAAAACAAGCTGCAGAAGCAGAAAGAATGGCTGAATTATATGAGCAGACTAAAAATTACATTGCTCCTTTTAGATGGTTTTTAAGATTTATTAGAGGAAGTCATATATTCGGATTTTTCATATTTTCTCTTCTTTTATCAGACCCTTTAATTACAGGGAGTTTGATAAGGAGTAGTGGAGAATTTAATTCTTTTCTTGGGATTATTTTATTCTTCTTGGGAATTGTTGGTTGTTATTTGCTTTTTTGGAAGAATCATTTAATGAATAGAGCAAGAGACAAATATTGATTTTTTAAGTGTGGAGTTTGCTAGTCTTTTTCGTGATTTTTGGGCTTTATTACTAATTAAGAAAATTTGCCTCGGTAAGGGTGAGGCGCGAAGCGCCGAACTGCGCCGACAACGTTTATAAATCTGTTTGCTTTTTGTAAAAAGTGAGAGTTGTGATAATTTTATGATTCAAAAAGAGATTTTGCCAAGAGTTCCGTTATACTATAGTGTTCCGATGATTGTTATCTGCATAATTGCTCTTTTGATTTTAGTTTTACTTTTCAAGATGGACTACTCTGATTTACGTTTACAGCCTTTTCCTGTAAGTCCGATAAATGTTAGCTCTTGCGGTGTTTTGAGTCAAGACAATGCTTACTATTTTATTAATCAAACTCTTAATGCAACTTCATTTGCTCAAAATACTTTTGGGGCGTGTCTTCTTATAAATGGTACTAATATTTTTGTAGATGGCAATTTGAGAAATATAATTGGTGAAAATGGATTAGTCTTTAATGCCATCAATGTTACAGGTTTTGGGGTCACTATTACTGGATTTAATATAAGTGGCACTTCTCAATCTGTTCTTCGTAACGGCATTATGTCTACTGGTGCTCAAACTATAATAGATGGTAATTATATCTCTAACGTTGCTGAAAGCGCTATAAATTTGAAGAATAGCTTGGGTAGTATAGTAGTTAGCAACTCAATATTTAATTCTCTTTATGGGATATATCTTGATTATTCAAATTATACTATAGTTGTTGAAAACTCAATTGTAAATCCTATTTCTTTAAACTCTAATGGGATTTATCTATCTTATAGCAAGAATAATTATCTTAATCGTAATTTTATTAGATCATCGAATTATTCATTGACTCTATGGCATTCGAGCCAAAATATAATTGAAAATAGCTCATTTTTAGAACCCATTTATGCCGGGATATTCTCTGTTGAAGGAGACTCTAATTATATTACAGATGTAAATATAATAAATCCTCGTCGATATGGCTTAATTGGTTTTATTACAGGTCTTTTTGAGATTAATAAATTAAATGTTATTAATGGCAGTCAAGCATATTACGATTTAGAGTTTAATAATCCTTACTTTCCATCATATGTAAGCGGGTTTATTATAATAAAAAATAGCTCGATTGGTTCTTATAGGTTTAATAATACTTATCTAATTTATACGGATACTTATAATATTACCAATATAAACTTTAATGATCTGTTATCCACTTCTGGAAGTAATTTGAGTGATCATATAAAGGTTAATTATAACTATGCAGAGGTTAAATCCAATTTGAATCCTGGATTAAATAAACCTGCATCGATTACTTTTTCCGGTTTACCGACTAACATTACTAACCAGACGGTTTATCGCAATGGTGTTCCTTGTCCTTTAAATATTTGCAACATTATTAATTTTAGCAACGGGACTATTATTTTTAATGTTACTGGGTGGACCAATTATACCTTTGGCAACTTGACTGGTCAAACACAACCTCAACAACCATCTCAAACTATGACTATTAATGAACCTGATCCAAATGAACAATATACTACAGCAGCGTTCCCTGTAACATTCAGAGTCATCTTGGGCACTCTAAATGGGAGTGTTAAATTTAGTTTGAATAATGGTGTTGCGAATACTACGATGACTAATGATAGCACTGGTGTTGAATTCGAATATATTCAAAGCTCTCTTTATACCGGCAACTACACTTTCACTGCTTTTGCAAACTTTACCAATGGTACAAGACTAAGAACTTCAGTTAACTTTAGTGTTGTAAATACCACTGGTTCAAACTCTGGATCTGGGTCAGGAAGTGGTTCTGGATCAGGAAGTAGCAGTGGAACAAGTTCATCTGGAACTACTGGCAGAGGCAACATAACTCTTCCTCCATTTAATTCTACTACCGGGTCAGCTTCTGGAACTGGATCGACTCAGACGTTGCCTGGTGGAAATCAATCTTCAAGCATGGCTTTGAGAAGTATGATATTCTGGCTTATTATTGCAGTAATATCTATTATGATAATTATACTAACAATATTAATAGTTAAAGCTATTAAACAAAGAAAGAGCAAATTATCATCAAGCATGTCTGTTTCAAATTCCGTTAACTCTGGTGGATTAATAAGTAATCTTAGATGACTAGAAAAGTTTCTTTTGTTTTGAATTCTTTAGTATATCTTCTGTTGATGTGTTGAAAAAGTGAAGTATCGTATCAGCTATAGGGGTTATCTGCTTCTCTATATAGTGTTCATAGTCTATCTTATGTTTTAACTTTTGAACCGGCTCAGGACCATTTTTAGTTATATAATATTCTATTATGTTTGATTCTAAATTATCCAGTAATCTTGCTGCTTTAACATGAGGGGGAGTTGTTTTAGTATACTGGTCTAAGTCTTTTCTTATTGACTTTCTGTAAACTAGTTTTTTGTCTAATTTTCCTTGATTTATTTTTTTAATGTATTCTTTTATGAATTGTATTGGGTCTTCTTTGTGGAATATTTTGTTCAATAATTCTATTTGGAAGTCTTTTGCAGCTTCTGTCCAATCTCCACGGATTGCTTCTAGACCTACTATTTCTAACTCTTCTTTTCCATCTTTTTCTATAAGTCCAGCATATCTTTTCTTTGAACCTGTTTCTAATTTTGCATTTCTCACTTTAGGAAGCATAAATGCTTTGTAATATTTCTTGAATTCTAGTTCAAGATATGATTTTCTATCATATTTTTCTTTTATGTAATTATTGTAAAAATCATTTATGTATTTTTGAATCTCATTTCCAATTTCTTTTGGATTCTTTTTAGAGTTCATTTTTAGAAAGACTGAATCAGTATCTGAATATATTGTGTTAAGCCCCATTTCTTCTATTTTTTTTGCTGTTAATTGAATTAGTTCCTGACCGAAATGAGTTATCGCATTTGCCATGTCAAGACTAAAATATCTGCAATTTGGAGACGCAAGAACACCAAAAAACGAATTCATTATTATTTTTATTGCATAACTCGATAATTCTCTGTTTTCTCTTTTTGCTTTTTCTCTTTCATTGTGTAATTTTTCTATTATTTCTGGGAGAATTCCATTATCATTTCTAAAATATGCTTTATTTGGAGACTCTATTGAATTCTTTTCTTTTTTTTCAAGCATTGAAATTGGGTCAATGTTAAATGTTTTTATTATGGATGGATACAGTGATTTGAAGTCCAGGACTAAAACATTCTCGTATATTCCTGGAATTGGTTCCATTACATAGCCACCCTTTATTCTTTCTTCTTTTTGTTTGTAATGGAGTGTTGGAGATACTATTCCTCTCTTTCTTGCTTCTCTTATATATAGAGAATCAAATGCAACTATTGAACCTGTTAATTTGTTTAGGGGCAATCCTATAAGTGTAGTTCTCTCTATCGCTAAATCTAAGATTTTTGTTTTTGTTAGTAGATTATATGCTAACTTGCAATCTTGTATATTGTATTTTATTAGTTTTTCTTTATCCTTTTTATATAATATTTCTATTTCATCATGTCTATCTTTTCCAGAAATTAATTTTCCCTCTCCAAGCATTACTTGAGATACATTTTCTAAGGTGTAAGATTCAAACTCTTTATTCTTTATTGATGGAGCTTCTTGTATGAATGGGTCCTTTATCAAGTTTAAACCATCTAGGACTTGTCTTCCTGGAATTTTTGCTGTTGAGCTTCTGAAGAAGTTATTTTCTATTTTTATTCTAACATTTTCATTTGTTCTTCCTATGTCAAAACTTATGTTGTGCTCTTCAAATTTTTTCTTTAGATAGTTTAAGTCAAAGTCGATTACATGCCATCCTGTAATTATATCAGGGTCAAATCTTTCTATTTCTGATTTGAATTTTACTAAAAGCTCTGCTTCTGTTTTGCAGGCTATTGCTCCTTTTACTTCTTCTTTGCTTACTATGAAGCTTTTCTCATAATTATGGCTGTATAAACCTATACAGAATAAGTCTCCTCCTTTTTTGTCGGTTTCTATGTCTAATGATAGGACTTTTAATTGAATATCTGATTTTGATGGTTTAATTATTGGATTTTTGTATACAACATCTACTTTTTCTGCTGTTTCTGTTTCGCCAGATATTTCTATTACGCTGTAAATATCATTATCTATTAGGTATCTTAATGTAGGGCTTAAGTCTGATTCGTATGTGTTTATTTCTTTTTGATGAACTGCTTTTACTATCTTTGTAATGTCTGTTTTATTTTCATGAGATATTTTTAGTACTTTTTCTTTGTTTTTGTTAACAAGATCTGTTTTTTCTATTTTACAATTTGTTAGTACATTTTTTGCTTTTTGCAAGTCTGTTTCTCTGATGTAAAAGTACTGTGTAAATAGTACAACTGCTGCGAATGATTTCTCATTCTCCAGGCGACCAAATATTTGGATGTAAGTCTTTTCATCTTGAGATATTGATGATATATTTACAATGTAACCTTTCATATTATTTTTATGCTTAATGTGTTTTTAATTGTTTTACTAGTGTTTAGATAATGTTTAAAGATGGACTTTTATTGGGTTTTTGTGGTAACTAGAGATATAGCAAATATGGAAGCGGATAGATCTGGAGCCATGAAGTCAGGAGATGCTTTGAGATATCATATTTTATGTGTTGAACTTAATTATGGTCAACATGCAATAGAAGACATAGAATTATTCTTGAGAGGCAAATCTCTCAAAGAAGAAACCAATATAGGAGGGGATATGGAAAATATTGAAATAATATCTCTTGATGAAGTTGAAGACGATGTTATTTTAAGTGCATATAGGATAGTGCGTCCTATTATAAACAATCCTGATTGGAGAAAAGAAGGATATGTTGCTGAATTAAAGAAAAGGCTTAGAATGATTAAGGCTACAGGATATCCTTTAGAGTCACATGGTTCTTCTGATAATCTTGAGGTAATAGTTTCAGCTTATACGAATACAAAAGGAACTATTCTTCAACAAGTTTTAAGGAGGGGACTTAAATACAAAAAATAATTTTATTATTGCTGTTAGGTTAAAATAGGAATAAATGGAAGAGCAAACAAAACAAGCGGGAGTTTCTGAGTTCTTATAAGAGAGATTAAATAATAGATTGTTAAAATGTTCTTTAGATGAGTTGCAAATTTTACGTGTGAAGATAGTCTTTATTTGATTAATTTGCTAGGTTGAATTGTTACTTATAGGTTCTTATGAATGTTCTAACTACAATAATTTTTATTAACTCCAGATACCACTTTTTCATATGGGTTTGCAAATAGGTGATTTGGTTAATCGTAAGGAGGTTGCTTTTAAAGATTTGAAAGGCAAGACTGTTGCTGTTGATGCTTTCAATGCAATATATCAATTTCTTTCTTCTGTAAGGCAGCCTGATGGAACTCCTTTGATGGATTCTTCTGGAAATATTACTTCTCATTTATCTGGATTGTTTTATAGGAATATTGCTTTGCTTGTTGAAGGTCTTAATTTGATTTATGTTTTTGATGGAGAATATCATATATTGAAGGGAAAGACTCATGAAATTCGCCAAGCTGCTAAAGATAAGATGACTGAAAAATATGAGAAAGCCCTGGAAGATGAAGATATTGAGGGAATGGGTAAATACTCTAGAGGCTTTATGAAACTTGATACTAAGATGATTACTGAAAGTAAAGAATTACTTGAGGCTATGGGTATTGCTGTTGTTCAAGCTCCTGGAGAGGGAGAGATGCAGGCGGCTGAGCTTGTAAAGAGCGGACAAGCTTATGCTGTTGGTTCTCAGGATTATGATGCTTTAGTTGTTGGGGCTAATAGGTTAATTCAAAATTTAACTCTCTCTCGCAAGAGAAAAACTGTTTCAGGATTTATTTATATTGCTCCTGAAATGATTGAATTTGAGAATGTAATTAATCAGTTAGGTATTACTGGAGATCAGCTTATTTGCTTAGCTATTCTTGTGGGAACTGATTTTAATCCTGGCGGTGTAAAGGGAATAGGTCCAAAAAAGGCTCTTGCTCTTGTAAAGCAGAAAGTTTATCCCGTTGCAATATTCGAAGATGTTGTTGAGAGACATGGAGACTTGGGTTTTAATTGGAGGGAAATATTTGAAATATTCAAGAAACCTAATGTATCCAAACATAAGATTTTTTTTCCTAAATTTAATGAAGATAAGATAAAAGAGATTTTAGTTCAAAGACATGAGTTCTCTGAAGAAAGAGTTGAGAATCAAATTGCTAAACTTCGTGAGCTTCATTCTAAAAAGGGGCAGATGAGTTTGTTTTAGTATAGAAATTGATATATATCTGATTATTTTATTTTTTATATGGAAAGAGGTGTTGGAGATAGAAATATTTTAGATAAATTTGCTTTAGAGTTTTGTGAAATTATGGAGAAATATGCTAAATATATTGTTGTTTCTGGTTTTGTTGCTATATCTCACGGGAGAAAAAGAACTACTGAAGATATAGATATGATTATTGAAAAAATTTCATTTGATAAATTTAGATCTCTTCATGAAGATTTGTTTAGGAATGGTTTTCATTGTATGCAGTCTACTAAAATGGATGATGTCTATGATTATTTGATTCATGGAGATAGTGTGAGATATGTTAGACAAGGTACTCTTATGCCTCCTGAAATGGAAGTAAAATTTGTAAAAGATGAGATAGATGAGCTGCAGATTATGACGAGAAAGAAACTTGAGTTTACTGGTTTAGATATATGGTTTTCTTCTATTGATTTTAATATAGCTTTTAAAGAGGAATTATTAAAGGCACCGAAAGATATGGAAGATGCCAAACATTTAAGGATAATCTACAGAGATGAAATTGATGAAAATTTTATTAATGAAATTAAAAAAATGATTAGAAGGTTGAGGTTGAACAAAAATGACTAGAGATAAATCCCATATGGATGCTGTTGAAAAATGGGCTGAATTCGTTAGAATATCCCCAAGAAGTGAATGGAAGCATTCAGTGGATATGCTTATCAATGCTGTTTATGAAAAAGCAGATGAATTTTATAAAAGGCTTGAAAAAACTGAAAAAGGACGTGAAATTTTGAAGAGGTTAAATGAAGATAAAATTAATAGTCAAATTGTTAAATTGCGTGAGCTTAAAGCTAAGAAGGGACAGACCAGCTTGTTCTAGTTTGTCATGACTCCATAGTTACTACAATAGAAAGATTTAAATATACACTTTATTGAAGATTTTCATGACAGAACAAACTACACCTGGTAAAATTCAACGTACTAGGAATTGGGTAAAAGGCCATTTAAAGACTGCTGCTACAATGGCTGTTGGGGCTGCTGCTTTAGGAACATATATTTTCTGGGATAAAATTTCTGCTGCAGGTTCTACTGTTGCTTCTGCATTTAGTTCAGGAAGAGAGACTATCTATGATGGTAGAGTTGGAGATTGGAAAGTTACATATGTAGAAGGAAGAGGCGAGAACCACATGACTGCTGAAAAAGGAAAAACAATTGTTAAATATACTGATAGGGACCCCACAGTTGGAATTGAATGGGATGCTAAGGAGCCTAAATCATTAGCAGATAAAGTTGAAATTATTGTTTACAATGATCAAAGAGTGAATGAAACATTTGATCGCTCTCAAATAGATGAATCCAAATATCACTCTGTTGCACTAAATGAAGTTTTTACTTATGGAGACAACCATTATAATGCTATTCGTCAAGGAATTCGTGAAGTTAAGAGAAAAGAAAAATCTGAATTGTTAACAAAAGTTAAAGAAAATTTAAAGTAAGTAATTAGTTATTTAAAGAGTCTAGACTACCACTTTTTATGATGAGGTGGGTGCATTTTAGAGTTATATTATTTTGTTTAGTTTTACTCGTTAGTGCTGTTTCAGGACAACTTGATCAAACTCAAAAAGATATTGAAAAGTCTGGAGAGGAAGTTCAAAAGGCTGCTGAGAAGGCGAGAGGATTTACGGAGGCAGATTATTGGGAGAATATAGGGTTGCAATGGAAGGAGTTTCTATTAAGAAATAAGTTTGTTTCTTCAGTTAATGTCTTTTTTACTAAAATAAACATAGTTTTCTTGATTTTATTTGGGATGAATTGGAGTCTTTCTTTCAATATGTTTTTTGCATTCTTGTTTTGGGTGTTTACCCTTTATTCAATAATCAAATATATGTCTTCGGTAGATAAAAAAGCTATAGGAATCCTTTATTCTTTCATAATTGTTATTTTGCTTGCCCAGATTAATTTATTTGAGTATGTTGGAAAGTGGTCTGTTGCATTAGTTTTCTATAAAAGTTCTCTATTGTGGAAAGTTGGCTTCTTTTTGGGGGTAATGGTGTTATTTGTATTTTTTGGAGTTTTGAATAAATTCTTTTCTAATTTGTTGAAAAAAAGAAAAGAAGGTAAAGAAAAAAATGCTGATAAAGAGGATAGGAAAACATTCGGACAGTGGGTTTATGCATTAACTGGTAGAGATTGGAGAAAGCGTAAATAATTAGCTTACTTTCTTTTTAGCTTTGATTTAGATTCTTCAGCTACTGCATCTAAGACCTCTTCTTTTTTATCTTCTCTCATCTCTTTTTCTACTTTTTCCCTAATCCTTAGTATTATTACTACAAATATAACCAATGCAAGAATTGTAATTATTAGATTTCCGAATTCCCAGCCGTTAATAAATATGAAAATGTCTTCGTTTTCCAACCACTTTTCTGTTGCTACTGAAAACGCTTTTGTAGATCCTATTATTATCGTTATACAAAAAGCGCTAATTCCCGCTGAAATTGGGCTAATCATTTGTATTGATTTTAATGTGGAATATGATGCAATTAGTACAAAAGTCCATAATGCAATTACTATTATTAAATTTGAAATTGGTATTGGTTCTTGAGAGTTTATCCCTAAACCTATTCTAGTTATTGTTTTGAGGCCTGTTGGTATTGTTATTTCTTCCTCTAGTTTTTCATCTATTTTAGGAGTTGGGTCTTTAGTGTTTATTTTTGGTATGGGTGTAGTTTCTTTTGTAGTTGTGCTAGGTTCTTGAGTAGTTGTTGTTTGTGCGGAGATTAGGATACTTAGGAAGAGGATCGATAATACTAAAATGCTCAAACCCTTTTTCATATTGTTTTTTATTTGAGATTTAATATAAATGTTTGTTTCGAGAAATGTTTAAATACCTCTTTGAGCATTTGTCACTATGAAAAAGTTAGGTGTTTTGTTTTTACTTTCTATATTTTTAGTTTCATCTTTTGTTAGTGCTCAAGGTACTTCTAATGCAAATGTCGAAAGTTTTTTGAATGATGTTTCAAGCGCTATCTTTCCTGTTGCTAAGTATTTATTAGGCTCTGGTGAAACAAACGATACTGCAGACTCACTAGCAGTTAAACTCTTTGCATTCATTTTAGTTATGGTCTTTGTTGCTGCTGCACTTAAGAATCTACCCTTGTTTGAAGATAAGCCTGTTTATTCTTTTATAGCATCTAGTATTGTAGCTATTTTAGGAGTAAGATTCATAACTACTCCTGAATTGATTAATCTTATATGGCTGCCTTCAACTGTTCTTACTGTTGCTCTTACTGCAATTATTCCTTTTGCAGTATTCTTTTTTGTAATTGAAGGATTCAGAAGTACTGTTTTACGTAAGGCTGGATGGGTTGCATATCTTGTAATTTATGTTTATTTTGCAGTCTCAAGATGGAATGATCCTAATTTATTGGTTGGTAGTAGTGATAGTACTACTGGTGCTTGGATATATTTGATTATTGCTGGAATTTCTGGAGTATGCCTTATTGCAGATAGAGAGATTCGTTTGTTATGGAGAAACCAATCTATTGCTAATATTAGTGATAGGCATAAGAGAATTCAGGCTATACAAGTGCAGACAGATATTGAAGATTTAGCTAAGAAACTAGTTAATGCTCAGAACCCTCAAGATAGAGCTGCAATAAATACAGAGCTTCTGCAAAAAAAAGCTAACCTTTTGGCTCTAATGAGATAAGTCTCAAAAGCTTTATAATCTATTTGACGTTAATAAGTAATATGAAGGGGAATATATTTTTTGTTTTGTTTTTACTTTCTTTGCTTTTAGTCCCTGGGTTTGTTAGTGCTCAATATTATGGTGGTGGATTTTGGTATGGAACTGAACAAGTAATTGATTCTTTAGTTATGAATTTGGAACCAATACTTAGAGCGCTTCTAGGAGGGAATGATTGGACTGGATATTTGTTGTTTGAAAAAACTCTTTTGTTTATGCTCATCTCTATTATTGTTGGAGTTATACTTGGAAACTTGCCATTCTTTCAAGGCTTTCAACATAAAGGGATATTGAGGTTAGTTGCCCTTATTATTGGTTTGCTTGGGGTTAGAAACTTGAATTATATTTGGGTTTCAACTATAATTACTCAATACCAAGTCTTGTTTATAGCAATTACAGGAATATTACCATTTATGATTTATTGGTATTTTGTAAATGGTCTAAATGGTTTGGTTAAAAAAGTTGCTTGGGTGTTTTATGCTGTAATTTACTTTGGTTTGTGGGCTACAAGTGACTTGGAAGCTTATGAAGGTGTTTACTTATGGAGTGCTCTTATTTCTTTGGCCTATGGGTTATTTTTAGATACTATGGTTACTCAGTGGTTGAAGACTCAAGAAATGAAGAAGCAATTTTCAAGACACACTTGGAATCAAATTGCTGAATTGAATGAAAGAATAGGCAAACTACATAAACAAATTGCTGAAAACTATCATCCAGATCCTCAAGAGGCACGTAGACAAATACACGAATTAGAAGACCATAGGAATAAATTAGCCAGGGGAAGACGTAGTTTTTAATTTCACCATATAGCTTTAAATAGGGTTCTTAGTTTGAATTTCTGGTATAAAAATGGCACAAACAAAGTTTGTTTATGATTCAGAACTAAACTGGCATGACTTCTCATGCAATACTGGAAAGTTCTGAACATGGCAAAAGCTGTAAATAAATCCAGAAGAAGATTCTTAGGTGCCGCAGTTGGCGGAGCCGCTGGTGGACTTGTTGGTTATGTAGCTGGAGATTATCTTAGTGGTATTTTTGGTGCTGCTGAGGAAGCTGCTCGTGACTCTAAAGTAGTTTATCAATTTAGTAGGGCCGACAATAATCATTTGGAAGGAATTTTAGGCAGTGTTTCTCAAGGCACTAGGGAAACTTATTCTTCTAATCTTGAGCAAAGAAGTGGATTGTATAAGGGAACTTGGGATTATGTAGAGGCTTTGCAGAGACAGGCTCTAAAGACTCCTGGTGCTGAATCTGCACCTGTAAAGGGAGCTAGAGATATAAAGAAAGATATTCTTACATGGACTAAGGGATTATTTGGAGATGAGAAGAAAAAAGATGCAGAAGTACAAACTCAACCTCAATATACAGGTAATTACAATGATCTTGCTAAATTGCGTATGAGTCTAATGGAAAGAATAACTGAGATTGAATATGGTATGAATGAAGCGGCTTACAAAGTAAGAGCTAATGAAAATAATACTCATAAATCTGATGAATCTGGAAGAGTTTTATTGGGAGATCTTTTTAGAGAACATGAAAAATCATTTGCATTGCTTAGAGGATTTAAAGAACTAAAACCTGAACAAATATCGGAAGGATCTAATGATATTCAATACTTTGAAGTTATTAAGAGAGCTAATGAATACGGAATTAAACCTTATGAGCCAAATGGATTTTTGAGTAAAAATGCTGCACTTGGATTGACTGCTATTGGATTTGGTCTTGGAGCTATAGTTGGAAATTTTGTAACGACCAAGGGTGAGTATGCTGTTAGAACTACTGGGGGCGCTGTTCGTGAATTAGGTAAAATGGCTTGGAAACCTATAAGTTGGGCTATTGGATCATTTAGAAAGAAATAAATACACAAATATATACGATAAAACATGGAAACTGAAAGCATAAAGAAAATAACAATAAATAAGGCTCTTACTTGTAGCTTAGATGAATCTGTAATGGATATTGCTAAAAAACTAAGAACTGGAAAAGAAAGAAGGATTTTTGTTGTTGATAAGAATGGAAAGATGGAAGGAATTATCACAACTACTGATTTGGTTTACAAGGCATTATGTGATGGGGATAAATGCTCTAAAATGAATGCTAAAGAGTTAATGGTAAAGGCAGTTAAATCTGTTGATTTAAATGATGATTTTGAAAAAGCTCTTGAAATTATGAATGAACTTAAGACATTTAATTGTCCCGTTACTGATAATGGTAAACTTGTAGGAGTTATTTCTTATCATGAACTTGTGGACTACTTGTTTAACTCTGTCAAAAAATAATTTTATACTAATATGAGTCTTGAAAAATTACTAGCAAAAGTGAAAACGGATTTTCTTCCATCTAGCAAGGCAAGGACTAGAGATTATGTTGCTAAATACGAGCTAAAGGATTATTTTGGAGATGATGTTCCTCAAGAATATAGGGATAAATTTTCTAAAGGATTAGATAGAATTACTAATGAAGTTACTGACAAATATGCAAGTGAATTGCGCAGTTTGGTAAGGACTCCTGTTGGAAAAGGTACAATGGCTTTGGCTGTTGCTAATGATTTGAGTGCATATATTACTACAACCCCATTTGATAATGTAACTGCTTTGGGCTATGCTTTATTTGCTGCTAAGACTGCTGTTGAAGTTCCTGCAGCAATAAGATATATGCGCAAGACTAAGAGTTGGTATGGCGCACTTGATGTTGCTGGACACTTCTTGCTTAAGCCTGTTAGATATCTTCTTCCTATAATTGGACCTGCGCTTGAATCTGGGGCATTTGAAAGAATGGTTAAGAGAAGGGTAAGAAAAGAAATTGTAAGGAAATTCGCAGAAGCTTATGGTAAATATGAACCTCTTGAGGATAGAATTAAGGAAAGAGTTAAGGAACCTTTACGTGAACATGTATATATTAAGGAAAAAGAAGAAGAATTAGTTGGAGTTTGATAGACTTTTATAGCCAATATATTTGTTTTTGTAATTAGGCAAGAATTTCTGATTTTTCTGAACCAATTGTTAACTTCCAATCTAATTTTATTAGCTCTTTTACTGCAGGATTATTTGTGTTAAGTTTGAACAAGTCTGATTTTCCCACTCTTCTTGTTTTTATCACTATGTTATTTGATTCTAATCTGTTCCAAAAAGACTGCAATGTTGAATAACTTACTGAAGAATTTTTAGCTATTTCTGTTAAGGGATAATCAAATGCTTGAAAAGTTATGAGAAAATCCAAGACTTTCATTACAGGGTTGTTACCAAATACTTCTATGAACACGCTGTTGTTATCTAATCCATTTTGTGTTTTCATGTTATTATGATAAGATTCTCTTTTATAAATGTTTCTCTTTATGTTATTATGTTATTAATATAGCAACATTTAAATATTTCTCCTTGCTTTTTTATGTATGAAATTTTCTACAGAAGAAGACATCATGGCAACTATTCTTTATCATTTACGAAGAGGTAATATTATTGGTGGTAAACATACTCATTTTGATACTTTGAAAAGAGGATTTCCTAAGCATTTAGGAAAACAAGTAGAATATGTTGCTCATCAATTGATTAAAGCTGGCTGGTTACTCACAAAACCTACATCTTATGGTTTACAAGTTTCTTTAAACAAAGAATTGTTAGTAGAAATTGAGGCATTCATTTTAAAAGTTCTAAATCTTAGGTTATGATATGCGCTTGGGATATGACGTTGTGGGTAATATTGCAATCATTAAATTTGACAAAGATTTCTCTTTGAAGAATAAGAAAAAGTTTGCTGTTGATTATTTATCTACACATAAAAGTGTTACAACCGTACTTGAGAAGGTTGGTAAGTTTTCTGGTCGCTTGCGCACTTTAAAGACAAAATGGCTTGCCGGGGATAAAACTCTTGAGGCTTTATATCGTGAAAATGGATGTGAATTTAGATTTAATGTTGAAACTTGCTATTTCTCACCTAGATTAAGTGAAGAGAGAAAAAATATTGCTAAGCTTGTGAAGAAAAATGAGCGAGTGCTTATTATGTTTGCAGGTGTCGGACCATTTTCTATTGTAATTGGAAAGAATTCTAAACCTTCTGAAGTTTATGGTGTTGAACTTGGAAAAGATTGCTCTAGGTATGCATTGGAGAATGTTAAGCGCAATAAATTGATTGGTAAAGTTCATGTTGTTCAAGGGGACGTTAGAAGAGTTATAGGTCATGGAAAAAAGGTTACTGGGACCTTTGATAGGATAGTTATGTCTAGGCCTAATTTAGAAGATGACTTTCTTGATGTAGCTTTTAGAGTCTGCAAAAAAGGAACAGTTATACATTATTATGGGTTTTATCTTGAAGATGAAGTTGGTCAATTAAAGGATTTGATAATTAATGAGGCTTTGAAAGCTAAAAAGAAAGTTAAGATAATGAAAATTGTGAAAGCTGGGGATATTGGAGCTAGGAAGTTCAGGTATAGAGCTGATATTAAGCTAATCTAAGCTCTAAAGTTTTCACTAGAAAATCTACAATTGGTTTTCTCGAAACTTCGTAAGGGATCCAGTGATCATATTCTACAGTTAACATATTTTCATCTGTTCCATTTAACATCCTATGACACTCTACAGTTACTTGATTGTCTACCACACTATCTCTTTTAGCTAATAATGTGAATGTTTGAAATCTGTATTGTGGAGATAATCTTTTCAAATTTTCTCTTGCGTCAAAATCTAATAAATAAGGTAAGGAAGTGGTACGAACAGATCTGTTAACTCTTCTCATCCTATCATATCTGGAGCTAAAATTAAATGGTTCTCCTCTTTCGATTGCTTCTCTTCCTCTCGAGGTTAGCCCTTCATTTCTTCTAGTAAATGGAACGTTTTGCGCTATCGCTTTTAACCCTAAGGCTAGATCCTCACTTTCTCCTAGATATTCAAACAATTTTAATGCCCCTATACTTGAAGTTATTATTGCTACTCTAGAGGTATCTGCTTCTGGGTTCTCTCTAGCTGCGCTTACTGCTTCAACAATCTCTTTTCTATCTTCAGGAGATAAAGTAAAGAGATAATTTGTTCCATCTATTACAACTTCTGCAGGTCTTATAGCATAAGTTTTACACCCATATGTTTCTGCCATAATACTAAGCATGTCGTCTATTTTTCCTCTTTCTTCTTTTCCTAATAGACCTCCTATTCCGAAGACTACTGGTTTTCTTTCAGTCATAATGTTACTATCAAAAAGTGGTTTAAAAATCTTACTATTTTACAAATTCTACATTATCTAGATCTTTGAATTCTTTGTCTCCTGTTAGAAAAAGTATTCCAAGTTTTTTAGCCATAATGTATCCTATGCAGTCTGGAACAGACACTTTTCTATCTTTCCAGTCAATTCTGAATTTCATTGCTTCTTCAATCCAATCTAGGTTAACAGATACAATATGTTCTGAATATTTTTTGATATAAATTTCAACATTTTTCTCTTTATTTCTGAACCACCCATAGCATAATTCCGCGAAATTAAAGTTATTTATTACAATTTCGGAGTCTAAGTAAATTTCGTAATTCGAGTTTCCCTCAATTATTTCCATAATTGCATAAGAATCAAAAAAATATCTAACCAAAATCTAATTCCTCATCAATTTCTTTCATCAATTTCTTTACTGATTTTTTTGACTTTGAGGTGCCGAAAGTCTCTCTTAACACATTCCCTTTTTCTTTTTTCATCAAAACTATTACTTCATCTCCATCTTTTGCTCCTTCTTTTTCAACTAAATTTATCGGTACAACTACTCCAAATGAATTACCCCATTTTCTTAATTTTGTTTTTACTTCAATCATATGTATAAACGGTATAATTATTATTTAAACTTTCCTATAAAGATGATTGTCCTTTCACAGCTGAAGGAGACTCTCCACCGTGCCAAGTTAATCTTGGACGCATTCTCATTGGATAGATTCTTTCTGAATTATCATCTAGTATAATTGCTGAACCTTTGCTTGACGGCAGTTTGTCCATTGAAGACTTGATGCTTTCTAAGAGATATGACTGCATTATTTGGTTTAAGGCTTCTACATCTGGTTTGGATGTGACTCTATGAGATATTACTATATCTGACTGAGTCATTACGTCATTGTGTATTTGCCCTGGTTGCTGGGTTGCTAGAACTAGAGAAATACCAGGCTGACGTCCTTCTCTTAAAATTTGAACTAATGCATCTGTAGCAGGGGTTTTATAGCTCTTTGGAAGAAATTCGTGACAATTATGAGTAATAAATCCATTTGAAACAAAATTGTGAACTTCATCTATAGATAAGTCATAGACTTCTTCTTCTTCTAGTTCTTTAATTCTAAAAACTTTTTCATATAGTAAATTATTAATTATTCTTTTTTCAGTCCACTCATCAAAATCAAGGAATGTCTTTGGAAGGCCTGGTTTGTTTCTATTACTTGCCCAGTCTCTTATTTGAGGATAAGGGAAATTAAGTATTTGTGAGATCTTAGTTTCTCCTAATCCTTGTTTTTTCAATTCATTGGCTTTTACCCATATATTTTCTCTTTCTTTCTTGAGAAATAACCTTGCTTTTAGATATTTAGCCCACTTAATTCCCCCTATTTCTTTATTTGAACAATATCTATAACCTATCTTTTCTATGAATGCTATTACATTTTCTAGATTTTTTTCTAATGTTATGACTATCTTTAATGTTTTATTGCCATCTTTTCTTATATTTCCAGGCCTTTTTGCAATGCTACTTGTTTTTACTCCTAAACTTTCAAATAGTTCTTTTATTTCATAAGCATATTCCCAGGCTTCTTTTTCCAACTGTTCTATTTTATTAAAGCTTAATCTTATAGCATTAAAGTCTCCTTTTGCATTTTTAGCTTTAGTTATTCTCATCCCATCGCTTCCCATTAAAGCTGCAAGAAACTCAGCTTTTACTTTATTTTCTGACTTTTTTATCCATTCAGGAATATTGGTTGGTTGAATAATTTTACTTCCTTTAATTATTCCTAATTTATCAAAATATTTGAAAGCATTATAACTTGCTTGAATGCTGTGGCTTGTTCCATTTATTATTATTCTCTTATTTTTATTGTCTGTTATTTGAGATGTAGTTTTTCTTGAGTAAATATTTGTTGATTTTAAACCTAAGAATGATAGATCATCCTTTATTTTATTAAGATCATTTGGATTGATTTTTCCGCTAAATCCTAAAGACTGTTGTTTTTGACTTGCCCATCCGTCTCCAAATAAATGCCCTAATAATCTTGCTTCTATACATTTTTTATCTTGTGAATAATGTTGAATTAACGGAGTGCCTATTTCATCTACACTAAATAATGAAGCAAAACCATTTCTTGTTAATACTCTATGTTCTGGAGTTCCTTTTAATTCTTTACCTGTTTCAGTAGTTATTTTAATTATTTTTCTTTTTCCTTTTTCATAAATATCTTTAACCTTTTTATGCATAAATTCTTTTTTTTCAAGATCATATGTTAAAACCTCTATTTTCTCGCCCTTTCTAAATTTGTTTACAACCTCTTGTAATTGGGTATGGTTTGTAGAAGTTATTATTTCTGAATCTCCAGTTAAGCATTCATCCACAAATAACCATATCAGAGGGTTTTCTCTTGTTGGATTATAGTTCATATAATCAATACCATGCTGAATTGATTGAATTTCTTCCTTTTTTCTTGCATTTATTCTTTGAATGAATAGTTTTCTGCTTACTAATCCTATTACCAGGCCTCTTACATTGAATGATCCTATAGAAGAGTAAACTGATAGGTCTATAATTGTTGTCTTTCCTGCATTCACTAAGTCTGTAATTTCTGTTCCTTCATTTGACTTTGAGAATATACCCCAGCTTTCTGCTGCCTGGAATAGTGAGCTTGCTACATTTTTTGTTTCTTGATTTACATTATGTGTGTGCGTTATTTGTTTTATTATATCTTGAATTGTGAAGCTGTCTGTTTCTTGCTTTAGTTTTGATATTGTATTAGTTATTAGAACTCCTTCTTGAGATGTCATTAATAAATTGAAAGTGATTATCCAGTCTTCTGCTTCTAGTTCACTGGCTTTCAAAGCGAATGGTTCATCAACTGGGATTCCTTTTTCTTTGTACTCTTCAATTTTACCTATTGGAGCAAATACTTTTACTGGAGATTCTTTTGCTTCTAAGTTCCATTCATTTAGAATATCTTTGTCTTTTTCGTTCTTGAATTTCATTGTCCAGAAAATTCCCATTGTGTCAAAGATGATTGGAGCTATGTTTCTTGCAGTTTCTTGTGGTAGATTTGCTATTTCCTCAGTGATGACTCCTAAAGTATACGATTTTCCACTATTATGTGAGATTATTCCATTAGCGATAAATGAATGATTCTTTGGAACTGATAGATCATATACTTCTTCGATATTATCTATTTCTTTAATCTCTTTAATAAAAATTGGATTAATGTCTTTAAAAGAATTAACTGTTTCTAGTAATAAGTCTCCGACTTTTAAATTTTCTCCATTTCTCCATAATAATGATAACTGTTTTTTACCTGTTGTTATTAGTAAAGGGTGTTCTTTTGTAATAATTAGTTCTTTGTTATTTTCTAATTTAATTTTGATTAATTTTTCATCTCTTACATGGTATCTTATTAAATCTGCTTTTTCCCACTCAAATATTTGATTTTCTGGGTTAAACGATAATATTTTATCAAGTAACGGATTAAACTCCTTTATTTTTTTATAACCTTTGTCTGTAAAAACTAAAGTATTTCCTTCTAGACAACCTCTTTTTCCTGCTACTAAAATTACATGGGACCTGGCTACATCTAATAATATATTATTTGACATGGAAGTATAGTTACCCATTGTAACATATCCCTTTCCTATCTTGATTAGACCAGAACTTCCAAACTTCTTTTTATCAGAGGCATCTCTGCCTAAGATTATATCATAAGACATAACCTCTTTTACATGTCTATGTTTATAAATTTGGCTTACTTAGTTGCTTAATGAGTATGAAGTTTGATTTATCTCGAAGAGATATTTTTCATCTTCTTTTATTAGATATAATGTTTATTACTATTCTTATTGAGAGATATTTTTCCCCTTTTATTTTGTTGTCTCCCAGACTTGGGGGTTTATTTAATGTCACTCCTTTCCTTTGGTTATTTATCGGGTTTCTTGTTTTTTCTCTAGCTTTATTTTTAATTTTATTCTATATTTTAGTGCATAAACCTTCAGATAATTTATAGAAAGTTTTATATATAGTTATACATTATACATTATATGAAGATAGTAGTCAAACCAAAAATATGGGGGAATTCCTTGGGAATAGTTATACCTAGAGATATTGTCAAACGAGCAAAGATAACTCCTGAAACTGAAATAGTAGTAATTATTGAGCGTGAAAACCCAATTAAAGAGTTATTTGGATCATTAAGGGGTTGGAAAATTGATGCTCAAAAAATGAAAGATGATATAAGAAGAGAAGAATTTGAAGCAGAAAAAAGAAAATGGAAGAAATTAAATACTTTTTAGATAGTTATACTTTGATTGAGATAGCAAAAGAAAATCCTAACTTTTCTATTTTTAAAGATTCAATAAACTTTACTGGTTTTACAAATTTGCTTGAATTACATTATCGGTTAATGCAAGACTTTGGAGAAAAGAAAGCTGACGAAATAACAGATTTAATGAGAAGTATAGTTATTAATGAAGACCTTAAAGATATAAAACTAGCATCAAAATTTAGAATAAGAAATATAAAAAGAAAATTTAGTTATATAGATTGTTTGGGCTACACTATGGCACTAAATAGAAAAATGAAGTTTGTAACTGGAGACATGGAATTCAAAGATTTGCCAAATGTGGAATTTATCAAATAATTAAGCTAGAAATTTTTATAAAGAGCCTTAACTGTCCTTTTTTATGAATAAACATGTCTTGCCTAAATTACCTTATGCTTTTGATGCTTTAGAGCCATATATGGATGCTAAAACAGTTGAGATACACTATTCTAAACATCATCAGACATATTGTGATAAGTTGAATTTGGCTTTGGAAAAACATCCCGCATTGTTTGATAGGAAAGTTGAAGAGTTACTTGTTGATTTAGATAAAATGCCTGCTGAAATAAAGACAGCTGTTAGGAATTTTGGGGGTGGGTATGTGAATCACAATGTATTCTGGGAATGTATGGCTCCTCATTCCAAATCAGCTCCTAAGGGAAAAATTATTGAGAAAATAAATAAGGATTTTGGTAGCTTTGAAGAATTCAGAAATCAGTTTACCACCCATGCTGCTTCTTTATTTGGGTCAGGTTACACTTGGCTTGTTTTGTCAGATGGTAAATTAGAGATAATGACTACTAAAGATCAGGACTCTCCTCTTACACTTGGAAAGAAACCCTTGCTTGTTATAGATGTCTGGGAACATAGCTATTATTTGAAATTTATGAACAAACGTGCTGATTATATTGAAGCATGGTGGAATGTTGTTAATTGGGGACAGGTCGAGAAGAACTATTCTAGTTAATTCTTGTTTTTACTGTGCATTTTATTTCTACCTGCTGTAATTAATCTTTGATAAGTTTCAGCGTCAATAAAGTATCTACTTTCCGATAATTCTTTTAATGATTTTTCATATTCATCTAAATTTATAATATTCTTGTCTAATAATATTAAGAATAAACCTGTTGTTCTTATAGGGTTCAATCCTAAAATTTCTGCTATATTATATCCATCTTTGTCATCAATCAATAAGTTTTTTATTTTTAGTTCTTGGCAGAGATTTATTGCTTTTCTTTCTCCAATGTGAATATTATTAACTTCAAGATTTAGTGAGGTTTCCTTTATTTCTATAAATTTTTCTTTTAATTTTTCTTCAATAAGAAATATTTCATTTTGGCTTTTTTCTTTACCATTTATAACTACTTCTTGATATACTTCATTTGGAATATATATTTTTTTAAAGAGGACTTTTAGTAAATCTATTTTTTTAATTTTGGCTAGATGAATCAAAGGAGTTGAATCAGAAACAGCAAGCATTTTATTCCTTTAAAGTCGCGTTTATGTCTTTTTCAGCGTCTTCCATTGTATAAGGCATAGGTATTTTTCTTTCTTTTACTATGGCCATTATTTCCCATAAAGAAATTCCCGCTATTTCTGCTGCTTTCCAGAGAGTTATTTTTCCTTTTTTGTATAATTCTAGTGCATATTCTAATTTAGTATCTCTTAGTCCTATTTCCAGTATTTTTCTAAAAGCTATAGATAAACCTATTCTTTCTTTTTCAGCATACCATTGTAGGTCTTTTTTTATATCATCTGGGATGCGTGTTGATATTAATGTCATTTTGTATACAAATATGTAGTATTGTATACTATTTAAGTTTTTAGATTCTTTTTGAAGAAAGTTGATGAGTTATTTAGTTGATATTTTGCTCTTAAAACGAACATTTAGATAAGCTTAAATAAAGAAGTTATGGTTTTTTATATGGATCACATACAACTTCACGTTTTACCAAGAGAATCAATGACTTGGCAACAGTTCTTAGATAGAGCTCCTTCTAATTCTATTGCTTTAGATGGGATAGTAATGGGTGGTCCTGCTTGGGATGCATCTACTAAACATGTAAACTTCGATCATCATGATGGAGTTGTTCGCGAAGCTACTATGAGCACTTGTAAACAAGTATTGTATGCAATTAAAGGAGGATTATTTCAGGCCTTTAGGGATGAAAATGGAAGACCCTTTGCAAATGTATATGTTAATGATCCTGATCAAGATACTGCTTTAGCCGTATGGGAATTACAAAATTACAAACAACTTGAAGGGACAAATGGTTCTCCTTCTTTAGGTCGCTTAATTGAATTGAATGATCGTTTAGACGTGACTGGTGGAGCTTTTCCAATGAGTTTAAGAGAAAGATTAGTTCGTCAACATGCATGGGTGTTTCAACCATATTCTGATTTAAGAAAATCTGGAAGACTTAGTGGAGCTACCGCTGCAGATATGAGGACTTGTTTAGAATCCGTTGGTTCTAGAGTAATGGCTTTCTTACTTGGTCAAGGAGAAGAAATAGACTTAGATACTAAGCATGAAATATTACATGAAGATCCTAGGTTTAAAGTTGTTAATGAAATTGGGGGAAATGATGCTCGTTATGTTTTGTTCTCTCAAGGAATGAATGCATTTTTAAGCTTAGTAGCTACTCGCCAAGATGGTAACAGAGTTTATACTGTCGGAAGAAGAAGTAGGTATATACCTTTTCCAGTTTCTGATTTATATGGTGTTTACAATCAAGCTGAAGGGCTTACTCTTGCTAATGGTTGGAATGGTTCTGATATAATAGGTGGTTCTTCAAGACTACAGGGAAGTAAACTTTCTCCTGATCAGGTATTTGAATTAACCAAAGACTATTTAGATAAAAATAAATAATTTATTTCTTGATAAAATCCATTTCTTCGTCTGAGAGGTTGAGATTCTTGGCTATTTCCTGATTGGATGCGATGATTTTCTTTATTACTTGGAAATCCATCATTGCCCTATGTGTTGAACAGTGGACATATCTTGCATACTTTTGGCTTATTGTTTTCTTTTTTCCCATTATTCTATTGTTTAACCATATTTTTAGGATTCTTTGTGGTCTTTCATATTTTGTGAAAGAGGATTTTGGTTTGTCTTTTGCGTAGCTTATTCCTGCGCTTTGGAATATGTTTTGATATACTAGAAATCTCCAGAATTGCTGCCTGTATATTCTGCCTCTGAATATGTCTGCTTGTGCTAGAGCTAAATATGCTTTTGCTAGAGCTTTTCCTTTATACTCTCTTGGGATATTTTCTTCTATCCATAATAGTATTTCATCTAAAGACATTTTAGTCGTGTCAAATAGATTAAGGTTGTCTGCTCTTTGCTGGAAGAGCTTTTTTAGGATGTTGAATATTGTATCTTGTTTTGATCTTTCTTCTAAGAAATCTACATTTGTTTGATCTGAAAATACATATGTTTGCAAGTCATTTACAGCTGCTCTTAGATCTCCTTGTGACTTTATTGCTATTTGTTTAAGATAATGCACATTTTCATTTATATTTTCTTTTTTTAGTATTGCTTGAAGAACCTTTACAGTGTTATCTACTGAAAGAGGCTTCATTTCAACTAATTTACATTTAGGTCTTAGCTCTGAAAACTTTGAATCCCAAATATCATTTCCAGTCATAATTATAGGATGTGCTGTTTTTTCTAAGATTCTAATTAATTCTGGAACTCCCCCAATATCTGTTCCCGTTACCCCATCTACTTCATCCATCAGCAATATTTTGCCTGATTTGAATAAGCTATGTTGCTCGCTAGCTGGTTTAAGAATTTCTTCTAATTTTAGTCTGTTTCTTAAATCTGAAGAATTTAATTCGAATATATCTAGATTGTGTTCTTTTGCTATTGCATGTACTAGTGTTGTCTTTCCCGTACCTGATTGTCCATGCAGAATTAATCCTTTCTTTTTTGGGAATTCTTTTATGAATTTTTGAGTATCTGTTATTGCTTGTTCCTGACCAACTATTTCTTGAACTAAAGAAGGTCTGTATTTCTCAGCGAAGTTTGATTTAGTCATTTTTGTTCTCTTTTATCTATTATTTTTGAATTTCCTTTATTTAAGGATATATGTGAAAACATTTAAATACATCAACATGTATGCAAACTCATGCAAGTAGAAGATGGTCAGACAAGTATTAGAGTAAGTAAACGTATACTTCATTTACTTCAAAGTATGAAAACCCACTCTAAAGAAAGTTACGATGAAATTATTTGGGATTTAATTGAACCTCATCTTGAACTTAATGAAAAAACTAAAAGATCTATAGAAGAATCTCGAAAAGAGATTGAAAAAGGAAATTATTATACTCTAGAAGAGATTAAACAGAAATACGGGCTTAAGGAATGAATGTAATCTTTTCTAAAAAAGCAGATAAACAACTTTCTTGTTTTAATCCATTCATAAGACAAAAAATTGTTAATTCTCTAGAAAAGTTTCAAAATGGAGAAAGGGTAGATATTCAAAAGTTGCAAGGAAGAGGAAATGAATTTCGTATTAAGGTTGGAGATTATAGAATTATTATTGAAAAATTATCTTCTGGGGATTTTTCTGTTTTAGAGATAGGTCAAAGAGAGAACATTTATTTTTTTGCTTTTTAAATTTCTTCTTTTAATCCTGCTAAGACAAAAGAAGCTAACAAGGCTTGTAATTGAACGAATTCATCGCTACCTTCCACAATTCTGAATTCTGCTTCACCTGTTTTTTCTGTTAGTTTTACTTTTATTTGGGGTTCTATCTGTAGATTCCATACTTCTTTTTGAATTGATTTTATTATATCTGTACCACTGACACTGTCTTTTAGCATTATGTCTAGAAGTTTTTCTCTTGCATTTAGGAAGTCTCCTGCTAAGGCATAGTCTAAAACAATTTTTACATTTGTTGGCTTTGCTGAAGATGCAATCATCTTTACTATTTCTGAATTAATATCTAGGGCAATTGAGGATGTAGCTTGAAGCAAGTTAATTGCTCTTCTGCAGTCTCCTTCTGACATTTCGTATAAAGTTTCTAAAGCATCTTCTGTAATTTTTAGTTTTTCTCTTTCAGCTATTCTTTTTATTACTGCTATGATGTCTTTTTTTTCTAGAAGTTTGAATCTGAATACTACACATCTTGATTGAATGGGATCTATAATTTTACTTGAGTAGTTGCATGACATAATGAATCTGCAAGTATTTGTGTAGTTTTCCATTGTTCTTCTTAGAGCTTGTTGAGCTTCTTGTGTCAGGGCATCTGCTTCATCTAGGAAGATTACTTTGAAAGGTACTGCTCCAATTGACTTTGTTCTTGCAAAATCTTTTACTTTCTGTCTTACTACATCTATACCTCGCTCGTCAGATGCATTTAATTCTAAATAGTTTTCTTTCCATTTATCTTTGAAGAGTTCTTTTACTATTATTAAGGCGAGAGTTGATTTTCCTGTTCCAGAAGGGCCTGCGAACATAATGTGAGGTATGTTCATTGCAGTTACTAGTGCGCTAGCTCTTTTCACTATTTCTTGCTGACCAACCATATCGTTGAATAAAGAAGGTCTGTATTTTTCTGTCCAGATTTCGCTTTGACTCATATTCGTTGCTCTTTTTTGATATATTTGAATTCAAGGACTTTCATATATAATCATTGTGGTGACAAAATGTTTATTACTTGTTTTTATTTGAGTTTTTGTGGTTAAAGTCTACACTAGTAATGGTGATTCTGGATTTACTAAAGATTATGCTGGTAATCCTATTCCAAAAGATGATTTGATTGTTTTGGTTAATGGTAAGATTGATTTTTTACAGAGTGCTTTGGATATGGCTCTTCTTTTGAGTGTTGAACACTCTGATTTCTTGAAAATAGTTCAACAAAAATTATGGCAGGCTTCTGGAGAAATTGCTAATTGCCCTGGTGAGTGTATTATTGCTCCTATTACTAATGAAGATTTAGTTAAATTGGAAGAATATGTTGATTCTCTAGGGGAGCCTCCAAATAAATTTGTACGTTTTACTAATGAAAGAAGTATTTGGTTTAATGAATGTCGTGTACGCTGTCGTGAACTTGAGACATTTCTTGTTAAAATGCTTAGGGAAGGGAAACTAAGACCTGAGATTTATAGATACGTTAATAGATTAAGTAGCTTGTTTTTTATGCTAGGGTACAAAAGTAGTTAGAAATCTAATTAACTAGACTTTCTCATTTTTCTCTTACGCTTTTCCTTCTTCAGACGCTTGCGTTGCCATTTCCAACGCATTTGACCTTTCTTTTTCCAACGTCTTGATGATCTTTTCATATTTTACTCTGGAATTTATGGTTTTTAAATGTGACTTTTATGTGAAATAAGCCCTCTTTATCTCATCCACTTCTTGTTTGAATATATTAGCCTTCTCTTCTCCTATTATTGTTTTGTAAGAATTTAGGTTGGAATATATTGTTTTCCCTAGACTTGCTAGTTCTTTTGTAAGGGCTGCTATATCTGATTCATCTAAAGATGTTTTTGATAAGACTCTCCATCCTCTTATTTTATCTACTTTTATGTTTTCTCCATATGCAAGGGATTTTATTATATTATCTGAGTCTAGAATCTCTTCATAAGATAGGCTATTTATTAGAATTCTTGACTTTTTGAGATCTACCTTTGTATAATCTTTTATTACTAGATTTACTTCTTTTTCTACATTTGACGTTAGCTCTTTTAATCTTGTTTTTAGTATTGTTCCTTCATTTCCTAGTTCTAAAAAGAAGTCTTTTACATCATTAGTCATCTTTTCTATAAGTCTTCCTTTTTGAATTACTGTTGATGCCTGCTGAAGACTTGGATAGTTTCTTAGTTCCATTTGAGTTAACTTTTCAACATTTGAATCAAACAATTCTCTTTGTTTTTCTATTATTTGTGTCTGTTCATTTACTTTTCTTAATATTTCATTTACATTCTTTATTACATGTCTAAAGTTTTTGTAGTAAATAGTCATCTCAGATCTTCTTTCTGATACTGTTGCAACTAGAGTTCCCAACATTTTTGCAGTTCTTTCTGCCGTTTTATGTCTTGTTCCTGTTTCTCTTGTTGATATTTTTTTATCTGGATAAACCATGACATTTGCTTGAGTTATTCTTTTCATGTCCTTTGAAAGAATTATTGCTCCATCCATTTTTGAGAGTTCTACTATTTTTTGAGGGGTAAATTTAGAATTTATTTTAAATCCTCCGTCAAGAACTTGATGTATTCCTTCTATTTCTACAACTATAATAGCTCCTTTTTTTGCATGAACTACTCCTTCCAAGGCGCTTCTGAAGTTTGTTCCTGGAGCAACTATTCTTAGAATTTGATCTGTTTCTTCTTCTGTTGCCTTCAGCTTACCATTTTTTTCTTCTTCTTGTAGGATTTGTGTTTGAAACTCTTTTTTCTCTTCTTTTTCTTCCATTTTATTATTTTGCCGAACTTATATTTAATCTTATTTGTTTTTTTTGATGTCGATAGTCTCTCACACAAACTATATACCCTCTAGGTCAAGACTTCGATCACTGCAACAGTATCGTCTGTTGCAGGTACTACAACTTCTTTGAAGTTGAAGTCATCCAAAAATCGAGCACCAATCACGCATCGATTTTTTGATTTTAATATACTTTAAATTTAATGTTGCTCTAAATCTTTTGTCTTTAGATTAGAGTTGATATATTTTCAGCTACTTTTTAATACTAGTTGAAATCTCTCTTTAGATTGGAGTTAGTATCTATTTTGTGGAGATTATCAACTGTACTCCCAAAACTCTAGCAAAATCATCAGAGTTTTGTGATAATTAATGCTCTTTGGTTTGAGTCAAAAAATTATATTGTCTTTGATTTATGCTGTTGCGAATGCAGTTGCAGTTATAGTATCTCCAAGTGCTCCGATTTTAGAGTCTGATGGAATTATTAGCCGAAAATCTATTCTTATTGAATCATTTGAATCTTTAAATCTAAATCTACCACATACTTCAGTAGTTGTTGTGTAAACTGAACCATAGTCCTGAAATACTATGGTTCCTCCTGTCGAATTGAGGCAGCTACCTGATTCCAATTGAGAAAATATCCATTCGTATGAAGGTGAACTACCTCCAATCATTTGTGCTGCTGTTTTTGTTCCGCTAATATTTAATGTGAGATTAACATTACCCAGATTCTCAATTCTTAAACCACCTGAATTTTGCAAAGTCCAATTACCATTGGTTACATTATTTGTTTCTTCAGTAGTTAGCGTAGCAGATTGAGATCCAACATTAACTCTTCCGGACCCCCAGTTTATTTGAGAGTTCGTGAAATTGATTATCCCCGATGTTTCTACAGTCAAGTTGGCTTCTCCAGTTGATGTAATATAACCTAAAATTGTTTTAAGAGGATTTTTAAATGAAAAATAAAACATCCATGTAGAGAATATGAAAAGTATAAGAATTACTACCATTGATACTTTTAAATAATTTAGTTTTGCGTTTTTCATCTTTTATTTCAACTCTTTGTAATTTTAGTTAACTTATATATTAACTGCTTATGCTTAATAGATCATTTGAACCTATAATTTTATAACTTGTGGATTATTGGATAAATCATGAAATATGCATTGTTTTGGTCAATTATTTTAGTTTTATTGATTGTTTTAACAGCATCTTATTATTCTGAATTGAAAAATTCCTATCTTTTGTTAGATGTTGTTTCTGCTAAATCTTCTATTCCAGGATTGTTTTGTGGATATGATGATATAACTCCTCTTTTTACACAACATGGTTTGCCTCAAAGTTTCATAATAGAGAATATAGAGAAAATAGGCCTGCATCATTTAAGCATCTTTCTTACAGATTTGTCTAATAATTTAACAGGTTTATACTATTATGATATAGGTGCAGACTTAAGGCTAAATACTTCAGATGATTTCTCTTTTTCATTGGGAACATCTCCTAGACTGTCTAATTATGCCTCCCCTGTGATTGTTTTAGATAACGGTACTATTTCTAATTATACTCTTTATTGGGTAAATCACCAACCATTACACAAAGAGATAAAATCTTGCAAGGTGCGAGCAATGGGTTGTTTCAATGTTACTACAGTTGCTAATTTCTCTATTAGTTATTTTGGAGGGTCTTTAATGGCTATAAACCCCTCATCTTCTCAAGATAAGGTTTATTTTGCAATTAATCGTAAGACTATCCTTAGAAGTCAAAATTATTCTTCTTTTAGATCCTGCACCATACGGCCAGGATTTGCTGATTATTGTATGAGTAACTTTACCAATTATACTATGTATCCTGCTTTTTATAATTATAATGTATCATATACATATTATTCTAATATTGAAAGTTTAGGTTTCATAGTAACCCCTAATTACCCATCTACTTATCCATTTATAATAAATTACCCTGATTATACTTATTTTTTTAGCATTAAGGACAATAATCATTCAATTATCACCCTTCCTACTTTAGATCATGATTCTGCTATTTTTCTCGCACCAGATAACATTGTTGCTGTAAGGAAAGATATTAATCTTGTTAATGATACTATTGCTGTGATAAATGTCCCTTCGATTACTTATTCAGATATAGACATTTTACCTGTGTCTATTAGTAAGGCCTTTTTTCTTGAATTCTCATCTATTAATATAGTTTTACTTTATAGAATACATAATTTATTAACATTTGGCAAGGCTTTTGGCGGTCCTGTTACTTTAGTTTATAATAATACTCTTGGGCCTGAGATCACTCCTAAATTTGCTCTTGGTGATGGTTCAATTGTAGGGTTTACTCCTGGAAATAGTGGCGGATCTATCATTAAATTTGATTGTTCTCCTTAGATTAATATATTTACTAATCTATTTCTCTGTATGTTTTTTAAATCTTGCAGATAAGACGTCGATTTTTGATAAATTTTTTGTTGGAAATCCTTAAATAGTATTTTTATTGGTTTGAAATAAGAAAGCCCCGTAGTATAGTGGTCAAGTATTCGGGCCTCTGGCGCCCGAGACCCCGGTTCGAATCCGGGCGGGGCTATAAATTTATAACTTGTTTTTACTTTGAATTATTATGAGGAGATTTTTTATTTTTACATACCCTAAACTTACTTTGTATGTTATTGCTATTTTTGTTGCTTACTTTGTTTTTCAGATACCCGCTGTTTCTGAAGCTGTAAGTTCATTTGATAGTTTTATTTATTTACCTATGTTTTTTGGAGGATTGCTTTATTCAGCAGGATTTACTACGTCTCTTGCAACTGGATTCTTTTTGAGCTATAGTGTTGATAATATATTGATTTCTGCTTTAATTGGTGGATTAGGGGCTTTAGTTGCTGATTTAGGAATATTTTCTTTCATAAGATTATCTTTCATGAATGAATTTCATAAACTGGAAAAGACTTCTTTTATTAGGCATATAATTGATTCTACAAAATCTTTGAATCCTAAAATAAGGTATTTTTTTGTTTATACTTGTGCTTGTATAATTATTGCTTCGCCTTTGCCTGATGAACTTGCTGTTGCGATGCTTGCTGGCTTTACTAAAGTGCACCCTTATGGGTTTGCATTTATTAGTTATGCAGGAAATTTTGTAGGAATTTATGTGCTTCTTTCTATTTAGTATAGTTTTTAAATGTCTTAATTTAAGCTTTATAGTTGCCCTTGTAGTCTAGTGGTCAAGGACACGGCCCTCTCGAACTGGTTTACCAGCATGCGAGGTGATGTCGCTGAGACTATATCTGTGCTCGCTCTCGAGTAGCATGGTGTCGCAGCTGTCGCGCAAGCGATAGTGGAGACCGGCC
>ERZ1292623.829-Hain-H51-01um-R1-829-length-31525-cov-24_pt1 | contig 31525 bp, 36 predicted proteins | sample MGYA00564398_ERZ1292623 | MGnify/ENA primary metagenome ERZ1292623 (study PRJEB36523, sample SAMEA6512633) | groundwater metagenome | collected 2019-01-07 | study: AquaDiva: Metagenomics assemblies of 32 groundwater samples
GCCAAAACCGCAAAAGAACCCGGGCGAATTAAATTCGCAGAAATGTTGTCATTTTTGGAACAAGGAAAAGCCGATGGAATAATTAGCTGGCACCCCGATAGGTTAGCCCGTAATTCGGTGGACGGAGGTAAAATAATCCACTTTGTAGATCGCGGCTTGATTCGTTCCCTCAAATTTCCCTGCTTTTGGTTTGAGCCAACACCACAAGGATTATTCATGCTAAACATTGCTTTTGGACAGAGTAAATACTTCGTGGACAATTTGCGAGAAAATGTAAAACGAGGTTTGAGACAGAAAATACGCAATGGAGTATGGCCTAGTTGGGCTCCGGTGGGATATTCCAACAACCCCAAAACTAGAGGAATTGATGTGGATAGTGAGAAAGCTCCTAAAGTGAAAAAGATTTTTGAAATGTACGCCACCGGAGCATATCCGCTAAACACTCTCGCAAATTGGTGTGAGAAAAAGAATCTTTTAACAAATGCCGGAAACAAAATCTCTTTGAGCAATGTTCAGCACATTCTTCAAAATCCTTTCTACGTTGGACTGATGAGGTACAAAGGGGAAATTTTTGAGGGAACACACGAGCCTTTAATTTCAAAGAAACTTTTTGATAAATGCCAGGAAGTTATGGCGAAACGTGGAAAAGTGAGACCGGATAGAAAACATGACTTTCCTTTTCTTGGCCTTATGAAATGCGCCTCGTGCGGATGTTCTATCACTGCTCAATACGCGAAAGGAAATGGTGGAGTTTACACCTATTACCGATGTACGAAAAAACGAGGCGTATGCCAAGAAAAGTATCTTGATGAAAGAAACCTCTTAGATCAAATCAAAAGTTTTCTTCAAAAAGTTTCTTTATCAAGCCAAGATACCGAAAAAGTTTTGGTGGCGTTGGATACGGAAGAAACACAAGCAAAAGAGCAAGCACAAAGTGAAGTAGTAAATCTTAAAGAGCAGTTAGCGCAAGTGGAGTTAAAAATACAAAAGTTGTTAGATGTGTATCTTGATGACGCACTTACGCAAAAAGAGTACGCCGCCAAAAAGGACATTCTCGTTTCCCAAAAGGTTGCACTAAACGAAAAAATTACCGATTTTGAAACAAAAGGTGTGTCTTGGCTCGAACCGGCTCGTGAGTTCGTAAAATCCTTGAATCAAGCCGCTAATTTACTTGAATCAGAAAATCTTTCCGAAATGACAACATTTCTGAAAAACATCGGCTCGAACCATATTTTGCGGAATCGGGAATTTCTTTTTGCCCCGAAAAATCCATACGATTTGGTCGCCGAGCCCCGCCCGAGGCGGGGCGAGGCATTGACTTTTCCAACGTGGTGCGCGGGAGAGGATTCGAACCTCCACGTCCTTACGGACACCAGCACCTCAAGCTGGCCAGGCTACCGTTACTGCACCCGCGCGTTAAAAAGCCTTTATCTTTCTCCTAGTTTCCTTTCTGCTCTTTTCTCTCAAGTAATACAATTTTGCTCTTCTGACTTTCGCTTTTTTAACAATTTCTATTTTTTCAATGGTCGGCGAATGGACGGGGAAAACTTTTTCAACTCCGATTCCGGAAATAATTTTCCGGATGGTAAAAGTCCCGCCGGCTTCATAGCCGTGTTTTTTCGCGATTACAATTCCTTCAAACGGCGCCACTCTTTCTTTTTCGCCCTCTTTGATTTTTTGATGAACTTTAATTGTCCAGCCGGGCTGGAAATCAGGAATTTCACGCGTATTAAATTTTTGAACAAACTGCTGGATTTTATCCACCCCGTTAGAAGTAGTAACAGCAACACATAAGTTTGACTTATATATTCCCGGACATACTTAAATTAATTTTAACTTTAACCTCTGGATCCGTTAGGGCTACTTCTAACGGGGTCCATAATATTTTAGCGTTGTGGGCACTGCAGGATTTGAACCTGCGACCTCTTCCATGTCGAGGAAGCGCGCTAACCACTGCGCCAAGTGCCCGATGGGGATGGGAGGGCTCGAACCTCCACGCTTTCGTGTATAAGACGAATGCTCTACCGTTGAGCTACATCCCCTTTTTTCTTGATGGCTTCGCCAATGCTCTATCCCGGGAAATATAGTAAAATTTAATTCACTTATCCACTCATTAAATTTTACTGCGAAAACTAAAGTTTTCTACATTTCCCGTCAAAGCTAAAAATCAATTGGCTTTGACCCATTTCGCTACACTCGCTCGTTACGCGCCTAATAACGCGTAAAACTCTTCCTGCTCCAAGGTTTCTTTCCTTATTAATTCTTTAGCAATTTTGTGCAAAGTTTGCAATTTTTGGCTTAGTATCAGTTTTGCTTTTTTCAGGCCTTTGGAAATGAAATTTTTAACCTCTTGGTCGATAAGAAAGGCGATCTGTTCGGAATAGTTCTTCTCGGCCGAGAGTTCTTTGCCCAGAAAAACCAACTCGTCCTTATCGCCGTAAGCTATCGGTCCTAACTTTTCCGACATCCCGAACTCGGTCACCATTTTTCGAGCCAGTTCCGAAGCGACCTTCAGGTCATTGCTTGCACCGGTGGTGGTGTCGCTGAAAATTATTTTTTCGGCCGTAAAGCCGCCGAGCAGTACGGCCAGTTCTGATTCGTATTCTGTTTTGCTTCTCAAGTGTTTGTCCTGGGTCGGAAGCTTCAAGGTGTAGCCGCCGGCCCGGCCCCGGGAAACAATGGAAATCTTATTGACCGGGTCCATGTTTTCAAGCTGGCTGGCTACGAGGGCGTGGCCGGCTTCATGATAGGCGGTTATTTGTTTTTCCTTTTCATTCAAAACATGGCTTTTCCTTTCCGGGCCGAGCATCACTTTTTCGATTGCTTCAGTCAGATCGTCTTGGAGGATCTCTGTTTGGTTTTTCCGGGCCGCCAAAATCGCCGCTTCGTTAAGCAGGTTGGCCAGGTCGGCTCCGGAAAAACCGGGCGTTCGCTGGGCGATTGCCTTAAGATTCACTTCTTTGGCCAGCGGTTTTTCCAGAGAATGGATTTTCAGGATCTCTTCCCGGTCATTGATAGAAGGAATGTCCAGAACGATTTTCCGGTCAAACCGGCCCGGCCGCAAAAGGGCCGGATCCAGAATATCGGGCCGGTTGGTTCCGGCTAAAACCACAATTTTTTCATCGGTGGCGAATCCGTCCATTTCAACCAAAATCTGGTTCAGGGTTTGTTCCCTTTCATCATGTCCACCGCCCAGTCCCGCGCCCCGATGCCTTCCGATGGCGTCGAGTTCGTCAATAAAAATTATTGACGGCGCGCTTTTTTTGGCCACTTCAAAAGTATCCCGGACTCGATTTGCGCCAATTCCTACAAAAAGTTCCACGAATTCGGAGCCGGAAACATAATAGAAAGGCACGCCGGCTTCGTTGGCCATCGCCTTGGCCAGCATGGTTTTACCGGTCCCGGGCGGTCCGACTAAGAGTACGCCTTTTGGAATTCTGGCTCCTAAACGCTGAAACTTTTTCGGGTCTTTTAAAAATTCAACCACTTCCTGGATTTCCTCTTTAACTTCTTTCAGGCCGGCGACATCTTTGAAATATGTTTTTTTGCCGTCACTCGAAGTATTGGCCAGCCGGGCCTTTGAACGGCCGAAATGAAAAGCCTGCATTGCTCCTTCCCTCGCCCCGCGCATCATCCACCAAAACAGAATGATTATGAAAAGAAAGGGCAGGATAAAGGGCAGGGAATTTAAAATCGCAGCCGTTATTGAGTTTTCACTTGCTATTTTTATCTCGACTCCGGAAAGCTTTTCACTGCTTACGCCTAGATCGTTAATGACTTGGGTCAGACCGACCCCGAATTCTTTTTTGGATTTTTCTTTGGCGCCGTCAGATAAAATTATTTCAAGGTTATCGTCCCGGACAGTGATTTCTTTCACTTCCCCAGAATTGATTTTTTGAACCAACTGGCTTAAAGAAATTTCCCGGATGTTTTCGCTAGCAAAATTCAAAAGAGCCGCTATTCCGGATAAAACCAGCAGTAAGACAAAAACAATAAAAATGTATTTAGCCATTTTTTTCATTAGATTTGAGGGCTTTTGAAGAGATGACTATTTTATCCGGAGAAGCTTCAATAATTGCCGCTTTTATTTTATCACCGGGTTTAAGTTCTTGAGTTTCTTCGTCCATTTCCGATTTCGGGATTAAGGCCTCGGCTCCATCATCAAGTTTCACGAAAGCGCCGAAGTCGGTTGTTTCCAAAATTTTCCCTTCGATGACTTCGCCGACCTTGTGTTCAGTCGCTTTTTCTTTTTCCAGGGCTTGCCTGGCCGCCCTCTCTGAAATAATCAATTTGTTCTGAGCTTCATCAACATCGATTATTTTTACCTTGAATTCCTGGTTTCGATAGGTCTGCAGCATTCTGACGATTTCCTGAATGTTTCCGTTTTCGACTTTCGGATAATGCTCTTCGGCTAACTGACTTAAAGGCATAAAGGCTTGGATGCCGACAATATCGGCAATCAGCCCGCCTTTGTTTAAATTCGCTATTTTCACAGAAATTATTTCGCCCTTTCCGTAGATTTCTTTTATTTCCTGCCAAGCCGATTTCATTTGGGCTCTTTTTAGGGAGAGCTCCATCAGGCCTTCTTCATTTTCGAGATTTAAAATCACCGTTTTGACTTTTTGGCCGGGCTTAAGATCTTTTTGCTTTTCCGGGTCGTCGTAGAATTCCCGGGGATAAACTATGCCGTTTCCAAAAGAACCGAGATCCATGAGGACGTTTAAAAGAGAAACATTTATTACTTCCCCTTCTAAAATCGAACCGCGCTTGGGCAAAGAAAAATTGAACTTGGCTAGAAGCTCTTTCATCAGTTTTTTTGAATTGCCGGCGTTTGTTTCCTGTGCGTTTAATTGCTCTGTCATGCAGTTTTTAATAGTATATTCATTTTTGAAAGATTTCAAGTTTTATGTTAGAATTTAGACATGAATATCACTTGGTACGGCCATTCTTGTTTTAGGCTGGAGAGTAAAGACCTTTCGGTTTTAATTGATCCATTTTCTCCACAAATTGGGCTTAGGCCGCCAAAGATTAAAGATGGTATTATCCTTGTCTCCCACCAGCATCCCGACCATAATAATATTGAAGGCATGCCTGATGAGAGTTTTTTAGCCAAAGGTCCGGGGGAGTACGAGGTCAAAGGAATTTTCATCAAAGGCATTCCGTCTTTCCACGACAAAAGCCAAGGCCATGACCGGGGACTTAACACCATTTATTCAATAAAGGTGGAAGACCTGACAATTGTCCATCTGGGTGATTTCGGCCAAGATAAGCTGACCGAAGAACAAATTGAAAAAATCGGCGAAATTGATATTTTGATGATTCCGATCGGCGGAACTTATACTATAAATTATAAAGAAGCAGTTGAGGTGATTCATGAAATCGAACCTAAAATCGTGATCCCGATGCATTATAAAATTCCGGGTCTGAAGCTGGATATCGACGGTCCGGAGAAATTTTTAAAAGAAATAAGCCTGACCCCCGAGAAAGCCGAAAAATCTTACAAAATCCAGAAAAAAAACCTGCCGGCCGAGGAAATGAAATTGGTGGTGTTCGCAATTTAATCTATGCTTAAAGAAATCCGCAACCAACCCGAACACATCCGCGCTTTGTTTATGTGGCTTTCGGTTTTTATTGTTTTTTCTCTGGTAATTTTTGTCTGGGCGAATTCATTTCAGCAGAAATTAGCTCTTTTGCTTAATCCCGAAGAAAAAACCGAAACGGCAAAGCAAGAGTCGCCTCTGGCAGTTATTTTTAGCGGCTTTAATGATTTAAAAGCGACGATTATTGATTTATTCGGCTTAGCTTCAGGCCGAAAAAATCAACTGGAGATTAAAAGCAATCTGGAAGATAGATTTGGATCAAAAATTGAACCGAATTTATTGCCTGTTTCTAAATAATGGCTGAAGTCGGCAACATAAAAAAAAGAGAGATAACTCAGGAAATGAGGGAATCCTATTTGGATTACGCCATGAGCGTGATTGTTTCGCGCGCACTGCCTGATGTTCGAGACGGCTTAAAACCGGTCCAGAGAAGGATTTTGTATGCGATGCACGAACTGAGTTTGAGGCCTAATGCTAAATTTGTGAAATCCGCTCGCGTAGTTGGGGAAATTTTAGGTAAATACCATCCTCACGGCGATGCTCCGGTTTACGAAGCCATAGCCCGGATGGCCCAGGATTTTTCTTTACGCTATCCCCTGGTTGACGGCCAAGGCAATTGGGGCTCGATTGACGGAGACAGTCCGGCGGCGATGCGTTACACCGAAGCCCGAATGACTTCGATTGCCGAGCAACTTCTTTCTGATATCGAAAAAGATACGGTTGATTTTACTGATAACTACGATGCGACTAGACGTGAGCCAATGGTTTTACCGGCAAAAGTTCCTAATCTTCTCCTTAACGGCACTGTAGGCATTGCTGTTGGAATGGCCACTAATATCCCGCCTCATAACTTAAAAGAAGTTTTAGACGGTCTGATTTATTTAATTGATAATCCCGAGGCCGGCATCCAAGAGTTGGCCGGTTTTATCCAAGGGCCGGATTTTCCGACCGGCGGCATTATCTATAATAAAGAAGATATTATAAACGCCTACGCTAGCGGCCGGGGGCCGGTGGTCACAAGAGCTAAAACCGAAATTGAAGAAGACAAAAAGGGGGCTTCTAGAATCGTCGTCACCGAGATTCCTTACCAAGTCAATAAGGCCGAATTGATAATTAAAATCGCCGACTTGGTAAAGGATAAAAAAATAGAAGGAATAAGAGATCTCCGCGATGAATCTGACCGGGAAGGCTTGAGAATCGTGATTGAATTAAAGCAGGATTCTTTCCCCCGAAAAGTGCTCAACCAGCTTTTCAAATATACTGACCTTCAAAAAACTTTCCATTTCAATATGGTTGCTTTGCTTGACGGCATCCAGCCCCAGACTCTTTCTTTAAAGACCATCCTTGAAAAATTCATCGAGCACCGGAAAAACGTAATCACCCGGCGGACTAAATTCGACTTAGCTCAAACCAAAGCCCGGGCTCATATCTTGGAAGGTTTGAAAAAGGCCCTCGACCATATTGATGAAGTAATCGCCACTATCAAAAAATCTGAAAGCCGGGAAGACGCCTTTAATAATTTAATAAAAAAATTCAAATTTACTGATTTGCAGGCTAATGCCATTTTGGAGATGCGACTCCAGACTCTGGCCGGTTTAGAGCGGAAAAAGATTGATCAGGAACTTAAAGAAAAGAAAGAATTCATTGCTTATTTGGAAGATTTACTGGCCAGCCCGAAGAAAATCCTCAAAAAGATGGGAGAAGAATTCACCGAGCTCAAACAAAAATACGGAGATGAAAGAAAAACCAAAATAGTCAGAGGAGCTTTGAAGGAAATCGGCGAGGAGGAGTTAGCGCCGGAAGAAGATGCTTTGTTTGTCCTGACCCATGGCGGCTATATTAAACGGATGTCGCCGACTGAATTAAGAATCCAAAAAAGAGGCGGCAAGGGGCTGATCGGTATGGCCACCAAGGAAGAAGACATTGTCAGTCATTTCTTTTTGGCCAATACCCGCGATAATCTTTTTTTCTTTACCGCTTCGGGGAAAGTTTTTCAGACTAAAGGTTATGAAGTTCCGGAAGCCAGCCGGGTCAGCCGGGGCAAAGCCATTGTTAATTTTTTGAATATCTCTTCAGAAGAAATAATCACGGCAGTCGTACCGGCGCCACGTTTAGCGTGGCCATCCAAGGTGCCAAGCGTTTCGCCGAAAGAAAAAACCAAGGAAGCCAAATATCTTTTTATGGCTACCAAGGACGGGGTGGTTAAAAAAGTTAAAGTTGAAGACTTTGCCAATATCAGAAAAAGCGGCTTGATCGCCATTAAGCTTCGCGAAAGCGATTCGCTTAATTGGGTCAGGCTTACTTCGGGCAGCGACGAGGTGCTTTTAGTTACTTCAGACGGCAGTTTAATCAGGTTTAAGGAAAAAGACGTTCGGCCGATGGGCCGGAATGCCAGCGGCGTTAATGGAATCAAGCTTAATAAAAACGACCAAGTCGTCGGCATGGAGGTGGTATCAACCGTCAACCGTCAACCGTCAACCGTCAACAAAGATCAGCTTTTGGTGATAATGGAAAACGGCTACGGCAAAAGGACTGATTTAAAAGCTTTTAAAACCCAGCGCCGGGCCGGCAAAGGAGTTAAGGCCGCCAAAGTTACTTCTAAAACCGGTAAAATTGTTTTAGCCCAAATCGTTGATCCGGAAAAGATCGGACTTATCGTTATTTCAAAGAAAGGCCAGATTATCAGGACCGAACTGAAGAGCGTTTCGGTTTTAGGCCGGGCCACTCAAGGAGTGAGAGTGATGAGAATGGATTCCGGTGATTCTGTTGCTTCGGTAGTTGTTGTATAATAATTTTAATGCCCGGTTTATCTCCTTCGGTAAATTTATCATCCGGATTAACCAGCCAGATTTTTGATTTGAAAGATATAGTTAATCAGTTCGACTTGGGACCGGGGATGAGAGCGGCTGATTTAGGTTCTGGCTCCGGATATTTTACGGTTGAAATTGCCAAAGTAGTTGGCGAGGGGGGTCAGGTTATGGCTGTTGACATTTTAGACACTGCCCTGGAAACGGTTAGGGAAAGAGCTTCTGGCGCCGGTGTAAAAAATGTCCAGCTGGTCAGAGCCAACCTTGAAGTCATCGGCAGCACTTTTTTGGCTGACGATTCCCAAGATTTCGTTTTGCTGGCTAATGTTCTTTTCCAGAACGACGAGAAACTTAGCATCATCAAAGAAGCCAAAAGAGTTTTAAGGCCGGCCGGAAAACTGGTAGTAATCGACTGGGAAAAAGGAGCCGGGGGGCTAGGCCCGCCCGACGAATACCGGACTCCCAAGGAAAGCATCTTAGGTCTAGCCAGCCAAGAAGGTCTTAGTTATGAAAAAGATGTTATTGTTGACGCTTATCATTTTGGAATGATGTTTAGAAAATAGCCGATGCTAATGAAATGCGAATAATGCGAATCAACTAATATTTGCAGATTCGAATTATTTGTAAATTCGCATCGGCTCAAATAAATTTCCACTAGTAAATTATACATTATCGCCGGTGTTCTCATTGTTTCGGTTTTTATTTTGATTTTTTTTCTGGTTTTAGGCGGATTCGACCAACCCGAACAAAGGGTTGAACTGGAATTCTGGGGGGTTTTTGACGACCCCGCGGCTCTTGATGAAACCATTAGTGTTTTCCGCCAGGCCAATCCTTTAATCAATGTCCGGTATGTTCCTTTTCCGTTTGAGGAGTACGAGAAAGCGGTGATTGACGCTTTGGCTTCGGGCCGGGGCCCGGATATTTGGATGATTCAAAATACGTGGCTCCCAAAACACAAAGATAAGCTCGCGCCTCTGGATCAAAACGACAAAGCTTTAAACTATAAACTTTTTAATTTTCAGCAGAACTTTGTCGATGTGGCTGAAGCTGACTTGATTGATAACGGACAGATTTACGCCTTGCCTGTTTATGTTGATACTTTGGCTCTTTACTATAACAAAGATTTATTGAATTCGGCCGGAATAAGCCAGGCGCCGAAAAATTGGGACGAGTTTAACGAAGCGGTCAGGGCTTTAACCAAAAAAGACAGCCGGGGCAACATTGAAAAAGCCGGCGCGGCCATCGGCGCGGCCAGAAACATCAACCGTTCAACCGATATACTGATGCTTTTAATGATGCAGAGCGGAGCGGAAATGGTTGACCGGCAGAGAAACGAAGCTGCTTTTGCTAATCCGGTCGGTTTCCAGCCGGTCGGCGAAGTGGCTTTGGAATATTATACTGATTTTGCCAATCCTGTAAAAACCGTTTATACCTGGAACGACAAACTTTTCTATTCAATCGACGCTTTCGTGACCGAACGGACAGCGATGATGTTTAATTATTCTCATCATATCCAGACACTTCGGGCCAAAGCCCCGCGGCTTAATTTTGGCGTCGCTTTAATGCCTCAGCCCAAGGATGCTTCGGTCAGAGCTGATTATGCTAATTATTTTGCACCAGCTGTTTCAGCCGCGTCAAAAAACAAAGCCGCTGCCTGGAAATTTTTAACTTATCTGGCTTCGCGCGAAGGATCGCTGTCTTATCTTAATAAGTCTTTGCGGCCGGCCGCGAGGCGCGACCTGATTGATTTTCAGAAAACCGACCCGGACTTGGGAGTTTTCGCCAAGCAATCTTTGACCAGCCGGAGCTGGTATCAGGTTGACAGCGGAGCGATTGAGAAAATTTTCGCCGATATGATTGAGGACGTGGTTTTTAGAAGAGCGACGGCGCCGGAAGCCTTAAGAGCCGCCGAAGACAAAGTGACGGTGCTGATGCAACGAAGATAGAATTTAGAATTTAGTAAGTAGTAAGTAGAATAAATTTTATGAAACTAAAAAACATTCAAATTTACAAATTCTTTATTTTTTTGGTTCTACTTTCTACTTTCTACTTTCTATATTCTAGTTCTGTTGTGGCTGTTGATTATCTTCCTCTGGTGCCCTGCGGGTTGAAGAGTCAGGATAACCCGAGTACTCCGGAGATTGAAGGAGCTTGCACTCGCTGCGATTCATTCAAATTAGCTCATAATGTGATTAGTTTTATTTTATACGGCTTAGTCCCGCCCGTGGCCGCGGTTTTGTTTATCTACGGGGGATTAGTAATTTTACTTGCCGGGGCAAGGCTGGAATGGATTAGTCATGGCAAAAAGGTTTTTTGGAATACCTTTTTGGGCTTGGTGATAATTATGGCTTCGTGGCTTATCGTCAATACTTTTATCCAGTCATTCGGCCCGGAGCAGGCCAAGGATTCCTGGTTTAGATTCACTTGTTCGGAAAAGGGGGCGATTACTCCAGGCGGACAACCGCCGCCAACCGCTTTATGCTCTGATCCGACTGGACTTGCGGCGCAAAATAGTGTTCCGTATCCAAGACAAAATGCTCCGGAATTAAATCAGCTTATTTCCTGCATCCGCAGCAATTTTCCTAATCAGAATTTGGGAGAAGTTTCAACCTTTGATAAAACTTATGACATTTGCAATTATACCCGCGGCCAGAGAGTTTGCGGTTCCTGCATTCACGAGGTCAATTCCTGTCATTATGGCGGTTCGTCGGGAACGCAAGGCGCTTTGGCTGTTGATTTCGGCAATGAAGATATCGGTGATAGAATAATAGGAGTGGCAGTTCAACAATGCGGCGCTAAAAACGGCAGGTGCGAGGATGGAAACAGCAATACTGTTTCTTGTTTAAGCTCCCGGGCGACTCACGTCCATATTAATTCAAGAACCTGCGATAAAAATTGATGAGTAAAAAGAACAAAAAACACTTAAGTAAATTTTTAACGCTTACCCTTTTACTAAGTTTTTTGTTTTTGATTTTCGCTAATTTTAGTTATGGCGCGGAATCAGGCGTTTCTGTAAATTTTGATGTAAATCCTAAAAATATAGTTGCAGGGAGTCAGGCTACGGCGACTGCCAATGTCACTATAAATTTAGCTATGTTCAGCTCTTTTTGCGGAGATAATAATGTCTCCAGCTTCATATTCTATGTAATGAAGGATAATTCTTTCCCGGCATTTGATACCAAAGTTTTTAAAGAAACCATCACTTTTTCGAGAACCAGCAGCGCAGTTGCTGTAAATTTGAATAAGCCGGTTGCCATTGGAGATATCATTCCTAGCAGTAATGGCGAAACTAAAAAATTATATGCTCTTATTGAATGTCCTAACGGTAGCAACGCCGCTCAGTCGGAAAATGTAGAAGTTTTTGTCGCCGGCGGCCAAACCATCTATTCATGCGTTGGGCCTAATTCAAACGGCCAGAATGTTTATATCTGTAGCCCCGGGGATTATTCAAACTGTTCTGACACGCCTAAGTGCGCCGGGAAGTTTTGTCAGGAAATCCCGGCGAGTCTATGCGGTAAGCTGGTTGGCGGCCCCGGCTCCGGCAATCCCGCGCCCGGTCCAGGAAACCCTAAACCCGGCCAGGATATTGATGTTTCATTTAATATTCCGAATCCGATTCAGGCTGAATCATTGATTGATTTAGCCAAAGCCATCGGCCGGTTTCTTTTTCAGATAGCCATTCCGATAGCAGTGATTATTATAATTTATGCCGGTCTTTTATATTTAACTTCCGGCGGCAACAAAGAAAAAGTTGCCACGGCTCACAAGGCTTTATGGTATGCCGTTATCGGCTTAGCCATTATCCTGATAGGGCAAGGGTTCTTTACGCTTATAAAAAGTATTCTGAATTTAGGCGCGCCGAGCCCGTAAATTCTCGTTTGACATAAACTAAATATTGATGTACAATTGACACATCAGAAAAAGTGCTTCGGTTTGTGCTTTCTGCCATCAGGCAGACAGTACAGATTGAAGTTTTAACAATTCAACCTTTAATCACGTGGAGGATGTATGTCTGATTATAGAAAAAAGAAAGATCGCGGCGAGCCGGCAATTCAGTTTCGATGGGATCCGCTCGAGCTTGCCAGCGATAAAACCTTTTCGACTACCATTCGGATTTTCGTTTCCGGCTGGTGGCCAGAAGAAAGGCCAACGGAGGTTTCACTTTCGTGCTACGAGAAAAGTCAACAGCCCTCTGATGGGAATGAAGTTAGAATCCAGAAAGGGGAAGGGACTTTTCCTTTGGCCGGGCTTGAGCCCGGACGTCACTACCACGTGGTTGTTTATATTGGAGATCGAACACCGGTCCAAAAAATGATCATGGTTCCGGAACTGGCGAAGCCGCCAAGCCCGGAGCAAGAGGCGCTTGAGCGCGAGCGGACCGAGCTTGAAAGAGCAAAAGTCGCCCATCAGCTCAAGCAAGAGAAGGAGGAAGATAAGGAACCGCGTCCGACCGATTTCACTGTTGAGAAGTTTGGTGGTAACGGGAAGTACAAGCTTTTAATCTCGGTGTTTTCGAAAGAAAAACCGGAGAGCATCGGCGTCGGGATTCCCAAAGCAGCCGTCACCGTCGTTAATAGACACACCGGCCAGTCGTGGGAAACCAAAACCGATTTCGATGGAACGGTAATCTTTGAGGTTCCGGGATTCACGGAGCGCGAGAAGATTATCACCATTGCCGTTAAGGGTTTGCCTTTTGTGAAAGACCGTCAACTGCTGGGGCCATCGGCTCCGGTTCATCCGTAGGAGGAGAGTATGGCTCATACAGTAGATCGACTTTTTCACACCTTCAAGGACATTTTTGATGCCCTTGAGTCGGTTCCCGGTATTGCCGCTTTTATCAAGGTTTTCTTCGGCAGCGAAGAGGCCGAGAAGAAGATGAAAGAGCGGCTCTTCACGGATGTTCGCGACGAAGTCCTGGAAGACGTTCGCATGTTGGGACTAGGCCGTCGCGAGAACCTTGTGCGTCGTCTTCACGAAGCGGAACTCCGCGGCGAAGAAGATGACTTGGTTTGGGACTTCGGCAAGATCAAAAAAGAGGTCCGGCGAGACACGTTAGAGTGGTTTAACTCTCTTGATGATCAAGATTTCAAGGTGTACGTCGATTTGCTTCACGACAACAAGTTCCGTCAGTTCGCGCGGAGGGCACTGCTGTTTTTCCACGAGGAGGCGGCGCCGGTCATGAATCGCGCGGTGAGCACTACCATTTCGACCATAAGGGCGGGAGTCGCAGAAGTCGATGACTGGGCTGACACCACGGCGGCGCCGGCGGTTCATCGGTTCGGGCAGTGGCTTAAGAAGAAAGGGGTGCGGCGATGATTCAGTTTTTAAATGAAGTTTGGGAAGTGATTGCCGCACTTTGGAATACGGGGGTGCGGTTTGCCAGAGTAGCAATTCGAGTGGTACTCGGCGTGATATTTGTTTGGCCGTTTGCATTACTCGGGGCATCACTTACCGGTTCTTCCGGCTTTACGGCAGCAGTGGCGCTGGTGCCACTGGCAGCAATTCTGCTTCTGATGCTAGCTTACCCGTTAGTATCAGGAGTATTAGCCGCTTTACCGCAAGGCCGGAGATTCTATCTCTGGCTTGTCATCGTTTTATTCGGTGAGATGGTCATTGGTCTCTATCTCGCGGTTGTTCCGGTTTGGAACAACCCGGGGTTGATTCCGGTGCTGGTTCTTCTGGTTGTCGTCTTGGGGATGTTTTTAATTCTCAAGCGGCAATTCGTTTGGCGGCGAGGTGGGTGGTTTTCAACGGTGCTGGCCTTGGCTATCCTTAGTATCACCTTCACTTTCTTCTTCAGCGGCGGAAAGAAAGAAACTGAAAGACGAGCGAGGAAACCAGACGCCGTCCAAGCCGACGCTCGCGTATATGAGTTTATCTTTAACGCCGGCGAAGTGACTGACACCGTGGAAACCGGGCCCGGTTCCAGGCATTTGGTTCTCTCAAACCAGGACTGGATATTGGTTTCAGCTTTGGCAGATGGTACTCCAAAAGAGTATCTGATGCGGGCCGGGCAAGGGAGCCTCGACGGAGGCAATATCGTCGGTCCGGCCAGAGTCAGGGCTTTGACCGACGAAACCAGGCTTCAGTTCAAGAAGGTCTGGTGAGGTAGTTCTTTCAAGGGGCCGGTTTCGCAAAGACGCGAAACCGGCCCTTCTTCATCTCACAAAAACTTTTTCATTAATCCCGCGACTCCTGATTTCGCCGCCTGTTTTTTTTAGGTTTGAGCTCGTCTAAAACCGGAGCGACTTTCAGTATTAGTTTTTCTATTTCTGTCGTTTCCATATAAACGGTTTATCTTTAAACAAAATGTTGTCAGGTTGCAAGCGAGTTTAAACTTTTTGCCAGCTGGCATTTTTCGGAAAATTTCGTCTTGGATTTCTTGGGCTGTTTTTTTGGACCCCGTTTTCATTACTTTTAATCCTAACAGATATGTCTATTTTTGTGATTTGACAGATTTAAAGTATTTTTGTAGAATATAGGTATTGGAGGTGAGAGATGAAAAAAGTTCTTTTCATGATTTTTTTGGGGGTTCTCATCGGACCGAGACAGGCGGAAGCCCAGTCATGGCTGATCCCCTGGTTGGGCGGTAATGAGGTCAGTCGGGTTGTGGCCGGGAATCAGACTATGATTTGGGGATTGGCCAATCAGTGGTATCCTCAACAATCCGTACTCGGAATGGCACCACCCGGCTACTACTGGGTGTGCCGGCCCAAGTCAATCGGCCACCAGTGGAAGGACGTGGTTGGCGCTGCCGCTATCGGCGCAAGCCTTGGTGGTTTGAGCGTCGGCAGGCGCGGCGTCATCTATGGAGGTTCTGCCGGCGCAGGCGGTGGAGTGCTTTTGGGAAATCACGAATGCGATTGGCAGCTTGTGCCTATTCAGGTGCAGGCATTACCAAGCCCGCCTAGACCTTCGCAACCGCCGCCTCCACCACCCGCGCCGCCTCCGTTGCCTGTCCCGCCAGTACCGCCATCGCCGCCGGCACCGATTCTTGAGCCGATGCCGCCACGGCTTAGCGGCGTTGAACTTCGGGTAATAAATGAATCCGTTTTTACAATTACGCTTGAAGCTAATGGCCGGCGGGCAGTGCTTAAGCCCGGAGCCACGGCTCGGGTCTACACACCGGACATCCGGGTTTTCCGAGTTCAGCCGGATGGCCGGGGTTCGTTTGAGGAGGTTGAAATTGATCTCCTTGGAACCGAAGATGAGACATTGCCGGGCTGGCGGATTCCGCCAACCCCAAAGTTCAAGAGTCCGTAAGGGGGAGGATTTATTTCCTCCCCTAATTTTTTATATTTTAAGTATCTACTTGTGGATAAACTGATTGGTTATTGTTTTCTTTAATTTATATAATTGAGATTAAGTTTATGGATTTGAGGAATAAAAAATTATTGGTTTTTATTGTTTTTTTGGGTGTTTTATCGGGATTCCATTTTTTTGTTTCAGCCCAAGGCACTTCGCAGGATGATTTTCTTGGCGTGCAGGATTTCACGGTCCAGCGCATCGCCGCCATCATCACCGGTTTTGCCTGCTGGCTGATAGGCATAGTGCTTGCGATAATGGTGATTGCTTTGATAATAGCCGGGATAAGATTTTTTCTCGCCAAGGGTAATGAAACGGCTTTGACTGATGCTAGAAAAAATTTAACTTGGGTTTTGGTCGGGATTCTGGTAATTCTGGCGACCAATGTGATTATCGCCACCGTGGCCAATGCCTTGGGCGGTGATTATTCTTTTCTGCCTTTGAATTGCGGGCCATTCGCAGATACTGGCGGCAGGTATTTAACTTGCAGAGGGCCAGAGGATTGCCCGGAAGGGCTTATTTGTGAAATTGGAGCAGGCAAAAAAGAAGGACTTTGCCTTTCTCCTTAGATAATTTATGAATAAGAAAATTTACCTTAGCTTACTTTTTACTTTTTACTTCTTACTTTTTACTTTTGTTTCTGCCCAAGTTGTGATTCCCCAGCCGCAGGTTCAGGGCCGCGGTCTTACCTTGGCTGAACTCGCAAGCTTAATTGCCGTTGTCGGCTCTTTTCTGACCAATATTGCGGTTTTGCTCGCGATTATCGCGATAGTTATTTCAGGTATAATGTATATGAGGGCTGGGGACAAAGAAGCTAATATCACTAAAGCCAGAGGCTGGTTAAAAAATGCTTTGCTTGGGGCTTTGATAATTTTAGGAGTCGGAGTGATAATAAATACCATCGCCAACGTAGTCAGCCGTGAGTTTTTCTGCCGGCTGATTGTTTTCGGGAGATGTATTTTCTGAAATAGAACTTAGTATTTAGAATTTAGAATGAGAACAAAAAATAAAAAAATAATTCAGTTACTTCTATTTTCTATATTCTATATTCTATATTCTAATGTTTTAGCTCAAGGCCCCCTCCCGCCGGGAGATCCGATAACTTATGACAAAGTCAGCGCTTTTCTTGATAATACTGCTAAATTTCTTTACACCGCCGGCATTACGGTGGGAGTGATAACTCTGGTCGTTTCCGGCATAATGTTTTTTTGGGCCAAAGGAGATACTGAAGCCAAAACAGCCAAAGGCTGGTTCAGAAACGGAATTATCGGTGCATTCATTATTTTAGCCACCGGAGTTATAATAAAGACGATTGAAATTATTGTAAGAGGTGGTTTTTTCGGACCATAAAATATGAAAATTTTCAATTTAATTGTAATTATAATTCTATTTTCTATTTTCTATTTTCTACTTTCTACTTCTGTTTCGGCTCAGGCCCAGCCGCCGGCAACTTATATCCTGCCGCCTTTGCCGCCGGGGCAGGGCTTAAACACCACGACCCTCGCCGGTCTTTTGGTTCAATTAGCCAACTTTTTAATCGGGGCAGGAATAGTCATCGCCATAATCGTGATTGTCTGGAGCGGGATTATGTATTTGAAAGCCGGAGACAAAGAGGCTAACATCACCAAAGCCAAAGGCTGGTTCAGAAACGGAATCATCGGCGCGTTCATCATCTTGGCGGTTGGCGTGATAATTTTGACGATTTATAATATAGTGGTGACCGGAAGCTTTTTCGGGGGGTCGGGGACGCCGGGCGGTCCGGGGATTCCGGGAGGACCGGGCCAAGGCGGACCCGGAAGCTCTTGTCTTAATAACAGCCAGTGTCTTTCCGGAACCGTCTGCGACACTGTTTCCGGCATCTGCGTCAGGAATAATGGCAATTTAGAGGGTGAAATATGCAAGGGCGATGGAGACTGCGCTTATTGGTTAAGATGCAAGTCTTCAGGTGTATTTGGAACAGGACAAAAAACCTGCCAGCAACCCTAAGGGTCGATTAAATGATTAAAAATTAACAGTTTATATAAGATGAAAAAATACTTAGCAATTTCAGCAGTGGTTTTTTTGGCTTTACTGCCCCTGATTGTTTTGGCCCAATTGCCAACAGTGTCCCCGCCGGTTGTTCCCGGGACAACCTTAACCGAAGTTGAAAGTATTATCAGGCGGGTAGCTCAATTTATCCTTGTACTGGGTGTTATTGCCGCTTTGATTTATATAGTTTTAGGAGGCATTGCCTGGATGCGGGCCGGAGGAGATCCAACCAAAATAACTACTGCCAAGACACAGATTTGGTCAGGCGTTTGGGGAGCTTTAGTTGTTATAGCCATTGGTTTGATACTCCAGACCTTGGCCGGAGTGGTGACCAGAATTTTCTTCCAGTAACGCTTAGCGTTACTCTAGGGACGCTTAGCGTCCCAATAAAATTAAAGCAATATAAAAACACCCAATTTTAATCTTAATTTTGAGTGTTTTTATATTGCTAAAACCAGAGAAAATGATAGAATACTTTTGTTTGCCGCGGTGGTGAAACTGGTAAACGCACTGGGTTTAGGACCCAGCGGGAGCAATCCCTTGAGAGTTCGAATCTCTCCCGCGGCACATGTATGCGGATTATCACGCTTAGCGTGATAATAGTCGCGCTCAGCGCGGCAACTAACGCCCCCCTAATAAGGGGGGCGATATCCGGGCCCCAAGCAAGCCCTTCATTAAAATCAAATCTCGTTTAACTCCTATTTAATCTTCGGCATCGTGATTGTTAAAATTCCGTTTTTCAAAGTGGCTTTGGCCTGGTCAGGATTAATTTCTTCCGGCAGAATTACTTTCCTTGAAAATTCTCCCCAGTGAAGCTCCTGATAAAAGTAGTTTTCCCCTTTTTCTTTTTCTTCTTCTTTCCGGACTCCTTTTATCATGATCGCATCCTTGGTGATTGATATGTCCAGATCTTTGCCCCCGACTCCGGCGATAGCTGATTTTACGACAATCTCATTGTTTTTTTGAAAAACATCCAAGGTCAGGATTCCGCTTTGGTCCCGCTTAGCAGGACTTTGGTCTCTAGTTTCTTCTTTCATTATAGCCATTATATCACTAAGTCAATATCTTTTATGTGGATACGCTCTGGATAAGCTGTTTATGCCGTTCTTTTAATTTGTCGAAAAGAATAAAAAGAAAAATCATCATTCCCAGTAAAAGCAAGGTATTTCCGGCTAAAGCAGCGCCCGGATTCAGAAAGATTAAGTAATTGAAGATCAAATGGAGGGAGGAAGCTAAAATTAAGCCGAAAGCGATAATTTGTTTTTTGAAGTGGTAAAAAAACCAGGCCAGACCCAAGAAGTAGCCCGTGATTCCGGAAGCCAGAGCGTGGAGCAATGTCGCGCCGGTGAACCGCAAAGAAATGATTCCCAAAGTGGCGCCAAAACCTTCCGGATAAACCTTGAAAGCAATGAGGATGTTTTCCATAGCCGCGAAGCCCAAGGCGGCGGTAATCATATAGATTATGGAATCGTGGGGTTCGTCGAAGTCGGGCTTGGCCACCACCGAATTTTTAACCACCCAGTATTTCATATACTCTTCAATGAAGGCGGCCAGAGAGAAGAAAATGGCCACGCTTGAGACCAGGCGGCTTCTGAAGACTTCGCTGACCGCTGCTTCAAGCAGTACTACCACCGGAGCAATAATTATTCCGAACAGAAAAACCTTGATAATCAGGTACCTCGGCTCCGGCCTCGGATCTTTTTTCAAAAAAATCAAAAGCCAGACAATGCTGGGCAGAAAGCCGAGGAAAATCAAAATTATATTTGTCGGGATGCTTATTTCGGCCATTTTTCGACTAAAAGCATTTTCTTATTTTCAATCGGCAATTTATTCCAGATTTCTTCGGTGATGAAAGGCATAAAAGGGTGGAGAAGTTTTAATTGATTGGCCAGAAGCCAGAGCAGGGTTTGCTCCTTGCTTCTGGCTTCTGGCTGTCCGCCATTAATTTTCTCTTTCGCATGCTCTATATATATAGCAGCGAAGCGATCCCAGAAAAAGTGATAAAGATCATTAGCCGCCTGGCCGAAGCGGAAATCCCTAATATTTTCTTCAGTTGATTTGGCTAAATTTTTCAATTCTTGGACAAACTCTCTGTCTATTGTATCTAATTTTGAAGGAAGTTTTAATTCGTAGTCTTTGTTTTTCTCTAAGTTCATCAGCAAAAACCGAGCTACGTTCCAGATTTTGTTGGCGAATTTCTTGCCGGCGTCGATAACGTCTTCATTGAATTTCATATCCTGAACGCCGGTAGTCTGGAAAGCCAGACCGAAACGCAAGGCATCAGTTCCGTATTTTTCAATAAGTTCAAGGGGGTCAATCCCCGTGCCTAATGATTTTGACATTCTCTGGCCATCTTTAGTTAAAACAGTCGGATGGATGTAGACATCTTTGAATGGTATTTTGCCCGTTAACTCAAGTCCTGAAAAAACCATTCTGGTGATCCAAAGATGCAGAATGTCCCGGGCCGAAGTAATGAATTGAGTCGGATAGAAATTTTTGTAATCATTTTGTCGGGCCGTGCCCTCTGAAGCCTTGGCGGAGGAGGCCCAACCCAAAACCGCAAAAGGCCAGAGAGCCGAAGAAAACCAGGTGTCTAAAACATCTTCTGAGCCGGGAATCTGATGCCCCCACCAGAGTTGGCGGGAAATATTCCAGTCGCGAATATTTTCAAGCCAATTCAAGTAGGGGCCTTCCCACTTTTCCGGTCGAATTTGAACTAGCCCGGTTTTGACTGCTTTTTTTGCAAGTTCAGCCAGTTCTTTCATTTTTAGAAACCATTGCTTTGAATAGAGAGGTTCAATAATTGAATCGCATCTTTCACAATGGCCGATATTGTGAGTCAGCTCTTCCGTTTTTTCCAAAAGCCCGAGTCCTCCGAGCTTCTCTAAGACTTTTTCGCGACAGTCCGCTGTTTTTAATCCTTCACAAATTGCCCCCGCTTCTTTGGTCATTTTCCCGTTTTTATCTATAACTTCAAAAACTTGGAGATTGTGTCGTTGGGAAATCTCAAAGTCGTCGGCCGAATGGGCCGGCGTCACTTTTACCGCGCCGGTGCCGAAGTCCATTTCAACTGTCTCGTCGGCGATAATCGGAATTTCCCGTTTTTGAATCGGCAGAATCACTTTTTGCCCGATCAATTCTTTATATTTTTCGTCTTTTGGATTTACGGCTACCGCAGAATCGCCAAGCATGGTTTCAGGTTTTGTGGTCGCTACGACCACATAATCTGTTTGCCTGCCCTCCGTAGCTTTAGCGAAGGAGGGCTTATCGTGGACTATCGGATATTTAATAAAATATAGTTTTCCTTCGGTTTCTTTGTACTCAACTTCCAAGTCGGAAATCGCGCTCTGGCACCGCGGGCACCAGTTAATTACTCTATAACCCTGATAAATCCACCCCTTTTTTTTGTAATGATTAAAAACCTCATAGACCGCTTTTGTGTAATCATCGTCCATAGTAAATCTGGTTCGCGACCAATCAACCGACAGCCCCAATTTTTTGAACTGTTCCAGAATTTTAGAGCCGTATTTTTCTTTCCATTGCCAGACGAGTTCCAGAAATTTTTCTTTGCCCAAATCATGGCGGGTTAATCCCTCTTTTTTCAATTCTTTTTCCACGACATTCTGGGTAGCGATCCCGGCATGGTCTATCCCCGGAATCCACAAAACTTCGTAGCCTTGCATTCTTTTCATTCGCACGATTATATCGGCTAAAGTGTTTTCAAGAGCGTGGCCTATATGGAGTTCGCCGGTGATGTTCGGCGGAGCGATGGTAACGACGAATTTCTTCTGGAAGAGGCCTCTTTTTGTTTTTTCCGGGGTGAAAAAACCGCTCTCTCCCCAAAGCTTGTAAATTTTATCTTCTACTTCTTTCGGATTATAGGCCTTCGATAATTCCATCCCTGTTTTAATTTTATCGCAAAAATCGCAGTTTACCAATTTTTGATTTTAAGATTTGCCTCTGCCCCAATTTTAATATCTGATTTTTTATTTTTGATATATTTATAGTATCCGGCCAAGGCAATCATTGCCGCGTTATCACCGGTATATTGGAAATCCGGCTGGGAATAGAATAACTTTAATCTCTTTGTTTCTTTTTCAAGAGTTTTTCTTAGGAGCTTGTTAGCCGAGACTCCGCCTGATAAAAGAATTGATTTTGCTTTGTAATTTTCTGCCGCCTTGATTGTTTTTTGAACCAAGACATCGATTGCGGCCTGCTGAAAAGAAGCGCAGATGTTGACCGTGGTTTTTTCATCAATTTTCCCTAAATCTTTCAGCAGATATAAAACCGCGGTTTTCAAGCCTGAAAAACTGAAGTTGTAGTTTTTTTGATTAAGCATCGGCCGAGGGAAGGAGAAAGCTTTTGGGTTTCCATTTTCGGCCAGCTTCGAAACTATCGGTCCGCCCGGATAACCGAGTTTCATCATTCTTGCTACTTTATCAAAGGCCTCGCCAGCCGCGTCATCAACCGTTTCACCGATAATTTTAAATTCTCCATGAGCGGACATTAAGACGAGTTGGGTATGCCCGCCGGAAACGATTAAATTCAAAGCCGGGAATCTTATTTTTTTGTTCTTGAAAAAATTTGAATAAATGTGGCCTTCGAGATGATTTATTCCAAGAAGAAATTTTTTGTAGCAGTGAGATAATTCTTTAGCAAAATTTATTCCCTTCCATAGGGTAATTTCAAGCCCCGGTCCCGTTGTCACTGCAATAAAATCAAGTTTTTTCATTTCAGCCCCGGCTTTTTTCAAGGCTTTTTCAAAGACCGGCTTCAGGTTTTTTTCGTGTTCGCGAGCCGCCAAATGCGGAACAACCCCGCCATAAGGCGAATGAATTTTCACTTGGGACGATACAATATTGGATGATACTTTAAGAGGATTTGTTTCAAGGACCGCAACAGAAGTTTCATCGCAGGATGTTTCAATGCCGAGGATTCGCATTGGCTAAAGTTATCAATTTTATTGAGTTTTTTCAATTTTTATGATAGAATTAGGTGGTGTAAAAAACTTGGCCCCGTCGTCTAGCCCGGTCAAGGACAGCGGATTTTCATTCCGCTAACACGGGTTCAAATCCCGTCGGGGCTGCAATGAATTACCAGGACGATTATCAAAAAACTTTGGAGCTAAGGTCAGAAGGTATGACCAAATTTGTCTCCGAGCAATTGACGGAATTATTAAAAGCGTTAAATAAAATTAGTCGAATCCCACTGGGGGCGCTGTTGATAACTAAACGGCACATTTTTTCAATTATTGTTTATAATTAAATCAACCGTTTCTTTCTGATGGCCGGTCGAGAGATCTTAATAAAAAATTTTTATTAAAAACCTATGCTAGGAAAAGTCACTTATGCTTTGGTGATTATCGGCGGCCTCAATTGGGGGTTGGTTGGTCTGCTTGATTATGACGTTGTCGCTTCTTTGTTTGGCGCGGCTAGTGGAATTTCACGAACAATCTACACTCTTGTTGGCCTAAGCGCTCTTTGGATGCTTTTCGCCGGCCGAAGACAGTAAGAGTATTTTTTTGAAAATCTCCGGATGATTCTCGGCAATTTGAGCCAGAACTTTTCTGTCTAGTTCAATATCGGCTTTTTTAAGGCAGTTGATGAACCGGCTGTAGTTGAGTCCGTTTTCGCCACGCTTAGCGTGGCTGTTTGGAATGCTTAACATTCCGCCGTATATCCTGGCGGCGGCATTTATCTTTATCTGCCAGAGCCGGCGCATATTTCTTTTTTTCTGCTTCCGGCCGATAAAGGCGTTTCTCCAGGCGTGGTAGATTGCTTCTTTGGCCGCCCGGTATTTATTTTTTCTTGACCATTTAAAACCTTTGGCTGCTTTAAGCAGTTTTTTTCTTCTTTTATTGGCGATGGTTCCGCGTTTAACCCGAGTCATTATTTTTTAAACTTTAAATCCGCAGCAACTGTTTTACTGTTTTTTGATCCGATTTGGCAATCAAAGATTCTTTTCTTTTACGCCTTGTATTTTGGCCTGAATCTTTGGCGTTAAAATGATTAAGCCGCGTTTGGCGGCGAAGCATTTTCCCTTTACCGGTAATTTTGATGCGCTTTAAAAGCGCTTTTTTCGGTCTGAATCCTTTTGACATAACGAGGGTCATTTCTTTTTTATTATTATCCCCAAGCTTCGGCCCTGGAGTTTAACATCGCTTTCCGGTTCGAACGGTTCCTTGATGAATTCCATAAATTTTTTTATTTTTTGTCTTGCCATATCTTTCATAGCCATTTGTCTTCCTTTTAATCGCAGCTCAATCTGGATTTTATCATTTTTTTTCAAAAATTCGTCTATTTTTTGGGCTTTGACTTCCAAATCGTGATCGCCAGTCATAAGGCCTATCCTCATTATTTTGAATTCGGTTTTGCCCCCTTTTGTTTTTTTCTTTTCAGCTTTTTCTTTTTCGTAAAGCCATTTGCCGAAATCCATAATCTTGGCGATCGGCGGGTTCTCCTGCGGGGCGATTTCAACTAAACTAAGGCCCTTGTCCTGAGCCATCTTTATGGCTTCTTGGGTATTTAAAGTCCCCAGTTTAAGGCCTGATTCGTCAATTACCAAAACCTGGGGCGCTCTGATTTGATAATTTGATCTTGGTCTTCGGAAAGTAGCCAACATTTTAAGACTATCACAACTATTTGGAAAATAAAAGTATTGGCAGTAAAATTGCTTTTATTCTGATTTGTGGTATAGTTATCTTGAGGAGGTGAATGGTGAGATGCAAAGCAATCTTTACAAGTGGCAGTGATATAGTCGATGTTTTAGAGTTTCAAGAACACTGGGAGGATTTTCTTCATCATGATTATCCTGATGCAGTGTTCAGTAAGATGGCGCAACTGGAGGAAAGTTTTGGTTCTTCGGTATCAATAAAGATTGAACCGATGCCAAGACCAATTTCTCTAGCAAGACCACCCCGGCGTAATCGGATGATAGGCTGGCCGCTTGCTGTAATCCGTCGAGCCAGTTCTTTTTTCGGTCTTTGAGGTCGCCTAGTTTCATTTTGAAGCGAGGCGGCCTTTCTGTTTTTATGATATATTAACTGGAATGATTTATGCCGAAAATAGAAGCGCTTTCCACGATTACGAAATTTTGGAAAAATACGAGGCAGGAATGGTTTTGGAAGGCCATGAAGTCAAGGCGGTTAAAAGCGGCAAACTGTCGGTCAGGGGTTCTTACATAAAAATTTTAGGCGGGGAAGTATTTTTAATCGGCGCAATAATTTCTCCTTTTCAACCCAAAAACACACCCAAAGATTACGATCCCCAGAGAACCAGAAAGCTTCTTTTGAATAAAAAAGAAATCTCCGGATTAGTAGGGAAGTCAGAAGAAAAAGGCTTGACAATCGTGCCTTTGAGGGCGTATGATAAAAGAAGTAAAGTCAAGCTTGAAATCGGCTTGGCCAAAGCCAGAAAGAAATATGACAAAAGGGAGGTAATCAAGGGAAAAGAGGAAAAAAGAAAGATTGAAAGAGCTTTGAAGCAATACTGAAAATTTAAAGTTTAAATAAGGGGGCGAAAGGCATCGACGGATTTTAGTTCTTTGGCAATTCAGGCAGAGGACGAGTGTTACCTCTTGAATCATCATTCAATTAAACAGGTGCAAATTTTACACCTAACTACGCTTACGCCTAAAAAGCCGTAAGCCGTTCTATCTGCAAGGTTCTCGGTAGCAGAATAGAGCGTCAGACACCGAGAGAGAAAACAGAAATTTATGCCTAATAAATTTCTGGAGCACCTTTTACTGTCTTAGGCGCCCGGGGATTTTGTCGGCTTTTCACTCCGGGTTTAAAACAAACCGAATAAGCCTGTAAATTTACCTTGAATAAAAATTCGGATGGCGGTTCAATCCCGCCCGCTTCCACCAGACAATAAAAACAGCCGATGAGGCTGTTTTTATTGTCTGGTGGTGTTTGTTTGAAAAAGTCAGAACCCATTTTGCGGAGAACCCTGACTGACCGCCTCCGCTTCGCTCCGGCGGGACGCTCGGGCGCGGCGGAATTCCCCCCACACCCCTTTCCGCCGCGCCCTCGCGGGAGGCCAAAATTTTTTCGCCGCCAATTCAATTAAGAAAGCATTTAGCATGGTTATATTATAGTATAACCGTTGTCCGGTAAAACAACAAGTGATAAGATATGGATAAGGAATATGCAGGAAATATCAAGAAAATTGGGCGAGAACCTGAAAAATGTTCGCGCCAAGAAAAAATTGTCGCAAGGCGCGTTAGCGCGGCTTTTAGAGGTTGATAAGGGCTATATTAGCAACATTGAGAGCGGTAATAAGAATCCTACCCTTGCGACAATTCAGAGATTAGCTGACGCGCTTGGCGTGTCGGCGGATGAATTAATCAAATAATTTTATGATAGAAGTAGAGAAAAAATTTCTTCTAAATAACCAAGATAAAGAGCGACTAACAAAAGACGCCAAATTTTTGAATGAACGGATTTTTACCGATATTTACTACGACACAGAATTTTTTTCTCTAACATCAAAAGATAAATGGCTCCGGTCTCGCGAGGGCAGATTCGAGCTAAAATTACCCTTACATGAGGGAGCTGAAAGATTAGCCGACCAATATGATGAACTGGAGGACGAGCAAAAAATTAAAGAAGCTCTAAATCTGCCTTTCGGTGGAAATCTTGCAGATAATTTGGTAAAAGCTGGATATTCTCCATTTTGTACTTACAAAACCACGCGGAGAAAATATAAAAAGGAGCCATTTATCATTGACCTTGATGTTGTTGATTTTCAAGATTTTACTTACAACATTGGTGAGATTGAGTTAATGGTGAACGATAAATCCGAAATTGAGGGTGCTATTGAAAAGATAATGAGTTTTGCGAAAACTCAAAATCTTACGATCGCACCAGTTCGAGGAAAAGTTATTGAATATCTGAAACGAATAAAACCAAAGCATTACCAAGCTCTTGTACAAGCAAGAGTAGTTAAAGATTTTTAAGATATGGACATCAAACAAAAAACAGCAGAAACCTATGACAAAATCGCTTCCGGCTACAGCGCCAGTCATTTTGCTCACTTTTGGATTGAGGAATTTGATTTTTATAAAAGTATTATCGATGGCAAAAAAGTCATTGACCTCGGTTGTGGAGCCGGACGAGATGCCGCCGTTTTTGTGGAAAATGGTTTTGATTATACTGGCATAGACGCTTCGGAAAGAATGTTGAAAGTAGCAAGCGAAAGAGTGCCGAAAGGAAAATTTAAGCAAATGGATTTTAGCGAAACCATTTTCCAAGACGGAGAATTTGATGGATTTTGGGCGGCCGCTAGTCTTCTACATATTCCCAAAAAAGATGTTGCCGGAGTTTTGCAAGAGGCAAAAAGAATAACTAAAAACGACGGCATTGGATTTATCTCGGTCAAAGAAAAAAACGGAATGGATGAAGGAATGATTGATGAAAATAAATATGGCGGAATAAGCCGTTATTTTTCGTTCTATACTCAAGACGAGTTCAAAAATCTGCTTGAGCAAAATGGCTTTTCTGTGGTAAAAATAAGTACGCACACCGAGGACGACGAACGAAAAACAAACTGGCTTTGCTATTTTGTGAAGGTTCCAAATTGATAATTGGCGGCGAAAAAATTTTGCCTCCCGCGAGGGCGCGGCGGAAAGGGGTGTGGGGGGAATTCCGCCGCGCCCGAGCGTTCCGCCGGAGCGAAGCGGAGGCGGTCAGTCAGGGTTATCCGCAAAATGGGTTCTGACTTTTTCAAACAAACACCACCAGACAAGAAAAACAGCCGATGAGGCTGTTTTTCTGTTGGTATAACGATAAAATTGAAGTTTTCCATTTTGGGATATTTAAGGAGAGGTGAGAGGAGTGGAAAACTTTTGATTGTTTTTTCTTAGTTTTTTTGATAATGAAATATCAGGAAAGGAGAGTTCTTTTATGAATCAAGATGCACTGGTGACCGAGCTTCTGGCCATACGGAGGCGAACCAAAGAAACTGCAGAGAACATCAAGCAGATTTCACAGAAGCGTTACACCGAGGGGCAGTCGCTTCGGCAACTGATCGAAGAGTACGGCGAAAAGCGAGTCAAGCTCCTCAAACAAAGGCTCCAAGAGCATGGAATGACTTGGTGCACACTCTGTTCTTCAGTCGTTCCGGAAGCTGACACTGAGTTTCTGCTCGTTGAAGGCAGAGAAGAGTATTCCTGTGGCTACCAGAACTCCTGCTACGGATTCAGCGGCTTCTCAAAACTCCACCGAGCTTGCTCTGCTTGTCGTGAACATGCGGCCGACAAACATGGACAAGCGGGTCCATACGATTGGCAGGCCAAAGACCGAGAAAGTTTCTACGCGTTCCGCGTGGAAAAGCGCGATGATGGCTACTACGCTCGCAAGTTCGGCGACTGGGCAAAGCTCGACGACGAAAAGTGCAAACTTGACGAGCCAAGAAGCAATCTCGTCGAAAGGCTTGAGGAAGAATACAATCTTCCGCCAAAAATCGATTTCAGATCGCACTGGCCCGACGACGACGAGCTTGTGATTCACGAACGAGTGATAGCCAAGGCGAGTTGATGCACCAGCCCCAAAACCAAAGTTTGTCAGTTCTCTCCAAAAACTGACACCGTCTCTTCCGAGGCGGTTTTCTTTTCTATCTTTTTCTAAGCCGCAGAGATTAAAAATTACTTTCTATACAGGAAATAAAGCGCAAGCGGAGCGCCCCAGTTAGCCCAACGTTCAAAGAAATCCCAGATAGGGTCAGGACCCAAGGGCCAACGGATTAATGCAGTCCATAAACCCCAAAAAGCCATCCAAAGGATTAATGGCCTGACTGGTTTTATTAAAATCATTAATGCCAAAGCAAAATCTACTATCCCGACCAACAAAAGAATTGTGGTTATGGTATCAGGATTAGAAATGCCAAAGACATTAAAGTATTTAAACCATCCTTCTTTTCCCTGAAGAGCAAAAACACCATGTCCCAAGAACTCACCAAAAATCGCAACCCTCAAAATATAAGTTATCTTATTCATTTATTTCATCTCTTCCAGCTTCACTTTCGTCTTCGTCGTTTCGCCCCCGTTTCTTAAAAGAGTCAGCTCCACTTCGTCGCCGATTTTAAATTCCTGAATCAAGTCGGCCAGTTCTGATTTCTCGTCCATTTTTTTGCCGTTAACCTCAATTATCAGGTCGTTCTCTTTTATTCCGGCTTTATCTGCCGGGCTGTTTTTAACTACGGCATGAGAGTTGGGCAAGTGATCGCTTATCACCAAGGCGCCCGAATCCGCGCTTAATTCATATTGCTCTTTCAACTTTTTATTAAGCATCACATAGCGGAGGCCTAAATAGGGCCTTTCAATCCGGCCGTGTTTCAAAATGTCTTCGATGTCTTTTTTAGCCCAGTTGATCGGCAAAGCAAAGCCGATATTTTGGGCGCCGAAAATTATGGCGGTGTTGATGCCTACGACTTCACCCTCGGTGTTTATCAGTGGCCCGCCTGAATTCCCCTGATTAATAGCCACATCAGTTTGAATTACGCCTCTTAGAACTTCGGTTTCTTCGCCTTGGCCCAAAGAGGCGGCGATCCGTCGTGAAAGGCCAGAAATGATTCCTTTGGAAACCGAATTAGTGAACATTCCAAGAGCCGTGCCGATGGCGATGGCAGTCTGGCCGATTTCAATTTTAGAGGAGTCGCCGAGCTTGGCTTCGGCTAGGGAGGCGACTTTTATTTTCAAAATGGCGATGTCGTTTAACGGGTCGCTTGATAAAACTTCGGTCTTGTATTCTTTTTCGCCGGCTAGGACCGAGTATTGGGCTTCGCGATCGTGGACTACGTGCTTATTGGTTAAGATTAAACTGTAATCTTTGTTTGAATGGATGACGAATCCGGAGCCGCCGCCGATCTGGACAGACTGTTCTTCATCTTTTTTTTCTCCGGTTTCCGGAGACTGAAAAGACCCGAAAGGAGAGAGAGCTATCCTTTTGGCTTTGGGCAGATGCTTGGAAATAATGACGCTGACTACCGAGGGCGAGACTTTTTTGACCGCGTCGATTATTGTTTTTTCTTCATTAAGCATAACTTTAAACTTTTAAACTTCTTATTTTATCTTCGGCCTTATTTTAGTATATTATAAATTAATGAAATACAAAATCCACAATTTTCTCCAAAAGCAATATCCAGACATCTCTTTTGATGTTTCCTATCCGCCCCGCTCAGCGGGGCAATTGGGACGCTTAGCATCCCGCCCCGAGGGCTTGGGCGACTACTCAACCAACATCGCTTTTTTGTTATCGAAGTCTCGAAATCTCGAAATTTCTGCTGTTGCCGAAGAGGTCGTTGGAAAGTTAAAAAAGGAATTTAGCCACGAATTCGAAAAAATTGAAATCGTCAAAACCGGATTCGTAAATTTTTATTTTTCGAAAGAATATCTTTGGAATTATCTGTCCGAAATCTCAAAATATGAAAATATTGATATATTTAAACTTTTAAACTCTGAAACCTTTAAACCTTTAAACATTAACCTCGAATTCATTTCCGCCAATCCCACCGGTCCTTTGACTTTGGGCAATGCCCGGTCTGCCGCTTTTGGCGGCGCCTTAGCCAATATTTTTCAGATGGCCGGCCATAAGGTCACTCGCGAATACTACATTAATGATATCGGCAATCAGGTTGAACTTTTAGCTGAATCGGTAAAAATAAGGCTCCGACAATTAGAAGGTGAGAAAGTTGATTTTCCCGAAGATTTGTATCAGGGCGATTACATAGTTGATTTGGCTAAAGAGGCGAAAGAAAAAAGGATCCCGCCAGAGCTTCTGAAAGAATTCGCCGTGGAAAAAAATCTCAGCTGGATTAAAAAATCTTTGGCTGATTTCGGCGTTAAGTTTGATGTTTGGTTCAAAGAATCAAGCTTAAAAGAATCTGATGAAATAAAGTCGATTTTAACTTATCTTGAACATTCTGGTTTGACTTATAAAAAAGAAGGGGCGCTGTGGTTTAAAGGAACCGAGTTCGGTCTGGATAAAGATGTTGTCCTGATTAAGTCAAACGGCCAGGGCACTTATCTTTTGTCTGATTTCGCTTACCTGAAAAACAAATTTTCACGAGATTTCGATATGGCGATATATCTTTTGGGGGCCGATCACCATAATGATGTCAGGCGGCTTAAAGCCGGCCTAAAGGCCCTTGGTTTAGCCGAAGAAAAGTTCGTAGTTTTACTTCACCAATTAGTGGTTCTAAAAAAAGGAGAAGAAGTTTTGCGGATGGCCAAGAGAAAGGGGGTTTATGTGACTCTTGATGATTTGCTTTTGCAGATCCCAAAAGATGTCGCTCGGTATTTCTTTCTGGAAAAATCTTTGGATACTCATTTAGAATTTGATTTGGAGTTGGCCAAGGAACAGTCTTCTAAAAATCCGGTCTATTATATCCAGTACGCTTTTGCGAGAATTAACAGCGTGTTTTCTAAATCTCGAAATCTCGATATATTGAAATATAATCCCAGACTATTAGAAGAAAAAGAAGAGTTTGACCTAATCCGCTATCTAATCCGTTTCCTAGAAGTCGTCTTCGACATCAGTCAGAATTACCAAGTCCATTACTTGACTCAATACGCTTTTGAATTAGCTGGCCGGTTCCACAAGTTTTATGAGACCCACCGGATTATTTCCGAAGACAAAAAACTGACCGAAACGAGACTGGCTTTAACCAAGGCGGTTCAAAAAATTTTGGGCGAGAGTTTGCGATTGATGGGTTTGAGTGCTCCGGAGAAAATGTAAAATTAAACTTTTAACTTTATAAAAAGGATATGACTTGTCTTGAATGGTCG
>ERZ1292623.832-Hain-H51-01um-R1-832-length-31489-cov-8_pt1 | contig 31489 bp, 37 predicted proteins | sample MGYA00564398_ERZ1292623 | MGnify/ENA primary metagenome ERZ1292623 (study PRJEB36523, sample SAMEA6512633) | groundwater metagenome | collected 2019-01-07 | study: AquaDiva: Metagenomics assemblies of 32 groundwater samples
AGGTAATATCAGGTATTACTTAATATTGCTGGTGGGATTCCACTTAGAATACAGGGAAAGGCAAACTCCAAATTCTTATGCCCTATAGTTTGACAAAATGCTCAATCTATGCTACCATTAAAAAAATGACTCCAGGTAATAGAGAGAGAGAAGGAAATCAACCAGAATCAATACTTCAAAGACTTCAAAAATTAGATCCTGAAAGGAATGTTGCTTTTACAGCTGTGGAACAACTGAAAGACCCTCAAGAAATGCAGCAATTCATGGATGAATATGCTAAATGGTTAGGTGAAAACTCTGATGATGAAGAGATTAAAAGAAATCCATTCCAAGTAGCGGGCTCAAATGTGGGCTACATAGTGGGATATTACGATAAGGCAACAGCTGATCGTTGGTTCCAGGCCATAGAAGGTCTTTCACATCCAATTTTTGGAACTAACCTACCATGGAATAGACCAGCAGATGCTTACGAGACAGGACAAATGCGAGGGAGACTGTCTACTGGCGAGAGAGATAATTAACTACTTAACCTCATCTATAGTTCCCTTCATGTACCTGCCTGCCGGCAGGCAGGGAAGGCTTTATTTGACTTCATCTATTGCACCTTTCATATAAAATGCCTGTTCAGGCTTGGAGTCATGTTTACCTTCTAAAATCTCTTTAAAAGCCTTTATTGTTTCTTTAATTGGAACATAAGTTCCTTTTATGCCTGTAAATACTTCTGTAACATAAAATGGCTGGGTTAACATTCTTTGGATTTTTCTAGCCCTGGAGACTGTTAACTTATCCTCATCTGACAGCTCCTCAATTCCCAAAATAGCAATAATATCCTGTAAATCCTTATATCTTTGTAAAACCTTTTGTACTCCAAATGCCACATCATAATGATCAGTACCCACAACCTCTGGTGTAAGAGCCCTTGAGGAGGATGACAGAGGATCAACTGCAGGGTAGAGGCCTTGTTCTGCCAACCCACGTTCCAGCGCAATAGTTGAATCTAAGTGAGCAAAAGTAGCAGCTGGTGCAGGATCAGTATAATCATCAGCAGGAACATAAACTGCTTGAACAGAAGTTATAGAACCTTTTTTAGTAGAGGTAATTCTTTCCTGCAATGCTCCCATTTCAGTTGCCAAAGTTGGCTGGTATCCTACAGCAGATGGAATCCTGCCAAGTAGGGCTGATACCTCAGAACCTGCTTGAGAAAACCTAAAAATATTATCTATAAAAAGTAAAACATCTTTACCTTCCTCATCCCTAAAATACTCAGCCATTGTTAACCCAGTTAATCCAACCCTAAGCCTTGCCCCAGGAGGCTCATTCATCTGTCCAAAAACCATGGCAGTTTTATCCAAAACATTTGATGCTTTCATCTCATTATATAAATCATTCCCTTCTCTGGTTCGCTCACCTACGCCTGCAAAAACAGAATATCCTTTGTGCTCAGCCGCAATATTTCTGATAAGTTCCTGAATAATAACTGTTTTTCCAACTCCGGCTCCTCCAAAAAGTCCTACTTTTCCACCTTTTACAAAAGGAGCAAGCAGATCAATAACTTTTATTCCTGTTTCAAAAACTTCTGATTTTACAGACTGGTCCTTAAAAGAGGGAGCTTCTCTGTGGATAGGCAGTCTTTTCTTGGCCTTAACAGCACCTTTGTTATCAATTGTGTCACCTAAAACATTAAACAGTCTTCCTAAAACTTCTTCTCCAACTGGCACAGAGATAGGGGAGCCAGTGTCTTCTACATCTGTACCTCTTTTTAATCCATCAGTTGCTCCCATACTAACAGTCCTAACAACCCCTTCTCCAAGATGTTGTTGGACTTCCAGAACCAATCTAGCTTGTCCCACCTCGGAGGTGAAGCTTTGACGTCTGCTAGATTTCACCTCCGAGGTGTGCTTAGGCAGCACAACTTCCAAAGCATTGTAAATTGCAGGCAAATGCCTTGCTTCAAATTCGCAATCTACGACGGCACCAATGACTTGTGTAATTTTACCCTTGTTCATGGCATTCTAACCTTCTGTCGAGTTTGTGATCTATGTCTTTCCAAAAAATCTGGCTTCGTTATTATACTTACTCCTTGAACACCAAATCTTCTAAGATGTACTTCATCTAATCTATTATGCCATCCAAAATGAGCTCGGCTTGTTCTAATTCTTCCTTCCATAAAAGCTTTGCTTCCTGCTTCAAAGTGATGCCACATAGTTTCCTGAAGTGCTTCAGGAGTCATGCTTTCAAATTTATTTACTTCAACCATTTGCCTCCTTTCTTATAAGTTTTCATATTATTCCATCGCAGCTGATGCTGATGAAATTTCTAAAATTTCTCTTGTTATTGAATCTTGCCTTACCTGATTATAATTTAAGGTTAGATCTTCCACCAACTCTTTAGCATTATCTGTGGCATTTTTCATAGCCACCATTCTGCTAGAGTGCTCTGAAGCTTTTGTTTCAAGTAAAGCCTGATAAATCCTGGTTTGAACAGAATGGATTAAAATTGAATCCAAAAGAGCATCCACATTTGGCTCATATAAAAATTCGTTAGATCGTTTATCGTTAATCGTTAATCGTTTTTCTTTTTGTTCTTCCGATATACGATATTCGATATCCGATATACTAATTGGCAGAAGTTTTCCCTTTCTTGGTTCTTGTTTAAGAGTAGAAACAAAGTGAGGATAAACTAAGTAAACCTCTCTCACTTCACCTGCTAAAAAGCTTTCTGTTACCAACTTACTCAGCTGTACTGCTTGTCTAAAAGTTATTAAATCAGAATTTTCAAAATCAGCAGCCAGGTCCTTTCCTGTCCTAACCACAAAACTTCTTCCCTTTTTCCCAACAGTATAGAATACGTTCCCACTTGACGAGTGGGAAGCTATTACAGCCCTCATAATATTAGTATTTAATGCACCCACCAAACCTTTATCAGTAGTTAGTAAAACCACCCCCACTTTGTCATTGCGAGGAGTCTTTGACGACGAAGCAATCTCTTTCCCACCCAGCAATGGATGAGCTATTATATCAACCCTGGGAAGCAGTCTTTCCAAAGCTTCTGATAAATTCTCAGAATATGGCCTTCCATTTAAAGCCTGCTCCTGAGCTTTTCTCATTTTAACAGCAGCCACCATCTGCATAGCACGAGTGATTTGACTTGTATTCTTGACCGATTTTATTCTTCTTCTTAACTCTCTTGTATTAGCCATAATGTGTCCTTGTCATTCCGGACTTGATCCGGAATCTATATAGATCCTGAATCAAGTTCAGGATGACTTTGTCATTTTCACTCCCTTCACAATCTTTTCTAATTCTTTAATCATTTTTTCATCCAATTCTTTTTTAGAAGCTATTTCACTTAGTACCTTTTTATTCTTAAGCTTTATAGCCTGTATAAATCTTTGTTCAAAATCCCTAACTTTCTCTACCTCCACCTCATCCATATACCCATTTGTCACTACCCATAAAGCTACTACCTGTTCTTCAACAGGCACAGGGGAGTAGGGAAGCTGTTTTAGAACTTCTGTAATTCTTCTTCCTCTTTCAATTTGTTTTTTAGTTTCAGGATCCAAGTCTGATGCAAACTGGGCAAAGGCCTGCAGTTCTCTAAACTGGGCAAGGTCCAGCTTTAATCTTCCTGCCACAGACTTCATGGCTTTAGTTTGGGCAGCTCCACCCACCCTGGAAACCGAAATTCCCACATTAAGTGCAGGTCTGACTCCTGCAAAAAACAAATCCGGCTCCAAATATATCTGCCCGTCAGTTATGGATATAACATTTGTAGGAATATATGCAGAAACATCATTGGCTTGGGTCTCTATAATAGGCAGGGCTGTCAAAGAACCACCTCCATGATCCTTGTTCATTTTGGCAGCTCGCTCCAGTAGCCTTGAGTGAAGATAAAAAACATCCCCGGGATATGCTTCTCTTCCAGAAGGCCTTCTTAAAAGTAGGGCCATTTGTCTGTATGAGGCAGCATGTTTAGAAAGATCATCATAAATAACCAAGGCATCTTTGCCGGCATCCATAAAATATTCACCCATAGCACAACCAGCATATGGGGCCAAATATTGCATTGTTGCAGAATCAGAAGCAGAAGCTACCACAACAATTGTATGATCCATGGCTCCAGTTTCTTCCAACTTGGCCACCAGTTGAGCAATTTTGGAAGTTTTTTGACCTATGGCAACATATATGCAGACCACCGGTCCTGAGCGAGCATCGCGAGTCGAAGGATTACCTTGATTAATAATGGTATCCACTGCAATTGTGGTCTTACCAGTATTTCTGTCCCCAATAATCAGCTCACGTTGTCCACGCCCAATAGGAATAAGCGCATCAATGGCTTTAATTCCAGTTTGCAGGGGAGTATTAACAGATTCTCTGGTGATAACACCGGATGCAATTTTTTCAACAGGGTAATGAGTTTTTGCCTTAATGGCACCTTTTCCATCCAAAGGCTCACCCAAAGCATTTACCACTCTCCCAATCAGTCCTTCGCCAACAGGCACTTCCAAAATCCTGCCTGTTGTTTTAACCTCTGCTCCTTCTTTAATTTTAGTAAAGTCACCAAAAATAACAGCCCCCACACTATATTGTTCCAAATTCAAGGCCAGGCCAGAAATTCCTTCTCCAAAGTTTAAAAGCTCAGAATATGACACATCAGAAAGCCCTTCAATCCTGGCCACCCCATCTCCCACCTCCACTACAGTCCCCACATTTTGCCTTTGGGCCTTAAGCTTTAAACCCTTAATTTCACCCTCAATTTGACTGATCAAATCTGCCATGAGAGACTACCTCCTTTACCTGGTTTAATTTTCCTACCAATGATTCATCCCAAACTTCATCTCCCACCCTAAGCCTAAATCCCCCTAAGATTTCTGGATTAATATTAACTTTAACTTTGGTAATTTTTACCTTTTTATCTATTATTTTCCTCGCCCTATTAATTTGGGCGGGGGATAGATTTATGGCTGTTTCCAAAACCATAGTATGAGCTCTTTCCTTTCTTTTAAGCTGTTTCAAATATTCCGATAAAGCCCGGATAGCATCGGCTTTTGGTAAAGATTTTAAAAGCTTAATAGATCTTGTAATTTGTGACTCTAGCATCTTTCCATCCTTAAAAGAGGCCTCAACAAGTTTTATTATAGTTTTTTGAAGAAGTTTTGATTTTTTCATGAGAGGTGTTTGATTTCTTGCTGGATGATCTTCTTTTGATCATCCTTGGTAAATACTTTACCGGAAACCTTGCTGATAACAGCTATCACTAGATCAAGAAGCTGCGAGCGGGCCTCACTGATCATTCTTTCCACTTCCATTCTACCAGCTTCCACTGCCTTTTTAATAATATTTTCTGCATCTTTGAATGCTTTTTGATGGGCCTCTTCAACTATCAATACACCAGCTTTCTTTGCTTCATCCACTATTTTTTGAGCTTGTTCAGAAGCTTTAGCTAAAATTTTTTCCTTTTGCTCTTCAGTCTCTAAAAGCCTTTTTTCTATTTCCTCTGCATTTTTTAAAGAATCCTCAATTTTCTTTCTTCTTTCTGCCAAAACTTTTAGGATTGGTCCATATAAAAACTTCTTCAAAATAAAAAAAAGAATAAAGAAATTGACTACCTGCGCAGCCAAAAGTATTGGTTGTACTCCAAAGTCTGACAAAAAATTCATTTAATGAATGCTATAACCAAAGCATAAATTGCTATTGCTTCTGCAAATGCCATTGACAAAAGCATCACAGGCAAGATTTTAGCTTGTGCATCCGGATTTCTGCCAATTGCCTCAAGTGCCTTCATACCAATAAGCCCAACACCAATTCCAGGGCCAATTGCCCCCAACCCTATTGCAAGTCCCGCTGTTAAAGTTTCCGGCATAAATTAAACCTCCTTCCTTGCCCCACGAAGCCTTGGCGTAGTGGGGTCTTTTTATATTTAATGGCTTGTTTCATGTTTTTCACTAAGTAATACCATAAATACTAGTGTCAGCATTGCAAAAACTGCTGCCTGTACAAATCCTACTACTATTTCTAAAAAATAGAAAGGTAGAGGTAATATAAAAGCAAATATGGCTGAAACAGCTGACAAAACTACCTCTCCTGCAAATATGTTACCAAAAAGCCGGAAAGATAGGGATACTATTTTTGTAAATTCCGAAATTATTTCCAAAAAACCTACAAATAAAAATAGGGGATTTAAGGCAACCCAACGGAGAAGGTAATTTTTGATTCCCAGATATTTCACAGCAAAAATATGGGTGGTGATGGCAGAAATCAGTGCCAAAGCCAAAGTCATATTTAAATCAGAATTGGTGGAGCGAAGCAGTGGCTCGCCATGGTAGGTAATGGTTCCAAAACCGGGTAAAAGACCCAGCCAGTTGGAAACAATTATATAAAAGAAAAAGGTAATCATAAAAGGAAAAAATATCTTGGCCTTTTTTTCTCCGGCAAGATCGGTAGTTAAAGAATGCGCATAATCAATAATCAGCTCAAAAATATTCTGCAGTTTTCCCGGGACAGATCTTAAATTAACTCTTACAAAAATAGAAGTAATTATCAAAATCCCCATTGCTATCCAACCAACAAGCAGGGTATTGGTAATTGGAAGGTTTCTAAAAAATCCCAAAACTTCAGGCTTTAAAACAATTGCATGTTCCATTCCACTAATTGTACTAGAGATTTCAACCTTGGGTCAACGGTATAAATATCTTTGATTTCCAGAATGACCTGTAGTATAATTAGAAATCTATGGTTAGTCCTGAAAATTTACTCAGAGCAGCTAGGAATGCTATTTTATATCCAGATGTTCCAAGATTAATTTCTTTGTGTACAGCTGGTACAGTTATAAATGAGGCTGTAAGTTCACCAGAATTAGCTTTAATTTCTGTGGCAGCTGCTTCAGTAGAATTTATTGGTCTTTTTAGAAGAAGGGAGGATCTAAGTCGGTTTCTTTATCTTAGAAAAGTCAAACCAGTTTACGAAAGATTATTATCTGATGGAACCATTATAGACCCTTCTATCACTATTGCAGAACTTCATGTACCTTTTATACAAACCCTTAGTATGGCCAGACAAAGAAGTAGAATTATCCGTTCCCGAGTAATCGGTCAAAGCATTATGGAGGGATTAATTAACCTTGGAGAAAGAATAGAGCAAGGAGAATTTGGAGAGTATGTAGCTTTTAAAGGCACCTCACCCCTAATACCGTCTCATAGAGCCGCTTCTTTGGGCTTTGAGGTGGATAGACCAAGAGGACTAACAAATACTATTTATAAAGTTATTGCTCCGCTTGATAGAATTCTTTCTCTAAGCCCAATGGGTGGAAGAGTATATGAAGCTTGGATGTCTAGACATGAAGTGGCCTCTCATTTAGAAGACTTTCGAGAGGAACTTGCTAGACTACAAAGAAAATCCGCTTAATTCCTCCTTAACTCTAAAGCAACTAGTTTTCCCACATCAGATGCCTGACTCTAACTAGCTTCCCACATGGAATGCCTGCCCGCCTCTGGAGGGTGGGGTGCCTGGATTATTCTGCACATTCATCAGAATCTATGGATAAGTTATAAATTCCCACCGGATCATCATATTCCTTTTCTTCTACAAATGATTTATAGCTATTTCTAGGATTAGTTTTGGAAAAATATCCTCCAATAAACTCTGTATCACAAAACGGATGCTTCTCACCTAAGAGGTAGTACCCGTAGGAAGAATATGGATAAACTTTACCTTCCCACTCGTCAAGTGGGAAGCTATTTCTATGAATATATTTTGACAATTGTAATAGGTATTCATCAGTCTCCACCAATTTTGCTTTAAAAACCCCCTGGAATAGAGAACCAACTCTCTCATATTTTGTATTGAAGTATCTGGTATAACTATCAGCAATCTTTCTCATAAATTCTGAAATTCCACCATCTTCCGACTGTTGAATTAAAAGGTGAAAGTGATTTGGCATTAAACAGTAACAAAATATTTTCAGTAATTCTATCAGTTTATCTATCTTTTTTAGTGCTATCTTTCCTCTTCTAAAATCTGAAAGTTTCATAGGCTGGGGTGACTTGCGGTAGAAATCTAAAGTTTCCAAAAACCTTTTGTAATCCCATTTATTCATGAAAATTTTTCTTTTCTCCACACCGCGATTGTAGATGTGATAATAACAATCAGTAACTAGTGGAGGATTAACCATTAATTCATCATTACATCTGTATTCCCACTCGTCAAGTGGGAACGTAGATTATTCCAGCTTTTCCCTTTGGGTTCTTAAAAAGAGTAGCCATTGTTCAAAGAAGGCCACAATGCCTTTAAATGGGGTTTCAATTATAAAGTCAAAAATAAACAAAATTATATTTATTTGTGAAACTGCTTGAGTTAATTTCCTGCCAACTTGTATAAAAGGCATGAAGAAAAAATCAAATGATATTGTTGCTATGGATTCTTTTTGATCTTTTAAAATATACATATGGGCGGTTTTATTGATTCTATAAGAAACAAAGGAAACGATTGCTAAAAAGAATACAAATATCGCCTGGGACAACGGGTTTACCCCAAACTTTGTCAGAATAAAAATAATTGCTCCAAAAGAAAGTGCAAATGTTGCAAGCCAAAATATTATAAAAAGAACCCAAAGAATCGGATCAATCCTCTTAGGTTTTTTCTGCAAAATAAGGGACTTACCTAAGTTGGGTTCAACGTCAAAAAGGATTGAGTTTATTTTATAAAGAATCCTGAAAGAATTCTCTCTGGATGGAGTTTGAATCAAAAGACCAACCAAAATCATAAGGGCCGGGGGAGTTAAAGTATTTAAAGCCATGGACGCCCAAAGTACTTCTCCGTATAGAAATCTTTCAAAAGTCCCTTCTATAAATAAGGCAAGTAAGGCCTTTGTGAAAAATATAAAGACAACGGATCTAACAATCGCCCTATGCACCTTTCCAACAACTGTCTTGTATCTTCGATTACAGGCATTCAAAATGGCCATATTAAGAGAATCTTCATCTCCCAAAAGTTGTGGATTTTTTCCAATGTTTTCTTTTAAAACATCATCCAGTATTAAAAACGGGACTTTTTGATTATTAATATAGTTATAAATTCTCTCTTTTAGAGGATAATTAAGGTGTTGTTCAAATGTGTTTTTTGCCTGCCCAAAATGCTCTGCAACTTTTTCTAAATTGTGCTCTGTCAACTTGCCAAACAGTTGCCTAAAAAGACGAAAACGGATTAGTGCCAAATCATCGTTTGCATAAGCGCGCCTTACAGCAATAAATACTTGTATATCTCTTGTTTCCTCCGAATCGTCACTAATTTCAATACGGTTTTTAAAAAGCTGATAAATAAAGTTTGACATTAGATTTTTTTCATTACCCGGTCTTAGAATATCTTCAATCTCGGATGAGAGTAGATGAATGATCCACTCATATACTTGGCTATGATTTAAACGATGCTTTTGATGAATCTTCTTTTCAAGAACAAGATGCCAGTCTATAGTTTGTGCAACTTTTAAAACTTTAGCTTCCGGAACGGAGGCATCCGGGAAATAGCGGGCCCAAACAAGTTCCCGGATTAAGGGGGCTGCAATTTCCTGCCCGCTTTGTGAAAAAACAAGCCTTCTTTTTAAAATTCTTTCAATTGCGGACCGTAAAATTACCTCATCATCCCGAAGATCCATTGCAGTCCTGAACTTTTCATACCAGGAGGCAAGTTCCGAAACTACAGGATTTACAGAGATTGTCTCACCAGCGATTGTTTGGTATCTTCTCTCATAGGCAGTAAGCAGGGCAATGGATAATTCAGATAATGTCCTGGCCATATTCTGTGGTAATATTACCACAAGGGGCAAATTAAATGACTAATGATCAAAAGTACAATTTAATAACAAGAAATTTGGAAGAGGTTTTAACTAGTGATGAATTAAAAGATTTAATTGAGAGCGGAACCCCACTTAGACATTACATTGGACTTGAGATTTCAGGCAAGGCCCATGTTGGATGGGTTTTTATGATGAAAATTTTTAAAGATCTACAAGAGGTTGGAGTAGAAACTCAAGTTTTACTGGCAGATTGGCATACATGGCTTAATAAAAAGCTGGATGGAACTTTGGAAACAGCAAAAAGAATGGCAAAGGATTACTTTGAGGAAGCTTTAAAAGCTTGTGCATTTTGTGCAGGAGCAGATCCCAATAAAATTAATTTTGTTTTGGGATCAGAACTTTATGAAAAACTGGGGAGCAATTACTGGGCTAATGTTGTAAGAGTTGCTAAAACAACAACTTTATCCAGAATGATCCGCTCAACAACAATCATGGGTAGGAAAGAGAGTGAGATTTCTGACTCTGCCATGCTGATTTATCCTGCAATGCAATCAGCTGATATTTTTGCCCTAGAAGTTAATATTGCTCATGCCGGAACTGACCAAAGAAATGTACATGTTGTTGCCAGGGAAGCTGCCCAACCATTGGGAGAGAAAAAACCTGTGGCCATTCATCATCATTTATTGCAGGGATTACTGCAGCCGGTCTTAGTAGAGAAGAATGGCAAAAAAGTTTTAGATGTGGAAGCAACTAAAATGAGTAAATCAAAACCTGACTCTGCAGTATTTATACATGATGAACCAGATGAAATCCGCCGCAAAATAAATAATGCTTTTTGCCCAGAAGGAGAGGTAGAATTTAATCCCATTTTAGATTGGGTTAAGTATTTGGTATTTTATAACGGTGTCAGCCTATCACACACCAGGGGTGATATAGCTTCACACCCAGGGATTGATATCAAAAGAGAGGTAAAACATGGGGGAGATGTCAGTTATACATCATATGATGAGCTGGAAAAAGATTATGCGGAAAAAAAGCTTCATCCTATGGATTTAAAAATGGCTGTAGCAGAGTGGCTAATTAAAACTCTGGAGCCGGCAAGAAAATACTTTGAAGATCCGAAAAGAAAAAAGGCTTTGGAAGAAATAGAACAGCTGACAAAATTAACCTAATTAACCTAATTGATCTAATTTCTAAAGAATGTCCAATTCTCAAAATACCAAATTTGATTTAGAAGAAAGAACTTCTAAATTTGGAGAAAATATCATAAGGTTTTGTCAGAAAATACCACGAGGACCAATAACTGATCCTCTAATTATTCAGTTAGTTAAATGTGGAACCAGTGTGGGAGCAAACTATTCTGAAGCAGATGATGCAGAGAGTAAAATAGATTTTAGACACAAAATTGGTATTTGTAAAAAGGAAGCCAGAGAATCAAAACATTTTCTTAAAATGATTGTAGTTGCAGTCCCAATATTAAAAGCTGCAGCCAAGCCTCTTTGGCAAGAAGCTAAAGAGTTAAACTTGATATTTAATTCTATTTATAGGAAAGTTAAATAATTGGGATTTATTTAGGTCAATTAGAAATTAGTAATTAGAAATTCTATATGATGTATTCCAAAAAATTTAGAATATTTTGGATAATACTTGCTGTTATTGCAGGGCTGTCAATTGTTGCTCTTTCCCTTCTTCCTCTTTTATACGCTTTTTAACTTGTCATTCCCGCGGAAGCGGGAATCTGACCTGATTGTAAAATAGAATCCATTTCTTTCTTAAGTCTTTCTTCTAAAACAAAAGCAAAACCTGGAATTCCTGCTGCAAATTGAGCCATTAATTCTTGCACTTTAGGGTCTTTTGGATCCAAAGCTTTAATCTGATTAACCTGCTCATCAGTCAGTTGTTCAACAAGAGTATTAATAGTTACATCATTAAAATGATTTCTAATTTTTCCCTCTATTTCCTTTTTCTCTTTATCCGGCAAAAAGGCAAGTTTATCTGATTTTAAACATTCACTTACCAAATTTTCCAAAAACTTTCCAAAATTATCCATTATTTCATTTTCTCCAATATACTCCAAACTTCCCGTATGCCAATTGCATTTAACCTCTTTAACTGCTCTCCCGAAGATAACCCCTTTAGCATAGGTTTTAATTTCTCCAAAGCTTCTATGGAGTCACTGCCTCCATTTAGATATGTCTCCACCAAGTATCTAATTTCTCCAAGATGCACAGGCAAAGGACTATCAGGATAAGCTTTCTTCCAACCCTCACTGAAATCTTCATAATTTACTCCCAAAAATGCACCATAGGATCTAGCGTTTTGTTTCCACCAATCATAAGTATTATCTGACCATTTAAAATAACTATCAAAAGTTTCACCAGCTGCAACCGGAGGGAACTGGTTAGACTCCAAATAAGCCGGATTTGAAGCTGCATTTTCCAGCTGAACCGTACTTTCCTGCAAAGATTCCAATGATTCTGCTAAATCACTTTTCATTCCATCTTCTGCCCAACTGGTAAAATTTTCGTTCCATCTGTCATGAACATGATTTAAAGTCATATTATTTGTAACTGCCTCCTGTAGATTGCTGTCATAGACCTCATTAACCTTAGCTTCAGCGACTCCTATTAACTGATCTCTCATTGTTTCATACGTAATAGGATCAGTATTAGAAGTAGTAAAGCCCTGACTTGCCAGAAATTCATCTATCTTTGGTAATAATTTTCCAACCTCTGCCTGTTTCATAATTCCATATTCCTGATGAATATCATTAGCATTCCTCACCCATTCCTGTGCATTTTCTGGAAGTTTAATCTCAGGAGAATTTGGGCCAGCTTCTATAAATGCAGGCTGAGCCCCTAATGTCCCTCCTTCAACCTGAAGTTTCCAGGCATCAGGAGAGCTGATTCCGGTTTTTGCAGGTGGTGGTACCTGAGGCTGGACTTCCGGTTCCTTTATTACCTCAGCCTCCGGTCTAATTGAAACCTCCGGTAAAACCCCTTTCACAGCCCCTACTGCTCCTACAAGTCTTGCTCCCAAAGCCTCCGACACAGTTTTTACAATTCCAAGTTGTGGAAGTTGTGACAGTGCACTTCCAATTTCATTCCCTATAAGTCCAAAGGTTGCGCCTTTTCCTACAGCCAAAGCAATACTTGTTTTATTATCCGGATTAAAAAAACCTTTTAACCTATCTCCTTTCCCTAAATTTCCTCCATGTTCAGCTTTAAGCCTGACCCAAGTTTCATTTGTTCTTCTATAATATTCTGGTATGCCTTTTACTCCTGCACCCGCAACGATTGCCAATGGAATTCCTCCGACTCCTGCAGTACCTACTCCAATTCTTATTAAAATACCAAGTGCTGTATGTGCTCCTGCTTCTTTTAATAAATCTCCCATGGATTTTTCAGAAGTTTTTCCAAAAATCCTGGGGTGAAAACTGGTAAATTTTTCCCATTTTGATCTATTATCTCTATTTAACTGATTAAGCAGATCTTCCCAAGGAGTTCTGCCTGAAGCATGTCTTCCCATTTCTCCTTCAAGCATCCGGGTACCATCAGGTAATTCATAATAACCCTCATCTATAACCTCTACAGCTGCCTGATCTGCATCTTCAGATTCTACTAGTCTGGTTCTTTCTTCCAAGCTTCTAACATTCTCACCTCTAAACCATCCTCCAATTCTACTTCCAACCCCACGTACAGCCCCTCCAATATTTGGCAGGGATTGAAGTCTACTTCCGGGACGACTGGGGGCTGTTTGAGGCCCAGTCTGTATGGGTGGGGGAGAAAGTTGAGCAATTATATCCCTTAACTCATCACCAGTAAGAGGCTGTCTGCCTGCTTGTTCAGCAGACTGACCCAACTCTGCCCTTGCTTGCGGCCCCATTTGTTCCAAAAAACTGCCTTGGGCTTCTGCCATAAATTAAGCTTCCTCCTTTTGCTCTAATCCAGCTTCAATCCTTGCTCTTGCAACCCATACATTAAATGAATCAACAACTATTTTATATTCATCCGAAAGAAGGACTCTTTGCAAGAGTTTGTGTATTGGATCAGTTGGTAAGATTTCGCCCTCAACTAAGTAATAAGGTATACCGAACGTAAGAATATGACCAATCTCTCCGTTAATTGTTCTCTGTTTCTGCTCATCCGTTTCTGTATCTTTGATTAAGTAGCTATATCTATCCACAACATAATTTTCAAGATAAGACTGCCCGGCATTAAACTTCTGTAAAAGCTCGTCATTTCCAGCAAGATAGTTAACCCAATTTAAAACTTCTCCCCTTACATATCCTCTTGCTTTCTCAACATCTTCCTTATGTTTTCTTACCTTGTACTCTTTTATATCTTCCTCAAAATCAGCATAAGTTTTATCTCTCCATTTAAAATCCTCTTCAAGCAAAAAAGCTTTTCCCTCAAAATCCGGGGACGGAGGAGGTACTTCATCATTTTCAACTAGCTCAACCAATTCATGGAATGCTGTGTCTTCTATCTCCTGATATCCATCCGGGAAAACTTGTTTTATTTTTTCTAAATCCGGCCTCGTAAACCTGATTCCTATTAAAAGATTATTACTCCATCTTGTTCTAAGATCGAAAAATATTGAATCTAATTGTGAAGCCTCCTCACTTTTATCATTCTCCCCAAACCACTCAATCCAAGCATAAACAGAGGCTCCCTCATTTCCTTTTTGAGCTCTAAAAGCTGAAAAACTATCCATCAGTCTTTGCAGTTCTTCTCTTCCTTGGCTTATAGATTCATTGCGCAAATTTACCATCCTCTCTTTTACTTTCGGACTCCAAACACCATATAAGTCCGTTAACCATTGAAAATCTGCGGGAAAAGAAGGTTTATCTTTCGAAAAAACCATCTTATAAACTCTGGCATAAAGATCATATTCCAGATTTTTATCATTTGGGAAAACCTGACTTAATCTTTCCAGCAAGCTATCCAAATTCCCGGCTTCAGGGCGAGTACCGAGGATCACGAGAAGAAGGTCATCAGCATCTTTTATTCCTCCTATACCAGACCATCTCCATCTTTCATCCTCCGGTAGTTGCTCTTTGTTTTGATTTAACCAATCAGTAATAGTTTTGTCTTCATTACCGGCCTGATTTCTAAAGGCTGTATATTCTCTAATTATTTCCTCAAGTCTAGCTTTATTTTCTTCAATTATACCTTTCCTTACTTCTGGGGTTAAATACTCAACAACCTCATCTCTCCACCTTGCATCTTCTGGTAGTGTCACATCTTCATTTGCTCGGTCAGCTGGGTGTACCCCAATAGATGGTATTTGATCGCTCTGCACATAATCACTTACAAGACCCCATAAACCCATTCTTAAAGAAAGATTATCCTGTTCACCGAATATTGCTTTGTATCTCTCTAACTCTCCTACACTTACTCTTGCGTGGATAAGGTCAAAAGAATCAATCCTCTGTTCAGTGAAAATCCTTCTTCTTTCTGATTCCGGGACATCCTGCTCCCAATCATTAAGAGTTTTATTTTCATTTCCTGGTTGTTGCCTCCAAGCAGTAAACCTACTTATTTTATCTTCAAGCTTCTGTTTATTTTTCCTAACTTCCTGCCTTACCAGCTCTAGAAGTTCTTCATCAACCGGTTCAGCCGAGGTGGCTGCAGCTTGAGAGGGTTGAGGCTCTTCTCCAAATATTTTAGCTAAGATTTCTATTTCAGCTAGGGAAAGTGGTTCAAGTGGTTTTGGTTCAGGTTCAACTGTTCTTGCTGTAACAGCTGCTGCACTAGTATCTGCTGGTAATGCATCTGCAACAGCTTGTAATTCATTCCATACAGGTTCAGCACCAGGAATAGCTGCTTTAGTTCCTTCTGGTAATCCTTGATTGGCAGGCTGGTTTTCCATTCTTTCAGGGTCTATCATCAGTATCCCTCATTATATATTTAAAAGTCAACAAATTCAACTATAGGATGTGATATAATTAAATTATGGAAGCAGAACCAATACCTTTAAAAGATTTAATAATTAGGGTTGCAAATTGCGGAAGAGCAGGGGAGGAGGTAAATACTGGAGAGCTTTTTGAAACAGTTAGCCTTTTAAAACCTCATCTTGATCGCGAGGATTTGGATGAACATGCAAGAGCAACACTCACAAGAGGCCTGGGCATTTTAGGTACAAGAAGAGTAGTCCAGGAAGAATTAAGAAATGTTTTGGAGGCTGATGATTTGGCTGCAAACAAGAATGAAGTAATAAGAACTCTTCAAGTTGCCTCTTTACTTGCAGTAGAAACTGACCAAACAGTCTGGGTTGAAGCCAAGTATGGCATCCAACCTCAAACCCCAGCTTCTCCTTCTGTGTCTGGACCAACCAGTATCACTGTAGAACCAGAAAAACCACCTGAAGATTATGGTTCCCGACCTTGGCAGGAAGTTTTTCCTGGTGGTAGATTATTATCAGAGGCGGGATTGGACGCGGATGTTTACATAGAAGGAAGGCACCCTACAGTTGCCATAAAAGTTTTTAGACCTGGCAGACAAACCCAGTTTCGAAATGAGGTAGCTGTATTAAAAAGGTTGCAAGGCTTACCAAACGTAGTACAAATGATTGGAAGTGCTGAAAGGACTACTGACCCATATATAGCCAAGGTCTTTGTCGAGGCTTCCAAACCACACCCAATTTTTGATCCAGATTTTAAAACATTTCCTTTAAGTAGATTAGAAGCAGATAGAATTCCACTAGATAAAGTAGAAAGCTATCAAGCTGCTGCTGCTTGGCTTTTATCCGCTTTAGAAGCAATAGTTCAAATCCATCAAAGAGGAATTATGGTTAGAGATTTCAAATTTGATGATTACCTTTGGGATATGGAAGGTAGAAGAACTGTTCTTATTGATTTTGGGAATGCTCTTGACATAGAGAAAAGAAAACCAAGTGAAATGGCTTCTACTCCTGAACAAGATGCTACCAGTCTAATAAAAGTTCTGCTGGCAAAAACTTTCCCCGGGAGCACACTTGCACAGATGACTCTTGATCCTGATGGTGATGCAAACTGGGCATTATATGGAGTAGGCCCATCACAAAGAGAGGCACTTGCAAGAATTAAAAGACATGCACAAGCATATGGTCCCGTCGCACCCTCATTTATAAAAATAATTGAAATGATGGAAGGAGGATCCAATTCTCCTCAAGAATATCTTGATACAACAAGATCATATTTTAGAGAGGTAGGCTTACTTAGAGGGGACGAGAAGTAACTTCATTTTATAGTATACTTGCTGCATGAAGCTAGATACTCCTTTAAGCCAGATTTCTGGTATTGGTCCATCTCTTGAATGGAAACTAAAAAAACTAAATCTTTTTACAGTCTCTGATTTAATTTATCATTTTCCTTTTAGGTATGATGACTTTTCTTCTATAAAGCCTGCTAATGAAGCACAAATTGGGGAGGTGGTTACTCTTCAGGGGGAAATTTGGTCTATTAAAAATATTTACACAAGATATGGGAAAATCTTAACCCAGGCTGTTTTTAATGATGGCACAAGCCCCATTAATCTTACCTGGTTTAACCAGTCTTATCTTACAAAACAAATTCAGGTAGGAGACAGGTTACAGATTTCGGGAAAATTAACCAAATACAAAAGCAAACTATCCATAATGGTTCCACAATGGGAAAAGCTGGACGGTGTCAAGCTAACACACCCCAGGGGTGTGATAGGCTCACACCGTGGGATACACACAGGAAGGCTGGTGCCTATTTACCCTGAAACAGAAGGCTTAACCTCTAAATGGGTAAGAACAAAAATTGATCAAACCATCCCTCAAGTTATAGATCAAATTAAGGACCCATTACCAGACTTTATTATTAGTAGTATGTTGCCACTACATGAGGCTTTATTTCAAATACATTTCCCAAAAACTTTGGATCAGGTTGAGAAAGCTAGAGAAAGATTGGGCTTTGATGAACTATTTTTTGTGTCCTTAGCAACTCAAAAAGCAAGGATGGAATGGAAGAAAAAAGCTTACGTTGCAACCTCCGAGGTTGACGCGGAAAAATTGAATAAGTTTATTAAATCCCTCCCTTTTGAACTAACCGGAGCTCAAGATAGAGTGCTTAAAGAGATAATATCTGATCTTAAAAAGGGAGAAGCAATGAATAGGCTTGTACAAGGAGAGGTAGGTTCAGGTAAAACAGTGGTTGCCACCATCATCATTTATCTTGTTTATCTAAATAAACTAAAAGCATTATTTATGGCACCAACAGAAATTTTAGCATTCCAACATTATGAAACAGTCTCCCAACTCCTATCTCCCTTTGGGATAACAGTAGGGATTTACACCGGCTCTAAGAAAAAGACAACCCCGCAGGCACCCCACATGTCAAGTGGGGTAGCTGATGTTGTTGTGGGAACACATGCTTTACTCTCCAAAAAATTATCTACCGAAGATGTAGGACTTGTAATAATTGACGAGCAGCAAAGATTTGGTGTCCAGCAGAGAACAATGCTTCGCGCAAGAGCCAAACTTCCGCATTTTCTTACCATGACAGCAACCCCAATCCCAAGAACTGTTGCCTTAACTTTATATGGAGATTTGGACTTATCCGTAATTGATGAGATGCCAAAAGGAAGACCTATTATTAAAACTTTTGTGGTCCCAGAGGAAAAAAGAGCTGACGGATACAAATTTATTGAGAAAAAAATAATGGGAGGGGATCAAGCTTATATCATAACTCCCCTCATAGAACCATCTGAAACACTATCTTCTGTTAAGGCTGCTAAGATAGAGTTCGAAAAATTAAAAAAGATTTTCTCCAGCCTCAAGCTGGGACTCATGCATGGCAGATTAAAATCCAAGGAAAAGCAAGAAGTGCTTAAAGATTTTAGAGGAGGAAAAATTCATATTCTTGTTTCAACATCAGTTGTTGAGGTTGGGATGGATGTTCCTAATGCAACAATTATGGTTATTGAGGGAGCAGAAAGGTTTGGACTTGCTCAACTTCATCAGCTTCGGGGAAGAATAGGCAGGGGAACAAAAGAATCCTTCTGTTTACTTTACACCTCGGATTCCTCAAGTAATGAGAGTGGCAGATTAAAATATCTGGAGAACACATTTGACGGGCTAAAGCTTGCTGAACTTGATTTAAAAATAAGAGGGTCAGGAGAGATTTTTGGAGTTAAACAATCAGGCAGATTTGAATTCAAAATTGCATCTCTGTCTGATTTAGGGCTTGTGGAAAAAACAAAAAATGCTGCTGCTAAACTTCTTGCAAATAACCCCAGGCTTGACAAACATCCACTACTTCAAGCAAAATTATCAGAAGTTGCATCAGATGTGATGCCGGATTAACCATTACTATGCCTGGAGAACCAAAGAGACGCCATTCAAAAGCAAGAAAAAGAACAAGACGGGCTGCAATTAAACTTGCAGTTTCTTATATTTCTTGCAAAAACTGCGGGAAGCCAACTTTACCTCATGTTGTTTGTGCATCCTGTGGATTTTACGGAGGTAAAGCTGTAGCTAAAGAAAACGTTAAAGTGATAAAAGCATGAAGAAAAGATCTGACCCAAGACACTTAAAGCGCATCAAGCTCACACAATCACTTTTCTCCTGGCAATTCAGACCTAAAAAAACTCCGCCGGCTGAAATTTCAGATATTGTTAAACATGTACAAAAGATAGACAATTTAATTGAAAAGAGTGCGCCTGACAGGCCGCTTGAACAAATCAACAAGATTGATTTAGCTATCTTGCGTAATGCAACTTTTGAGTTAATAATTAAAAAGGGCATACCGCCAAAAGTGGTTGTAGATGAGGCAATAGAGTTAGGAAAACAGTTTGGTTCGGACTCATCTGCCCCATTCATAAACGGTGCCCTTGGGAAATTAATTAAAATTAAAAAAATTGCTACATAAAATGATACAACAACAGGAAGTAGAAATTATCAAAGCAATAGCCGAAGCATTAGGCCTTGCACCTGCAGAGATGGATAGAAATGCAAGCTTACGTGATGATCTGGCTCTTGGTCCTTTGGATTTAAATGACATAATAGAGAGTATGCAAAGACGTTTCAGGATTACTTTCGAGCCTGAAGACATTACGAACGTAAGAACCGTAAACGATTTAATAATCTTGGTTGAAGATAACCTGATTGCATAAAATGCAAAGAAACTTAGCTTCTGCAAAACTTAACTTAAAATTTAAAAACCCAAAGATTTTGGAACAAACCTTTATTCACAGATCATATTTGAATGAAGTTAGACTGGATATCCCTTCAAATGAGAGACTGGAATTTTTGGGGGATTCTGTACTTTCCCTAATTGTCTCTTTCGAACTTTTTCTAAGAAGGGTAAACGATGCTGAAGGTAATTTAACCAATCTTAGAGCCTATATTGTTAAAACAAAATCCCTGGCACAAGCTGCAAAGAAGCTTGAGTTGGGCAAATACCTGCTTCTTTCCAAAGGAGAGGAGTTAAGTGGAGGAAGAAAAAACCAACAGATTTTGGCAAATACCTACGAGGCATTAATTGGCGCAATTTTTTTGGATCAAGGAATCGAAAGTGTGAAACAATTTATTGACACTACCTTGCTTGCTCTTTTTGAAAAGGAGCTCAAAATAGGCCCCCCCAAAGATTCAAAATCGTTCTTGCAGGAAATTGTTCAGGAGAAGTTTCATGAATCTCCTCGCTACGAAACCCTGGAAACAATTGGTCCTGATCATGCAAAGCAATTTTTCGTTGCAGTACGTTTCGGAGGTAAAGAGTTTGGGAAGGGAAAGGGCTCAAGCAAACAGGAGGCTGAAGAGGAAGCTGCAAAAAAAGCATTAGATTTACTTAATGCTTGAGCGAGTTCGCATAATAGTATATACTTACCTTCATGGTTAAGATTCGTTTAATGAGAATTGGTACAAAAAAGAAGCCGTTTTATAGAGTTGTGGCTGTGGATGAAAGAGCTAAAAGAACAGGGGCTTACCTGGAACTTTTGGGTACTTATAATCCTTTGACAGAACCCAAAGAAGTTAAATTAGAAAAAGAAAGAATAGATTACTGGATAAAAAAAGGAGCTCAACCTTCAGTTGGATATTTAAGAATAATTGGGAAAGCCCCTCAAAGACCACCCAGAAAGCCTAAGAAAGAAAAGGTATTAAAGGAAGAAAAACAAACAGAAGAATCCGTTAAGCAAGAAGCTTCTGTAGGGGAGGCGGAGTCCGAAACGGAAGAGAACACCTCGGGGGGTCCTGCACGAAGTGCGGACGGGTCTCCAGTGGAGACCCAGGTGAAGCCCGAGGTGGAAGGCAATACCAACACCCCCGAGGTGAATTTGGAAGAAAAGTCAGACCCAGAGGATAAAAAAGATGAAGGATCTGCTTGAATTTATTGTAACAAATTTAGTTACCAAACCGGATGCCGTAGGAATTGATGAACAGCGAGGAGATGGAACTGTAGATCTAATGCTGGAAGTAGATCCATCTGATATGGGACTTATTATTGGAAAAGGTGGTCAAACAATTAGAGCTATTAGAAAGTTACTGACTGTAAGGGCTATTGCAGAAAATGTAAGGGTGAATTTAACACTGGTGGAACCACAGCCCGAGGTGTCAACCTAGCACACACCGTAGGATTTTATGAAGATTTCCATAATCACATTATTCCCAGAAGTTTTTCAGCCAATTCTAAACTCTTCTATCTTAAAAAGAGCACAACAAAAGGGTAAGGTTTTATTTGAATTCATAAATCTTAGAGCTTTTGGTGAAGGGAAACACAAAGTGGTTGATGATAGACCATATGGGGGTGGACCTGGGATGATACTTAGGACAGATATTCTCACCAAAGCCATCAATAAAATACGTTCCCACTCGTCGGGTGGGAAGCTAGTTCTCACCTCTGCATCAGGTAAACCATACAAGCAAGCAGATGCCAGAAGATTCTCTAAACTAAAACATCTCATTATTATTTGTGGTCATTATGAGGGAGTAGACCAAAGGTTTATAGATAAATATGTGGATGAGGAAATATCCATAGGGGACTTCGTTTTAACAGGAGGAGAAATACCTGCCATGATTTTGGTGGATTCCATAGTTAGACTTATCGGAGGAGTTTTAGAAAAAGAAGAAGCCACTATAAATGAATCTTTCACAGAAGGTCTTCTGGAACACCCCCATTACACCAGACCTGAAGAATTTGAAGGCTTAAAAGTTCCGGAAGTTTTGCTTTCAGGAAACCATAAAAAAATAGAGGAGTGGAGGAAACAAAAATCCCTTGAAAAAACCAAAAAATTAAGACCTGATCTATTAAAGTAATCTACTCAAATGGGTTAGCTTTCCCCCGCGGTTGGGGTTGTGAAGGCAGTTGCTGGGCTGGTCTGGAAATACCGGATGCTACAAGTTCTGTAAGAAGCTCCTCATCCGCTTTTGATAACTCGGGTAATGGAGACTCCGGGCCACCAAAAGATGAGGGGGAGGGAGCATACAATACCGAAATTTCTACAGAAACATTCACTATATCTCCTTCTCTTGCCGGAGATATTTCCAAATTTCCTACTTCCATCATCCTTGCAGAAGATTCAATTGCACTAATAAAACGGGGGAAAAAAACCTTAGCTCCGCTGGCCTCTAATTTTATACCGTACTTTTGAGAAGATTCCGAACGTTCAGAACCAAGCCGTACTGCAAACTCAGTAACATTAAAACCGTTTTTCCCTGCAATCTCCTGTATGATACCCAAAGCGTTAGCAAAATCTTGCTCCTGGGGATAAGCAGTCAAAGCATATCCCAATTTTTGTTTCAAATTATCTTCATCCAAGCCTTCCAGAACGACAGCCTTAGCCTCCAAAAATTTAGATTTTTCTTGAAGCTCTCCTTGTACTTTTTGGTTTTGAAATAGCTTAATCGTTTGGGGTGAAATAACAAAAACAATAAGGATTAAGGAAGATATAGCAACAACTGCCGGAAATATAAAGATTCTGAAATTTGAATATATCTTTCTTACGAAATCAATGTTTCTTATGAAATCAGGGTTTCTTACCAAATGGAACTTCGAAAAATTCTCTTTTTTCATTTTTTCTCCACCTTGAAACTGACTCTGTAAAGTGAATCTTTTCCGCGGTTTAGAGTCTCAACCGATACTTTTGAAATTTTGCCTTCATTTTTTTCTCTATCTAAAAGATCGCTAAATAGTCTATCTAAAGTGTTCGAATCAGAAGCTAAAGCTGAAATTAAAACCCCTCCATCGGGTCCAACTGATATAGCGCCTGAAATAAGTTCCGGGGGGAGTAAACCGGTAACTAAATTATACATTTCAGCTGTGTTTGAGGTGGTTGTAGCATTCTTTTGGATGGCGCTTAAACGATCTTTCAATAGCAGGAGTGACGCTTGTTTTGAGGAATAGGATAAAACTTTAGTTTCAGCCTCGGAGGCTTGTGTTTGAGTCGATCTTATCTTACTACTTTGAAAAATTCTCAAAGATATGGTTAAGACCGATAAAAAAACCATCAAAAGAATGACAGAAATACCAACAGCCTGAATCTTATAAAATTTCCCCTGCTTAATCTCTTCTGCCGTAAACTCTTTTGGCAATAAATTTATCGATATTGTTTCCATGGGCTATTTATCCCTCTCTTAATGCTAATCCTACTGCTACAGAATATAAAGGAGCATCCGACGCAAGTTTCTGTGATAGCTTTTTTTCTTTGGCTATAAAAAACCAGGGATCTGCTTCCTGCACTTCAAGTCCAAGTGCGTTCGCAAGATAAGTAACAAGTCCCGGCATCTTAGCCCCGCCCCCTGAAATAACCACTCTTTTTATTGGATTTTGGGGGTACTTTGCCTCAAAAGCTTGTATTACTCTTTTTGATTCTCCGGCTAAAATATCTACGACAGGTTTTAGAACTCCGAAAACCTTACCTTCCAGAGTATCTTCCAAAAGTCCGTAGATCTTTTTATATTCCTCTGCCTGGTTAAGTTCAAAGTTAAAATGTTTAGAAAGGGCTCGAGTCAAAGCCATTCCTCCTGTTGAAATAGATCTTGTAAGCCATATTAATCCCTTGAAAACGGTTGCAAAATCAGTAGTTTGCGCACCGAGCTGAATAATTAAAGTTGCAGGTGAAAAAGGATTATTGCCAACAAGCGACCTTGTAACTGCAATGATTTCAGTTTCCAAAGCTTTAGGCTTGATCCCTGCCATAGAAAGCACATTTATATATTTTAACACTACATTTTTAGGAGAAGCGACGACCAAAACCACGGTTCTTCCCTTATCGCGCTGCGGCGAGCGGAAAAGCACTTGCCAGTTTAAATTCACTTCCGTTAAAGGCATCGGAATAAATTCTTCCGCGGCATAACGCATTGCAGATGTAAGCTCCTGATCTGTTAAATATGGCAAATCATCAATAACGCGAGTGAAAACTTTTGATTCGGGAAGAGCCGCTATCACTTCTCTTTCATTAATTCTAGCAGCAATAAATAGCTTTTTGATGGAAGAAGCAACTGCTTGTAAGTCCGTATCCGAATCTGAAACTATCCCGGGCAAAGGTGCAGGAATTGTACCTAAAGACAGGAGTTTTGCCCCACTCTTATCGGAGGATAAGGCAACTAATTTAATTTGCGAAAAACCAATGTCTAAACCAACAGTAACTTTTCCCATAGAGCAGTTGGGACTACCTAACTTGGTATGTCCCTTTTACTAAAGTATACCCTCCTGTCGGACCTGATGTAAACAGTATTGATGCAAGTCCTGTCTCATAATCTATTATAGATTCATTGGTAAGTTTTATTTTCCAGGCAGTCAACTCCTTAAATTGGTTCGAATTACCAGGATCAACAATCCCTTTATCGGCATAGAAAACCCCGGTATTGCCAGTGTTACCAATTGTAATAGCATTATTATTGTTTGTTCTTGAATCATAAGTTGTAAGAAGCACCAGGATACTATTACCTTGCCCTGTGCCCCGAAGTTCATTCTCATTTCCCATGCTGGCTTTTCCATCAATAACTATTATGCCTGACCCAGTTCCATATGATGAGTCAAGAGTAAAGCGGTTTTCATTTCCCATAATTAGATCTCCGGTTATCCAAATTGGGGTTTTAACTTTTATTACACATCCATTTGATAATGTCAGATTGCCTGTAAATTTTCCCGGACCCCAAGAAGTTTGCGAGCCACAAACAGGTTGCGATATTGGACCTGTTACTGCAGCCTCACTTTTCCAACCCGTTATATTTGCCTCCGATATTGGAAAAGTTTGAGGCGTAGGATCTTCAGAACCAGGATGACAGTTTGGATTTGGACACAAGCTTCCACCCACTGTAGAGTTGGAAATTGACTGATAATAAGCGTGACCATCCACAATAAGTCTATCAATGGTGTTTGCATGAACATTCCCATTAACTCTGGTGTTATTTCCGGAGAGTAAAGCATTTGTAGCTCCACCCATAAATACTTTGAAACTTAAATCTCCTGAAAAGGAGTTCCATTGAGGAGAGCCTGCACTCCAATTAGGGGACCACTTAGGTTGGCCAAATCCATATGATTGGGCCAAATCATTTTGCCAAGACCAGAAGTTGTTGCTATCGGATGAAGTATCAATCATCATCCAGTAAGTTGTTCCAGCCGAAAGAGTCGGATTTGTGGAAAAAGCTACATCAATCCAACCATATTCAGCTGTTACCAAACTGGATGAGAGTATTCCCGTTGCATATACATCTTGTTTCTTTGGTTTTCCGCTATCATCTGCCATAATCCTAACTGTAACATCCGTGGGATTACCAAATTTCTTTACCTTTAAAGAAACTTTTCTGATCTTTTCGGTTACAGCCGGCCTAAAACTTTGAGCCACATCCAATCTTCCTTGTCCGTCTACGGTTTTACCAAACAGATAATCCACACAATTTGAGCCTTCACAATCCGTTTGCTGATCCGCCGTCGGAGGAATTCCCGCTGCCACCCAAGCATCTCCGGTTATGGTATTGTCATTTCCCATAATTATTGGCCCATTAGAATAAATAGTCCCTTTAACCAAATTTTCATTCCCAAGCTCTAACCCTCCCTCTCCTACCTGTATTCCATAGACAAAAGCAACACCTACTCCTGTTGATGCTTGAACTTTAACTGTTCTTTGCAGCTTTGGATCTGACTTATTGGGTAAATATCCTGTGGATTCAATAAGCTTTGTAGCAGCATCCTTTGTTGTGATTTTGACCGAATATGAACCCTCTTCTAAAAAAGTCTCATTTTCACCGTTATAACTGCCTGCTGTTTTATTCAAAGAATTTAGGGCCTTATCAACACCTGCTTCTGCAAAGGCAACTACTTTCTCTGCATCTACCGAATGTTGAGAGTTTTGAAAATAAATCTGGGCTCCTGCAACAACAGATAAAACAGTAAATAAAACAACTCCAAGAGCAATAAAAACTACTACTAAAATCTGGCCGGACTGATTTTTAATCATTTCTTAAGCTTGCCTCCGAAGTTGCCGTATTTGTTTCATATCCTGCGCCGGATTTTTGTTTTAAAGTCAAAGTTATCTTGACCCTTGTGGCTAAGATCGGAGTAACATCATTTGGAGGATTTGTAGAATCCAGATATTTAAAACTTAAGACTTCAGCATTTGTTGAAAAAATCTGATCTTGAGCTTTTCTGGAACTTAGAGGATCCGGAAAAGTTTTCAAACGCAGTTTATTTTGGTCTAAAAAATATACAAAGAAGTCAAAAGTGTCTGCAATGATGTTACCCTGGGAGTCTTGAGATAATATTTTTAAAACAAGTTGAGTCAAACCTGACGTATAAGTAGTTGAACCTGATGTATAAGAGGAGGCAACAGAGCTTGCTCTTTTAATATCCCCGCGAACTTTAGAAAGAGCATCATTTATATTTACACCCAGTGATAGCCTGGAAGATTCCTGATAGAATATACCTGCCGAATTTACAATAATTGCCACCAAAAGTGTTCCAACTATCATTGCTATCCCCATGGCAATCATAACCTCAAGCAGGGTAAGGCCTTCTTCTTTCACTGATTTAACCCTCCTTCACCAATTAAGGTTTTTAAGGTAATTGCCCCATATTTGTTATTATCCTTCCAGTTTATCGTTACGGTAACCTTTTTTATATGCTCATTATTTGTACAAATGCTTGGATCACAATCTTCAACGAGAACCTGACCGCTGGAATTTGGCAGGGAATTCATCCTTAAATCTTCTGAACCTGTTATATTAGTTGTACTATTTACCAAATTAATGTAATTTATGCTTCTTTTATCTTCTATTTGTTTGGCTGCTATCTCTCTGGCCAAGCTTAAGTGTTTGCTTTTTTGCACCAGATTCATGGCATTTGGCAGGTTGACCAAAAGCATTACTACTGCAGAAACCACAACAATAATCATCAAAGATTCAATGAGTGAAACACCTGCTTGTTTCAGTGCAGTTGGCTTATTTTTCTTCACTTGGTTATTTCGGCAACAGAGAAAAGGGCATAGTCAAAATAAGGAGGCACTACCTTATCCAGTTTAAATACTCTGACTCTTCTTTGGGTTTCCCCTGATAAGCCTGTTGAAAGAAAAATGCTGCCTTGAACAGGCAAAGAAGAGCCTGAAGCAGGTTTTACAGCAAAAGCGTGAGAGATACCGCTATAAAGGAGACGGGCCCTAAGTAACATCAGCTTACCTGATGCTCCGAAATTAGGAAGTTCTGATGAAAATGAGCCGGTGGGAGGGATTGTTTGCTTACACATAAACTGTTTTGCAGTAGCAGAAAAAGAAGTAGCAATAGAATCTGAAGGACAATTGGTGGCAGGTATAAAACCATTACCTCTAGTTGAAATAGGATCATAAAAATACTTTTTATCCTTATAATTTCCGGATCCATCCTGATAAACTAAAGTTATTTCAATTGCCGGTGTATCCGAATTTGAAATTTGTGTTCCCTCATTGCCCCAATAAACATCCAAAGTATTTGCGCTGTAAAACTGCTTGGGTAAGCCACTTGCATCATCATTCTTTGGATCTGCCAGCCAGACTTGAGCCAACTCCTCTTTGGCAACCGGAGGATATTCCAAAGCCTGCCCCACATCCGGAACAGTATTTACCTGTACACTCTCAAGAGTAGCATCTCCTACAGGGATGGGAGATTGAATGGAACTGTTAGTTTGGAGTGCTTTCTCTATCCCTGCTTCTGCTGCGGAGAAAGCTTTGGCTGATTGTTCTACTTTGGTGGATGTTGAAATATCAAGTAAGCTTTTTTGGACAATTGACAACCCTATTGCCAAAGCAACAGTCATTACAAAAATCAGTATCAAAAGTACTTGACCTTTTTGTTTCATATGATTATCTTAACTCCAGCGTTGTCTGAAAAACAACTGGGTCAATTTGCCCGGAAATTGCTGGAGGCGCCCCCTCACCTGGTTTGACCCAGAATCTAATTGTAACTTTATCTTTGTATCCAAAAGATCTATTTCTGGTAAATACGCTATCCGAGGGATTTGTACTGCAATCATTTGCAATGCAATAAATTGAAACTCCTGTCTGTAAGTTGGCATCTGTAATAACTTGAGGGCTAACCAGTGAAGTATTGCAGACTGTATTTTCAAAATCTCTAATATATAAATTTGGATTGGCTCCACTGGGAGGGCTTGAAGGCAGGATAGGGTTATCTTGGAAAATACAACCATTTGAAGTTGGGCAAATACCCTGATTTTGATCAGTGTTAAATGGAGGAATAAACCTGTACCTTGTATAAGTACCTCTATTAACCGTAACTAAAGTATTTAAAAAAGTTGAAGTAGAAGTAGGCGAAGAAAAATACGGACAGACAACCCTGTCAGAATTTCTGATTGTTTTATCCATAGTTTCCAAAACAGACTGGCCGTTTTGCTTTATAACTGAAAGTATTTGAGATTTATTACTTCCTCTTAAGGAATTGGTAAATACCATCAAAATTATCCCTCCCAAAAATCCAAGGACGCCAATCACGACCAAAAGCTCGACTAATGTAAAACCATTTATCTTTATCATATTTGTCTAAGGACTGTAGTTAATTTTGATGAATGATTTCCTGAAAAATCAATCCATGTAACTATTACAGTAATTGTTTTGCTAGTTGTTGAATCATCTGAGATAATGACAGCCCTTTTAAATGGCGGGTTTGAGACATCTCCTCCGGACGGAACAGTTTGACCGTCACCTGTACCTATATTAGTAAGAACACCTTGATCATCAACTTTGAAATAGCAAAAGGTTGTTGTATTATCTCCACAATTTCCGTTAATTGCAGTAGACCAAAATGAATCAGTACTAGTACAATTAGGATTGTCACCATTCCATGACATAGGAGTTTTTCCTCCTGCAGTAAGATTATTAATACACTGATTCCTATCCCTTCCCGTTCTGACTCTTTCAATGCCTTCTTGCGCCAGTTTTGTCGCCTGGGCTTGATTTTGGGCAAAGCTGGCATTTCTTAAAGAGGAGATGGTTGCAAAAACCAAAGCCCCAACAACAAATATTATCACTGTGATTACTAAAATCAGCTCCAAAAGAGTCTGACCTCCCTCACGGCGCATCGATATTTCCTCCTTTACTAATAGTCACTGTCTTGATAATAGTAGTGCTGACTCTATGCCTTAATTTTACGGTTAATGTCAATCCGGCACCAATACAACTATTTAATGCATCATTGAATGAAACCTGACCATATAAAGCGGTGAAATATACCTGAACGGGGTTAATAGTACTGGAAGTAAAGGAGGAAGGACAAGAAGAGGAATCATAATAGATGGATTCAATCTCCACATTGGGATCTAAAGGTAAAATCTTTTGATCATTAGTATCAGCATCACATTTTAAACGGATATTTTGTCTATCATCGCTAAACTGTAGGTACCATTTAGTAGGAAGGATTGAATTTTTACATTTTAAAGAGGAGGTGGCATTAGATTGGGCAAGCCTTAAATAACTTTGAAGCTCTCCCTGAGCCTTTTTAACTGCCTGATTTTGGGATGAGCTTTTGGAACTGGTATAGACTGCCACCCCCAAAATGGCCATAATGGAAATTACTACCAGAAGCTCTATTAAGGTATAGCCTGATTTCATGGTTTGGTTACTGCGAAATTATAATTTGCTGTACAGCCGGATGGAAGAGAAGAGGCAGAGAGATTTTCTAAATTTGTATAGATGCAGTAAGTTTGGCAATTGGCAGAGTTACTATCACAGCCACCAACCATATAATTGTAATTTGATCCATCCTTAGGATCTGTAGGAATGGTATTTAGATATGTTTTAGTCCCGGAGGGGGAAGGATTTCCTGTTGCATTTGTAAAAGGGGAGGAATTAAGGGCGGCATAAGGATAAAACTTTTGGTCTGCATAATATTGCTCCAAGGCAGATTGTATAAGTTTTAAGTCAGCCTGCCTTTTGGCATCCCTGGCCACTTTCCGGACATGGCTGTACATAACCAGTCCAATGGTGGTCAATATGGCAATAATAGAAATAACTACTAATAGTTCGACCAGAGTGAATCCACGGACAGATTTGGGCATAATTTAATATTACTTTATCTTCACATACTTTTCACCATCCGGAACAGGTACCCTCTCCAATGCAATACCTGTAATCCGATGAAGTTTCATCACATCCCCCGTTATTATGATAAAAGCTACCATCAAGGTCGGTTTGCAGCACCTGGGAATTGGTTTCCAAATATGCGGCCAAACGGTAACTTTGTCCATCACAACCTGTGGGATATCCGGGATAATAAGTTTTATCATCTGCAAATGGGTCGGAGGCTTTTCGTAGCGGATCCTGCGGAACCTTAGCTATCACCGGGGAATAGTTTGAAATTGTAAAACCGCAACCTGTACCTGTTTCCAAACATTGAGAAAAATTTGCCCAGTGTCCGGACCAAGTAGCGTGCCCGGCAGACATAGGATATTTTCCGGTCTGATTATAGAACAGCTCTAAAGCATTACGTACTGCATTTAGATCAGCAATTCTTTTTGCATCCCTGGCACTTTTTTGGGCACTGCTAAATAAAACCAGTCCAATGGTGGTCAATATGGCAATAATAGAAATAACTACTAGAAGTTCTACTAAAGTAAAACCCTTCGACTCGCTTCGCTCACTCAGGGCAGACATGATTTAAGTGTAAGATACAAACTTAGAAAAAGTCAATCAATGTTTTAACTTCACTTATTGGCTTCCTCTTGTATCTTTAATAATTGATATCCTTTAAAAATCTCTCTTATTATTGTTGATTCTTAACTTGATAATTACCGAATTGAGGATCATTACCTGTTTCCACAGTTGTATCTGACTCTAAATTAGTACCTAAGTTAAAAGAAGTTCCGTCTGTGGTAGCTTGATAGTGATAACATAAGTCAGTAGGTGAATTATCTCCTAAAAAGTTACCTATACCACCTTCCTTATTAATTGGATCCACAGGAAGAGTTTGAATATATTTTGGTACTAAAACATCATAAAATGCTGTATTTCCACTTGGAGCCCACTGCGAATTCCAACATGAAAAAAACTGACCTGATGAACCAGGATATATACCATTTGCAGCTTTATACTGCTCTAATGCCTGAGCTATAGCATGCAGATCTCCTCTTCTTCTAGCATCCCGGGCTGATTTTTGAACAACTCCATAAACAGTCATGCCAATAATAGAAAGTATGGCAATTATGGAGATAACAACTAAAAGTTCAATAAGGGTAAAACCACGTTTTTGGGACATATTAGTTTTGTGAACTTTT
>ERZ1292623.675-Hain-H51-01um-R1-675-length-35264-cov-24_pt2 | contig 31459 bp, 25 predicted proteins | sample MGYA00564398_ERZ1292623 | MGnify/ENA primary metagenome ERZ1292623 (study PRJEB36523, sample SAMEA6512633) | groundwater metagenome | collected 2019-01-07 | study: AquaDiva: Metagenomics assemblies of 32 groundwater samples
AGATAGTGACGAAAAATTAAAAAATGAAGAGGAAAAATTGAAGGGGTTAGAAAAACAAAAGTTGAATGAAATTGAATCTAACAGAGAAAGTTTTAAGCTGTTGCGTGAAAATGTCAAGAAAGATAGTGACGAAAAATTAAAAAATGAAGAGGAAAAATTGAAGGGGTTAGAAAAAAAGGAACTTTCTGAGAAATTAGAAAGAAAAAGGATAAGTTTGGAAAAAGAGTATGTGAAAAAAATGGAAGCAGAAAAAAAATCTTTAAAACAGCATTTTGATGAAGAAGTTCTTATCCACCAAGCTATTTTAGACAAAAAAATGCATGAACATCTGACAATTAAAACAAAAGAGCTTCATGAAAAATACAAAAATCTGCAGCAAGATGAATTAGAAAAAATGGAAAAACTTGGTGAACGAGAGAAAAAACTTAAAATAAAAGAAAGAAATTATAAAAAAATAATTTTGGAAAAACTTGAGAAACAAAAGCATAAGGAAACTGAAGAAATGATTAGGGAACAGTCTAAAATAATAAAAGAACGGCTTAAAAAAGAATTTGAAGAAAGACTAAGTTTAGTAGTTAAAGCGAAAGAAGCCGAATTTGAAAAAAAGAAATCCGAATTAGATTTAGAAATCCTAAACAAAGCAAGGCAGTTGTTTGTTTGATAAATTGTTTTTTAGGCAAACTACATGGTTTGTAATTAGAAAGGTTATTATGAAGAGTTATATGTATTAAGCTAAATTCTTAGTATGGCCCTTTTATTTTTATTATGAAATTCTTCCATTACATATAAAATTGTTCTGGCTAAACCAACTACAAATGTTTAAATACTATATATTGATTACTAATATTAATAACTATCAATAGTATTAATATTAATAATTATTTATGAAAAGCGATATTGCTTATCAATACAATGGAAAATAACAGGGGAAAAATAATCTTAAATCTAAAGAAAAATAAAGATGGGTATACAATTTCTGAGCTTTCTAAAAAATTAAGTCTCTCAAGACAAACAGTTGCTAATTGCCTTGCATTTCTTGAAGGAGCTCAAAAAGTAAATATAAGAAAAGCTGGAATGGCCAAGATCTACTATTGGAATAATAAAAATGGAAACCATTAAAAAACCATTAGATAGTTATAATTATGAAATAGGTGATAAAATGAACAAAAACAAGAACAAAAAATCGCAAGTAACCATTTTAATAATTTTGGCTATAGTTATTGTCGCTGGAATTGTTGTTTATTTTGCTTTTAGACAGGGTCTTGCATTTGGCGGACCTCTAAAAGATATAAAGCCTGTTTATAATCATTACTTAACCTGCATTGAGCAAGAGACTGTAAATGGAATAAGTATTTTAAGTCAGCAGGCAGGTTATATAGAGTCTGAATTCTCTCCTGGAAGCGCTTATATGCCTTTTTCTTCTCATTTAAATTTCTTGGGCATTGGAATTACTTATTGGTATTATATTTCTGGAAATGGAGTTGTAAAGGAACAAATACCTAGTAAAGAAAAAATGGAACAAGAATTAAATAATTTCTTAAAATCTAGATTACAAGAATGCGATTTTTCAGAATTTATAGCAAGAGGTTTTGAAGTTTCTTTAGATGCTCAAGAAAAAACAGAAGTTAAAACAAAGATAAGAAAAAATGCGATTGAAGTATCTGTTACTCAAAATATAGCTATTAAAACAGAAAATGTTTCTTGGACCGGAAAAAAACATTCTAAAAAAGTCGACTCTAATCTAGGAAAATTTTATGAGCTAGCTAAAAAAATTTATGATGATTTTAAAGAAACTCAGTTTTTGGAAAATTATACTATAGATGTGCTAAGGCTTTATGCTCCTGTTGATGGCGTAGAAATTTCCTGCTCTCCTAAAATCTGGAATGTTGAAGGAGTCAGAGAAAACCTTACTACAGCTTTAGAAGCTAATATACCTCAAATAAAAGTAAAGGGTTCCTATTATCAGCTAAAAAATCCAGATAATAAATATTTTGTTCACGATATTGACGAGGATGTTGATGCCAATATTAATTTTTTATTTTCTAAAAATTGGCCTAATAAAATGGAGGTTTGGCCAGCCGAACAAGGATTATTATTAGCACAACCTGTTGGAATACAAGAAGGATTGGGAATGTTGGGTTTTTGCTATGTTCCTTATCATTTTGTTTATGATTTAGCATTTCCAGTTTTAATACAGCTTTATTATAATGATGAAATTTTTCAATTTCCAGTAGTTGTTTTTATTAATAAAAACAAACCTAGACAACCAATAGATACTATTGGATTGCCAAATGTTGTTCCTGAATTATGCGAACATAAAAATACTGAAATAACTGTTTCTACATATAATGTAAACTTAGAACCGGTTGATGCAAGCATCCAATTCAAATGCTTTGACACTACTTGCGATATTGGAAAAACAAGTTTAACTGGAAGTAAAGCTACATTAACTTCTAAATTTCCCCAGTGCGCTAATGGCTACATAATAGCTAATGCTAAAGATTATGAAACTAAAAAACATTTATTTTCAACAATTACTCCATCAACTACTGAAATATTTTTAGATAAAACTTATGACTTAAATTTAGAAATCAAACCTTTAAATGAAAAAGACTATGCAATTATAACTTTTACAAAAAATAAGACTGTAAAAACAATTGCTTACCCAGAACAAAAACAAATTTCTCTAGCCTCTGGACAGTATGAAATAAAAGCATATATTTATTCTAATGCTAAAATTAAATTACAGGGCGCATCAGAACAAAAGTGTATACAAGTTTCTAAATCTGGAGTTTTAGGAGTATTTAGATTTACTGAAGAGGAATGTTTTACTTTTGAAATCCCTGAACAAACAATTGATACTGCTGTTTCTGGAGGAGGAACCCAGAACTATTACATTTCAGAGTCAGAACTTCAAAACTCAAAAAAACTAACTATAGAAGCTACCGATTTCCAAACTCCAACTAAAGTTGAAGATCTAAGGATTAATTATAATAGTATAGAAATCTCGAGATTAAAAATAATGTTTGAATAAAAATAAAAAAATCTTTAAACAAACCCTAAACTGAAACCAGGCAAGAGAAAAAATTTTGCTCTTGGCTATCTCAGGTTTAATAATCACAAGAGCGAAATTTTTTGAAGTCTCGCTCTCTTAAAAAGATACCAAAATTAAATAAAAAATGTTAAAGCAAAAACAAAAAAAGGAAATTTGCAAAATCTTTTCTAGTAGTTATAATTATCTTATAGTTTTATTAATTATATTAAATATAAATTATGTTTTTTCTCAAACTTTTTCTCAACAGCAACAACAATTCTCTCAACAACCATTTCAACCAAATCAATTTAATCAACAAGGACTTCAAACTAATCCGTCTTATTCTAGCTATGACAATAATTACTATTACGACAGATATTCTAACTCTGACAAAAACTACGACTATAATCGTGGAGGTAGTTACAATCCATCAAGAAACATTCAGTATACTGACCCAAGATTTCAAACAAGTTCTTATGGTGGTTATGGATTATCTGGCTTATATGGTTATGGTTCTTATAATAATCAATATGGCTTTAGTCCTGAAATGTGTTCAAATAGGCAAGATTTCATAATTCATGTTGCTCCTCAAGGTTGTTCACCTGCTTTAGTCAGATCAGACTTATTAGAAGAGCAAAATGTTCCTGTTTTTTGTAAGTTAATGTCTTTTCAGGCAAATCCATTATTAAGCGGGACAAGAATAAGAAGTCTTCATATTAAAGGACAGGCTCCAAAAGGAGTTAGCGGAATTAGTTATCTTCCTTCAAGAACAGCAATAACAAGAAACAGGGATTTTGTAACAACTCCTGTTAATGATAATTTAGGTCATTTAGTTGTTGTTTTAGCTCAACAGTTTAATGAAAGCTCTATGCCTGATTTTGTCGAAGGAAATATAACCGCAGTCATTGATTATGATTCTTCAGGAGTTTTTGGAGTCGGAAAAACCAATTTTTATTTAAAGGAAATGTCTGAAGAGAAATGGCAAAATGATTATAGAGAAAATGGTTTTTGGAATGGCAAGGCTTATGCAAGAGCAGATTCTATTGAACCAGACAGAGCAACAATTACTATTTACAGAAACCTGAATGTAAGAGAGTCTACAGTAACCTTAAGAAAAGGCGAAACATCTAGAGATATTTTCTTAGGAGGGTTTTATTGCGCTGCTGGAATGAGGATCAGGCTGGATGAAATAGGAGCTCCAGTTGAGTCTGCATTATTACAAATAAATGATCAGCAAGTATGGGTTTCAAAAGGAGATAGAATTATAGACGACAAATGCAGAATAACAAGTATAAATACTGTTGGCAGAGGAGGAAAAATAACAGTAAGTTGTCCAGGAAATAATTTTGAGCTAAGCTTAATATTTGGAAAGGCAGTTCTTGAAATAGACGGGATTTCTAGAGATGTGAAGATCAATGAAAGAATTAAAGAAAATATTTATTTAGGATATACTGGAACTGATAAAGATGGTGAAATTGCAGTTTTGGTGAGAGACCCTTTTTCTGCAACAGAATTTGAATTTTCTGACAAAGGAATATCTGATATTGTTGAAAAAACCGATAAAACAAAACAGGCCATTGAAAATGAAATAAAAAATCAGTATAAGAAAAAACTAAAAAATATTGGTGATAAAATTAATCGGCTGGAAATTGATGTTGTTAGAACAGGACAAGAAGCATTTGGAATAAAACTTTCAGAAACTTTTGTTGCAAAAGACCTTTCTCCTGATAACCCTAATTATAATCTTTTAGCTCAAGAATATTATGATCTTGCTATTAAATATTATCAAGATTTATTTGATCTTTATCCTCATGAAAAAATAGCAGAAGGACAAGATCCTTTTGCAGTTCAAGGACTTTTTGATGCAGCCAGATTATCATTAAGCTTTGGAATGAATGAAAAAGCAGAAAAACTCTTTAATCTTTTAATTGAAAATTATCCAGGAACAAATTTTGCTGAAAGAGCAAAATATGAAAGAAATTTATTATTTAAATATGACCGAACAAATTCTAAGAAAGTTGTTGAAATTAATAAGCTGCAATATTCTATAGATTTGTTAGAATTTAAAAAACCTTCGACAAAAGAAGCAGGTGCTGTTTTCTTAATTAATGGAGAGGAAACTATTTTAGGACTAAATGATTTAAAAACGGTTGAGAATGTTAATATAAAACTAACAAAAATTGAACCTGCTAGCGTTTCTATAAGCTATGATTTTTTTGAGAATGAAAAAAAGATTTCTAGAACAGAAAGATTAATTCTTCCAGAAAAAAATCAGATAAATGTTAAAGGCGTTAACATCAAACTTGTTAATGTTAATTTAGAAAAACAAGCTAAAATAATAATTACTCCTAACACTTATGGAACTCGTACAGAAACAAATTTCCATATTAAAATAGGAATTGAAAAACGAGCCATTAAGCTAAGTCCTGAAAAAACAAAAGAGGTAATGGAAAATCTAAAAAAAGCAATAAATGACTGGAATGAAATTAACAGAAAGTTAGGAAATGTTATAAAGGTGTTAAAAGGAGCTTGTTTTGCAACTTCTGCCATATTAACTGTTAAAAATCTTTTTGACGGTTATACAGGAAGTTCTTTGGCTAGAAACAGATTAATGACAGTAGCAGGAGGATGGAATGATAAATGTGAAGAGCTTGTTAGCCAGAAGTTATACACAAGCTTACAACAATGTCTGTTGTCTAAAAATAATGAAATTGAAAAAGATGTCAAAATTTATTCAGAAGAGATACAAAAAACTAATTCTATAATGAAAGATATTCAAAATCAAGTTGGAATAAAAAGAACAGATGTTCTAGATTTCCAGGGACAGACAGATGCTAAAAAAGTTGAAGAGCTTTTTAAACAAAGATTTGATAGCTATTGTAAAAACATAAAAGATAAGGTAACTCTTCCAGGAGCTGATAAACAAGAAGTTTCCTTTAGTGAAATTTGTAATTGGGATTCTATGACTCATGAACAAAGAAGAGAAATAATGACTGTTTATAATCTAAAAAATTCTGGGGGAAGCGAAGTTTTAGAGGGTTTTGTAAATAAAGAGCTGGGAAGAGTTGCTTTAGAATCTAAAAATCTTCATGATTTAAATATTGCAAGAATAAAATCAGATGAACTTAATAAAAAATATGATTTAGGTGTGAAAACAACAATTCCTGTAGGAGACAGCATTACCTATGGAAATATAAAAAGAATTTCTTCTTCTGATAAAACACATAACATTTATTCAAATTTTGAAAAAGGCGATTCTGTTGTAAGAGTTTATGTTCCTTCTAAAAAAAGCATTGGTTTAAGTGATGCATTTACAGCTCATCAAGAAGTTGCTGGGAAAGAAGTTATTGTGAGAATTAAAGAAATTCAGGGAAGTGCTGGAACATATACTCCTAATTCAGACGCAAAAATTTATACTATTGAAGGAAATTCATTATCAGACGAGGCAAAAAGATCTGTTCTAGATTACTTAAGTCTTGCTGGAATGAACAAAATTAAAGAAGCTAGTTTTAAAGCTTATCAAAATCAGATGATTGATAAAAATTTAAGAGTCAAATATTTTGAAAGAGCTCCTTATAGAGGGCTGCCTTCTGAAATTCCTTTTGATGTTGATGAGGGATGGTATGTTAAAATGAATTATGTTCTAAGCGGATTCGGAACACCTTATGATGAGTCTGGAAGAGTTGTTAATTTCTATATATGTAATGTAGGCGGTAATGGACTGATTGAATTTAAGAAAAGTGGAGATGATATTTGCAGATATTATAATGGACATAGTAATGAATTAAACTTTCCAGGAATGACTTCAGCAGAATCTTCTCTGCTAGTTCAAAAAGCTCAGAGAGCTATCGAAGAAGCTACAAGGCAGTATGGACAACAAAAAGTTATAGTTAATGGAAGAAGTTTTGAATCAGGAATTTCTTTTGGAGATGAAGAAGGACAGTGTACAGATTTTATGTCTGCTGCTGATTGCAATATAATGTTTAATGTCTGCGATCCTGTTATCTGTCCTGCATCCAGATGTGATTTAGGAGGAAGATATAGAGTTGATAATGTAGTACAAACAGGAATTGTTGGAAGTTTAGCTTTATGCCTTCCAAATATTCAGGAAGGAATTGCTGTTCCAATTTGCTTAACAGGAGTTCATGCTGGTTTAGATGGATATATAAGTATTTTAAATTCAACAGTTGCCTGTCTTAATGAAAGCCTACAAACTGGAAGAAATATAGGGATTTGTGATGAAATTAAAAGTGTTTATTTATGCGACTTTTTCTGGAAACAGGCAACTCCATTTTTAGATGTGCTTCTTGAAAGAAGTTTTGAAGTCATTTTAGGGCAAGGTGTTAGAGGCGGAGGAGAATATTTAACAGTAAGAAGTGCTTGGGAAAATACCAGGAAGTCTGTTGATTTTTTTAAGAACCAGTATGCAGTTAATTCTATAAAAGCTTTTTATGGAAGATCTACAGAAGCAATTGGAGGAAGTGTTGAAGCAGAATTCTGTAAGGCTTTTATTTCTTCAGGATTTGTAGGAGCTTCTACTAGTGTTTTTGAGGCTTTAATAGAACCAGATAGTCCTGAACAGTATCACGCCTGGTTTTCAGAAAATCCGCTAACAACAGCTACAGTTCCTCCTATATCTCACTATAAAGTCTACTTCCATATATTTGCTGGAAAAGATTATGGGGCTTTTTATAGTCTTTACTTAAGAGATGCTCCTACAACTCCTGGCATTCATTCAACAGGAATATTTATGGTCGATAGAGGATTTGTGCCAAGAGGATCTCAAGTAGATAAAGCCAGAGATTTTACAGCTGCTTCTGGATTTAAACAGTTATGTATAAATATTAATGGAAGAGAGGAGTGTGGTTTTGGAAAAGTTTCAACTTCTTATGCATTAAATGCTTTAAGTGATGCTTATGCACAAGAACAACTTAAAACAGGAATTGTATCAGAAAAAGAATGTATTGCAGGAACTCCTTCATTTTATAGTCTAGCCCAACCTAATATACAAGCAGGAGTAGAAGATGTTATTAATCCTCAACTTTATAATCAGGGAATTGTTAGAATTTGTGCGACTGAAAATCCTGGAAAACAAGTTCTTCCTACAGGAGAATATGACAGAACTAACTCAACTTATGATAGATGGAAACAAGTTGGTTATTGTGATGATCCGACGATAAAATGCTGGCTTGATACAAATTCTGTCAAACAAGTCATAAGAGATAAAGGAATAGAAGAGCAAGTTTTAGAAAGAACCAACTTGGGTGTTTTAGGAGCAGATAATTATATACTTCCTGAAGAGAGCGAAGCTGTTTTATCAGAAGCAGAAGATTTTATTAATACACTTACAATTGATAGTCCTAACAAAATATCTATAGAGAATAAGATTAGCGTTATAGTAAGTAAATTAGAAAGATTAACTAATATAGGAGCAAATAATGTCTATAGAGCAAGGTCTTTTTTCTTGCTTGGAAGGTTGCATAAAAAAATTGCCTTAGCTGTTCTTGAGTCTAGTCAAATAACTACACAACTAATAACAGATCAAACATCAATAATCCAAACCGAAACTGAAGAGATTAATAAAATAGTCTCTGAAGAAGTAACAGATGATATGTTAAAACAGAATATACTAATAAGAACTATAATCAGCGATGAGAGAGATGTAATAGAAGAATTTAGTTATAGATATAATGAAACCTGGTTAACTAATGATAGATCTTTTAATAAAGATTTGAGTTATGTAGAAGGGGTTAAAATAATAGTTGAAAAATTAGGGCCATATGGAGAAGTTTATGTTAATGGAAAGCTTGTTGAAAATAAGTTTAATTCTGTTATAGATACTTTGAGAAAAAATTGATTTTTTTGCTTTCTAAAGTAAAAAAAATTACAATAATCTCTTTTTTATAAATCTGTAAGATAACATATAAATTTATTGTCTGAGCGACTGCAGGAATTCTCTGAATAATGCCCCTCGAATTCTCTTCGGAGTATTTATGCGGAGACTAGGATTCGAACCTAGGAAGGCACTAAGCCAACACGGCCTAAACGTGTTCCGTTTGACCACTCCGGCATCTCCGCTTGTTTGGATGAAACAAGTTAGATATAAAAATCTATTGATAGTTTAATTACATCAAAAATTATTTTTCATTGATTAATCTAAAAATTTAATGTATAGGGGTACCATTTATTTTCTGAGCTCGTTATTATTATAACTTTTTATTTTTCTAACATTAAATAATTAATAAATACAAATAATTTCTACTAAAAAATCTTCTTTAAAACTTATTTTCCCGCCTTCACCTGCATCTCAGCTTCTTTAATTTTTAACTTTTCCTCAAGATTCAGTTTCTCAAGAAGTTCTTTATATCTATTTCTAATTGTAACTTCTGTAATACCTGCAACATCTGCAACCTCTCTCTGAGTTCTCTTTTCATTATTTAATAAAGCTGCTACATATAACCCGGCTGCGGCAATTCCTGCAGGTCCTCTTCCCGAAGTTAATTCTGATCCTTCAGCTTTTTTTAAAATTTTTAAGGCTTCGTTTTGAGTTTTTGGATTTAGTTTTAGAACACTTGCAAACCTATGAATATAATCCTTAGGGCTTGACGGAGTAACTCTTATTTTTAGTTTTCTGACTATAAATCTATATGTTCTTCCAATTTCTTTTCTTTCAACATCAGAAGCAGTTGAAATTTCGTCTAAAGTTCTAGGAATGCTATAACTTCTGCAAGCTGCATAAATACAAGCAGCGATAACACTTTCCATACTTCTTCCTCTAACTAAACCCCTCTGCAAAACAAACTGATAAATTCTTGAGGATTCATTTTTTACTACTTCTGGCAAATTTAAAAAACTAGACGTTCTTCTTAACTCTGTCATTGCTAGTCTTAAATTTCTCTCAATAGAAGTTGAAACTCTCTCCTGCCATTTTTTTAATCTTAAAAATTTTCTAGTTGAGCCAGAATCTAATTTATAAATATCTGAAATTTCCCCTACATTAGTTGTAAGTCCTTTATCAAATTTCTGCATTGACAGTGGTGCTCCGCCCCTGCCTTTTTTCTCTCCAGAATCAAAACTTCCCTGAAACTCTTGAGAAGTATCGACCATTTTTTCCTCAATAACTATCCCGCAATCATTACAATAAACTTCTCCTAACTGCTCATCCCAATTAAGATTAGTTCCATTGCATTCAGGGCATCTTTTGATATTTGGCATTTTATCTTTTATTTTTAACCTATTTAATTTAGTAATTTATAAAGATAAACAACTTGTGTGATAGTTTAGCTTTGTCAGCTCTCAAGCTCTTATTAAATATTATTAATAATATCACAAAACCTTCGGTTTTTAACCCACACCCAAAGGTGTGGGTTTGTTTTAGTTTTGTGGTGCCAGAGAAATATCCTACCAACTCCTACCTAAAGGTAGAAGATTTCTCTGAGTTTAAGTTTGAAATATTTTACTTATAGTAGAATTTATAGTAAGGTTTATAAACTTTATGTAGAAAGTTTTTTAAAGGTTTCTGATAAAACTGTATAGAGAGTTTTTGTTTTATTTCACAATTCTAGTTATAACAGATAAAATGACAGGAAAATTAATCAAAATAACTAAAAATTATAGTTTCAATTACTAATTAATATTATTATCTGGATTTCTTTTCGTTTAAAAATTTATTCATCTTTGCTTATTCCATCAACACCGCATTAATCATTCCCTCTCTAGAAGGTCTATTAGTAATTTTTACTTTTCCAATTTCTGTATCAATAATAGCTGATTTAACTAAAATATTTTGTCTTGCCAAAAATTTATTTGCGGGAGTTTCTAAAACATTTTTTATTTTAACTTTTTTTGTTTTTCCAGTTTTAGGATCAATTACATTAACATAATCTATTGATAATAAAATTGTTTTTTTATATCCTCCTCTAGTTCTAACTATTTTCTTTTTTGTTTCTCTTAATTTTACTTTATTATGAGTTCCCTGAAGAGAAAATTTCTTCTTTTTCCTAAATTTATGATATTTTCCTCCAGTAATTTTTCTTCCGTATTTCATTTGTATAAAAACTTAAAGTTTTCCTAACAAGTCATCTTTCCCTTGATAGTAACCTTATATTATTCTTAATTTAATAATTTCACTAGATAAAGTTAATTTTTAAAGGTTTCTAAAAAATATGGTAGGAATCTAAAAAAATTTAATAAACATTTTTTTTTCGATTACAACTTAAAACCTCTCTAAAATAGAATTTAATTAATTTATGTAGCTTTCAATCAACAAAACATTTAAAAACTTAATTTCTGAATAATTTTATGGTTAATGGTATTGAACGTCCTTTAGATGTCTTAAATAATGCAAAGGGTAAAGAAGTCTTAGTTCAATTGAAAAATAACAGACAAATGGTAGGAACGTTGTTAGCATTTGATATACATATTAATATTGTTTTAGACAATGCAAAAGAGATTATTGATGGTGAAGAAAAAAGAAACGTCGGATTAACCTTCTTGAGGGGGGATGCTATAGTTTTTATTTCACCTGCAAATGTTGGGAAGAAATAATTTTTTAAAGATTTTTTAATTTATACGACTAATTAATTTCTATTTTGATAATAGAATTAATTTTTTATAATTAATAAAAATATTTAATTTATTTTGATAACTGAGAGTATAAAGCTTGATAAATAATAAAGCTAAATATGTTGATGGGGCAAACCTCTCATCTTCTTTTATCCAGAATTATCAGCCATTTATTAAAAACTAGGGCTAGTTTATGGGTTTTTTATTACAGAAACATATAAAAAATGATTTCTTTATCTATATGGGTGAAAAAACTAATAATGAAAAAAAAGGGGTTTAGATTATTCTTAGTAATAACCTTAATATTGTTGATTATTATTAATTTAAATTTAGTTTTTGCCTCAATAACAATTGAAGCTTCTCCAGAAAAAACTTATCATTTAGGACAAAAAATTGATGTAGACATTAGCGTTATTAGTAATCAAGAAACACAAGCCATCATTAGTTCTGAAATATCATGTGCAAATACTAAACTAAATTATTTTAGGACCCCTTCAGAATTGACTACTAATGGCTTTATTAATATACCTGCTTTAACTGTTAATAAAAATTTCTTAGGAGTTTGTAAAATTATCTTTAGTGTTTTAGACTCCAATGAAAAAGTTGTAGAAAGCATGACAACAGAAAACATAGAAATTACAAATATCTTGCCTTTTAATTTTTCTACAGATAAAGATATTTATTCTCCAGAAGAAAAAGTCATAATAGAAGGAAAACTAGAAAAAGGGGCAGAACTTAAAGTTTTCCTTAAAGATGGGGATAATGAAATTGACTCATTTACAGAAGTTCTAGACAAAAATTTTTTCACTGTTATTTTTGAACTAACTGAAGATATTTCTAAAGGAGAAAAAAATGTTTTTATTAATGTAGAAGATAAATATGGAAATACTGCTATAGGAACAAAAAAAATTGAAATTTTACAAATTGCAAGAAGTTTAAAATTTGAATTAGAAAAAAAAGAAATTATGCCTTATGAAAACCTAACTTTAACTTCTCATATTTATGATCAGTCAGCTCAAGAAATGATTCTAGAAATAAATTATAAAATACTTTCTCAAAATGAAAAATTAATTAATGCTTTTAACTATAATTCAAATGAACAAATTTCTTTTGGTCTTGATAATCCGCCTCCAGGAGAATATGTCATTACTGCTTCATACAAAGAGCTGGAAGATATTGAAAAATTTTTCGTTTTAGAATTTAGAGAAATAGAACTAGAAGTTGAGAATGGTATAATTACTGCTGCTAATATTGGAAATGTAAGATATATAGAAAACCTAATTATAAATGCTTCTGTTAAAGGAGTTATTTATCAAATACCTATAAGTTTATACTTAAAAGTTAATGAAAAAACTTTTATTGATTTAAAAACAGAGCTTTCTTCTGAAAATTATGACGTAACTCTTTTTTCTAAAAATAAATCATATTATTTGGGAAATTTAAAAATAGATGATAACAGACCTTTAACCAAAAAAATTTCTCAAGGATTATCAGGAGTTACAGGGTCTACTGCTATCAATACAGATGAAGTAAGCAATGTTTTCTATCTTGGATTTTTTTTAGTGTTTATCATTATTGTAGTTTTTGTAATTTTTTTTCTATATAAAAGATTTAAAAGAGGATAAATCAAATTTAAATATTTTGTAACAAAATAGGATTGTTAAATCTACTGATAATAAAGAAATTTATCTAAGACAAATGCTACTCTCTGTTATTAAATTAATCCTCTCCACACTAAAACGTGGAGTTTCCTGATACTATCTTTACGGTGCGATGCGTTTCTTGGTTTCTGATATAATCAATTAGCGTGATATATACTCAATCTTAGAAAGATGAAGATATCTTCTTAATTATTATTAACTAATAAAATAATTAATTTTTATAGACTAGTTTAAATTATTAGTGGATTCATTTAATAATTAAAACAGCAAATTTTTTCAAAAAACAACGAAAATTTATAGTGAATTTATGATGTTAATGTTATAGTCTCCAATAATAAAGTTTTTAAAGTCATTTACTAAATCCTTTAGAGTAAATAATGAAATGTAGCCACAAAGTAAGTGATATCATTCAAGGGATCAAGGATTATGAGCATCCTGAATGATGAAGCCACTGATTTTTAAATAAATAAATTAAATGATTATTGAGGAATATCAAGAACACAATTGATTCGCATACTAAAATATGATGGACTAACCGATAAATATTAAATAATAAGAGATTTTAACCAAAAACAAAAAAATATGACACAAATTATTGATGAAAAAGATCTGGAAGAGTTTGAAAAAACCAGAGAATATAAAGAGCTTTATGAAGAGACTAAAAAAGAATCTAAAAAAAAGTTAGAGGGGACTTTCATTGATTTAAAATTGGGTTTAGAATTTCATGAAAAAATAGGAGAGGGCGGTTTAGGTGAAGTATGGAGAGGAGATATAGTTGGAGGACATGATAATCATGAAGTTGCTATTAAAGTTTCTAAAAGAGAAAAAGATTCTCTGAATAGTCTTAGAAAAGAAGCCCATATAGCAGGACAATTAAAACATGATGATATTGGTCAAATTTTGTTATATGAGGAAAATGAAGAAAGGGGCATGATTATTATGGACTATATTAAAGGAAGGAATCTTTTAAAAATTATAGAAAGGCACACAAAACTAGGACTTCGTATGCCCCAAAAGTTTTCTGCATTTATATCGTTAGTGTGTTGTGAAACGTTAAAATATGCTCATAAGGCAAGGGTATATGATGAAAAAGGGAGAGAGGTTATCGGAGTTCTACATAGAGATATTTCTCCTGGAAATATTATTATCAATAATCTTGGTTACCCAAAACTACTTGATTTTGGGATAGGAATACTCTCTTCTGATTTAGAAGATCCGAATATAAGCACACAGATCGCAGGAAAACTTGGTTTTATAGCTCCAGAAATACTAGAGCCAGAAATAATAGAAAGAAAGAAAATAGATCAAAGAATTGATATTTATGGCTTAGGAATGGTTATGGATTATTTAGCAAGAGGGAAAAATCCTTTATTAGAAGTAGTCAAAAAAAGTTCAGGAAAACTTGAAGCAATGATTGAAATTAAAGAAACGTTAAAAAAAGGAATTAAGCTTTTAGAAGAAGATACTGATGGAATGGACGAAGAATACGTTAAAATCATTAAAAAAGCTACAAAAATAAACAGAAAAGAAAGATATAGTTCTGCTTTTCATATGAAAGAAGATCTAAGAAGATATTTGTTTGATAAAGGTTATGGCCCTGACAGAGATAGGTTAAAATCATATATAGAACTAATTTATACTACGGGTTTGCAAAGATATTTAAATGCCTTAAAAAAAGGTGAAAATAACATTAAAATACCAATAGATTTTAAAAATAAAATAGAACACGCAAAAAATTTAATGCCTTATATGATTAAAAATGGAAAGTTTTGTTTAGAGACTTTAAAAGATGCTAGATATAAAACAGAAGAGCTTGGATATTTGGAGATATATTGATTTATTAATAAATTGAATTTAATTTTAAGTAATATTAAACAAGTTAATGCAAGATTAACTTGTAAGGTTCGGTCAATTCATTGAAACTATAATATTGCTAGCATAATTAACTTATATGATTAATTAACAGATAGGCGTAATTTGACTCGGCGTTAAAATAATCTTAATTGAATAGGGAGTTGCGCAATTACTACGTAACAGTCTTTCGTATCCGCTCCTCGAATACCAATATAATCACTTTGAACTATTACAGGGTTTCTTTCCTTAACTTTAAGTCTATATCCAATATTTCCTGTGTCCTGTAGAACTCGTCTTCACGAACTAATGTGAGAAATAATGTAGAATCAAACTCCATAAATCTTACCAAATTTTCAAAAACTCCTGGCCAACAATCAGGGACTTCATTTCTCCAGGCATTATAATTTGGATTTAAGGGAACATTTCTTCCGATAACAAGATTAAATTTTCCTTCTATATATCTATCAAGTTCTCGTATATCTCCAATTCTTACAGATTTTCTGCCAAGTTCCTTTAATAATTCTTCAAGAGATTTATCATTATCTAAACTTGCCAATTTGGTATTCTCGCCAAAATGTTCTATTAATAATGGTTCCTCATTTACTACGCCAGAACAGATATCTAAGATTCTCGAATTTTTATATTGTCCATTAGGAAAATATGTTCTTAGCACTTGTCGGAATCCCTCTTGTTCCTTTGCTTATGCTCAAGATAATATTGCGTAATCTCCATATTAATAGAAAAAACGTTTAATTTTAAATACTTTTTCAAACGCCTCGCCAAACTCTCCTCACCACTTCGTAGTTCGTTGCCACGCCCTACGGGCTCTAACTTCGTTCGGGACGCCTAACGGTGATTAAGAGGAAAATCCTTGAAGAGGATTTTACCCAAATTTTCATTTCGTGAAAACTTCTCTTAATCGCATACAATAACTAAATCTCCACCTCCATAAAATCTCTAGCAATTTTTGTGTTGTGGAAAATTTTTCTTGCTTTTTTTAAAAGTTCGTTTTCCTTAAATTCATATCTTTGAGAAATATGAGTTAAAACTAATTGTTTAACTTTTGAACTTTTTGCAGCCCTTACTGCCTGCTCTAAAGTTAGATGCTTGTATTTTCTATTAATGTTCTCGCTTTCTAAAAAAGCGGCCTCTATAATTGCTAGCTCTGTATTTTTAACAGTCTTTCCTACATTATCACATAACTCTGTATCTAAAACAAATCCAATTTTCCTTCCTTTCTCAAGATAAGTTAATTCATTCCATTTTAAAATTCTTTTATTCATCATAATATCTTTCCTTTTTAAAAGATTTGATATCTTATTAAGTTCTCTGGAATTTATTTTTAACTTTTTAATTAATTTTTCAAATTTTTCTTTTTTTATTCTTAATATATCTTTTTCCTCAAATCTATAACCATTACAAGAAATATCGTGTTTTAATGGAAATGCCGTTATCTTAAAATCATTAGTTTCAATAACTTTGCTTACTACTTCTGTAATATTTACTGGAATTTTAATTTCTGCAAAATTAAATATTTTTTTAATAAACTCGTTTATGCCTTTTGGTCCGTAAATATTTAAAACTTTATTATAATTAAGCTGAGACAGTGTATGCAATAACCCTGGCAAACCAAAAACATGATCGCCATGAAAATGGGTTATTAAAATATCTGTTATTTTTCGTGGATTGATTTTTGCTTTTCTTATCTGTCTTTGTGTTCCTTCTCCGCAATCAACTAAAATGTTTCTATCTTTATATTTCAGAAAAATAGAGGTATGATTCCTAGTTATTGTCGGTATAGCACTTCCTGTTCCTAAAAAAACTATTTTTATTGGTTCCATATTTAAATCAAGAAAAAATAGTTTAAATATCTAATTATAAGGTAATATCAAAAAATCCTTTCGTCTTACCATGTCCTAAAGGGCATGGTTTGTTTGGATTTTTGGATGCAAGAAAATTCCTTTTGTTGTTTGGAATTTTCTGTACAGAAAATTTCCTTTGTAAGAAATTTTCTTGTCTCAGGAATAAAATTCCTGATGACCATCAAGAATTCAATTGTCAGAATTCTTGAGGTGTTCAAGAATTTCCACGCACTAAAGTGCGTGGTTTTTGAGAATTCTTGACATAAGTAAAACTTAATTTTCAAACAGTGATTCTAACAATTATTAACGTCACCAAAATAAAATTCAATTTATCTTTATTTTATTAATTATTATTAAGTTTTAGGTTTTTATTAAAATAGTTAAGAACATTATAACTAGGCTACTTCTAATCATTTAGTTATTATTTATTAAAATAATTCATTACTATTAATAAATAATATTTTAGCTAAAGATATTTAAAGCAAAAAATTAATATAATAAAATGAAAAAAGGTGTGCTAAATTTAATAGGAATCCTACTGATTTTTTTAGGAGTAGTTGGAATTTTACTTATTTTAAATGGGAAAATAGTTGGTTATGCCACTTCAAACGCCTTGTCTAATACTTTCAAAATTACTAGTTGGACAACCTTTAATAAAACTTTATCAAACAGAGTTGAATTTTCAGAAATTGGAGAAGTTATAACTAGAGAAGGTAAAAAGAAAACCATTGATTTAAACATAGAAAATACTGGAGATAAATTTTTAAATAATTGTAAATTAATGCCAAAAAAACTTGAATCATGGATATATTCCTCACAAATCGAGGGAATTGCTGCTGGAGAAAAAACTACTTTTTCGTTCGATGTAAATGTGCCTGAAGAAACAGAACAAATTGACTATCAAGCAAAACTAGAATTAAATTGTGATGAAGGCTCTTTTTTAAAAGAGTTTACTATTAGCGTAATAAATGGGTTTGAAGCAATTGAAATTAAAGAAATAAAAGAAAAAAATAAAATACTGAATGTTAGTTATACTTTTGATAACAAAGACTTTATCGGCGAATCAGTTTTAGTTGAGATATGGATTAAAAATTCTGATAATGTTGAAGTAAAAAGAATGATTGATATATTTCCTATAAATGAAGATAAATTAATTGAAAGAAATATTCTTATTAATTTAAAAGAACAGCCAACTGGAATTTATGTTATTTATTTTGCACTTTCTTCCGATTTAAATGATTATCTAAAAAAATCTTTTGTTATAGGAAAGTCTTTAACAACGGGGGATGTAATTTTTAAAGTTGCGAAAGGAAAAGGCATTCCATATATAATTTTCCTTATTATTATTGGTTTAGGAGTTTTTTTTGTTTTTAAAAGTCATAGAGAAAGTCTTCAAAAAGAGCATGAAACAGAACATCCTTGATGGATTTTTATTTGCTTTGATTAATAATATCATAAAAATGCCCTATTAATAAAATATGCTCCTAACAGGATTTGAACCTGCGACCTCCTGCTTAGAAGGCAGGCGCTCTATCCAAACTGAGCTACAGGAGCATAAAACAACTAAAAAAAGATTATATTTAAAATTATGGTTTTATAAGCTCTATTTATTATTGACTAAACTAAGTTTTTAACAATATTTCCAGACATAATTTTCTTAAAAAATAAATTTATAAAGGTTTTTATAATCTAAATTATTGATATAATATGGTTAATTATTATAACGTCTATGGGCTTAAATCAGGAGAGTTAATCGCTTACATTTTAAAAAAGCCTTCTAATGATTTGGTTTTAGAATGTAAAAGGCTTGGTGAAAATTTAAGAGAAGCTGTAAAATTGGATATTAAAAAACTCTGCGTTGCTAAAGCTCTTTCAAATATTGAAACAAGATTTCGTGTGTTGGATTAACTTTTGGTTTATTAATCAGCAACCATTCATTTAGTAATTGTCAGATATTAAAAGAAAAAAATTCTTGCTTAAAAATCTACAGCTATACTTTTTATTGAGATTAATTATTTATTTTATGGTTATTTAAAAAAACAACTAAATTTAAAAACATTTAATAACAACTTTTCCTTGTTAGAATAACGCAGGGGTCGCATAATGGTATTGCGCGGGCCTGCAGAGCCCGTTTTCCCGGGTTCGATTCCCGGCCCCTGCTTTTTGTGGCTGTAAGCCACAGTTAGGGACATCGGACAAAACACAAAAAAATTTTTAGGTTCGATTTGAACTCGAAGACTTTTAGTATCTTAAAAATAAACAAGAAAGTCTGAGAGCGAGCAGACCCCTGCTTTGAGTTTCATATTCTCAAAAAATATAACACTACAATAATCTTTAAAAACCCTTTTGTAGTGGTTAATCTATAAAATGCCATATATAGTTAAAAAGAAAATATCAGGAAAACATTATTACTATCTACAAAAATCTGTTAGAGATGGGAATAAAGTTAAAAGCAAGATGGTTGCTTATTTAGGCAAAGATTTAGAAAAAGCAAAAAAGAAAGCAGAAGAAATAAAAAATCAGCTAATGGATAAAAAGGATAAAGGAGAACGGCTAACAAAACTAGAACTTAAAAATATATCTATTGAAGAATTAGCTAGTTTCTGCAAAAGAAAAGGATTTGTCTATCCTTCTGGAGAAATTTATGGAAGATTAGGTGGTTTTTTTGATTTTGGGCCTTTGGGAGTAGAACTAAAAAATAACATAAAAAATGAATGGTGGAGATATCATGTTATTCAAAGAGAAGAAGTAGTCGGAATTGACGGCTCTATTATTACAAATCCAAAGGTTTGGGAAGCTTCTGGACATATAGCCAGTTTTACTGAAATCGCGGTTAAATGTAAAAAATGTGGCTATAAAACGAAAATTGACAAACATGAACTAGAAAAAGCGAAATGTGAAAAATGTCAAGGAGAATATGAGAATAAAGGAATTTTTAACCCAATGTTTACAATTCAAATAGGTCCTATAAAAGAAGATTCCATAACTGCTTATTTAAGGCCTGAAACAGCACAGCTAATTTTTTCAAATTTTAAACTAATTCAAGAAAATTCAAGATTACAGCTGCCTTTTGGAATTGCACAAATAGGAAAGGCTTTTAGAAATGAAATTTCTCCAAGAGAGTTTTTATTCAGAACAAGAGAATTTGAACAAATGGAATTGGAATTTTTTGTTAATCCAAAAATAAAATGCCATTATATAGAAGAAATTAAAAATATTTGTATATTAATTTATGATGAAAAAGCTCAATTAGAAAACAAAGAACCAAAATTAATGGACGTTTATGAAGCTTATAAAAAAGGAATTATTAAAACAGATTGGCATGCTTACTGGATTGCAAAAGAATATGAATGGTTTGTTTCACTGGGAGCAAATCCAAATAATTTTAGAGTAAGACAGCATAAAAACGATGAAAAAAGCCATTACTCTATAGAGACCTGGGATTTAGAATACTTGTTTCCAATGGGATGGAGAGAACTGCAGGGATTTGCTAATCGAGGAAACTTTGACCTTTCTCAACATCAAAAATATTCAAAAACAAACCTTTCTATAGATGATAATGGAGAAAAAATCCTCCCTCATGTAGTATGCGAACCAAGTTTAGGTGTTGAAAGAGCTTTTCTTGTTTTTATGTTAGATAACTATTTTTATGATAACATTAGACAAAACATAGTTTTAAAATTAAATCCAAAACTGGCTCCTATAAAAGCAGCTGTTTTTCCAATTATTAAAAAACTAGAATATGAAGAAATGGCTAAAAAAATTGCTGGTGGGCTAAAAAAAGAATTTAATGTCGTTTATGATAAATCTGGAAGTATTGGCAGGAGGTATAGTAGAAACGATGAAATCGGAACTCCATATTGTGTAACTATAGATGATAAATCACCAAAAAATAAAGATGTTACCATTAGAGATAGAGATACTACAGAACAGATAAGAGTTAAAATTTTTAACTTAAAGGAAATTTTAAGAAAACTGATAAATAAAGAAATTACCTTTAACAAAGCAGGAAAAAATGTCAAAACAAGAGTGAAGTAAATTCTTCCTTTAAACGTGAGTGATGCACCGATCTTTAATGATAAATAAAACAAATAATTATTGTGATACAGAGAACAAAGTTCTCTGATACATTCAACTCTAACGAGTTGAAGTCTTTAGAACAAACCTCGGACTTTAGTCCGAGGCATACAAAAAAAGTTGCTGATATATCAAAAATGCAAATCATTACTAAAATATAGATGGTTTCTTGCTTAGATATATCAAAAAATCCTTTTGTCTTACCATGCCCTAAAGGGCATGGTTTATTTGGATTTTTGGATGCAAGAAAATTCCTTTTGTTGTTTGGAATTTTCTGTACAGAAAATTTCCTTTGTAAGAAATTTTCTTGTCTCAGGAATAAAATTCCTGATGACCATCAAGAATTCAATTGTCAGAATTCTTGAGGTGTTCAAGAATTCTCACGCACTTTAGCGCGTGGTTTTTAAGAATTCTTGACATAAAAAAGAAAATGGATTAATTATAATTCTAATATAAATATCAAACTGCAAAAAGCTATTTAAATCAAACAATCTTATTAATATTAATGAAACGGCCTCTAGAGAAAATAAATTTTAATTTTAAGAATTCTTCAGAAAAATTTATTTATGAAAATACGAGATTAATATATGTTGATGAAGCTTATTATGATTTTTTAACAGAGCTTAAGCGCAATGATATTAAAATCAAGATAGAGATTCTTTCAAGTCAAGAAAGTGAAAAAGGCCCAAAAATTAAATTTAAAATAAGAATGGGGAAATGGAGAAAAGCTTTTGGCTCTGATTTTGTTCTAACAACAACTATTGACAAACTTTTTTATGGTTTTTCTTATAGAATTAATGAACATTTAGAAAAGACCATTGAACCAAGAACTATAGAGCTCTCTTATAGACCTAGAAGTAAAGGTATGGTTTATGTAGAAAGACTTATTATTGATTTTGAAAGAATGAAAATTTTAAAAGCACTTCCAAAAAATAACATAAATAGACTTGAATATTTAATAAAAAAAGGTCATAAAAAAGATAAAGAGACTAAAATAATGGACCTGTCGGGAATCGAACCCGGATTACATACATACCATGGGTGCATTCTACCATTAAACTACAAGCCAGTTCATGTTTAATTAACATAACAATATTTAAAAATATTCGATTTATTAACATTTATGGAACCAAATAAAAACTGTATTTTCTGCAGAATAATTAAAGGGGAGATTAATTCTAAAAATGTTTATGAAGATAAAAATTTTATAGGAATTTTAGATGCAAATCCAAAAGCAGAAGGCCATACTATAATTATATCAAAAAAACATTTTAGAAACTTACTAGACTTGCCTAACACGCTTGGAAACGAACTTTTTGATGCAATTAAAAAAATTTCTTTAAAACTAATTGATGAAAGAAAAGCTGAAGGAGTTAATATTGTTTCTAATAATGAACCTGTTTCAGGACAAGTTATCTTTCATACTCATGTTCACATAATTCCTAGAAAAAAAGACGATGGATTGAGAAGTATAGTTTAAAATGTTAACACGTGATTATATACTAAAAGTAAGAAGAATGATGGAACAGACAAGAGGTTATTCTACTGGTGCATACAATATTAGTCATCCCGAGTATTATGAAAATCAAAGTTTATCTCCGCTGGCTATTCATAAAAACCATGTATCAAAACCAGGAGAAAAAACAATAAAACTTAGATTAGAATATGTTGTCGATAAAAATAACCGGAGATGTTAGAATTGTACAAAAATAATTTTTTAATTTCTCCAAACAGGGCACTGTCAAGTTAACAACACTTTCCTTGAGATTATAGATTTTTTATAAGAGAAACTGAATAATCAAATTCTAGATCTAGAAAAAACTCGTCAGTATTTTTATTTATTAATAATCAAAAAATCCTTTTGTCTTACCATGCCCTAAAGGGCATGGTTTATTTGGATTTTTGGATGCAAGAAAATTCCTTTTGTTGTTTGGAATTTTCTGTACAGAAAATTTCCTTTGTAAGAAATTTTCTTGTCTCAGGAATAAAATTCCTGATGACCATCAAGAATTCAATTGTCAGAATTCTTGAGGTGTTCAAGAATTTCCGCGCACTAAAGTGCGTGGTTTTTGAGAATTCTTGACATAATTAAATTAATCCTATGAGAATAGTATTCTTCTTTTTATAAAAAAGTGACGAGAAGTTTACAGTACCCCCAAACAGTTAAGTTTATAAGAAAAACCTGCTATAAAATATATAAAAAAGAGAAAAAATGAAAAATTTGATGATTATAGGAGCATCTGGACATCTCTCAAATGCTGTCCTTCATAGTTTAATTCATCATCGCAAGCTGTTTAAAAGTTTTGTATTAGTTGACAAAAATAAAAAATTGTTACAAAATCCGTATATTAATCATAAAGAATTGAAGTATGTGTTCATTCATAATAAAATCAATCCAGAAAAAATAGAAGAAAATTATAAGGATATTTTAAGAAAATATAAAATAAACATTGTAATTGATTTAACAGACGCAGAAACCATTCCTTTAATAGAAACAACTGATAAAGAGGGCGTTGATTATATTAATACTGCAATAAATTCAGAAAAGGAAACTATTTATGAGTTAATGCAAAAAATATTCAATAGAAGAAAAGAATTTACTCATGCAAGACATATTCTTTGCACTGGCATGAATCCTGGCGTTGTAAATATGTGGGTGCGTTATGGCATAGAAAAATTTGGAATTCCACAAGAAATTGTGCATTTTGAGTACGACACTTCTATTTTCTCAAAAAAAATAAAGTCCATGGTGACTTGGTCAATTCATGAATTTCTTGTTGAAAGTGTCAAAGACCCTGGAGGATTAATGAAAGGAAAAAATAAAGAACAAAAGCTTTACCCAAATGCAATAGAACAGATGGTCGATATGGAACCGATACTTAAACCTATATTAAAACTAAAAAAATATCCTTATGGTTCGGAGGTATTGCATGAAGAAAATGTTTCTATTTCTGAAAAATACAATGTTCCGTCTAAATTTATTTATTCAGTTAATGATATAACAATGCAATTTCTCAGACAAGTCTATAAAAATAAAAAAAATGTTTTGAGAAAGGATCTCACATTAGGAGATAATCTAAAATATACCCTTGATGGGGCCGATAGCATTGGTGTTTATCTTGACTACAAAGACAAAAGAGTATATTACTTTAACACCATTCCAAACATTTCGGTAATAGGAACAAGTGCAACATATCTCCAAGTTTCTGTCGGAGTTTTTGCGGCTCTTTTCACACTATTAAACAATAAGTTATCAAAAGGAATTTATTTTGTTGAAGATCTATTTCATACTAGTTTCAAGCATTATGTGTTTGATAATATGAGGGTGCAAGAATTTATTTTCAAAAAAAAAGATGGAAAATTAAAACTTACCTCTTATACTCCAATGATTAAGTTAAGAGAGCCGATAACTAGTCGATTATACATATAAAATATAACTACAAGAAAAAAATTGCTAAATTTGACTTTGTCCCAATTATAGTCGGAGAAAAATCTTACGGCAATGTTTTATGTTTAACCTGCATAAAACTAAACACTAATTCCAAAAATCAACCTAATTATATAACCAATTATAAAAGATATGGTTACAACTCCCAAACCTATCCATAACATATCAAAAAATCTTTTTTTAAAGGGATAGTTTCTTTTTACTGAAATGTAATATGTAAAAATAAAAATAATTATTAAGGCGATAATTAAAGTGGATATTAAAGAATTAAAGACATTATCTAATAATAAATAAGGTGATATTAACAATAAAACAGTTAATAAATAGACAAATCCCGTATAAAAAGCTGATTTTATGGGTTTATTTTTAGTTTTTTCTGATTTTATTGATAAATACTCAGAAGCTGACATTGATAAAGAAGCAGAAATTCCTGTAATTAATCCTACAACTGCTATAATTTTTGAATTTTGCAAAGCTAAAGTTAAACCAGCTAAAGTTCCTGTAATTTCAATTAAAGCATCATTCAAGCCCAAAACAATAGCTCCAATATACTCTTTTTTATCTTTATTTATTTCTTTATTCAATTCTTTTATTATTTTTTCTTCTTTCATCTCTTTTTTGTTGTTTTCTTTAAATAAAGTATATGAATGAAAGTTTAAAATTCTTTTGTTAATCACAAAACCTTAAGTGTACTGCAGCATAAATGTTGCGGATTTTTTTAAGGATTAAAAACACACAAAAACTACACACTAATAGTTTTCTCTAAAGCCAAAGACTCTCTAACTTTTCCTAGTTTGTCATAAACAATAACAAGTTTTTTCTGATACTCATTTCTTTCAGAACCCCCTAACATTGGAATTAATCTTTCATAAACTTTTAATAGAGAATAATTTTTATTACCTTTTTCAAATTTCCCTGCTTCTGATTTATAAAGATCAATTATTTTCCTCTTTAATGAATAAAAATTACCAATTAATTTGACATAGTTTTTATACGCACCGTCAACTCTTTCATAGTATCCCCCTTTAATTAATATTTCAATTTCTTTCCCAAACAATTCGGCTTTTTCAAGATTACTAGTGACTATCATTTGCAATTTAAATAGATATTTTAAAGCATCTAAATATAAAATTTTAGTTTCATACAATCTTATAAGCTCCATATAACAATACTTTAATATATTAAGTTCAGTAAATTTATTTGCACATATCTCTAAATACTCCATTTTCAAGAAATCAGACATAGTATCAGCCTTTGTTTTTATTTCCTCTAAATTATCCTCTAAGATTTGCATATAATTTACACTTATAAGGGGTTTTTAAATTTTATTATAGTCAACGCTGAACTTTCCTCATTTGCGCAAAATAAAAGCATTTTTAGTATCTATTTTCATTTTTGAAAATGCTTTTATTTTCATTGACTTATTAAGAAACCGGCAAAATCTTTCAAAAGATTTTGAAGGCACAGAAAAATTATTTTTTCTGTGAGAATAAATTTTCGAGGAAAAATTTCTGTTTTTTACTATAATTACTAAAAAGAAATTAATCTAAATTTGTTAGAATAAATTAATTTATTTAGAGTAAGATATTCCTAGATTAACAATTGGTTTTATAGCCAACAAATTAAAATTCATTAACTGGTATCTTGGGCTAGAGTCAAACTCCTATTATTATGTTATTATTTACAGGCGTTATATCAAATTAACTAATATTTTACAAAGAAAACTAAATCTTCAATTTCTTATAAGCAAACCAAATTAAAATTGTCAGAACAACACCCAACATTAAAGTTCTTATCCAGTTAGATAAATTTTCCCAATATTGAGATACGCCATAAATAGTTAAAATTCCCCCTCCCAACATTAGTCCAGAAGAAACGCTTGGCAAAGCCAACATGATTCCAATTCCAACAGCGATTAAACCAACAGGAACTGAAACAATAAAAACAATATTTTTGTGTTTATCGCTTGCATTATTATATTTATTCTGACATTCATAATAATAATCACAATAGTTGTTTATCCATGTGCCATTTTGTGCTTCGCATTCTTTCTGATTAACAACTCCGGGCTCTCCAATTGGTTTAGGTTCATATGCTGGCCTTAATTTCCCACAATAATCGTCCCATTTAGGAGTTGGATCAAAGCTCTGAACTAAATAAATTACAAAACCAGCTAAAACTATTGCGATGATAATACTTAAAATAACGGCTTTTATTTTTGTTAGTGTAATAGATGAGAATATTCCTTCTTTCATCAACTCAGTAATTTATCGGGATTTATAAATTTATCGAAATGGCTCTGGGGAGAATTGAACTCCCGATCTCGTCCTCATGAGAGACGCGCTTTACCACTAAGCTACAGAACCGGTTTTAGAAAAAGCTTTTAGTTTAAATATTTATTGAGTTTATTTTTAATTAATACATAAATTTAAGAATCAAAAATTCTCCTACCAGAAAGAACCCCAGTTTAAATTCTTTTAGTTAATCTCTTAGTTAATAATAATTATTAAAACCATTCAAAACTTTTAAAAACCATGTTAACCTCTATAAAGAATGGCAACTGATATTTTACAAATAGGAAAAATATGCACCAAAGAAATAATACAAGGAGTTACACAAAACCTGCCTCCAGAAATAGTTACAAATTTATCTTTTTTAATAACAATTCTTAAAACTCTAGGAATAATTTTTATTATATATTTAATTTTTCTGATAACTAATATTATTATGAACATTAGAAGGAACTTCATGATTAAAAAAATCTATGAAAAAATTAATGAACTAGATAAAAAACTAGATAAAGTTTTAAAAAAGAAAAGGTAAGATAAAGTTTTAAAAAAGTAGTTAATTAATATGAAGAAAGACGTTTTTTATTTAGATATTTAGTGTTTTAGCGCGAGCGGTTTTATTTACCTAATTTTTATTAATAAACTAATTAACTCAAAGTTTAAAATTAATACTAACCTCTAAACAACCAGTCTAAAATTCTTTTGAAAAAACTCTTTTTTTCTTGAATTACTGGTTCTACCTTATAGGTTATTTCGGGTTTTTCTTTCATTAGAGGAAGCTCTTCTGCAAGCTTTTTATTTGCAAGTTCAATGGCTTTTTCAACAGAAATTCTAGTATATCCTTGACTGATTAAAGAAAATCTTAATGCGTCTATAGTATATCCTTTTTTTAAATTTTTCTTAATGTGGTCGGCTATCTGTTCAATAAATGTTGGCATGAATTATGAAAGAAGTTCGTATTTAAAAGATTTGTTACATCTCTGAGTTTAATAACAAAATGGTAACTGAGACTAATATCTGAAAATCAATAGTAGTTAAAACTAATGATTAAAGCTAATAAAGTGATTAATTTAAGTTAGACGATTTTTGAACAAAATAAAGCTTTATGATTAAGCAAAGCTTTTATAGTTACTTCGTTTTCTTAAGGGTATTAGATATTATACAAAAAAGAGTATAAAATGGTTTTGTTTAGCTTTTTGCAGAATCTTATAAAAGAAGTTCCACCAGAACTAGCAATTTTAACAGAAATCGGTATTATAATTATTATTGCTACTTTGCTTGCCTTTTTAGTAAAAATTTTTAAACAGCCTTTAATTCCTGCTTATATTTTAACAGGAGTTATTATAGGTCCTTTGGTTTTAGGATTAATTAAAGACCATCAACTTATAATTTCTTTATCGCAGATAGGTGTTGCTTTTTTGATTTTTACAGCAGGAATTGAAATTAAATTTAAAAAACTAAAGGAAGTTGGGGGAGTTTCTAGCATAGGAGGAATTATTCAGATTATTATTTTATTTTTACTGGCTTTTTTAGTTTCGAGCTGGCTGGGCTTTACTGGAAAAGCTCCTGTTTATATTGGATTAATTGTAGCGTTTAGCAGTACGACGATTGTTGTTGCTCTATTAGCTGGAAAAAACGAGCTAGATAGTTTACATGGAAGAATTATTATTGGTATTTTACTTATACAAGACCTTATCGCTATTATTGCTTTAGCTATCTTATCAAGTGATTTTTATTTATTATCAATAGGAATTGTTTTAGGAAAAGCTTTATTATTTGGTTTTTTTGCATTTATTTTATCAAAGGTGGGTAATAAATTTTTTGGAAAGGTTGCAGATAATAGAGAATTATTATTATTAGTTTCTATTTCTTTTTTATTTTTGTTTGTTATAGGTTCTTTCATAGCTGATTTATCTTTGGTTATAGGAGCATTTTTTGCAGGGATTGCTTTAGCTAATTCTGATTATAAAACGGAAATACAAAGTAATATTAGCCCTTTAAGAGGGTTTTTTGTAGTAATATTTTTTGTTGCTTTAGGAATGCAGTTAAAAATTATTTCTAGTAGTTTTGTAACTTTGCTTTTAATTTTGTTTTTGCTTGTAATGATCATAAAGCCTTTAGTAATTATGTGTTTAGTTAGATTTTTTGGATACGAGAAAAGAACTGCATTTTTAACTGGAAATGCTTTAGGCCAAACAAGTGAGTTTTCATTTGTTATTGTAATGTTAGGAGCAAGTCTTGGGCATATAAACTCAGAATTATTTAGTACCTTAATACTTTTAACTATTTTAACGATGTCTTTTACAACTTATTTTATCTCGCATGAGAGAAAATTTGCTGAATGGTTTTCATGGCCTTTAAATATTCTAGAAGGAATTAAATCTAGAAAAGAAGAGCTTGAATATATTGATAATCATAATAAAGTTATATTGTTTGGGTGCCATAGAATGGGAAGTTTGATTTTAAAACAATTTGAAAAAAACAAAGAGGATATTTTGGTTGTTGATTATAACCCCGAAATAATAAGAGCTTTAATTAAAAAAAGGGTACCATGCCTTTATGGAGATTTTATGCATGAAGAAATTTTAAATAAAATAAACATTAAAAAAGCAGAATGTGTAATAAGCACCGTTCCTGATTTTGATGATAACATGTGTTTAATTAGAAAAATAAATACAATAAATTCTGAAAAAATTGTTATTGTTGTTGCATCTAAAATACATGAGGCTCTAGAATTATATAAACAAGGAGCTGATTATGTTATTTTACCTAAATTTATTGGTGGTGAGGTTGCTAGTTCAATAGTTAAAAAAGCTAGAACTAATAAAGAATGGCTAAAGAAAATAAAAAAAGACCATAAAAAAAGATTAGAGTCTGTGCATAGGTTGTTGTATTAAATTAAAAGAAGACAAATGATTTTTGTTTTGTAGTGAGAGATATAAAAGAGAGATGTAATGAAGCTATCTTTGAGAAGAGTTTCTTGGAGGCTCATTAATTCATGATTACCTTATCTGGCTTTTTAAATTATCGATAGAGAATCATATAAATATTTATAAAGTTTAATATATTATTATAAGGATGGTTGAACTTTTAACAGTTGAAAGTGAAAGATTTATAGGAAAATTCAAAGCAGATAGAAGAACTGATGAATTCTGGGGCGGGAACGAATATACCGAGTATAAATATACTGGCTTTTGATATGAAGAAGCCAAAGTTATTGAAGACAAAAATACCAGTAAAAAATATTTTTTGCCTTAAAAACAAATCATTTACGTGATTGGCATAATGATAATTATAATTTAGAAGAAAATATTGTTAATTTTAATCAAATAGGACCATTCTATGGAAGAGATTTAAAACCATTAGTTGTGAATGGTATGTATAAAAAAATTGTTGGTTTAATTCTTGATGATATGGTTCTTCAAGTTGAAACTTCTGGAGAAGACATACCAATAGTTACGCCAAAAAGATTAAAGGTAGACGATTTAGTTGAGATGGATTATTGTGTTGATAAAAATGGACAGATACATTTAGCTTTTTCTAAATAAATTTATTAACACCACTAAAAAATTTTCATTTAATTTGCCATTGCAATCTAAAGCGAAGCTGTTCAAAAAACCTAATAAAACTCAACAATTTTTCCTTTATTTTCATGATAAAACTTAACGGCTTGGTCTAATTTTTCTTTTGAAACTGCATAAATCGTTAAAATAGCTTCATTTTTGTTTGATAATTGGTTCTTTTTTTTATGAAGATAAATTCCTGCTGCTTTATCCTCTGGGCATCCTACAACTCTAGCTAGTCTATTTATTAATTTATTATCTATATGTTTTATTTTTACTTTCCTTTTTACTATAATATTATGAAAAAAATTTGGTTTTAATTTATTTAATTTATTTATATTTCCTTTTTGAGCTTTAACAATCTCGGTAAATTTTTTAAAAGCTTTTCCTGAATTTAATATTTCGCATGCTTTTTTATATCCTTTTTTTTCTCCCGCAAGTTCTAAAAGCTTTCCTGCAAGAAATAATGCCTTTTTTTCTAAATCTTTTGGAGAATCAGCTCTTTTTAAAACCTTAATGACATCTTTCATTTCCAGAACAGGGCCTATTCCGTTTCCAATTGGTTCGCCACCATTTGTTAAAGCAACACTAATTTTCAAATCAAAATTATCTGCTAAACTTAAAAAAGCTCTTTTTAATTTAATTGCTTCTTTCTTTAAAACTTTTGCAGATTTTCCATAGGGAATATCTATTAGCACATATTTACTTCCAACAGAGATTTTTTTTGATAATATGCTAGCAAGTAACTGAGAATGCGAGTCTATGTTAACGATATTTTCAATTTTTATTATTTTGTCGTCGACTGGAGCAAGTCCAAGTGCACCACCCCAAACAAAACAAGCATTTGTTTTATTAACTATCTCTCTTATTTTTTTAATAGGAAGGTCGACTCTTGCTATTGTTTCAATCGCATCCGCTGTTCCTGAAGCGCTTGTTATTGCTCTTGAAGATGTTTTTGGTATCTTAAGGCCAGCAGCTGCACAAATTGAGACAACGATTGGTGTTGTTCTGTTTCCCGCAACTCCGCCAATTGAATGTTTGTCGTAAATCTTGCCTTTAAATTTTAATCTGTTTCCGGCATTAACCATTGCTTCTGTTAAATTTTTA